>DGYFI06202__coassemble_340_pt1 | contig 78563 bp, 77 predicted proteins | sample DGYFI06202__metabat2_high_PE_029 | metagenome-assembled genome bin DGYFI06202 | reverse complement strand
AACGCAGACGGGGACAAGGCGGACACCGCCTGAGGTGTCCTGCCTCACGCGAGCATCTCCCTCAAGCACGTCAGAAGGGTGGGATGAATCGTCGTTATCCCTCTCGGAAACCGACGATTCATCCCACCCTTCTGACATCGCCGGCGGGGAGAGCGGTGGGCGCGGCGCGCATCCTAACGCACCGCCAGCGGAACCTTCTGGAAGCTCTTCAGGTCGGTGTAACCGCACTTGGCCATCGACCGGCGCAGCCCGCCGACGAGGTTCTCCTCACCGTAGGGGTTATCCGTCGGGCCGAAGAGCAACTTCTCCAGCGGGACGGTACTGCGGGTGCCGAGCACGCCGAACACCGCCTCCGCCTCGCCACGCGGCAGGCCCGGATGGGCGGCCACCGCAGGCCAGTAGTGGCCGCGCCCACCGGCTACTTCCGCCAGCGCCAGCGGGGCGCCCAGGGCGACCGCGTCCGCACCGCAGGCGATCGCCTTGGCGATGTCACCGGAGACCGACAGGTGTGAGTCGGCGATGACGTGGACATAGCGTCCGCCGGTCTCGTCGAGGTAGTCCAGGCGGGCGGCGGCGGCATCGGCGACGGCGGTGGCCATCGGCACGTCGATTCCGAGCGCCTGGGCGTTGGTCGTGGCACCGGCGCCGACGATCACACCGGCGGCACCGGTACGCATCAGGTGCATCGCGGTGGTGTAGTCCACCACACCACCGGCGATGACCGGGACGTCCAGTGAGCCGATGAACTCCTTGAGGTTCAGCGGCTCGCCGTCGGAGTACACGTGCTCGGCGGAGACCAGGGTTCCCTGGATGACCAGCAGGTCGATCCCGGAGGCGATCAGTGCCGGGGCCAGCTCACGTGCCCGCTGCGGCGAGACCCGGACACCGAAGGTCACCCCGGAGTCGCGGACCTCGGCCAGACGCTCGGCCAGCAGGCCGGTGTCCAGCGGGGCGGAGTGCAGTTCCTGCAGGACGCGCTGCGCGGCGAAGTCGTCACCGTCGGCACCTGGCAGCCCCAGCGGGTCACCGGCACCGGCGGCGGTGCGGACCTTCTCCAGCGCGGCGTCCAGATCGCGGTGGCGTCCCCACAGTCCCTCGGCGTTGATCACCGGCAGACCACCCAGGCGGCCGAACGCCACGGCGAACTCGGGGGTCACCACGGCGTCCGACGGGTGCGCCATGATCGGGATGTCGAAACGGTAGGCGTCGATCTTCCACGTGGTGTCGACGTCGTGCGACGAACGGGTCCGCCGCGAAGGGACGATGTCGATCTGGTCGAAGCCGAAGACGCGGCGCGCCGCGCGTCCCATCCCGATGTTCACCTGGTCCTGCATGCCTGTCACGTCCTAACGCTGGTAGTAGTTCGGAGCTTCGACGGTCATCTGGATGTCGTGCGGGTGGGACTCCCGCAGGCCGGCACCGGTGATCTGGACGAAGTGGGCGTCGTTGAGGTGGGCGACGGTGGACGAACCGGTGTAGCCCATGGCCGCACGCAGGCCACCGACCATCTGGTAGATGATGGTCTCGACACTGCCACGGAAGGGGATACGCCCCTCGATACCCTCGGGCACCAGCTTCTCCTCGTTGGTGACGTCGGCCTGGAAGTAGCGGTCCTTGGAGAAGGAACGCTGCTCACCGTGCAGGCCACGGCCCTTCATCGCGCCGAGTGAACCCATGCCGCGGTACATCTTGTACTGCTTGCCGTTGACCACGGTGATCTCACCGGGGGCCTCGGCGGTGCCGGCGAGCAGGGAACCCAGCATCACGGAGGACGCACCGGCGGCGAGCGCCTTGGCGATGTCACCGGAGTACTGCATGCCGCCGTCGGCGATGATCGGGACGCCGGCCTTGCGGGCGGGAACGGAAGCCTCGAGGATGGCGGTGATCTGCGGGGCGCCGACACCGGCGACCACGCGGGTGGTGCAGATGGAGCCCGGGCCGATGCCGACCTTGATGCCGTCGGCACCGGCGTCGACCATGGCCTGGGAGGCTTCACGGGTGGCCAGGTTGCCGCCGATGATGTCGACCTTGTCGCCGAACTCGCCCTTGATCCGGGAGACCATCTCCAGCACACCGGTGTTGTGGGCGTGGGCGGTGTCGACGACCAGGGCGTCCACCCCGGCGTCGATCAGCGCGCCGGCGCGGCGGAAGGAGTCCTCGCCGGTACCGATGGAGGCGCCGACGAGCAGGCGGCCGGAGCCGTCCTTGGCGGCGTTCGGGAACTTCTCACGCTTGGCGAAGTCCTTCACCGTGATCAGGCCGGTGAGCTTGCCGGCCCCGTCGACGATGGGCAGCTTCTCGACCTTGTGCTCGCGCAGCAGACGCAGGGCGGCCTCGGCGGAGACGCCCTTCTCGACAGTGACCAGCGGCATCGGGGTCATGACGTCGGCGACCTTGGCCGAGAAGTCCTCCTCGAAGCGCATGTCGCGGTTGGTGCAGATACCGACCAGGACACCGTTGGCGTCGACGACCGGCAGGCCGGAGATGCGGAACCGGGCGCACATCTCGTCGACCTCGCCGATGGTCATCTCCGGGGAGCAGGTCACCGGGTCGGTGACCATGCCGGCCTCGCTGCGCTTGACGATCTCCACCTGCTCGGCCTGGTCCTCGATAGACAGGTTGCGGTGCAGCACGCCCATACCGCCCTGGCGGGCCATGCCGATTGCCATCCGCGCCTCGGTGACGGTGTCCATCGCCGCGGAGATGACGGGGACGTTGAGGGTGATGTTCCGGGTCAGCTGGGTCTTCGTGGTCACTTCGGAGGGGACCACGTCGGACGCCCCGGGCAGCAGCAGGACGTCGTCGAAGGTCAGCCCGACGAGTTCCACCTTCCTCGGGTCATCGCCACCAGTGGTCACACGTTGGGCATCGGTCATGTTCGGTCCCGCCTCCTGCATTCTTGAAGAGCTGTCGTCTGATTCGAGGGTCTCCCCACAGGATAGCCGAGTGGTTCCCCTGCGCGACCACAGCGGGTACGGTATGGGACGTGAACTTCGATGATTCCCAGATGCCCCCGGACCCCTTCGCCGATGACCCGGTGGATCCGGCGGAACTGATGGAGGACGAAGGCTACGACGAGCCCTTGTCCGACGAGGAGCGCATGGCGCTGCGGGAGGACCTGGCCAATGTACGCCGCTTCCGCGAGTTGCTGGAACCGCGGGGCGTGCTCGGTGTTGAAATGACCTGCGAGGACTGCCACGAGTTGCACTACTACGACTGGCCGATCCTGGTGTCCAACCTGGCGACGATGCTCAATGGCGAGCCGGTGCCGGTGCATGAGCCCGGTGCCGCCCCCGACCCGGACTTCTACGTCTCCTGGGACTACTGCGCAGGCTACGCCGACGCCGCCGACTGGCTGGCCCGGGCACCGCGTACCTTCCGCTGGCGTCGCTGAGCTGACTCAGCGGCGGGTCATCGTTCCGGGGCGGGCTCGGTCTCGACGGCCGACCCGACCCTGCCCTGCGGGGCCGGGGTGGGCGAGGCCGAGGAGGACGAGGAGGACGAGGGGGTCGAGGACTGTGCCCCGCCCTGTTCCGCACCTGCCATTGTCTGACCCAGGCCGCGGAGGGTGTGCACCTCACCGTCGGGTGCCATACCTTCCCCACCGGGGTTCTCACCCGGTGCGGTCTCCTGCTGCGGAGCGGCCTCGCCGCCCTGGCCACCCTGGCCGCCCTGATCCTCGGTGGTGTCCGTGGAGTCTTCCGGCGCACGGGGCTCCTGCTCCGGCGGGGTCTCCGGCTCAGCCAGGACCATGGAGTCGTCGTCCTGGTTGGGGTTGACGTCCTCCTCCGGCACCTCCTCGGGCGGCGGGACGTCCTCGTCATCCTCGCGGCTACCGGTCTCCCTGGTGGGATCCGGGACGGTGTCGTCCTCGGTGCCGCTCTCGGCGACGACCTGGGAGTCGTCCTGCCCACTGTTGTCCGAGGTGATGATCGAGCCGACCGTGAGGCCGCCGACGACCAGCGCGGCGGCGACGCCGCCACCGACGATCAGGGAGGTCAGCGACAGGCCGCCTGCCGCGGCAGCACCGCCGACACGCAGCCGACGACGGCGGCGTACGGCAAGTTCGTCACCGGGGTGCGGTGCCGCGGCGGCGCCAGCGGCAGCACCGTCAGCACCGGCGACCACCGGAGCGTCCGGAATGTTCTTGTCCGTCTGGCTTCGGGCGGCGGCGAGCAGCAACAGCAGCTCATCGTCGGTCTGCGGAGTCCCCCCGGCCGCAATGACGTCAAGGAACTCGTCAGCACGACGCGTGGCGTCGACATCTGTCGCGTCATGGATGTGCTTGTCCATCATTTACGTCCTTGAGTCATTCTTACTTCTATAGAGCCTTGGGAGCATTGTCGGCACCTCAGTGTGCTTGGCGACGATCGTCCAAGGTCTCCCGCATCTTCGCCAGGGCCCGGAACTGGGCGACCCGGACAGCCCCGGCGGTCGAACCGACGATCTCCGCAGTTTCCTCGGCACTGTAGCCTCCGAAGACCCTGAGGGTCACGATCTGCCGGGCCTTGTCACTGAGAGTATCGAGCAGCTCGACCACGTCGTTACAAGCGTTCACCTCTAAAGCGATGGATTCGGGCGTGTCCCTGCTCACTTCCAGATCCGGGACGGTTTCGGTCGGCAGCGAAGGGTCGCGCGACTGCGATCGACGGGCGTCGACGATCTTGTTCGCGGCGATGCGGTAGACGAAGGCCATGAACGGCTTGCCCTGGTCCTGGTACCCGGGGATCGCACGGGCGACCGCCAGGGAGATCTCCTGCGCGAGGTCCTCCGGCGTGGGGTAGCGGGTGGACGGCACACGGGACCGGCAGTAGCGGACGACGGCAGGATGGATCAGGTCGATGATGCGTTGGACCGCCCGCTCGTCACCGTCCACCGCCGGCGGGACGAGACGGGAGAACTCATCGTCCAGGTCCTCAGAAACTGTCATGATCCTTACATTGCTTCCGATACTGCCGCACTGGGGTGCAGGCACGTGCCGAAATTACCACAGTAGACGCCCGATCCAGGTGCTGCCGGCGTCCTGCCCCGGGTATCCGCACAATGTCACGTACTGACAAGGACCCGGCAACCCGCTGTTCATGTCCGGGGAGGAACCTGGAGTCACAGCAGTTGATATACCCCCATGACAGTTGATGTCAGTTCAGGAGAACACGTCCATGCCGCAGCCGAGCCAACTCCCCGGTCCCGCCTCCACGTTCTGGGACTGGCAGCTCCACGGAGCATGCCGCGGAGCCGAGTCCGCCGTCTTCTTCCACCCGGACGGGGAACGTGGCCGGGCCCGTGCCATGCGTGAGCACCGCGCGAAAGCGATCTGCGCGGAATGTCCCGTGCTGGCCCAGTGCCGGGACCACGCCCTGAGGTCACGGGAGGTGTACGGGATCTGGGGCGGTATGGGTGAGTCCGAACGCGCCGCCGCCATCGACGAGCGCACGCGGGCACCCCGGGCCGTCCCTCGCCGCCTGGCGTCCTGACCGACGACAACCCAGCCAGAAAAACACCCGCTCCCCCGGCCCCGTCAGTGACGGGGGAGGCAAGCGGGTGTTCGCGGCCGGCGGGCCGGGTGGCCGGTGCCGGATGAGCCGCAACCTAGTGGTGGTGTCCGTGTCCGTCGGCGGCCGGAGCCTCGGCGGGCTTGTCCACGATGGCGGTCTCGGTGGTCAGCACCATCCGCGCCACGGAGGTGGCGTTGACGATCGCGGAGTGGGTGACCTTCACCGGGTCCAGGATGCCCTGCGCCAGCAGGTCACCGTACTCGCCGGTCGCGGCATTGTAGCCGTGGCCGTCGGGCAGGTCGGCGATGCGGGAGACCACGACGGCACCGTCGAGGCCGGCGTTGTCGGCGATCCAGTAGGCCGGACGGCGCAGTGCGCGTGCCAGGGCCTTGACGCCCACGGCCTGATCGCCGTCGAAGCCCTCGGCGAAGACGTCGAGCTCCTTGGCGATCTGGACCAGGACGGTACCGCCACCGGCGATCACGCCTTCCTGGGCGGCCGCGCGGGCGGCGTTGATGGCGTCCTCGATGCGCAGCTTGCGCTCGTTGACCTCGGTCTCGGTGGCACCACCGGCACGGATGACGGCGACACCTCCGGACAGCTTGGCCAGACGCTCCTCGAGCTTCTCCCGGTCCCAGGTGGAGTCGGTGCGCTCGATGTCGTTGCGGATCTGGACGCGGCGGGCCTCCAGGTCCTCGACGGAACCGGCACCGTCGACGATGACGGTCTCGTCCTTGGTGACGGTGATGCGGCGGGCGGAACCGAGGGAGTCCAGGGAGACCTCGGAGAGGTTGCCCCCGAGCTCCTTGTCCACCACGGTGCCACCGGTGACGACGGCGAGGTCGTCCATGAAGGCCTTGCGGCGGTCGCCGAAGTACGGGGACTTCACCGCGACGGCCTTGATGGACTTGCGGATGGAGTTGACGACGAGCATCTGCAGCGGCTCGCCGTCGACGTCCTCAGCCACGATGAACAGTTCCTTGCCGGCCTTGGCGACCTGCTCCAGGACGGGCAGGAAGTCGGGCAGGGAGCTGATCTTCTCGCGCACCAGCAGGATGGCCGGGTTCTCCAGGATGGCCTGGGCGGACTCCTCCTCGGTGACGAAGTAGGGCGACAGGTAGCCCTTGTCGAAGGAGACTCCCTCGGTGACGACGAGTTCGTCGGCCAGCGACTGGGACTCCTCGACGGTGAGGACGCCGTCCTTACCGACGGTGTCCATGGCCTCGGCGACCTTGGCACCGATGCCCTCGTCACGCGAGGACACGGTGGCGACGCTAGCGATGGCGGCACTGTCGGCGACCGGGACGGCACGCTCGGCGAGCAGCTCCAGGGCCTTGTCGGCAGCGGCGGTGATGCCGTTGTTGACGGCGATCGGGTTCGCGCCGGCGGCGACGGTACGCATGCCCTCGTTGATCAGGGCCTGGGCCAGCAGGGTGGCGGTGGTGGTCCCGTCACCGGCGATGTCGTTGGTCTTCACGGCGACGGACTTCACCAGCTGGGCACCGAGGTTCTCGAAGGGGTCCTCGAGATCGATGTCGCGGGCGATGGTCACACCGTCGTTGGTGACGACAGGGCCACCGAAGGCCTTGTCGAGGACGACGTTGCGGCCCTTGGGCCCCAGGGTGACGCGCACCGAGTCAGCCAGCGTGTCCACACCGCGCTGGAGACCCTGACGGGCCTCCTCGTCGAATGCGATGAGTTTTGACATGCGGTGATCTACTCCTGGTTGTCGGCGGAGTCGGCGACGACAGCGAGGATGTCGCGCTGGTTGAGCAGCAGGTACTCCTGGCCGTCGTACTTGAGCTCGGTGCCGCCGTAGCGGGAGAAGACGACGGTGTCGCCGACGGCGACGTCCATCGGGATGCGGTCGTCATCGTCGTGCCAGCGGCCCGGGCCGACGGCGACGACGGTGGCCTCCTGCGGCTTCTCCTTGGCGGAGTCCGGGATGACCAGACCGGATGCGGTGGTGGTCTCGGCCTCGACGATCTGGACGAGGACGCGGTCCTCGAGCGGCTTGATGTTCACGTTAGCCACGTTGAATACCTCCGTGTATGCGTTCATGCAGTGATCGGAATTGTCTTGTGTTCCGGTTGGTATATCCTGCACAGCCGTCGTCGCGGGTGAACAACTGTGTGTCACACAACCACCTGGCACTCTACCCTGCCAAGTGCTAGCCCTCAACCGCCGCGTCTGCCAACAGCGGGACCTCGACGTCCATCGACGGATCCGTGGCCACGGCCAGCGGGCTGGCGTCGGCCCCGGCGTCGATCAACCGGGCCGCCAAGGTCGCGATCATCACGCCGTTGTCGGTGCACAACGGCAACGCCGGGACCACCAGCGACACCCCGGCCGCAGCGCAGCGCTGAGCGGCCAGGGCGCGCAGCCGACGGTTCGCCGACACGCCCCCACCGAGCAGCAGGACGTCCGCCCCGGTGTCGGTGCAGGCTCTCACCGCCTTGGCGGTCAACACATCCACCACCGCCTCCTGGAAGGACGCACAGACATCCTCCACCGGGATGGTGGTGCCCTGGCGTTCGGTGGTCTCGACGAACCGGGCGACGGCGGTCTTGAGCCCGGAGAAGGAGAAGTCGTAGGCCGGGTCGTGGGCGCGGCTCAGTCCGCGGGGGAACTTCACCGCCGTCGGATCACCCTGGGCGGCCAGGCGGTCGATCACCGGGCCACCGGGGTAGCCCAGGCCCAACAGCCGGGCAACCTTGTCATAGGCCTCGCCGGCGGCGTCGTCCAGGGTGGAACCCAGCTCCTTCATCGGACGCCCCACCCCGTTGACCTCGAGGATCTGCGTGTGGCCGCCGCTGACCAGCAGGGCGATGGCGTGGTCCAGGTCGCCAGTACCGTCATCTGCACCCTGCCCGTCGAGGGTGCCGACGGCGACGTGGCCGCCGAGGTGGTTGACCCCGTAGAAGGGCACACCCCAGGCCGCGGCATAGGCCTTCGCCGCCGCCGCGCCGACCAGCAGTGCCCCGGCCAGGCCCGGGCCGACGGTGGCGGCGACGGCGTCCGGACGAGACCGCCCGGACGCCCCGGACGCCTCAGCGAGGTCGGCGAGTGCCGCCCGCATGGTCGGACCCATGGCCTCCAGGTGTGCCCGCGAGGCGATCTCGGGAACCACGCCGCCGAAGCGGGCGTGCTGCTCCATGGAGGACGCCACCCGGTTCGACACCTCTGTCACCGTGCCGTCGGCGTGCAGTTCGACCACGCCCACACCAGTCTCGTCGCAGGAACTCTCCACGCCCATGACGAACAGCGGACGGTCGGCGGTCTGCGCCGGGAGCTGCGGCTCAGCCTGAGCCTCAGCCTGGTTCTGCCCGGCGGCATCCTGACGGACGGAGCGTGCCGGACGCACCATCGTGTAGGCGTCCGCACCGGAGGGCCGGTAGTAGTTGCGTCGGGTACCGACGATCTCGAAGCCGTAGGAACGGTACAGTCCGATCGCCGGCTCATTGTCTGTGCGGACCTCGAGGTAGACGGGTCCGTCGTCGGCATCGGCGAGTTCCATCAGCGGGTCCATCAGCAGCCGGGACCAACCCCGACCCTGGTGAGCGGCGTCGATGCCGATGGTGTGGATCTCGAACTCCGGGTCGTTCGCCGGACCGTTCTTCGCCAACCCGGCGTAGCCGACCAACTCCTCCTGGTCAGTGCCCGCCCCGGTGACCAGTCCGATGAAGCGGGTGTGCGGTGCGACGATCTCGGAGGTGAATCCGGCAACCGGCCAGGGCGAGTCGCCGGCGAAGAGCTCCGTCTCGATCTCGGCACAGCGGGTGGCGGCCTCCGGCGTCAGCGGGCCGACGGTCGGCGTCTCGGTCGGCACCTCGACCGCCGCCTCGGCAGGCTCGTCCCGATCGACGTTGCTGAAGTCCAGCGCCCCGGAGATCGGCTTGGGCTTCGGGGCGATGGCGTCCGGACGCCGCAGGTAGAGCGCGCGCAGCGGCTCGCCGTCCGTTGCAAGCCCCGCTGCCCCACCGTGCAGGGACAAGGCAGCACGGACCAGGCCGACCGGGGTCGGGCGAGCATCGACGTCGAGGATCTCCCAGCCGGGTACCTCGGCGGCCGCAACCGCGGTTTCCCTGGACGCCAGCACCTGGGCCTGCGGGTGGGATTCGATGATCTCCGCCGGAGGGGCGACCGTCGGCTCACCGGGGACGGTGGTGACGTACCACTCGCGACGGCGGGCATCGCTGAGCACCAGTACCGGATGCTCGGCGGTAGCGGCACTCTCCTGCGCTGCAGCGGTGGCCACATGGCTGGGCACGCCGTGCACCGGGATTCCGAGGGCGTCGCCGAAGGCCGCACCGGTGGCCATGCCGACCCGCAGTCCGGTGAACGGCCCAGGACCGGTGCCTACCACGACCGCGTCGAGGTCCGCCGGTGCCAGTCCGGCACTGGACAGGGCGGCGAGGATGTTCGGGGTGAGCACCTCCATGTGACCACGGGGGTTGAGCTCTGTGGTCTCCGACAGCAGGGCCATGTCGAAGGAGCCGGATGAAGCGGAGTTCGTGTCATCAGTGCCGCTGGGGAGTTCAACCACCCCGGCGACGACGAAGGAGGTGGAAGTGTCGACCGCGAGAACGTGCATGAGGCACAATCCTAGTCCCCCCTTGGAAAGTCCCCGGACATAGGCGAAGCCCCGTCGCACTCTCCAATTACGACGGGGCCTCTGGATACACCCCTCACGGTGATCCGTCACCAATTGTGTCATTGATGCTTCATCTACACCAAGCACCGGGGGTAGCGGGGGTGATCGGTCTCCGTAGTATCAGAGACCTAAGCTTGTGACCAGCGCCATTGCAGAACCCGGGGCTCTTCTTCGGGGGTGATTTCGGTGTCGAGCCCCGCCCCCCGGTCGATGTCCACGTCCAGCACCCGCGACCCCGCGGTGGCCAGGGACTCCACCACGCCACGTCCCCACTCGGCGACGAGGACCCGGTCGGCCAGGTCAGCATCGAGATCCAGCGACTCCAGAGTGTCCAGCACCAGTTCACGGGGCAATTCGGCGGCATCGTGCACGCCCTCACCAAGCAGCCGGTAGGCGTCCATGTGCAACAGTCCCGGGCGCCCCGGAACCCCTGCCTTGTGCTCGCGGACGATGGTGAACGTCGGAGACTGGGTCCGTCCCCGTACCCCCAGCCCGGTGGCAATTCCCTGGGTGAGCGTGGTTTTCCCTGCCCCCAGTGCACCGGTGAGCACCACGACGTCACCGGCGGTGAGCAGTCCACCGAGGGACTCTCCGGCCGCCCGCATCTCCTCAGCCGAGTCGAGACGGCACTCGCCGGACGGGGCCACGAATGCCTGGCACGGACGCGCTACCTCGTCGGTCATACCGTTGCTCCCCCGACGGTACGGCGGGCGACCCGACCGCGGGGCAGGGTCAGGATCTCGTAGGCGATGGTGTCACCGGCGACGGCGATCTCCTCGACGGAGCATCCTCCCTCACCGAAGATCACCGCCCAGTCACCGGGGCGGACCTGCGCGCCCGGATTCTCGGCGTCGGCACCTGTGTCGGTATCGACCGGGCCGAGGTCGACGACAAACTGGTCCATGCACACCCGTCCGATCTGCGGGAAGAACTCCCCGTTGATCGTCACGCCGAAGCGTCCCGAGAGGTTGCGCGGAATCCCGTCGGCGTAACCCAACGCCACCACCGCGGTGCGGGTGTCACGCTCGGCACGCCACAGGTGTCCGTAGCTGACGCCCTCCCCGGCGGGTACCACACGGGTGGTGACCACCCTGGCGCGCACCGTCATCGACTCGCGCAGCTGGATATCACCACCGAACTGCTCGCGTACCGGCGCCGGGATCGCCGCCGGGTCCACGGCGTAGACCCCGTAGACGCTCACACCGGGCCGGACGAGTTCATGACGCAGGTCGGGACGGGTCAGCGTCGCCGGAGTGTTCGCGATGTGGTTGACGGGCATCTCAAGGCCGGCGGCCCGGCAGTCGGCGATGGCGGCGTCGAAACGCTCCGCCTGCAGGTCGGTGACCGGGTTGGACAGGTCGTCTGCACTGGTCAGATGGGAGTAGGCGCCACGAACCTCCAGCAGGCCGTCGGCGGCGGCACGGGCGGCTTCGGTGACCGCGGTTGACCAATCGTGCGGCGAGATGCCGGAGCGGGACAGCCCGGTGTCGACCATCAGGCCGACCCGCAGCGGTGCGTACGCACCGTCGGCCAGCGCGGTACGGGACACCTCGACAGCGGCCCGCAGGTGCTCCAGCGAGGGGATGCCGAGGGTGATGTCCAGCTCCACGGCCGGGCGCAGGTCCTCGAGTGCCGGGTCTGCCATCCACATCCAGGCGGTCAGCGGTGCGTCCACACCCTGACCACGCAGCGCGATGGCCTCGCCGAGGGTGGCGACCCCGAGAGCGGCGGCACCACCGGCGAGGGCGGCACGGGCGACGTCCACCATGCCGTGGTTGTAGCCGTCGGCCTTGACCACCGCCATCACCCCGGCCGGGGCAGCGACGCGCACCAGGGTGGCCACGTTGTGCTCGATGGCACCGAGATCGGTGATGATCTCGGCCAACTCGTGGCCCGGGGCCACTGTGCCAGAAGTGCCAGAAGTGCCAGAAGTGCCAGAAGTGCCAGGCGTGTCAGACATCGTCAGATCACTCCACGGTGACGGACTTGGCGAGGTTACGCGGCTTGTCGATGTCACCGTTGCCGCACTGGCGGGCGATCTCCGCGGACAGGAACTGCAGCGGGACGGTCGACAGCAGCGGCTGCAGCAGGGTCGCCGACTCCGGGATCTGCAGCAGGTGGTTGGCGTAGGGTTTGACCGCCTCATCGCCCTCCTCGGCGATGACGATGGTCTTGGCGCCGCGGGCGCGGATCTCCTGGATGTTGGTGACGATCTTGGAGTGCAGGATCTCGCGGCCGCGCGGGGACGGCACCACGACGACGACCGGCAGATCGTCCTCGATCAGGGCAATGGGACCGTGCTTGAGCTCACCGGCGGGGAACCCCTCGGCGTGGATGTAGGCCAGCTCCTTGAGCTTCAGCGCGCCCTCCAGTGCGACCGGGTAGCCGACGTGGCGTCCCAGGAAGAGCATGGTGGGAATCGGGCCGAGTTCCTCGGCCAGGGCGTGGACCTGCTCCTGCAGCTCCAGGACCTGCTCGATCTTGGCAGGGATGGCGTCCAGCTGCTCGAAGATGGACTCGATCTCGTCCCGGTACTTCGTGCCGCGGGCCTGAGCCAGTGCCAGACCGACGATGTAGTTCGCCGCCACCTGCGCCAGGAAAGCCTTGGTGGAGGCCACACCGATCTCCGGGCCGGCGTGGGTGTAGAGCACCGCATCGGACTCACGCGGGATCTGGGAACCGTTGGTGTTGCACACCGCCAGGACGCGGGCACCCTGGGTCTTGGCGTGGCGGACGGCCTCCAGGGTGTCGGCGGTCTCCCCGGACTGGGAGACGGCGACGACCAGGGTCTGCCGGTCCAGCACCGGGTCGCGGTAGCGGAACTCGCTGGCGACCTCGATCTCCACCGGGATACGCACCCAGTGCTCGATGGCGTACTTCGCCAGCAGGCCGGAGTGGTAGGCCGAACCGCAGGCGACGACGAAGACCTTCTCGATCTGGCGCAGGTCGTCGTCCGACAGGCGCTGCTCGTCGAGGACGACGCGGCCGTCGACGAAGTGCCCGGCCAGGGTGTCGCGGATCGCGGCGGGCTGCTCGAAGATCTCCTTCATCATGAAGGAGTCGAAGCCGCCCTTCTCCGCGGCCTCCAGGTCCCAGTCGATGGTGAAGGGTCGACCTTCGGCGGCGGTGCCGTCGAAGTCCATGACCTTGTAGCCGTCCTTGGTGATGACCACGACGTTGTCCTGGCCGAGTTCGACGGCCTGGCGGGTGTGCGCGATGAAGGCGGCGACGTCGGAGCCGAGGAACATCTCGTTCTCACCGACGCCGACGATCAGTGGGGTGGAGCGACGTCCGGCGACGATCGTGCCGGGCTGGTCGACATGGGTGAACAGCAGGGTGAAGGCACCCTCCAGGCGACGCAGGACGGCCATGGCGGAGGCCTCGAAGTCTCCGGCGGTGGGCCCACCGTTGTACGCGAGGGACACCAGGTGCGCGGCGACCTCGGAGTCGGTCTCGCTGGACAACTCGACACCGGCGGCCTCGACCTCGGCGCGCAGCGGGGCGAAGTTCTCGATGATGCCGTTGTGGACGATGGCCACCTTGCCGTCGTAGGAGACGTGCGGGTGGGCGTTGACGTCGTTGGGGCGCCCGTGGGTCGCCCAGCGGGTATGTCCGATGCAGGTCGAACCGGTGAACTGGTCCCGACCGTCGGCATCCAGGGTATCCAGCAGGTTCGCCAGCTTGCCGGCTTTCTTCTCCACGTGCAGCCCGTCGGAACCGACGACTGCGATACCGGCGGAGTCATAACCCCGGTACTCCATACGGGCAAGGGCGTCCAGACCGATGCCGAGAGCACCGGTGCTACTTGACTCATCTCCGACGTAACCAACGATTCCACACATGTCTGACAACACTACTGCCACACACGAGTTCTCCGTGAGTCCCCCACCGCAGACGCGCCATCCACTAGGCTGTGCACCGTGGCTGTCAACGTCAAGAACCTCATCCCCAGTCTGGAAAAGCGCGGTCCCCACCGGGTCCTCGTCGGCGACCTCGACTTCGCCGGCATCCCGGGACGCGTCTACGCCCCCGCGGAAGGCACCGCGATCCCCGGTGTGGCCTTCGGCCACGACTGGCAGATCGGTGTCGACGGATACCACGCCACGCTGCGCCATCTGGCCAGCTGGGGTATCGCCGTCGCCGCGCCCGACACCGAGCGTGGCGCACTGCCGAACCACCGTGGTTTCGCCTCCGACCTGGAGTCCTGCCTGCAGATCCTTTCCGGTGTGCGGCTGGGCGCCGGCAACATCACCGTCGACCCGTCGAAGCTTTTCCTCGCCGGGCACGGTATGGGTGCCGGTGCCGCTGTCCTCGCCGCGACCGGACGCGAGGCGTCCACGGAGTCGCGTCGCAAGTACACCGACACCCCCACGCTCGCCGGCGTCGTTGCGATCCACCCGGCGGACACCGCACCAAGCTGCTACGACGCCGCCACGCATGTCTCGGCACCCGGCCTGGTGCTGAGCCCGGGCCGCACCACCGGTTTCGAGAAGGGCGAACCCGAGCGCGTGGCCGCCTACTGGCGTGGCGACGTGGTGTACCGCTCGGTGGACAAGGCCACCTCCGACGGTTTCCACGAGAAGCTGATGCGAAAGTTCGCCGTCTCCAGCAGCGGCATGGAGTTCGCCGTGCAGGATCGCATCCGTGCGTTGACCGTCGGTTTCATCCTCGCGGAGGACGACAAGAAGTACGCGCCATTCCGCGACCCGGAGCTCGAGATCAAGGGCACGACGCTGTCCACACGCGGTGAGCTCATCGAGGGTCTGCCGGAGTTCGTCGACCCGCTGGCCGCCGGTGAGCGGGCACTGAAGAAGCTCTGACCCGGGGCTGATGGGTACTGCCGCGTCATTCCGACCGTTGGTTGCGTCGGATGGCGCGGCATTCCGTCGATTGCTGTTCGCGTTGGACGATGCGACGTCCTACATGCTTTTCGAACCGGGGGAACGCCGTGACGACGGCAATGAGGGGTTCGGCGTCCTGGAGCTGACGGTGGTGACGGTGAACGATCCCGCGGTGGCGCTCTACCGCAAGGCCGGCTTTACGGCCGAGGGGACGTTGCGTTCGACATTGATGATCGACGGGCAGCCCCACGACGAATACGCCATGGCGAAACTGCTGTTCTAGTCGAAGATGCCGGTACGCCGGACTCCGCCCGATCCGGTTGAGCCAGGCGCAGGACGGTAGCCGGTGTCGGTGTCGGTGTCGCCGTCGTTGGACTGGCCCAGCACCGCTGCCTGCTGTTCCTCGGTGAGTGACTCGAGAACCTTCTTCCCGAGGTCGGACTCGGCGAACTCCCGCACCTGCTCCTGCGCTTTCTTCATCGCGTCCCGGAACTCTGCGGTGGCGGTCTCCACCGTCGCCAGGTAGCGCTCCATCTGAGCCTCGTAGTGCTGTTCTCCTGCGCTCGTCACCACTGATCACTCCGTTCCACAGTCACCTCGGGTGCGGTATCGGGCGACTCCCCTGCCTTCTCCGTCGACCACACCTCCGGGCTCCAGCCCGGGTGGGACGGGACGCTCTCCCGCGAAGCTGCGGTCCCCTCCGCCTCGTCGGTGCCATCGGCCTCCCCGGACGGGGCGGCGTCGACGTCAACGATGGAGGTCGGGGCGGGCGGATCGGGTTCGACAGGGTGACTGGCGTGGTCAACCGCCGCGTCCGGCAGGAGGCCGCTCTTGTCGAAGCCGCTCTTGTCGAAACCTGTCTTGTCGACGGCGGACTTGTCGACGCCAGCGTCCTCGGTATTCTCCGGCGACTCCTCACCGGCAGGAATGACCTCGGGTGGCGGGTCGTCTCCGAGTTCGTCATCGGTGTCGCCATCGGTGTCACAGTCCTCCGGTACGCTCTCAGCCGGTTCGCAGGCTGCAGGTTCACACTCGACAGGCGGTACGGGACAGTCGCCGGTCACCGGGGTCACCACCTGGGTGACGGTCTCCACCGCGGTGGTGATGGCCGTGTCCACAGCCTGCTGCACATTCCCGACGATGTCGGGCAGTGTGGGCAGTGTGGGCAGGGTGGGCAGGGTGGGCAGAGTGGGTGCCGGCGGTGGGCCGGACGGCACCACTCCGGCCCCGGCTGCGGCCGCCAGTCCGGCACCGAGCGATGCCGCCTGCGTGAGGATGTTCGGCGCTGCGGGGACCTGCCCCGAGATCACGGGTGGCACTGTTGCCGTCGCAGCGGACCCGGCTGCGGCCGACACTGCCGGAGCTGACACTGCCGGGGCAGCCATGCCCGCAGGTGCTGTTTCCACCACACCGGAGGACGGCGGCACCTCGGCGGCCTCACTGGCCGCCGCGGTGACCGCCGGTGCCGGGGCATCGGCAAGGGGGACACTGCAGTTGCCCTCCTGAGCAGCAGGAGTGCACCGCTGGATCATGAAGTCCATACACTCGCTGAGGCTCTCATTGCGTCCCTCGACCATGGTGCAGACCGATTCACCAGCGGTGCTGAGTAGCTGGGCGGCCAGCATCCGCAGCTGGGTACCCTGCAGCTCCCCTGCCGCCGCAGCCGCGGCAATCAGTGCCTGCGCCATCGGTACTGCGGTTGAGACACAGGACTCCACGGCATCCGCGCACTGCTGCTGGATGTCGTCGAACAGCTCATCTCCCCAGTCCAGGGAGTCCTCGGCATCAGCCACGTCCTGTTCGTGGTTGTCGCTCTCCTCGGCAGCACCAGTCAGCCGGTCACCGATCATCGCCCCGGCGAGACCACCAAGAACGCTGGTCGTTGTATCCCGGATGAAACTGAGGAGTTTCCCGATCAGCCCGCCTTTTCCTCGACCGCCCCCTGACCCGGCCCCGGAATCTCCGTCCCCGAAACCGGTGAAGAACCCGAGCACGCTCCAGAGGATAGGTTTCAGCACCGGAGCAATCATCGGACCGGCCGCCTGGACCATCCCGGCGGTACTCTCGAGGTCTCGGACTGCGGTGGTCATCCGTTGCTGGTTGGCAACACTTGTCCTCATGACCGGCTCCCCTCACCTGTCGACTGCCCGGTGCCCAGGCTGGCTGCCGAGACCGCGTCGGTGCCCTGCACGCTGCGGACGGTCTCGCGGGCCACCTGCACCCCGTCGCGGAGTCGTTGTGTATGGGACAGCCGTACCCGGTGGGCGCGGTTCACCAACTCGACCAGCTGGGCCGCCCGGTCGGCCAGGCCCGGCCCGTAGCGGGACGCCTCCAGGCGAGGCGGTGCCGCCGTCAGTGCGTCCAACCGGCGGGCCAGCTGCCCGGCGGCATCGTCCAGCACCTCCCCCGCTGCGACTGGATCCACGCTGAGTCTGCCTGCGTCCTGCCCAAAACCTGGCACGGCCGAACCTCCCCTTGTCCATGCGTTGCACCCCGCGTCCGCACGACCGGTCGTCGCACGAGCACACACCGCGAAAAAAGGCGGGCCATCACGGCCCGCCCGGGCGCCTCATGACTGACAGACGCCACCACCCCACCCAAATGTTCCCCGGGATGCGGAATTCGCTACCCCTCGGCGATGACCACCCCGGAGAGCTTTCCTGCGACCCGCTTGGCCTCTGCCGAGGTAACCGCCTCGACCATCACGCGGTAGACCTGCTCGGTACCACTGGGGCGCAGCAGCACCCGTCCGGTCTCCCCCAGCTCCGCCTCCGCCTCGTCGATGGCGTCCTTGACCGCCTGGGAGGTGTGGATGCGCTCCTTGTCCTCCACCGGCACGTTGATGAGAGTCTGCGGCAGCACCGTCATCACCCCTGCGAGGTCGCGGAGGGTCTGACCGGTCTCGGCCATCCGCGCCATCAACGACAGTCCGGTCAGCGTGCCGTCACCGGTGGTGCCGTGCGAGGGGATGACGATGTGGCCGGACTGCTCGCCACCGAGCGCGAGGTCGTGTGCGTTGAGGTCGGCCAGCACATAGCGGTCACCGACCTTCGTGCGCCGCAGCTCGATACCCTGCTCCTTCATCGCCAAAGACAGGCCCAGGTTCGACATCACCGTCGCAACCAGGGTGTTCTTGCGCAACTCCCCGGCCTCCTTCATCGCCACGGCGAGGATCGCCATGATCTGGTCGCCGTCGATGACATTGCCCTCGGAATCTACCGCGAGACAGCGGTCGGCATCACCGTCGTGGGCCAGGCCCAGGTCGGCATGATGCTCCAGGACGGCGTCGCGGACCACGTTGATGTGGGTGGAGCCGCAGTTGTCGTTGATGTTGAAGGAGTTCGGGGTGTTGTGGATCGCCACGACCTCGGCACCGGCGGCCTGGTAGGCCATCGGGGCGGCACTGCTGGCCGCACCATTGGCACAGTCGACGACGACACGGATGCCGTCCAGCGGGCGGGGGACAGCGTCCTGCAGGTGGAAGAGGTAGCGCTCCAGGGCGTCGCCGGACTCCTCGATGATCCGGCCGATCGCCGCACCGCTCGGGCCGGTCTCGGTCCGGTCCAGCATCGCGGACTCGATCTCGTCCTCGACGGTGTCATCGAGCTTGTGGCCACCGGCGGCGAAGAACTTGATGCCGTTGTCGGGCATCGGGTTGTGCGAGGCGGAGATCATCACGCCCATGTCGGCACCGTAGTCGTCGGTGAGGAAGGCGACGGCCGGGGTCGGCAGCACGCCGACGTTCAGGACGTCCACCCCCTGCGAGGCCATGCCCGCCGACAAAGCGTTGGCCAACATCTCACCGGAGACGCGCGGGTCACGGCCGATGACCGCGGTAGGACGCCGCGAGCTCTGGCCCGTCTCCGTCAGGACGCGTGCGGCGGCGGCCCCCAGCCGCAACGCCATCGGTGCCGTGAGGGCCTTGTTCGCCAGACCACGCACACCGTCAGTTCCGAAAAGTCTGCTCATGGGGAACCAGTCTAGTGGTCGGGGCGCTCCGGGACAGGGTTCGGGGATGGTGTGATCTGCCTGTCGGCAGAACTGCGTCATCGGAACGTGCACAGCGTCATCGAACTATGTCACTTTTATGCCAATTATCGACAATCTGCGATGACGGTATGCAATCTCCGATGACGTCGGCACCAACCGGCAGTCCGAACAAAGAAACCGCCCCACCCCGCACGGAAAGTGCGGGATGGGGCGGCGATGCGTCCGGTTCGAGAACCGGACCAGACCACCAGGGGCTGACAGGGTCGGGGCACAAGTGCCCCGACACGATCAGCGCTTGGAGTACTGCGGGGCGCGACGGGCCTTGTGCAGACCGGCCTTCTTGCGCTCGACCGCGCGGGCGTCACGGGTGAGGAAGCCGGCCTTCTTCAGGGCGGAGCGCTCCTCGGGGTTGTACTTGTTCAGCGCACGGGAGATTGCGAGACGCATCGCACCGGCCTGACCGGACGGGCCACCGCCCTTGAGGTTGACCTGGAAGTCGAACTGGTTCTCGCGCTCGAGCAGAACGAGCGGAGCCTTGATCAGCTGCTGGTGCAGCTTGTTGGGGAAGTAGTCCTCCAGGGTGCGACCGTTGCAGGTGAACTGGCCGGAGCCCTGCACCATGCGGATACGGACGACGGCCTCCTTGCGGCGACCGACGGTCTGGATCGGGCCGTCGTACAGGACCGGAGCGGCGGCGACGGCGTCGTCACCCTCGGTCTCGGTGCCCTCGGCGACGGAGTCACCGATGCTGGCGACGAACTCCTCGTTCACGGCGTCGGTGGCAGCGAAGTTCTCGACATCAGCGGCGTCAGCGGCCTCTGCGGTGTAGTTCTCGTTATCGGTCACTGGTCCACCTTCTTGATCTCGTAGGCCTCAGGCTTCTGGGCCGCGTAGGGGTGCTCGGAGCCGGCGTAGACGCGCAGCTTCTTAGCGGACTCGCGGTTGAGCTTGTTGTGCGGCATCATGCCGGTGATGGACTCAGCCACGACGCGCTCCGGGTGCAGCTCCATGGAGCGGCCCAGGGAGAGGGTCTTCAGGCCGCCCGGGTAACCGGAGTGGCGGTAACGGAACTCGCGGTCCCGCTTGTTGGACGAGATGTGAACCTTGTCCGCGTTGATGATGATGACGTTGTCACCACAGTCGACGTTGGGTGCGTAGATCGCCTTGCCCTTGCCGCGCAGCAGGTCAGCTGCGTGGGTGGCCAGACGACCCAGAACCACGTCCGTGGCGTCGATGACGTACCACTTACGGGTGATGTCACCGCTCTTCGGGTGGAAAGTAGTCATTGACGACTCCTCTAGGTCTTCATGGAACTGCCAGCCGGGAGACCGTGGTCCCTGGGAACACTGTGGAAAACTCCGTGGAGAACACGGTGGAAACCAGGAACGGCGCCCGCAGCGGCCGGTGGGGACCTGCGGGCCGATCATCCGGGTCGTCCAAGGCAGGACAACATGGATTATCGCAACCGGAACGAGATTACCGGAAGTGCCCCCGAGTACCAAAAGGCCGCCACCGACGGGGGACGACGGTGGCGGCGGTGGCAACGGCCCGGGGGTCAGGCCCAGCTGTTGGCGGCGCTGGTGTTGATCTGACTCATGCGGGCATTGGCATCGTCGACCGCCCGGGCGATGGACTGGAGCACCTGGTTCATCTCCAGGGCGGCGGTGTCCCATCGCTGCTGGGCGACCTTGTAGGCGGAGGCACTCTCGCCCTCCCATTCGGCGACCATCGGGGCGATGTTCGATTTGAGCTGGTCGAAGAGCCCGTCAATGGTGCGGTTGGTGGCATGGATGTCTGCTGACGCCTGGGCGATCTGCGCGAAATTGTACTGGATCAACGGTCTACCGTCCTGTCATGTTCATGTGGGTTGTGCTGGTCAGCTGCCGACCTGGTGGCCGGTTCATCGGAAGGCGGCGACGTTCTCGTCCTCGACCTGCTGGAAGCCGCGTGCGTTGCCGCGGATGTTCTCGGAGATGCCGTGCAGGGCCGCCCGCAGTTCGGTGGCCGACTCGTTCCAGCGCTCCATCAGCGCGTGGAAGGACAACTGCGCATCCCCCTGCCACGCCCCGCGCAGCCCGTCGACGGTGCCGCGCAACCGGTTGAGCTCGCCCTGCACCTGGTCGTTGACGTTGTCGACCCGCCCTGCGGTTGCCTGCATGACCTCGGTCGTCGTTCTGAAACTCATGGGTCCCTCCCCTTTTCACGGGTGTCAGTGTGCCTCCCGCCGGTCGGGACGCACCACGGTCAGAGAGACGCCACCAGCACCCCGAAAGGTTCCCCGCCCGAAAACCTGTCCCGGAAACCTGCCCGTGGGTCCGCTCAGCCGAACACACGCCGGTAGGCGGTCTCGACATGCTCCGCCATCCGCCGTCCAGCCTCCTCGGCATCACCGTCCACCACCGCCTGAAGAATGCCCTTGTGCTGTGCACGCAGGGTGTCGGCCAGTGATTCCCAGTCCTGATTCACCTGGAAACCGCGCAGGGTCGGCACCCGCAGCGACTCACGGATCGCCTGGGTCATGTCAGCGAAGAGTCGGTTGCCGGAGCCGTGGGCCAGGGCGATGTGGAAGCGGGTGTCGGAGTCGTTGAACACCTCACGGCTCACCGTGGGGTCATCCATCTCCTCGACGGCCTGACGCATCTTGGCCAGCGCTTCGGGGTCGCGGACGACGGCGGCGAGCCGGGCACTCTCGACCTCCAGGATCGACCGGGTGCGGACCACCTCGTCGAGACTGAAGTTCGACAGGGCGACGTGCAGCCGCAGGAATCGTGACAGTGCCTCCGACGGCATCGCAGCGATGAAGGTACCGGCCTTCTCCCCGGAGCCGACGTTGGACTCCACGACACCCTGCCCCTCCAACACCCGGATCGCCTCACGCACCGCGGCCCGGCTGACGTTCAGTTGTTCCGACAGTGCCCGTTCCGGGGGGAGCAGGTCACCGACATGGAGCTCACCGGCCAGGATCCGGTTCTCGATGGTGTTCGCCACCATCTGGTGAGCACGGACCCGGGGCGTGGCGGGCTGCCCCGGAGTCTGCTCTGGAGTCTGCCCTGTGGGCTGATCGTCCTGCTGGGTCATGGTCTTGTTTGTACCACGTCGAACGGTCCCCGCCCGGTGTTCCCACAGTCCCCCTGCACTGTCTCTGAACTGTCTCCGCGCTGTCTCCACGCTGTCTCCACGCTGACTCGTGGTACGTCCACACCGTCGCAGAGCCCTCACCGCACCAGCTGCGGGCAATCTTCCCGCAAGCAGAACAAAGTCTTGACGGTGAAACTTTCCGTGATCTAGTATGTGGTCTGACCACATCAGTGGCGCAGGTCACTATCCCGGATGCCGACGCCACAGCCCACCCCACACCCCCCGCAAGGTGGACAGACATACGATGAACTCCCTGTACCAACCCGACCTCGCCCCGGTTGCCGACAATCTTCTCCTCTCGGCACTGGTCGCCCTACTGCCGCTGGTCACCGTCTTCGTGGCACTGGGTCTGCTTCGATGGAAAGCCCACTGGGCCGGCCTGGCAGCGCTCGGCGTCTCACTGGTCATCGCCATCCTCATCTACGACATGCCCGTCGGCCTCGCCGGGCTGTCCGCGACCCAGGGCGCCATCTTCGGACTGTTCCCGATCATGTGGATCGTGGTCACCGCCATCTGGTTCTACGAACTCACGGTGCGTTCCGGACGCTTCCTCGATCTCCGCGCCGTCATCGACCGCATCTCGGACGATCCCCGGGTCCAGGCCATCCTCGTCGCCTTCTGCTTCGGCGGCATGCTCGAGGCGCTGGCCGGTTTCGGCGCCCCCCTGGCCATCACCGGCGTGATGCTGCTGGCAATCGGGTTCTCCCGGATGCGTGCAGCGGTCGCTGTGCTGGTCGCCAACACCGCCCCGGTGGCCTTCGGCGCGATCGCCACACCGATCATCACCGCCGGGGCGCTGACCGGCATCGACTATGAGCACATCGGTGCCATCGTCGGACGCCAGACACCGTTCATCGCCCTGGTGGTCCCGCTGTTCCTCTGCCTTCTCGTCGACGGCAAACGGGGAGTGAAGCAGTGTTGGCCGATCGCACTGGTCATCGGTGCCGTCTTCTCCGTCACGCAGTTCATCTCCGCCAACTACATCTCCGTCGAGCTCACCGACATCATCTCGGCCCTGTCGGGCCTGGCCGCCGCCGTGATCATGCTGCGCTTCTGGCAACCGCGAGGCACCGCCGAGGCCCGCGAGAAGTTGCTGGCCGAACGCCACCTCGAGGAGCAGGAGGGCGACGTCCAGGACGTCGCCGGAACCGAGACCGCCGCTGGCGCCGCCGGCGCCGGTGACACCTCCACACGCACCCTGACCCCGTGGCGCACCTTCATGGCACTCGTCCCCTACCTGCTGGTCATCGTCGTATTCTCGGTCGCCAAACTCTGGGCACCGGTCAAGGACTTCCTCGACGGCACGGATGTCGCGATCGAGTGGCCCGGCCTGCACGGCAATGTCCTCACCGCCGACGGGGACGTCTCGACCTCCACGGTGTTCAACTTCACCTGGCTGTCCTCACCGGGAACGCTGCTGCTGTTCACCGGCATCCTCGTCGCCATCATCTACCGCGTCTCTCCGAAGGTCGCCGTGCTGGCGTACTGGGAGAACCTGGTGAAGATGCGGTTCTCCATCCTCACCGTCGCCGCGGTGCTGTCACTGGCCTATGTGATGAACCAGTCGGGGCAGACCATCACCATCGGCTTCTGGATCGCCGGGGCGGGTGCGGCCTTCGCCTTCTTCGCACCGGTCCTGGGCTGGCTGGGCACGGCGGTGACCGGTTCGGACACCAGCGCTAACGCCCTGTTCGCCACTCTGCAGCAGACCGCGGCCATCCAGGCCGACCTGGACCCGGCACTCATGGTGGCGTCCAACACCTCCGGCGGTGTGGTCGCGAAACTGGTCAGCCCACAGAACCTCACCATCGTCGCCACCGCCGTGGGACTGGCCGGCCGGGAATCCGAGATCCTGCGCAAGGTGATGTTCTGGAGCCTGGGCATGCTCGCCGCCCTGTGCCTGATCAACGGCCTGCAGGCCACCGTCTTCGACTGGATGCTGCCCTAGCGGAGCCGGCTGACACGAGTACCCTCGGCACCACAGACCTCCTGTGGTCCGACCACAGCAAACCAACACCGACGACAACCAACCTCAACCAACCACAGACAAGGAGACCGTCATGGTCAAGCGCCAACTCCCCCACCCCTCCGAGATCTTCGAGCTGATGCAGTTCAAGAAGCCCGAGCTCAATGCGAAGAAGCGTCGCCTGGAATCCGCCCTGACCATCTACGACCTGCGCAAGATCGCCAAGCGCCGCACCCCGGCGTCCGCCTTCGACTACACCGACGGCGGTGCCGAGGGCGAGATCTCCATGGCTCGTGCCCGCCAGGCCTTCGAGGACATCGAGTTCCACCCGTCGATCCTCAAGGACGCCTCCGCCACCGACACCACCGCCCAGATCCACGGCGGCACCTCCGCCCTGCCCTTCGGCATCGCCCCCACCGGGTTCACCCGCCTGATGCAGACCGAGGGTGAGGTCGCCGGTGCCGGGGCAGCTGCCGCCGCCGGGATCCCGTTCAGCCTCTCCACCCTGGGCACCACCTCCATCGAGGACGTCAAGGCCACCAACCCCAACGGCCGCAACTGGTTCCAGCTCTACGTGATGAAGGACCGTGACATCTCCTACGGACTAGTGGAGCGGGCGGCGGCCGCCGGCTTCGACACCCTCTTCTTCACCGTGGACGCCCCGGTCGCCGGCAACCGGATGCGCGACACCCGCCACGGTTTCTCCATCCCACCGCAGCTCACCGCCAAGACCATTCTGGACGCCATCCCGCGGCCGTGGTGGTGGGTCGACTTCCTGACCACCCCGCCGCTGGAGTTCGCCTCCCTGTCCTCGACCGGCGGCACCGTCGGTGAGCTGCTCGACTCGGCGATGGACCCGACCATCAACTACGAGGACCTGAAGGTCATCCGGGAGATGTGGCCGGGCAAGATCTCGGTGAAGGGTGTGCAGACCCTGGAGGACGCCGTGACCCTCGGCGAGCTCGGTGTGGACTCCGTCGTGCTGTCGAACCACGGCGGACGCCAGCTCGACCGCGCCCCCGTGCCCTTCGAGCTGCTGCCCCAGGTCGCCCGCGAGGTCGGCGACGACATGGAGGTCATCATCGACACCGGAATCATGAACGGTGCCGACATCGTGGCCGCCATCGCCCTGGGCGCCGACTTCACCCTGATCGGCCGGGCCTACCTCTACGGCCTGATGGCCGGCGGCCGGGAGGGCGTGGACCGCACCATCGAGATCCTGCGCTCCCAGATCGTGCGCACCATGAAGCTGCTGCAGGTCAACACCCTCGACGAGCTGACCCCGGAGCATGTCACCCAGCTCAAGCGGTTCGGCCGGGAGGACGCTGTCCGCACCTCACGGTGAATCGACCCGTGCCGTCGCGGTGAACCGGTCACAGGCCGCCAACCGTGCCGCAGTGGGGTCGCGGTACTGGCAACCGATCGAGACCTGGTGACCGTCGATAAGCCGCACCCGCCACTGCGTGGTGGACTCCGGGAAGTTCTCCTCGTAGTCCACCGGCGCGTGTGCGGTGACCACAAGAGTTCCGTCATCTCCGTCGCCTACAGCATCCTCGAGGGCGGTGAGCATCGCGGCATCCAACTCCGCCTGGGTGCCGACCGGTGTCGGCGCCGCCGCAGTCAGCACCCTCATGCCCGCATCGTCGGACGTCCAGATCTCCCGCTGTTCGGAACTGTCGGTGACCTGCCAGCCGGGGACGTCGACGGCGACCGTCACCTGGGGCCGGGGATGTCCCGATTCAAGGGTCAGGTCACGCCATTGGTCTGCCGGGTCAGCAGGATCCGGCTGTACCGGTGGGGACTGCTGTGCCGATAGCGCCGAGCTCTGCATCGCGCTGTCAGCAGCATCGACCGCATCAGCCGTGCCTCCAGTGGGCAGGACGACCATGCCCGCGACGGCCACGGCGGCGACACCGACGATGGCCACACCCACTACAGCGACGACCCCGGGACGCGGGGACGTACGCCGAGCAACCTGGTCGACGGCAGAATCGACGTCGACGCCAGCACGCGGGCCACCGTCCGGGTCCAGATCAGGCTCCGGTGCCGGTGCCTGATCCGGTTCAGACTCTGGGTCCTCCAACACCCCGTCGGTGACCGCGGAGCGTGCCGCAGCCAACTCACCGGCGATCCGCAGCGACTCCGTGGCATCCACCGTCCGGGCCCGCAGGCCCACCATCCGTAGGTAGGCAGCGGTGACGTCCTTGTCCGGGCCGACGACCACCACATCGGAAGTTGCGATCCCGATGCCCCAGGGGAAGACCGTCCGCGGTACGGCAGGGTTCGCACTGGTGAGCTCCGGGTCCTCGGCACGGGCGTCCAACACCTCGGCGACCAGTTCCCGCACCGCCTCCAGCCGACGCAGTAGCACACCTGACCCACGGAAGTCCGGCGACGGGCCCGCCTCCTCCGGTTCGGCCGCTTCCACCGTCTCTTCACCGGTGACCTGGAATCCGCTCAGCAGGTCAGTCGCTGACAGTCCGTTGACCAGCACTCCCGACTCCGACAATGCCACGGCATCGGTCAGCATCGCACTCATACGGTCACCTCCACGCTCGTATCAGACTCGGATTCGACCTCAGCTGCTGCCCCTGCCACCGGGGCAACCGCCACCTGCAACTCCACCGCGCTTCCCTGCACCAGCAGGCCGCGACCCGGCTCGCGGGGACACAGCACCTGCCCGGCCACCGGGCCGTCCTCTCTCGGCGCCGACAACACCAGCCACGCCGACTGGTCCCGGGTACCCTGCATCAACGGGCTGAACGCATTACGGGCCATCCCCGCACTCCGACGTGCCAGCACCAGGTGCAGCCCGATGTCGGCCGCATGGGGCAGCAGCGGGACCAGCAGGTCCACTGCGGCGGCCAGCTCCACGGAATGGTCCAGGTCATCAACCACCACATACAGCTCCGGGCCACTCCACCAACTGCGGTTGCGTAGCATCTCCGGGGTCACCCCGTCGCCCGGGATCCGTCCGGTCAGCACCGTCACCCACTCACGTATCCGGTCGGTGAACCCCGCCGGTGAGACGTACCCGGCTTCTCCGAGCAGTCCCCGGCGCGCATCCGAGACCAGCAGTGCGTTCTCGGTGCGCCCCACCGCAGCGATCACGGTCCGCAGAGCCGTCGTCGCCCCTGCCCTGGACTGCCCCACCACCGTCAGGTGCGGCAACGCCGCCGAATTCCACCACACCGTGGACAGGCGCGGGCCTCCGATACCGAGCGCCACTGCGCTGGTACCGCCGCGCTCCAGGGCATCAATGGTGCAGAACTCCGGAAGCACCCGAAGCGTCCGGTCCTCCTCACCGCGGTCCACACTGACCCGGCGTGCGTGCTCGATGTCCTGCGCCCCGGAGACCACGATCTGCAGGTGCTTACCCTGCGGCGACACCCCGCGTCCCGGCAGATCCGGCAGGCTGCGCTGGGCGTCCCGGAAGTTCGAGTCCACCGGGTTCATCCGCAACTCCACCGACCCGGTGAGCAGGTCACGCAGGCTGGGCCGGAACGTCCACCGCTGGGAGGTGACGACCACGTGCACCCCACGCTCCAGGGCGCCGGCCGTGAACGTCGCCAACCGGCGGTCCTCCTCGCCGAGGGACTCCACCCCGTCGACGATGAGCACACGGTGCGCCGGGACGTCCCCACCGGTCTCCCCCGGTCCCTCCTCCTCGAGCTCATCGAGGATCCGGGGCAGCAGCTCCGGGCCCGCCACGCACGCCACCTGCGGCAACCGTTGAAGATGCGCCAGAGACCCACCGGGATCCACCACGTACACCGCCACCTGCGGCGAGGACAACGCCAGCCCGAGCACCAGGGATCGTAGCAGCATCGTCTTGCCCGTACCCGGCTGGCCGACCACCGCCCAGTGGCGGCGTCGCAAATCCAGCACGAAGCGACGCTGTACCCCGTCGAACGGCAGATCCTCCAACCCCAGGGGCACCGTCAGCGGGACGTCGGGGCCCGTCGCGTCGCCCATCACCGCACTGGCCGCCAGCGTCTCCGGCAGCGGATCCAACCAGATTGGGTGCTTGTTCGGCCCGGACAACGCATCGATGACCAGGTCCATCGTGGTCCCCGCCGACTCCGGCTCCACGCCCAGCTCACAGACCAGACGCTGGTCGCGGGGCACCTCCGGGCCGGACACATAGGCGGACTGGAAACGGACCTGACTTGTCGATGACAAAATCGCCGCGCCCGGGGAGGCGGGCAGGTCGAACGCCGCCGTCGAGCCGATCAGCTGGCGCGACTCCACCGCCGAAAACGTCCGCAACGCGATCCGGTACGACAGGTGCGACTCCAGACCACGCAGCCGCCCTTCCTCCAACCGCTGGCTGGCCAGCAGCAGATGCATCTGCAGGCTGCGGCCCAGCCGGCCGATCGCGGCAAAGACCTCGGCGAACTCGGGCCGGGCGTGCAGCAGCTCGGAGAACTCGTCGACGATGATGAACAACGCCGGCATCTCCCCGGGAAATGCCCGGTTGTAGTCGGCGGCGGTCGCCACACCGGCGGCGTGCAACTTCTCCTGCCGACGGTGCATCTCCCCGAGCAGGGAGTCCTGCATCCGGTCTACCAGCACCGCCTCCTCGGACAGGTTGGTGATCACCGCACTGGTGTGCGGCAACCGCTCCAGGCCGGTGAACGCCGCCCCGCCTTTGAAGTCGATGAGCACGAAGTTGAGTTCCTCGGCCGAATGCTGGTGGGCGAAGCTGGTGACCACCGCCTTGAGCAGCTCACTCTTCCCCGACCCCGTCGCACCGATGCACAACCCGTGCGGGCCGATCCCGCCCTTGGCGGACTCGCGGATGTCCAGGTACACCGGCGCCGGGGCGAAGCCGATCGGAGCGCGCAGGTCCCCGCCACCGAGATCAAGCAGGGAGGACGCCACGCGCCGGGTCGTCCGCGACCGGCACAGCGCCGCGAGTTCCACGTCGCTGAGGGCGTCGGCGGTGGCGAAGGCACGCCACCCGTCGACCGTCCACACCGACATCGCCCGGTCCTCGCCCACCTGCAACAGCAGGCCTGAGCTGCGGGCAAGGTCGTGCCACCCGGCGGTGGCCGGGTCGTCACCGGTGTCGGCGATGACGGTCACGGTGTCACCACCGGAGACCGGGGTCGGCATGGCAGTGTCGGCAGTGTCGGAGGTGTCCGTCTCCGTCCCCACCACCCGGACGGTCAGTGGCCCCTCGTGCGGCAGCCACCGCCGGTGCGGACCCTGCACGGTGATGGCCGACGCGTCCTGCATCACCAACTGGCCTTGTATCGCGCGTACCAACGCCGATGCCCCTGCCCCGGTGACCACCACGCAGTCGAACTCGCGCAGGTCCACCGCAACCGGGGCATCGACGGTGGCGTAACTGCCGGCGAGGCTGCGCAACGTGGTGGCGCACACCGGCTCCAGGTCCTCCGGCGGGGCGTCGACCGGGATCTCCAGCGGGTCATCAGGCGCCTGGACGGCAGTACCGATCCGCACCACGCCCGCCTCCCCGGTGTCGGAGGTTCCGGTGGCGCTGCTCGTCTCGGCCGCGATCGTCCACAACGCCTGCGGATCCGGACGGTGCACCGCGGCGTCCTCCAACTGCCGGCCGCGGGCCCGTCGCAAGGAATCACTCAACGCATCGATGTGGCGGTGGAACCCACGCCGGATCTCGTCGACGTCCTGACCGCCCGGGGAGATCATCATCGCCAGGGAACCCAGCATCATCAGCGGGAAAATGAACGCCATCGGGCTGCGTCCCATCCCCGACAACACCATGGCAGCGACCATGCCGACCACGGCAACGACCATCACCACCGGCATGAGCAGCCGGATGAACGGCTGTTTGCTCTTCGGCAGAGTCGGTGGCGCCTGCGACTTCATGTGTGATCAACCCCTGTAAATTCCCGCTGGATTCCCCCGTGGTGACAACCCACGTATGACAACCCCATGTCCACGAAGCCCCCGAACCCGGCCCCGTCCCTTGAGGACGAACAGTACCGCAGAATTGTTCACCGCGGGAGACTTTTTCGCGTACGCTGCCCAATGAACCACCTACGGTTGACCGAGGGGACGCGTCGGAGGGGACGCGACCGGCCGCAGGCGGAGAACACCACGGGGGACACAACACCCATGATCGCTGTCAGCATCACCGTCACCGGGCGAGGCCCGGACCGCACCGTCGAAGCCACCGTCGCCGACACGGTGCCCGTCGCCGAACTCATCCCCCACCTGGTCACCGCCGAACCCGGTGACCTGTGGCGACTGTCCGGGCCGGTGGGGGTGCTGCGCCCCGAGCGGTCCCTGGCCGAGTCCGAGGTCCGCCCCGGCGAGCGCCTCACCCTGCAACGTGCCGGGCTGCCCGCCCCACCGGTCGACGATGTCGGCCGACTCAGTGAGGACGTCCCGCCCTCCCCGGCGGCCTGGGTCGCCGCCTGCCTGGCCGCGGTGGTGTCGTGGTTCCTGCCTGCGGGCGCCATGGAGCAGTTGCCGGAGCTGGTCTGGCACCCGCTGGGGGTCAGTGTCACCGCGCAGACGGTGCTGGACGGAGCGGTCGGAGAATCCGCGGTGCCCGGGGTTCCGGTCGTGGTGCTGCTGATCTGGGCCGCCCAGCTCGTCGCCACCCTCGCCGCAGCCGCCGCCTCCCTGACCGATGCGCGGTACGTGCCGGTGGCCGCACTCCTCGGCTTCGGCGTGGGGCTGCAGGTCAGTGTGGTTGCCGCCTGCCTGTTTGCCGCATTGGCGGTGTGGCGTCCGGGGCCGGAACGGGTGGTGAGTGTGGGGCTGCTCATCGCCGCCGTCCTCAATGTCGTCCCCGGGGTGACGATGCTGCTGGGGTTGGCCGTACTGACCTTCTCCGGCCAGCTCGCACTGGGGTTGGCCGGTGTCAGATTGCCGCGGATCCCGGCGACCGGTCTCTTCGATGCCCTGGAATCCTCGCCCGACAGCCGGCCCGACACCGGCGCCACCGCTGCCCGGGCCCGCTCACTGCATCCGGCACTGGTGGTGACCTGCTGTGTCGTCCTACTCGCCGGGACGGTGCAGCTACTCCCCGCCGGGGAGTCGGACGTCCCGGTCTGGACCATCGCCGCCCTCCTGGTCGTCGCACTGACCGGCCTGTCCGCCCGGGCCTGCCGACCGGTCCACTCCGTGGCAGTGACGGTCACCGCCACACTGTTGCTGACCTGGGTGGCGCTCCACCTGCCGGGGGCCTGGCCGCTCCTGGCCCTGGCCCCCGCCGCTCTGCCGGCCGTGCGGGTCACCTCTCCGCTGGCCGGCCGGGTGCTGGACATCACCGAGACCATCGCCTTCGCCGTGGCGATCCCGCTACTCATCGCCACCACCGGCATCTTCGACCTGGTCCGGGGCATCGGATGAGGCACACTCTGGCAGTTGCCCTGGCAGTTGCCCTGACCACTGCCCTCACCGTCCTGCCGGTGGCGACGGTCCCGGGTCTCGAGCCATCCGCGCCGGCGTTTGCCGAACCACGCTGCGACGAGCCGGTCTTCGGCGATCCGCTACCGGTGGACGTCGACCTGCCCCACCAGGTTTCCACCGGTCGAGGTGTCGGTGTCGCCGTCATCGACACCGGGGTCGATGCACCGGGGGTCCGCACCCTGAACCCCGCCGACCGCGACCGTTGCCTGTTGCACGGCACCGCCGTCGCCGGCGTGGTGCGCACGGTCGCGCCGGACGCCACCATCGTCTCCGTCCGGCAGGGAACCGGGGCCGGTGAGGACCCCGACCGGACCACCGTCGCCGACCTGGTCTCCGCAGTGGACCGGGCGCGCCGGGCCGCTGCCGACCACGATGTGCGGGTGATCACCATGTCCGTGGTGGCCTGCGAGGACACCGCCGAACTCCGCCGTGCGGTGCACGGCGCCGAGGATGCCGGGCTCCTCGTTGTCGCCGCGGCGGGTAATACCGGACAGTGTCAGGACGGTCAGGTCCCCTACCCCGCGGCGCTGCCCGGTGTCCTCACCGTCGGCGGGGTGGATGCCCGGCTGGCCGAGGCCAGTGGCGCGCAGCTCAATGCCGGACGCCTGTCAGCCGACTACAGCACCCCCGGCCACTGGGTCGACCTTCACGCCCCAGGTGGTCCGGTGTCTGCTCCGATGCGGCTGGGCGAGACGGTTCGGACGGTCGTCGGGGATCCGGCCCCGTTCACCGGCACCAGTTTCGCCACCCCGGTGGTTGCCGCCACTGCGGCACTGATCTGGCAGGTCGATCCCGGGCTGACGGCGACGCAGGTCCGTTCCCTGCTGGTGGATACTGCCCAACATGGTGTCGTCGATGTCGTTGACCCGCAGGCCGCCGTCGCTGCGGCCGCCGACCGGTCCCTGCCGGGTACGGCTGTGACCACCGGTGCCACCGAGACAGGCCCTTTCGCTCTGCCGGCGACCGTGGCCGTCGTCCACCCGACACCCGAGCACCGCGACCTGCGCATTCCCCTCGGGCTGGGCGCTCTGGGGCTGGTGGCGGTTCTGGCCACCGGGGTGCTGCGAGGGCTGTGCGACCTTCGCCGAGGGTGACGCTCCGGACGTCAGGCAGCTGCGCTGGTCAGCGTTTCCCTGGCCCGGTCCTGTGACAGCACGCCGCCGTCCGGCAGGGGCTCCAGTACCCGGAAGGACACCTCAGGCAGTGCGGCGACGCCGCCCTCCCCACCCCAGTCCCCCATCGCCTCCAGCTCCTCCACCGAGGTCACCGAGTACCGCACCCCGGCCTCGCTGACCAGGACGAAACCTCGTTCGGTCAGGACGGCAGACGTCCCCCGCGGCCCCGCGAAGTGGGAGCCGGGGCCGACCGCAGGGCCGGCGCCCGGGTCGGGGGCGTGCACCACACCATCGCCCACGCAGACCTCCTCCACCGTGTCGAAGGACATGGCCGCTGGCACATGGGACAACGCTGCCGTCCCGGTCATCTCCGGGCGCGACAGGATCTCCGCCAGCGGTAGCTGTTCAGCCGGGGTGGGGACCAGAACCTCAGCGACCGCCCGGCGGGTGCCGGTCATCTCAGCGACCCGCGTCGGACCGACGAGGAACACCCGGTCCCCGCTGGTCACCAGCTCGTCCAGTGCGCCCAAAGACACGTCCGGACCTCGCCGCAACACCTGCAGCATCCCCTCAGTCACCGGGACCGGGGCCGCGCCGACCGCCCGGGCCAGCTGTCCACCAATCCCGTCGGAGGGGCCCAGCAGCATCCTCGTGTCGTCCACCACCAGCCACAGTCCGTTCGGGGCGTCGACCACCACCGGTCCGGCGTCCTGCACCGATCCCCCCGTCGCTGCAACGACCCCGTCGCGACACAACGCCCACTGCGAGGACGCTGCGGCGACGACACCCGGCGCGTCCGAAATCCCCACCGGTGGACCCGACGGCAGCTGCGACAACTGCGCCGAGGTCGACCGGGTGACCTCCTCCGTGGAGCCGAGCAGCAGCCGGGCCGAGGCGACATTGGTCACCGGGTGGAAGACGTCGTCGATGCGCACGTGCAGCGCCCCGGATTCATCGGCGACCAGCCCCGCCCCGTCGATGGAGGGCTGCGGACGCAACATCGCCACCAGCAGCATCCCGCCAGCGACCAGCAGTGACAGCAACAGCCCCACACCGATGGCGCGACGCTGGGTGCGCAGCGGATCCTGCGCCATGCGCGGGTCACCGATGACCAGTGCGAGTTCCGTACGACGCAGCAGAAATGCGTAGCCGGACACTTGAAGTCCCGTTGTCCTCATGGACGATCCCCCTGTGATGCCTGTGTTGTATCTACCCCGAGATGCCCGGGGAGGATACGGCGAGAAACAGTGATTCCCCCGCATTCCCCCGACCACCATGCTTTGCTGGACGATAGTACATCGCTCATCGCGGACAAGGGGACGAAATGCGGGGATATGCACGACTTAGGCAACCGGTGGAGTGGTTCCACCGCCAGGTTCACGGACGGGGACGACCGGCGGCCACGGTGTGGTTTCAGGTCTATCCGTGCCACCCGGACCTGTGGGGATCCGCCCCCACCGAACCAGTGACGGTGGATGCTGGACTGCTGGCCCGGCTCGCCGCCGGCCTCCGGATGGACGAGGTAGCCTCCGTCGTCACCGCGCCCGGTGCGGAATCCGCGATCCAGCTGGCCACCGCCCCGGCACCGCGTCCGGCCACGACAGTGCAGCGTTCCTATGCCGGATTGGCGTCGTTGCTGCGCCAGACCACGCGGTGCCTTGTCGGGGTACCGGAGGGCCTCGCGGTCCGGATGGCCTGGGCCGCGGCCGGGTGTGGACTGCTGGCCAGCAGGGTGGGCGCCCTGCCGGTGGGTGCGCGGATCTGCCCTCCCGGCACGGTGCTCAACGCGACCGCGCTGCCCGGTTGGATGGTCGGTACCGACGAGTCCGGGGCGCCGGTGCAGTTGAACCTGCCACCGGGCTCCACCACGGTGATCACCGGTGCCGACACCGACACCGTGGCGGCGACGATCGCACCGTCCGGACGTGTCCTCGGGCAGGATGTCGCGGTGGTCCACAGCATCGAGGAATGGAAAGCGGCATGGCATCCGCAGCAGTGCCGGGTGCTGGTCGATCCCACCGGTGAAATGGCCGGAGGTGAGGTGGTCGTGGACGCCACCGTCGATCTGAACGCCGGCCGGGTGAGCGTCGGCGGGGGAACACAGATCGGCATCACCGCGTTGCCGCTGCGCCGGTAAGCCACTGCGCCACCGGACCGGCCGACCATTAGGCTGGGCGGCGTGACCGAGTCCGACACCGCCGCAGCAGTCCCCGAGGCGCCTGCTGTCGCGACCGCTACCGCCCTGTCCGGGGTCGTGCCGTGGCTGGAGCGTCACCAGGTGGCCCTGTATCTGCTGGCCCTGATTGCCGGTGGTGTGCTTGGGCTCGGGGTCCCGGCGGTGGCCGAACCGGCCGAGGCGGCGATCAACCCGGTCCTGGTGCTGCTGCTCTACGCCACCTTCCTCGCTGTCCCCGTCCGTCGGATCGTGGACGCGGTGCGTGACTGGCGGTTCCTGGCGACGATCGGTGCGCTGAACTTCCTGCTCGTCCCCCTGGTCGTGTGGCTGCTGACCCGCCCGATTGCCGACGACCGGGTCGTACTGGTCGGCGTGCTCTTCGTGCTGCTCGCCCCGTGCATCGACTACGTCATCGTGTTCACTGGCCTGGTCGGCGGGGCGTCCGACCGACTGCTGTCCGCCACCCCGGTGCTGATGCTGGCGCAGATGGTGGCATTACCGCTGTACCTCTGGCTGTTCGTCGGCGCGGATGTGGTCGAGTCGGTGGAGCCCGGCCCGTTCCTCGAGGCCTTCCTGCTGCTGATCCTGCTGCCGCTGACTGCTGCGGCGGTGACCCAATGGGTGGCCTCCGGTTCGGGGCGTCCCGCCCGCGCCGCCACCGCCGTGGACGCGGTGTTCTCGGCGGCGATGGTGCCGCTGATGATGGCCACCCTCGCCGTGGTGGTGGCCTCCCAGATCCACGGGGTTGCCAGTCGCTGGGACACCCTGGCGAAGGTAGTCCCGGTGTACCTCGCCTTCGCCGTGGTGATGACCCTGGTCGGCGCACTGGTGGGACGCCTCGCCAGGCAGGACGCCGCCGCCCGACGGGCGACGGTGTTCACCGGGGTCACCCGCAACTCACTGGTGGTGCTGCCTCTGGTGCTGGCACTGCCGGACGACTACCAGCTGGCCCCGCTGGTGGTCGTCACCCAGACGCTGGTGGAGTTGCTGGTGATGGTGGCGCTGGTCCGCCTGGTGCCGCGGATGGTGCGCTGACCTACTCTGCGGCCTGCTCCGCTGACGCAGCGGCGTCCCCGTTCGGACGCGCCAGCTTGCGCAGCTCCGGGGCGATCCCGGCGAGCTGGCTGAGCAGCTTGGTCAGGTCCTGACCCTCACCGATCATGGTCAGGTTCGAGGTCGCCAGGCTGTCGGCGATCGAGCGCATGATCTCCGGCATCTGCTCGACCATCTGCTGGTCCAGGGCGATGGCGTCCCCGGCGGAGAGGGCCTCGGCGGTGATGCGGGTGGCCTCGGCCTGTGCCTCCGCCTTGATGCGCCGACGCTTGGCCTCGGCCTCGGCCGGCTTGATGACCTCGGTGACCAGGTTGTTCTCCGTCAGGCGGGCCTGCTCGACAGCCAGCTCGTCCTCATTGGTCGCGGACGCCGACGTCGTCTCAGATTCACTGCTCGTCTCGGACACGGTCGAGGTAGGCGGAGTGGCGGTTTCCGAATCATCGTCGTCATCACCACCACAGGCTGCGAGGGTCAACGAGGCAGCCAAAACGGCCGCGACAGCAAAGGCTTACGGAATGACATGAATTCTCCTGTGGATCATTATGGCCTGCATGTGAAGATCGGCGCTTAGGTGCGTCAGGGTCCATAAGGTTAGTTCACGAAATTCAAGGTCTTAACCTCGGCCCCTTAACCCCTCAGATCAGACCACCGGACCCCGCCGGTCACGGGTGACCTCCGCTCGGGCCGCAAGCTCAGCATCCGCCGGATAGTCCACCGCGACCAGGTTCAACCCGCACGCCGGGGCCACCGGAACCTTGGAACTACGCTCCCGCTCATCGAGCAGTCCGGCAGTGAAGTCCGCTGCACGCCGCCCCTCCCCCACCGACAGAACCGCACCCACCAGCGAGCGCACCATCGACCAGCAGAAGGCATCAGCGACCACGACCGCCTCATAGGTCTGCGGTTCAGCGGCCGTCGAGACCTCCCGCCACGTGAACTCCTGCAGATCGCGCACCGTCGTGGCATTCGGCCGGTACTTGCAGAAGGCTGCGAAGTCGTGCAGCCCCACCAGCGCGTCCGACGCCAACTGCACCGCGTCCAGATCCACCTCACGACGCCACACCGCGGTATCCCGCACCCGCAACGGCAAAGGTCCCGCCGGCGCAGTCGTCACCCGGTAGACGTACCGGCGGCGCAACGCCGAGAACCGGGCGTCGAAGCCCTCCGGTGCCCGTACCGCGCCGTGCAGCCGGATGTCGGCGGGCAGGATCCTGGACAGCCGGCGAACCAGGTCCTCCGGATGCTGCAGTGAACGCTGCTCGAATGCCGACACCGGAACATCGACATGGGCGACCTGGCCATTGGCGTGCACGCCGGCGTCGGTGCGTCCGGCGACAACCAGTTCCACCGGATGGCGCAACACCATCGCAAGTGCGTCCTCCAGGACGCCTGCGACGGTACGGAGCCCCTCCTGCGGGCCCTTCTGACGTGCCCACCCGTGGAAATCGGTGCCGTCATAGGCCACGTCCAACCGGACGCGGACCACCTCCTCGCAGTACTCCACCATCTACTTCTCCTCAGCCGTCGACCCGGTCGACCCTGTCGACTCTGTCGACTCTGTCGACTCTCTCGGCTCTGTCAACTCTGTCGACCCTGTCGCGCCCGGACTCGCTTTCACCCCAGGGCCGACACCCCACTGCGCCTCCATCTCAGCGACACGGCGGCTCTCCTGGTCCGCTGCACCACCGAGGGAGTACATCCCGGTACCGATGATGATCAACCAGAAGGTGATGGTGTCGAAGGCGATGCGCTCGTAGGCGCCGGGGAACCCGTTGGACCCCAGAGACATCAGCGTGAGCATGCCCAGCACCGAGACCGACAGCATCATCTTCGTCAGCGGGATGTACGCCCCGTAGATCAACGGGGACGGATCCGCACCCGCCGCACGCCGGTAGGAGCCGAGACCGGCCAGTAGTGCCATCAACGTCCAGACCGTCAGCGCGAAGAACAGCATCAGCACGTCATGGCCGAGCCTGCCGACGTTGTACGGCACCAGAGCAGCCGCCGTGTAGAACACCCCGGAGCCGACTACGAGCGGCACGACAAGACCCAGCGTGGTATGCCCTTCACGCTGCGCCGACGCGGCGATGACCGCACCGGCCACGATCAGCAGCACACCGGCGATGGCATAGGACGTATTGGTCACCACGTGCGCCGGATTGCACACGTAGCGGGTACCGACACTGTCGCGCAGCACCTGGCATTCAGTGACGGTGAAGTCCGCCAGCCGGTTGTCCGTGATCGAGTACAGCCCTTGCCAGCGGATGAACGCCGCAGCCTGACCGATGCAGGAGAAGATGCCGCTCAGGAAGAACAGCACGCCGGCACCTCGGTAGGACAACACCCGAGAAATCTTACCAACCCATCCTGGCAGCCCTCGCCACCCCACACCGTCGCTCAGCGTCGCTCATCACCGGCGTCCACCGCCGTCCGCCGCCGTCCGCCGCCATCCGCCGAAATTGGCATACCTGGAGGTACGTTCCCGGGCCGTGAGCGTTCCTCCTGGTCTGGCAATGTGATCCGGAGAGCCCCCGGGGACGGGCTAACACCGCTCACGTGTGTGCACACGAAAGCCCGCCCCCGTGCACGGTGGTGTGCACGGGGGCGGGTGGGGTGAGCACCGCGGCGGACCGCGGCGATCATGCCGTGGGGAACGGGACCTTACTTGGCCTCGTCCTCGGTCTCCTCGGCAGCCTCGGTGACGTCGGCCTCTGCAGCCTCATCGGCGGCAGCGGCGTCGGTGGCCTCGTCGGCCTCGACCTCGGGAGCCTCAGCGGCCTTGGATGCGGCGGCGCGGGTTGCGCGGGTGGCCTCGGTGGAGGCGAGCTCCTCCAGCACCAGCGAGATCTGGGACACCGGGGCGTTGTCGCCCTTACGGTTCTCCAGCTTGATGATGCGGGTGTAGCCACCCTCGCGGCCCTCGAACTTCGGGGCGAGCTCGTTGAACAGGTAAGCGACAACTTCCTTGTCCGTGATGAGCTTCAGGACGTTGCGACGATCCGCAACGGTGCCCTTCTTGGCCTTGGTGATGATCTTCTCGACGTACGGACGCAGCAGCTTGGCCTTGGCATCCGTGGTCTTGATGGCGCCGTGCTCGATGAGCTGAGCTGCCAGGTTGGCGAGGATCTTCTTCTGGTGGGAAGCAGATCCGCCGAGGCGGGCACCCTTCTTCGGGGTAGGCATAACTTCTCCTCGTGTGTTTCTTTGGTCAGACTGTGTCCAGCGCGGTCCAGCACAGTTCAGTGCGGACGCACTGGTGAGCGCGATGTCACCGGCACAGCCGACAGCGGTTCCCTGCGCCAGTTAGAACCAGGACTGCAGATTTACTCTGCGATGTCCTCACCCTCGGTGTCGACGAATTCGCCGGACTCCGGGTCGTAGCCCTCAATGTCGTTGATGTCGAAGCCTTCGGGGGCGTCCTTGAGACCCAGGCCCAGCTCGGCGAGCTTGACCTTGACCTCGTTGATGGACTTCTGGCCGAAGTTGCGGATGTCCAGCAGGTCGGACTCGGTGCGTCCGGCGAGCTGGCCCACGGTGTGGATGTCCTCGCGCTTCAGGCAGTTGTACGAGCGCACGGAGAACTCGAGGTCCTCGATCGGCAGCCCGTAGGCGGCGATGTGCTCGGACTCCGTCGGGGACGGGCCGATCTCGATGCCTTCTGCGGCGATGTTCAGTTCCTGGGCCAGACCGAACAGCTCCACCAGTGTCTTGCCTGCGGACGCCATGGCGTCGCGGGCGGTGATGGAGTTCTTGGTCTCGACATCGATGACCAGCTTGTCGAAGTCCGTGCGCTGGGCGACACGGGTGGCCTCGACCTTGTAGCTGACCTTCAGCACCGGGGAGTAGATCTGGTCGACCGGGATACGGCCGATCTCACCGGTGGTGGCAGCCGCCGGAACGTAGCCGCGGCCACGCTCGACAACGAGCTCGACATCGATCTTGCCCTGCTCGTTGAGGGTGGCGATGTGCAGGTCCGGGTTGTGGACCTCCACACCGGTCGGAACGACGACGTCGGCTCCGGTGACCTCACCGGCGCCCTCCTTGCGGATGTACATCGTGACCGGCTCATCGGAGTCCGAGGACAGCACCAGGGACTTGATGTTCAGGATGATGTCGGAGACATCCTCCTTCACGCCGGGGATGGTGGTGAACTCGTGGAGCACACCCTCGATCCGGATGGAGGTGACTGCCGCGCCCGGGATGGACGACAGCAGGGTACGGCGCAGCGAGTTACCGAGCGTGTAGCCGAAACCCGGCTCCAGCGGCTCGATGACGAACCGGGAACGGGACGGGCTGACGAACTCTTCGCTCAACGCCGGGCGCTGGGAAATGAGCATCTTCTTGCTTCTCCTTCGTGGCGACCGCTATTTGACGCCAAATGAGGTGAACAACATGGGGTTGGGGTCTAACTGTGGGGTACCGCCGCCGACCGCACGCGGTGACGACGATGAACGGGTCGGTGAGGACCCGACGTCCTACTTGGAGTAGAACTCGACGATGAGCTGCTCCTGCAGCGGAACGTCGATCTGGGCGCGCTCGGGCAGCTGGTGCACGAGGATGCGCAGGGTGGACGGCACGACCTGGAGCCACGCCGGCACGACGGCGTCGACGAGCAGCTCCTGGGCCTCTTCGAACCACAGCATCGAACGGGAGCGGTCCCGGACGTCGATGATGTCGTACTGGGAGACCTGGAAGGACGGCACGTTGATGTTCTTGCCGTTCACGGTGAAGTGACCGTGGGAGACCAGCTGGCGGGCCTGTCGACGGGTGCGGGCCAGGCCGGCACGGTAGACGACGTTGTCCAGACGGGACTCCAGCAGGACGACCAGGTTGTCGCCGGTCTTACCCGGACGACGGTTGGCCTCTGCGTAGTAACGGCGGAACTGCTTCTCCATCACGCCGTAGGTGAAGCGAGCCTTCTGCTTCTCCTGCAGCTGGGTGAGGTACTCGGACTCCTTGATGCGAGTACGGCCAGCCTGACCCGGGGGGTACGGGCGGCGCTCGAAGGAGCGGTCCCCGCCGACGAGGTCGACGCGGAGACGACGGGACTTACGGGTGGCGGATCCGGTATAACGAGCCATGATCTAATCCCTATCCTTTCTTGTTAGACGCGACGACGCTTCGGCGGACGGCAGCCGTTGTGCGGCTGGGGGGTCACATCCGAGATCGTTCCGACCTCGAGGCCGGCGGTGGACAGGGAGCGGATGGCGGTCTCGCGGCCGGAGCCCGGACCCTTGACGAAAACGTCGACCTTCTTCATGCCGTGCTCCATTGCCTTACGGGCAGCGGACTCGGCAGCCATCTGGGCGGCGAAGGGGGTGGACTTACGGGAACCCTTGAAGCCGACGTGGCCCGAGGATGCCCAGGAAATCACAGCACCCTTCGGGTCCGTGATGGACACGATGGTGTTGTTGAAGGTGGACTTGATGTACGCGGCGCCGTGCGCCACGTTCTTCTTTACGACGCGGCGGCCGGTACGGCGCGCGCCTGCGCGTGCTTTGGGAGGCATAGACTACTTCTTCTTTCCTGCGATCGTCTTCTTCGGGCCCTTACGGGTACGAGCGTTGGTCTTGGTGCGCTGACCACGGACGGGCAGGCCACGACGGTGGCGCAGACCCTGGTAGCAGCCGATCTCGATCTTGCGACGGATGTCAGCCTGGATCTCGCGGCGGAGGTCACCCTCGACCTTCCAGGTGGCTTCGATGACGTCCTTGAGAGCGGAAACCTGCTCGTCGGTCAGGTCCTTGGACCGCAGGTCGGGAGAAATGCCGGTCTTCTCCAGCAGTTCGCCGGCACGGGCGGGGCCGATGCCGAAAATGTAGGTGAGTGCAACTTCCATGCGCTTGTCGCGCGGGAGGTCAACACCAGCAAGGCGTGCCATGAGGCAGTTCCTTCCGGTTTGTCAGCGGCGGTTTTCTCCACCCTCGTCCCGGTAACCCGATCTTGTCCCGGAGAATTCCGGGTGTAGTTCGGCAGGCTCCAGCCGCCGCGGCCGGAGGTGTTCCCGTCAACTCCACTGCGCTTTACAGCGACAGGGCGTGACGGGGAGATGAGTGGAGGCGTTCTTCATGTCAGTCGACCAGACCGTGGGGACGGCCCGACCGGTGTCTACTTGTAGCGGTAGACGATCCGGCCGCGGGTCAGGTCGTAGGGCGACAGCTCCACGACGACCCGGTCCTCGGGGAGGATACGGATGTAGTGCTGACGCATCTTGCCGGAGATGTGTGCGAGCACCTTGTGCCCGTTGTCCAGCTCAACGCGGAACATCGCGTTCGGCAGGGGCTCGATGATCTTGCCCTCAACCTCGATGGCGCCTTCTTTAGCCATATCCTCCACTTTTCCCGGCCCGTCCCACGTCAGGGGCAGGCCATTAGGTCTGGTCTTGTTGTGCTGCGGACCCCGGCACACAACCGTGTGCATGCCTGTGTCCACACCAACGGCTAATCGTACGGCAAAAGCCCTGGGCACACCAAATGGTGTACCCAGGGCTTCACCGGCGTCCCCGGGGTCAGCTCTCCGCAGCGGTGCTGCGGCCGTTCCTCTAGTACCGCGGGGTGAGGATCCGGGGGCCGTCGGCGGTGGCGGCCACGGTGTGCTCCCAGTGCGAGGCCCAGGACCCGTCGGTGGTCTTCACCCCCCAGTCGTCGTCGAGGACGTAGGAGTCTGCGGTGCCCAGCGCCAGCATCGGCTCGATCGCCAGGGTCGACCCCTCCTCGATGAACGGTCCCTTACCGGGCTTGCCTTCATTGGCGAGGTAGGGCTCCTGGTGCATCTCTCGCCCGATGCCGTGTCCGCCGTAACCGTCGACGATGAACAGAGGCACCCCGAACGTGTCGGCGGCCCGCCCGGTGGCCTCCTCCAGCGCCCACGAGACGTCGGTGAGCCGGTTCCCCGGCACCATCGCTTTCAGACCCTCGTACAGGACGAACTCGGTGGCCTGGTTGAGCCGGCGGACGTCGTCGGACAGGGCGTCGTCCCCGCCGACCCCGAAAGTCCACGCGGAGTCACCGACCCAACCGTCCAGGGTGGCACCACAGTCGATGGAGACGAGATCGCCGTCCTTCAGGACGGTCGCGGCATCCGGGATTCCGTGGACGATCATATCGTTGACCGAGGAGCAGACGCTTCCCGGGAAACCGCCGTAGCCCTTGAACGTCGGCACCGCACCGGAGGAGCGGATGATGTCCTCGGCGACCTCGTCGAGGTCCAGGGTGGTGGCCCCGGGAACGGCGGCGTCCCGGACGGCCTGCAGTGCACGGCCGACGATTTCGCCGGCCGCCTGCATGGCGTCCAGTTCCGCCGGGGTCTTGCCCCGGATGATCTTGCGTGACTTACGGAAACCCATGGGTGCTCGGAGCAGCTCTCTAGCGGTCCAGGGCGTCGAGGGTGGAGCACGAGATGTCCTCGACGGTTCCCTCGGCGTCGACGTTGACGATGATGTCGGAGTAGAAGTCGATCAGCGGGGCGGTCTCGTCCCGGTAGACCTGCAGGCGGGTGCGGATGGTCTCCTCGGTGTCGTCGCTGCGGCCACGGGCCAGCATGCGCTCGACCACGACGTCCTCGGACACCTGGTAGTTCAGCACACCGTCCAGGGCGGTGTCCTTGTCGCTCAGGATCTCACCCAGGATGCCGGCCTGCTCGACCGTGCGGGGGAAACCGTCCAGCAGGAAGCCGTCGACGGCGTCGTCCTGCTCCAGGCGCTTGCGCACCATGTCGGCGGTCACCGACGTCGGGACCAGCTTGCCGGCGTCCATGTACTCCTGCGCCTGGCGACCGAGTTCGGTCTCCTTGGCGATGTTCTCACGGAAGAGGTCACCCGTGGAGATGTGCGGCACCTTCAGGGAGTCAGCCAGAATGGCGGCCTGCGTGCCCTTGCCCGCACCGGGAGGGCCGAGGAGAACGAGTCTCATTTGAGAAATCCTTCGTAGTTGGCTTGCATGAGTTGTGATTCGATCTGCTTGACGGTGGTCAGTGCGACCGAGACCATAATCAGGATAGCGGTACCACCGAACGCACCAAGACTTGAGGCTGCCCCATCATCGGCCAGGCCCATGGTGATCGCCACATTCGGCAGGACGGCGATGACCGCGAGGTACACTGAACCGACCAGCAGCAGGCGGGTCATCACGTACCAGAGGTACTCACTGGTGGGACGTCCCGGACGGATGCCCGGGATGAATCCACCGTACTTCTTCATGTTCTCGGCCTGGTCGGCCGGGTCGTACTGGATCGACACGTAGAAGTACGAGAAGAAGATGATCAGGGCACCGAAGCCGACGATGTACTTCCAGTCCGAAGGATCGGAGAGCACCGTCATCACGTTGCGGTTCCACCAGTTGTCGTCCTGGCCGGCGTTGCCGGACTGGATGATCTGGGTGATCAGGATCGGTACCGTGAGGATCGACGAGGCGAAGATCACGGGGATAACGCCGGCCTGGTTGACCTTCAGCGGCAGGTAGGTGGAGGTCTCCCCGTACTGGCGACGACCCACCATGCGCTTGGCGTACTGCACCGGGATACGGCGCTGGCCCTGCTCGACGAAGATCACGCCGATGATGAGGATCAGCACGGCGACGACGACACCGGCGAAGACGAACCCACCGGAACTACTCAGGATCTGACCGCCCTGCGTGGGTACCTGGGTGGCGATACCGGCGAAGATCAGCAATGACATACCGTTGCCCACGCCGCGGTCGGTGATCAGCTCACCGAACCACATCACCAGCACGGCACCGGCGGTCATGATGGTGACCATGGTGATCAGGCCGAAGATACCGACGTCCTCGTGCAGGACGCGGACGTCCTGCCCCAGGAGCTGACGACGGTCAGCCAGCGCCACGATGCCGGCCGACTGGAGCAGCGCCAGCGCCACCGTGAGGTAGCGGGTGTACTCCGTCATCTTCGCCTGACCGGACTGCCCCTCCTTCTTCAGCTGCTCGAAGCGCGGAATGACCACGGTCAGCAGCTGCACGATGATCGAGGCGGTGATGTACGGCATGATGCCGATCGCGAAGACCGACAGCTGGAGCAGCGCGCCACCGGAGAAGAGGTTGATCAGCGTGTACATGCTGTTCTGGCCGTCTTCGGTCAGGGACCGGAGCTGCGAAGTGACCTCCGCGTAGTCCACACCCGGGGTCGGGATCTGTGCTCCGATCCGGTACAGCACGATCATCGCAAGAGTGAAGAAGATCTTCTTGCGTAGATCAGCATCCCGGAACGCCGAGAGCAAGGCGGTCACGTTTGCCTCCTGGTTCAGCGGACACGTTCCGGGTGGGGTACCCGGGGCCGGCCCCGCCGATGGTTTCTACTTGGGGGTAAGTGTGTGGGTCAGATTGTTCCGTCGGCAGAGACCGTGTGACGGACGGCCACGCAAACGGGAAACAGACAACTGCACAAGGATAGCAGCACTCGAACGGTAGGCTACACTTCCGGCCCTTCTGCCGCAGAGTTGTTCCGGGTTTGAGAGGGGTGCGGGCGGGGCGAGCGGCAGTCTCGGGCAGGGTGTGAAGCGAGCTCGGGCAGGGTGTGTACGGGGCACATGTGTGATTCGTGGGATCGTGTGCTGGTTTTCTGGCCCGATCCCAGCGATTCATCACACGTATCTGACACCGTCCCACCCTGTCCCGCCCCGCCCTACCGACATCGGGCCGCCCCGTCCCACGAGAACTTTGCCGGACATGACGAGAACCCCGCTCCCCCCAGGACCGGGGAAACGGGGTTCGGCGTCTGTCCGTGGTGACCGTGGGCACGGTCGGGACGGTGAAGAACTAGGCCTCGGTGACAGAGCCGCCGGCAGCCTCGATCTTCTCCTTGGCAGACTTCGAGAACTTCTGCGCGGACACGTTGAGTGCCACGGAGATCTCGCCGTCGCCGAGGACCTTGACCGGCTGGTTGGCGCGGACCAGGCCCGCGGCAACGATGTCAGCAGCGGTCACGTCGCCACCCTTGGGGAAGGCGGTGGCCAGCTCGTCGACGTTGACGACCTGGAACACGACCTTCGCCGGGTTCTTGAAGCCCTTCAGCTTCGGCAGGCGCATCTGGAGCGGCATCTGGCCACCCTCGAAGTACGCCGGCACGTTCTTACGGGCCTTGGTTCCCTTGGTACCGCGACCGGCGGTCTTGCCCTTGGAAGCCTCGCCTCGACCCACACGGGTCTTGGCGGTGTTGGCACCCTTGGACGGCCGCAGATCGTGGAGCTTGATGGGATCGCTCATTTTCTACTCCCCTGCAACTTCCTCGACCTTGACCATGTGGCGCACGGTGTTGATCTGTCCGCGGACAACCGGAGTGTCCTCGCGGACGACCGACTGGCCGATGCGCTTCAGGCCAAGCGAGCGCAGCGAGTTACGCTGCTTCGAAATGGTTCCGACGGTTCCCTTGAGCTGGGTGATCTTCAGTGCCATGGAAATCACGCTCCCTGTCCTGCAGCGCGTGCGCGCAGCATCGCGGCCGGGGTGACCTCTTCGACGGTCTTGCCACGGCGGGCAGCAACCTCTTCGGGGCGGACCAGCCGCTTGAGGGCGTCCACGGTGGCGTGGACGACGTTGATGGCGTTGTCGGAGCCCAGGGACTTCGACAGGACGTCCTGGATGCCAGCGCACTCCAGGACCGGGCGGGCGGCGCCACCGGCGATGACACCGGTACCCGGCGCAGCCGGCTTCATCCAGACGACACCGGCGGCGTCCTCACCCTGAACCTCGTGGGTGATGGTGCCGGCGATCATCGGGACACGGAAGAAGTTCTTACGAGCTTCCTCGGCACCCTTCTGGATCGCGGCCGGAACTTCCTTGGCCTTGCCGTAGCCGACACCGACCATGCCCTGGCCGTCGCCCACGATCACGAGAGCGGTGAAGCTGAAGCGACGACCACCCTTGACGACCTTGGACACGCGGTTGATGGTGACGACGCGCTCCAGGTACTGCGAGCGCTCGTCCTGCTGGTCGCGACGGCCGCCACGGCGGTCGTCACGCTTGTTGTCGCGGCCGCGGTTGTCGCGGTTGTCGCGGTTGTTATCGGCGGAGCGTCCGCCGTTACGATCACGATCCGACATCACGCGTTCCTTCCGTCGGTGTAAATGTTGTCGATACGCATTAGAACTTCAGACCACCCTCACGTGCAGCGTCAGCCAGAGCGGCGACGCGGCCGTGGTACTGGTAGCCACCACGGTCGAAGACGACGGTCTCGATGCCGGCGGCCTTGGCACGCTCGGCGATGAGCTCGCCGACGCGGGCGCCGCGGTCCTTCTTCTCACCGTCGAGTGCACGGACCTCGGGCTCGATCGTGGACGCTGCGGCCAGGGTGTGGCCGGCGACGTCGTCGATGAGCTGGGCGTGCATGTGACGGGAGGTGCGGTGGACGACGAGACGCGGGATCTCGGCGGTGCCGCTGATGTTCTTGCGCAGACGGTAGTGACGACGCGTACGCGCGACGCGGCGGCGGGTGGAGATGTCCTTGCCCACCGGCAGACGCTTGTTTGATGCAGTGCTCTGTGCCATCTCTACTTACCCGTCTTTCCGACCTTGCGACGGATCTGCTCGCCTTCGTAGCGGATGCCCTTGCCCTTGTAGGGGTCGTCCTTCCGCAGACGACGGATGTTGGCGGCGATCTGTCCGACCTGCTGCTTATCGATACCGGCGATGGAGAACTTGGTGTTTCCGTCGACCGCGAAGGTGATGCCCTCCGGTGCCTCGATGAGGACCGGGTGGGAGTAGCCGAGGGAGAACTCGAGGTTCTGGCCCTTGGCCTGGACGCGGTAGCCGACACCGAAGATCTCCATCTTCACGGTGTAGCCATCGGTGACGCCGACAACCATGTTGTTGACGAGCGACCGGGAGAGCCCGTGCAGGGAGCGGTTCTTGCGGTGGTCGTCCGGACGGCTCACGATGATCTCGTTGTCCTCCTGGGCAACGGAGATCGGGGCCGGGATGACCTGGGAGAGGGTGCCCTTGGGGCCCTTGACCTCAACGTTCTGACCGTCGATAGCGACGGAAACGCCGGAGGGGAGGGCCACGGGTGCCTTACCGATACGTGACATTAGTACTTAGCCTCCTCTTCCTTTACCAGACGTAGGCGAGGACTTCCCCACCCACGCCCTTCTCGGTCGCCTGTCGGTCGGTCAGCAGGCCGTGGGACGTGGAGATGATGGCCACGCCCAGGCCGCCGAGGACCTTCGGGAGGTTGGTGGACTTGGCGTACACACGCAGGCCCGGCTTGGACACGCGACGCAGTCCGGCGATCGAACGCTCGCGGGACTGGGAGTACTTGAGCTCCAGGGTGAGCTGCTTGCCGGTCGAGGCATCCTCGACGGCGTAGTCAGCGATGTAGCCCTCGGACTTCAGGATCTCAGCGATGCTGGCCTTGATCTTGGAGGACGGCATCGAGACGCTGTCGTGGAACGCGTTGGACGCGTTCCGCACGCGGGACAGCATGTCCGCGATGGGGTCAGTCATGGTCATGGGATGACCTATAGCCTTTCTCGTCAGGGTTCCCGACCCACCCGGGCGTCACCGCGTGTTGATTGACCCGCAACTCGACGCTCCCCGGGCTCAATAGTCCGGATTGCTCGCTACCTGGTGTTCTTGACGCGGCCGCAAAGGGCGGAGGGCCTGTGACAAAGTGGTTCTTGAACTTGCTTGGACGTGATTGACGCACACCTGACGGTGCCCGTCGTGGTCTTCGGTCCCGGGATCGGAGGGCACAGGTGTCCCCCGCGAGACCTGTCCACGCTAGCAACCTGCGCAAATAAAGGCAAAATGAGTGTCATACACCACCCTCACACCCGGTCGCCCCCCCCGGGAGCCCCACCGGTCCGCGAGCCCCTTCCCACGACCGAATGATGGTCCGTCCCCACTATGCGCGTAGGCTTTACCCCTGCATCCACTCTCAGTGACTTCAGCGACTTCAGCGAGGTATTTCCAACACTATGTGCGGCATCGTCGGCATGGTCGGTAACAACCCGATCAACCAGGACATCTACGACGCCCTTCTCCTCCTGCAGCACCGCGGGCAGGACTCCACGGGCATGGCCACGGTCGAGGACGGCGGCCACATGCACCTCTTCCGCGCCAAGGGTATGGTCCGCGAGGCCTTCCGTACGCGGGACATGCGGTCCCTGCTCGGAACCGCCGGGCTGGGGCATGTGCGTTATGTGACGAAGGGGGCGGCATCCAGTGAGGAGGAGGCACAGCCCTTCTACGTCAACTCCCCCTACGGCATCACCCTGGTGCACAACGGCAACCTCACCAACACCCGCGAGTTGACCTCCGAGATGCGCTACCGCGACCGGCGCCACCTCAACACCACCTCGGATACCGAACTGCTGCTCAACGTACTTGCCAATGAGCTGCAGTCCACCACCGGGCCGGACGACCTGAACCCCGACGCCATCTTCGACGCCGTCACCGCCACCCAGGACCGGGTCGAGGGCGCCTACGCCGTCATCTCCCTGATCGCCCACCACGGCCTGCTGGCCTTCCGCGACCCCAACGGCATCCGCCCGCTGGTCCTCGGTCGCCGTGGGCCGACCGGCCCGAACGGACAGTCCGACGGCACCACCGTCGCCGGCCACGACGAATGGGTCGTGGCCTCGGAGTCCCTGGTCCTGGAGAACGCCGACTACGAGGTCGTTCGCGAGATCGCCCCGGGCGAGGCCGTGTTCATCAGCTCCGATGGCATCCTGTACTCCCGCCAGTGCGCCCCCGGCGCCACCCTGGAACCCTGCTCCTTCGAGTACGTCTACCTGGCGCGACCGGACTCGGTGATGAACGGAATCAGCGTCTACGACTCGCGACTGCGCATGGGCGCCCGGTTGGCCGGCACCATCGCCAAGCATGTCCCGATCGAGGACGTGGACGTCGTCATGCCGATCCCGGACTCGGCACGTCCTGCGGCGATGGAGGTCGCCCGCACCCTGGACCTGCCCTACCGCGAGGGATTCTTCAAGAACCGTTACGTGGGCCGGACGTTCATCATGCCCGGCCAGGCGGTGCGCAAGAAGAGTGTGCGCCAGAAGCTCAACGCCATGTCCACCGAGTTCGCCGGCAAGCACGTCCTGTTGATCGATGACTCGATCGTGCGCGGTACCACCAGCTTCGAGATCATCGCGATGGCGAAGGCCGCCGGGGCGCGCAAGGTGTCCTTCGCCTCCGCCGCCCCGCCGATCCGCCATCCGCACGTTTACGGGATCAACATCCCCAACCGTGAGGAACTCGTCGCCACCGGACGCACCATCCCGGAGATGTGCGAACTGCTCGGCGCCGATCACCTGGTGTTCCAGGAAGTCGAGGACCTCGCCGCGGCGATCCTCGACGGCCAGACCGACACCACGCTCGACGGCCTGGACCTGAGCTGCTTCACCGGCGAGTACGTCACCGGCACCATCACCCAGGACTACCTGGAGTGGGTGGGGGAAACGCAGGTCTCCTAAGATCCGGTTTCGCCGGTATCATCGGGAAGCGTGACTGAGAACCTTCCCGACCAGAGCCGGCTGCACCGGGGCGAGATCGTCCCGGGTAAACCACTGATCGTCGTGGCGATGGCGTCCGAAGCGTCCGGTATCGACGAAGACTCCCCCGTCCTGCTCACCGGAATCGGGCGGATCCGTACCACCCTGGCCCTCACCGACTGTCTGCACCACTACCTACGGGTCGGCGGACTGCCCAGTGCGATCATCAACATCGGCACTGCGGGGGCACTGCGTCCGGGGATGTCCGGACTGCACCGGGTGGACCGGGTGCTGCTGCACGACTTCTCGCATGCCGCGGTTGCCGCACTGACCGGGGCTGACGAGTATCCCCCGATCGAGCTGGCCGACACCGCGTCGTCGGGGTCGTCCGTGACCTTGGCCACCGGCGACACCTTCGTCGACGACGACACCACACGCGACCGCCTGGCCGAGGACGCTGACCTGGTGGACATGGAGGGATACGCCGTGGCCATGGTCGCCCAACACTTCGGGGTTCCGGTCCAGTTGCTCAAACTGGTCAGCGACTCCGCCGACGGCTCCGCCGCTCGTTCCTGGGAGCGTGAGATCCCCCGACTGGCCCGGGAGCTGGCCAACCACACCCGTAAAGCTCTCGAAGCCCCCGCTTAGCCTCAGCTTACTTCGGCGTCTCACATTGTGATAGCTTCATCATCATGATGTTTCGTCGTCCGGCCAGGGCACTGGCCTGTCTCCTGCTGTCTGCCACTGTCGCCACCACCGGCCTGACGGCCTGCGGTGTCGGGTCACAGAACGTCACCGGCACCACCGGCACCGCGGAGGAGACCTCCTTCGAGGCCGCACTGACGGCCTTCACCGACCAGGCCGATGTCTCCGACCCGAGGGAGATCACCGGCACCTCCACCGCGGAGACCGTCGGGGACGTCACCCCGGCCGAGGGGGCCGGGGACGCCGAGCCGAACCTGCCGGTGGAACTCACCGATGCCGACGGCCACGACGTGACCATCGACGATGTCAGCCGGATCATCCCGCTCGACATCTACGGCACCATCTCCCGCACCCTCGCCGGCCTGGGCCTGCGGGACAGTATCGTCGGACGCACCGTCTCCTCGATGGAGCCGTCACTGTCCGACCTCCCGGTGGTGACCCAGGGCGGGCATTCGATCAACGCCGAGGCCGTGCTCAACCTCGACCCGTCCCTGGTGATCGTGGACGGCAGCATCGGGCCGGATGAGGCCATCTCCCAACTGCGCGACTCCGGTGTCTCCGTGGTGAAGATCAACCCCGACCACTCCATCGACACCGTCGGCGACGACATCTCCACCCTGGCCTCTGTCGTGGGTCTGTCGGAGGTCGGGGACACCCTGGCGACCCGCGCCGAGGATGAGATCGATCAGGCCATCGAGGCGATCGGTGACACCACCCCCGGCGATCCGATGCGCATGGCGTTCCTCTACGCCCGCGGCGACGGCGGGGTCTTCTACATCCTCGGCTCCGGCGACGGCACCTCCGACCTCATCGAGTCACTGGGCGGGGTGGACGCAGCGAAGGAGCAGGGCATCGGCAAAGCGTCCCCGGCCAACGCCGAGGCACTGGCCGAGCTGAACCCGGAGGTCATCGTGATGATGTCGGCGGGCCTGGAGTCCACCGGCGGGCTCGACGGGCTGCTGGCCAAGCCAGGCATCGCACAGACCACCGCCGGCGAACGTCACCGGATCCTGTCGATCCCGGACAGCCAGGCGCTGAGCTTCGGGCCGCAGTCCGGCGAGATGCTGCTCACCGCCGCCGCAGCGCTCTACCAGGCGGAGTAGCGCCCGGGCAGTCTCGACTATCCTCGACGGTCACGGCCTCGCGCCTGTCCTTGTCAGAAACGTGGGACCATCTGCTGGTTTCCGACCGACATACCAGCGATTCATCCCACGTTTCCGACATGGGCGCCCCGGGGTCCGGACCATCCACCAGCGAAAGGACCGCGCCATGTCCGACACGTCCGACACGTCCGACCAGACTGACCAGACTGACCAGACCGACAAGTCAGGCAGCTCCAACCGCAAGGACTCCCCTGAGGCGATGCGCAGTGCGCATGCCTGGCTCACCCAGGTCGCCGAGGAACTCGGCCTGCCGGAGGAGGTGGTCCGTGCGAGCGTGAAGGACGTGCTGGACCTCACTTCCGCGGTGGCGCACAACCGGTCCCGCCCGGCCGCGCCGGTGACCGCCTTCCTCATCGGCCTCGCAGCAGGACAGGCTGCCGCACAGAGTGCAAAGCTGTCCGCAGCGCAGTCCGCAGGCCCGGAAAACACCTCCGCAGATAACTTCTCCGAGGCATTCTCCCCTCTGATCGAGCGCATCACGACCCTCGCGCAGGACTAGTTCGGGCCGGGTCCGGAGACGGAATCACCGAACGGCCCTACGACACCGCCATATGACCGAGGTCACAACCTGCGGTTTCCCGACAACCCCGTGCCGACACCGCCGCGCAGGATAGTGGTCAGGTCAACAACAGCACTTTTCCTGTTCGCAGCCCCGCACCGAGCAAGGATAGGCTCGATGGCATGACCAGCCTGCAAGAACCCCGCGCCCAGGTGAACCCGATCGCGAACCGGTACGACCACCCGGATGTCTCCGAACTGGAGGACACCGCCACCGGTCTCCCGGCGGTGCTCCACGCCATGGGGCACGCGCTGCCGAACAACGCGACGCCTTCGCTGCTGACCATCAACAAGCACAAGGGCTTCGACTGCCCCGGCTGTGCCTGGCCCGAGCCTGACCAGGCCGACCTCAACATCGTCGAATTCTGCGAGAACGGTGCCAAGGCCGTTGCCGAGGAGACGACCCCGAAGAAGGCCGATGCCGCATTCTGGGCCGACTACTCCGTCAGCGAGCTGCGGGAGAGGACCGACCACTGGCTGGGCAAGGTCGGACGCATCACCGAACCACTGCTCTACGACCGCTCCTCCGGCGACGACCACTACCATCCGGTGAGCTGGGACAAGGCCATCGGCATCATCGCCGAGCAGCTGCAGCGCACCGAGCCGGACGAGGCGGTCTTCTACACCTCCGGCAAGGCCCCCAATGAGTCGGCCTACGCCATTCAGCTACTGGCCCGTCGCATGGGCACCAACAACCTGCCGGACTGCTCGAACATGTGTCACGAGTCCACCGGCGCCGCCCTGTCCGCCACCCTGGGGCTGGGCAAGGGGTCGGCCACCATGAACGACTTCCACACCACCGACCTGATCATCTCCGTCGGCCAGAACCCGGGCACCAACCACCCGCGCGCCCTCACCGCCTTCTCCCGTTGCAAGGACAACGGTGGCCACATCATCTCGGTCAACCCGATCCCCGAGGCCGGGCTCATGAACTTCCGTGAGCCGCAGTCGGTGAAGACCTACCTGGGCTTCAAGGAGAAGATCTCGGACGACTACCTCCAGGTCCGTCTCGACGGTGACCGCGCCCTGTTCCTGGCGATCAACAAGGAACTCGTCCGGCGCGACAAGGTCATCGACCACTGGTTCATCGAGAACTACACCACCGGCTTCGAGGAACTCACCGCCCACCTCGCGGAGCTGGACGACGACGAGCTGGCACTGGCCCACGGCATCCCCCGTGAGCAGGTCCTGTCCACCGTCGACGCGATCGAGAAGGCCGACTCCACCGTCATCACCTGGACCCTCGGCGTCACCCAGCACAAGGACGCGGTCGCCACCATCCAGGAGATGACCAACACCCTGCTGCTCACCGGACGCATCGGCAAGCCGGGTTCCGGCACCGCCCCGCTGCGCGGCCACTCCAACGTCCAGGGCGACCGCACCATGGGCGTCTGGGAGAAGTCCCCGGAGAGCTTCCTGGCGGCGATCGAGAAGGAGTTCAACTTCCCGGTCCCCCGCAAGCACGGCTACGATACCGTCGCCTCGCTGCAGGCCATGCGCGACGGCAAGGTGAAGTTCTTCCTCTCCCTCGGCGGCAACCTGATCCGCGTGGCGTCCGACACCTCGGTGCTGGAGCAGGGCGTGGCGGCCAATGAGCTGACCGTGCACCTGTCCACCAAGCCGAATGGGTCCCACGCCTGGCCGGGCGAGAAGTCGCTGATCCTGCCGGTGCGGTCGCGTACCGACATCGACATCCAGAAGACCGGCCCGCAATCGGTGACGGTCGAGGACTCCGCCGGCAAGGTCCACGCCTCGACCGGTAAGCGTCGGGCGAACCGCAAGGCGAACCTGAAGAGCGAGGTCGACATCCTGTGCTCCATCGGCCGGGAGACCTTCGGCGATGCGTTCTGGCAGCCGATGATCGACGACTACGACGTGCTCCGCAACCACATCGCCAACACCATCCCCGGGTTCGAGGACTTCAACGAGAAGCTCAAGCACCCCGGTGGGTTCTACCTGCCCAACGGCCCCCGCGAGCGTCGTTTCCCCACCGACGACGGCAAGGCCCACCTGACGGTGAACCAGCCGAATATGGTGCAGCTGGCGGAGGGTCAGCTGATGATGAACACGGTGCGCTCCCACGACCAGTTCAACTCCACCGTCTACGGGATGCACGACCGTTACCGCGGCATCCGTAACGGTCGCCGGGTGGTCTTCGTCAACCCGCAGGATGCCGCGGAGCAGGGCCTGCGCGACGGCGACATCGTGGACATCGTCTCCCGCTGGGAGGACGGCGAGCGCCGCGCCCCGGCCTTCCGCGTCGTGGAATACGACCACTCCCGTGGCGGCTGCACCACCTACTTCCCGGAGGCCAATGTGGTGATCCCGCTGGACCACGCGGTGAAGATTTCGAATACCCCGGTGTTCAAGTCCACCCCGGTCTACCTGGAGCCGACAGGGCGCCGCGCCGAGGACATGCCGCCGATGCCGTCGGCGGAGAAGTAGTACGCTTCCTTGATCATGGGACGGTTGATTGACAAGGCCAGGGTCACGAAGGTCCGGGTCAGCGGGGACAGAGGCGGCGCAAGTGGTGCCACCGTGGAGGTCGACACGCGTGCCGACCGGCTCGCGGTGGAGGAACCGTTGCAGATCCGGGTGGACGGCACCGACCTGACCACCACCATGCGTACCCCGGGCCACGACATCGAGCTGGTCCACGGGCTGCTGCACGCCGAGGGGGTCATCTCGCACCGTTCGGACGTCTCCACCGCCCGCTACTGCGCCGGTGCGGTGGGTCCGAACAACGAGAACACCTACAACACCCTGGACGTCTCCCTGACTCCCCCAGACCTCCCGACTCTGCCTGTGGCGCAGCCCTACCTGCCGGTGCGCACCGTGACCACGAACTCTGCTTGTGGCGTCTGCGGCACCCGCAGCATCGACGACCTGCTGAAGCAGAAGCGCTACACGCTGACGCCGGTGCGTCCCACCCCCACCAGCATCATCGCGATGCCGCAGGCACTGCGCAAGGCCCAGGAGGCCTTCCGCAAGACCGGCGGCATCCACGCGGCCGGCGCCTTCACCACCGACGGGCGTCCGTTGATCGTCCGGGAGGACGTCGGACGCCACAACGCCGCCGACAAAGTCATCGGCGCACTGATGCTCGACGACCGGCTGCCAGGGGACGTCGATGCGTCCGACCCGGACCGGGCGGTGTACCTGGTGATGAGTTCACGGGCGTCCTTCGAACTGGTGCAGAAGGCGGTGCTGGCCGGGTTCTCCGGGTTGGTCGCCGTCTCCGCGGCGACGTCGCTGGCGGTCGACATGGCCCGCGAGTCCGGGCTGCTGCTGACCGGATTCACCCGGGACGACCGGTTCAACCTGTACAGCGGCGACCTGGCGTCCTGACCGCAGGAAGACACGGCCGGGTTACACCGACAAAGTTCCGTCGGGGCAATACTGTGGTGTCCATGAGGTCACCCGAGCCCACCACACCCCAGCCCACCAAGGGCATCTTCCGCGGCCCCACCCTGGCGTGGGCGTTCTGGGACTGGGGATCGGCGGCATTCAACGCCGTGCTGGTCACCTTCATCTTCTCCGTCTACCTCACCGACTCGGTCGGCACCTCCATCGAGGGTGAAACGGGCGGCGGGATCAGCCCGGCCAGCTGGTACGGCATCGCCATGGCGGTGGCCGGGGTGAGTATCGCGCTGATCGCCCCGATCATGGGTCGGCGGTCGGACATCCGGGGCACCCGACGCCGCTCGGTCGGTCTCTGGACGTTCATCACAGTCGGACTGATGTTCGCCCTGGTGGGCATCGGTGACGATCAGCCGGTGTACTTCTGGGCCGGTATCGTGATCATGGCCGTGGCCTCGGTGACCTTCGAGTTCGCCGAGGTCAGCTACTTCGCGATGCTCTCGCAGGTCTCCACCCGGGAGAATGTGGGACGGGTCTCCGGTTTCGGCTGGTCGATGGGCTATTTCGGTGGGATCGTCCTGTTGCTGGTGTGCTACCTGGGGTTCATCGCTGGCGAGGGTGACACCCGCGGCTTCCTGAACGTCCCGGTCGAGGACGGCTGGAATGTGCGCCTGGTGGCTGCGCTCGCCGCCGTGTGGTTCCTGGTGTCCGCCATCCCCGTGCTACGCAAGGTGCCGAAGAACACCCCGGACCCGGAGACGCAGACCAACTCGGTGAAGGAGTCCTACCTGGGTCTCTTCCGCGACATCAGGACGCTGTGGCACACCGACCGCTCGGCGGTGTGGTTCCTCATCGCCTCGGCGGTCTTCCGCGACGGCCTGGCCGGTGTGTTCACCTTCGGCGCAGTGCTGGCGGTGTCGGTGTACGGGCTGAGTGCCGGCGACGTCCTGCTGTTCGGCGTGGCGGCGAACGTGGTCTCCGCACTCGGCGCGCTGGGGGCCGGTTACCTGGACGACCGGTGGGGGCCGAAGCCGGTGATCATGGTGTCACTGGTGCTGCTGGTCGTCGACGCCGGGGTGCTGTTCTTCGTCGACGGTCCGCTGATGTTCTGGATATTCGGCCTGGTGCTGTGCCTGTTCGTCGGACCCGCCCAGAGCGCCTCGCGTTCCTACCTCACCCGGGTCAGCCCGCCCGGTCGGGAAGGCCAGATGTTCGGCCTGTACGCCACCACCGGACGCAGTGTCAGCTGGATGGCACCGGCCGCCTTCGCCATCTTCACCGCGACCACCGGCGACGACCGCTACGGCATCCTCGGCATCGCCGTGGTGCTGCTGGCCGGCCTGCTGCTGTTGCTCAAGGTGCGTGGCGCGAAGGACATGAAAGACGTGAACAGCACTAACCAGGAAGAAGGGTCCACAACGGAACCCTGATGGGGCATGGTGAGCCTGCTCTAACTTCAAGGAGGCAATCACCCTGGCTAAGGGATTCAACGGGGCACTGCTCCACACCCTCGGCGCCAAGGACCATGTCCTGACCGTCACCGGCAAAGAGTGGCGCAACGCCGCCCAGTGGCGGGTCTGAGCTGGGCAGTTCTGAGTCAGAGCATCAGCTGCATCAAGGTCATGTCCAGCCAGCGGCCGAACTTGGTGCCGACCTGACGCACCGTCCCGCACTCCTCGAAGCCCACCTTGGCGTGGAGCTTCAGTGAGGCGGTGTTGGAGCCTTCGATCGCGGCGACCATGACGTGCTTGTCCTCGGTCCGGGCGCGCACGATCAGCTCCTCCATCAGTGCGGTGCCCACTCCCCCGGCGCGGCGGGTGCCGTCGACGTAGATGGAGTTCTCGACGGTGTGCCTGAAACCGTCGTAGTGGCGGAAGTCCCCGTAGGTGGCGTAGCCGAGGACCTGCTCGACACCTGTGTCATCTGTGTCATCTGTCATCACGGCGGTGAGCGCCACCGTCCCGGGCACGCGGTGCTCGGCAAGCCACTGCAACCGGTTCGCCTCGTCGACGATGTCGTCGTTCCACACGGCCACGGTGTTGGCGACGGCCTCGTTGTAGATCGCGGTGATCGCCGGAATGTCTGCCTCGACGGTCTCGCGGACGGTGATCTCTGGGGTGGTCTGTGGGGTGGTCTCAGCCATGGTCACAGACATTACCGGCCGCGCCGCACCCACCATGTCAGATAGGCGTGACCATCTGCTGGTTTCCGGCCTCAGGAACGACGATTCGTCCCACGTTTCCAACACCACGGGCGCAGCGACAAAAGGTGATGGCAGGCCCCACGGCCGCCGATGAACGGCCAGCCCGTTCTACATACCCCACCCCCTATGGGGGTATCTGGTTTCCCCGGACATACTTTTGGACGGAATCAGGCTAACTTTCTACTCAGCGAGGCGCTGTGCCCTGCACTTATTCCGCTCGAAGGAGAGCCACCCATGTCTCTGATTCTTGAAATCCAGGAGATCGTCGCGGGTCCGATCAAGGACCTGTACCTCGAAATCTCCACCGGTCCCCTGTTCCGGTTCCCGGCCCTGCCCCCGGTCAACATCAACATCGGCCCTGACACCGTCGGCGACCTGAACCTCGGTTCGTCCTTCGGCGACCAGTTCCTGGGTTCGTCCTTCGGCGATGCCAACCTCGGTTCCTCCATCGCCCCGGACCTGGGCTCCAGCTTCGGCTCCAGCAACGGCGACCAGATCATCGGTTCCACCGGCCTGGAACTGCCGAGCCTGCCGAACCTTCCGATTCCCGGCCTGCCCGGCTCCAGCTAGGCCCCGCCCCACTCTTATTAGCTCTCCAGCCTCTCCTCCCTCACGACAAACGCCACGACCCATCCTCTGGGTCGTGGCGTTCGTCGTATTTGTTGAGCTGGAGACGAGACTTGAACTCGCAACCTACGGTTTACAAGACCGTTGCGCTACCGATTGCGCCACTCCAGCGGAAAACCCGGCCTCACGCCCCCAGCTCACACTGGAACGACGGCTCCACGGTATTCGACAGGTGATCCTACCAGCAGCGTCGGGGGCACATCGAATCCTCCCGTCCGGGGTCAGAGCACCAACTGCATCAGGGTCATGTCCAGCCACCGGCCGAACTTGGTGCCGACCTGACGCACCGTCCCGCACTCCTCGAAGCCCAGCTTGGCGTGCAGCCGCATGGACGCGGTGTTGGCCACCGCGTCATTGTAGATCGCGGGAATCGCCGGAATGTCGGATTCCCGGGTCTCCCGCACGATGATCTCAGCCAGGAGGTAGACCCTACCGGCCGCAGCGGCACCCCGGGACAGGGGTGGGTGGCGGTGTAAAACCCGAGGACGAAAACAGGTCCGTTTTCACCCTATTTTCCCACTGCAGGACGAGTTTTCCGCCGAGTAGCATGGGATTCATGACTGAACGGCCTTCCACATCCAGCTCCCGGTCAGGCTCCGGCTCCACTTCGGGTTCCGGAAGATCGTCCTGGCACCGGCGGGCCGGCCGTCCGGTGCAGGTGTGGTTCGCCGCCATCATCATCGCAGCGTTCATCCACCCTTTCCTCGATGACGGCCGCTGGCTGCTGGTACACCTGTTCACCCTGGGTGCAGTCACGAACTCGATCCTGGTGTGGAGCCGTCATTTCACCGAGCGGCTACTGAAGATCAAGATCCCGGACGAGGCACGTCGCCCGCAACTGCTCAGGATCTACCTGCTCAATGCAGGCATCGTGGTCACGATCGTCGGCCAACTCGGCGACTGGTGGCCGGTCACCGCCGTCGGGGCGGCAACGATCGGACTGGCGGTGGCGTGGCATGCCGTGTCGCTGGGACGTGACCTGCTCGCCGGGCGCGGACAACGCTTCGCGATCACCGTAACCCATTACGTCGCCTCGGCCTGCCTGCTGCCGGTCGGCGCTGTCTTCGGGGCACTGCTGGCCTCGCCGGTCGGCGATACCCACCACGACGGGCTACTGCTCGCCCACGAGACGGTCAACCTGCTCGGTTTCCTCGGATTGGCGGCGTCCGGCACTCTGGTCACCCTGTTCCCGGCGATGTGGCGCACCCGCATGTCACCTCATTCGCACCCGGGTGTGTCACTGTGCCTGCAGCTCACAGGGATCACGGTAGCGACCGTCGCCGCCCTGGCCGGCTGGTCAGCAGTGGCGTCGGTCGGCCTGGCGGCGGTCACGCTGGGCTGGGTCATCGCCGCGGTCCCGTGGGTACACAATGTGCTGACTGTGGCGAAGGAACCACGGGCACGGTTGAGCTATCCGGCACTGTCGGCGGCCGCCGCCGTGGTGTGGCTGATCGGCACCCTCGTGGTCGCCACCGTGCGCGCGGGCAGTCCAGGATTCACCATCTCCACGCTGACGCTGCCGCTGTTGATGGGTTTCGGTGCGCAGCTGTTGATCGGTGTGATGTCCTGGCTGCTGCCATCGACCATCGGCGGTGGGGCACGGGCGGTGTCCGCAGGCATGAGGGAGATGGACCGGGCGGGCGCATTCCGCTGGGCGGTGATCAACCTCGGGTTGGCGCTGTGGCTGTTGCCACTGGATTCCTGGCTGAAGGTGATGCTCTCGGTCATGGTCGGCCTGGCCTACGTGTCCTTCCTGCCGTTGATGGTCCGTGCCGCCAAGGCACAGGTCACGGTGATCAGGACGCGGAGTCAGCACGCAGCAGCGGACACCGCAGACACAGGGGCAGACACAACAGCCCCACCGGAGAAACCCGCCGACGCCCGGAGACTGGGACGCCAGACCACTGCCGCGATGGTGGTGACGACCCTTGTCACCGTCGTCGGTGTGGCACTGACCGGAAGCGGCGTCGGCGTATCCTCCCAGGATTCCCCATTCACCCCCACCGGAGAAACCGTGGACGTCACCGTCGTGGCGAGGGGCATGTCCTTCGAACCCGACACCATCACCGCTGATCCCGGTGACAAGCTGGTGATCACCCTGGTCAACGAGGACTCGCAGGTCCACGACCTGCGACTGGACACCGGTGAAGACACCGGCCGGGTCAGCCCCGGGGAAACGGCGACCCTGGAGGTCGACACCGTCCCTGGTGACATCGAGGGCTGGTGCAGTATCGCCGGGCACCGCCAGCAGGGCATGACCTTGACCGTGGAGACCGGTAGGGCTGCGTCCTCCTCCGAGGACGGTGGTGACGGGCACGCACACGGCGTGGCCGGCGGCGTCCCCGCCTCCGACTCCCCCACCATCGACCCGAGGCTCGATCCTGCCCCGGACACCGATGTGCACCGGGTGACCCTCCGTGCCAGTGAGTTCACCGGCTACGCCGCACCCGGCGTGGAGCAGGAACACTGGGGATACAACGGGCAACCACGGGGACCGACGCTGCGGGGGAAGGTCGGTGACGAGTTCATCGTCACCGTGGTCAACGACGGCTCCATGAGCCACTCGGTGGACTTCCACGCCGGGATGGTCTCCCCCGATGACCCGATGCGCGACCTGGCTCCCGGCGAATCCCTGGAATACCGCTTCACCGCCGAACGCTCCGGCATCTGGTTGTACCACTGCGCCACAGAGCCGATGTCGATGCACATCGCCGCCGGTATGTATGGTGCGGTGATCATCGACCCGTCGGATCTACCGGACGTTGACCACGAACTACTGCTGGTGGAGTCCGAGGGGTACTGGGGCGACGACGGTGACGGGCCGGATGCCGACAAGGTCATGGCCAAGGAGCCGGACGCCTTCCGCTTCAACGGCTACCCGGGCCAGTATCTCGCCCACCCGGTGCGGATCAATGCAGGTGAGACCGTGCGATTCTGGGTGTTGGCCGCAGGCCCCAACGAAGGCACCAGCTTCCATGTCGTCGGCACTCAGTTTCACCGGGTGTACAAGGAGGGCGCGATGGTACTGGGCGGCGAGGGCGGTGACACCACCGACGACACCGGTGCCGCGCAGACCCTTGATCTTGCCGCTGCGCAAGGTGGTTACGCAGAGGCCCGCTTCCCCGAGGCCGGGACATACACCTTCGTCGACCACCAGATGGTCCACGGCGAGTTGGGTGCACACGGTCACGTCATCGTGGAGTAGGACGGGGTCACCCGTCCCGGAGGACAACCCGGACTCACGCCCCCGGCTCGCGCTGGACCAGCAGCGTCGGGGGCACATCGAATCCTCCTGCCCGTGACGTAGAGTGAGCAGGAGAAGCATCGGCGCCGACCATTCTCCGCCAAAGGAGAGGTCAACGCCGACCGGGTCGACAGAAAGGGTGAGAGCAGCTCCGTGGGACGTGTCACCAACCGCATCACCTCCCTGCGCAACCGCGCATACGACCTGGTCTCCGGCGGCAACAAGTCGACGATCGACACGATCCGCACCGCGCCTCCGCCGTCCCCCCTCGCCCCGGTCAACCTCACCGACCATGCCGAGGTCCACCGGGTGATGGACACCGCGGCACGTATCGGTGACCTGCTGCTGGCCTCGGGCACGAGCAACACCGATACGCGCGCGCAGATCCGCGCGGTCACGTCGTCCTACGGTCTGTACGGCTGCCACGTCGACATCACCCTGAACACGATCACCATCTACACGTCATCCAACGGCACCAGTGCGCCGATCAACACCTTCCGGGTGGTCCGGTCACTGAACACGGACTTCTCGCGGCTCACCGAGGTCGACCGCCTCGTCCGGTCGATCGTCAACGGTGCCACCGAACTGGAGCTGGCCCGCAGCATCCTCGACGACATCGAGACCAGCCCACCGCCCTACCGCATCCGCTGGGCGGTGCTCTCCTGGGGAGGTTTCGCCGGATCGGTGGCCCTGATGCTCGGCGGCGAGCCACTGGTGGCGGTGATCGCCACGATCACCACGGTGATCATCATGGCCACGAACGTGTGGCTGGCCTCGAAATCATTGCCCTTGTTCTTCCAGAACTTCTTCGGCGGGATCACCGCCACCATCCCCGCGGCGGTGAGCTACAGTTTCGCCCGGTCTCTGGACATCTACTTATCGCCGTCGTTGGTGATCGCCTCCTGCATCGTCGCGATGCTCGCCGGGTTGACGCTGGTCCAGGCATTGCAGGACGGCGTGACCGGCGCCCCGGTGACCTCCTCGGCACGGTTCTACGAGACCGTGCTGATGACCGGCGGAATCATCTCCGGCATCGGTGTCGGAGTGATCCTCACCGCGGAACTGGGCATGACCCTGCCTCCGATCGACACCAGTTCCACCCAGGGGAACTTCGGCGGCGCGGCCGTCCAGGTTCTCGGCGGGGTAGGTGCCGCGATGTTCTTCGCGTTGGCATCCTTCACCGCCCGGCGAGCGTTGGTCATCGCCACGGTGACCGCGCTGATCGCCTACTCCTTCTACCGGCTGGTGCTGCTGGAGATCGGGCTGGGTGCGGTGACCTCCGCCGGTGTCACCGCAGCGTTCGTGGGCCTCGCCGGTGGTCTGCTGTCCCGTCGGTACCTGATCCCGCCGCAGATCACCGCGATCGTGGGTATCACCCCCCTGCTGCCGGGGCTGGCGTTGTACCGGGGCATGTACTCGATGCTCACCGACCAGTTCGTCTTCGGTATCTCCAACCTCGGTATCGCCCTGGCCACGGCGACGTCACTGGCTGCCGGTGTGGTGCTGGGCGAGTGGGTGGCCCGTCGACTGCGACGTCCTCGCATCCTGTACCGCCACAATGACCTGCGTCGTCCGCCCGCCCGTCGGGCCCGGGGCCGTCGGGGCTCGGGCGCCGGGTCGGGGTCGGGGTCCGACGCTGAGCGTCCTGCGGGACCGGCGCACTGGACGGTGCGTCGGCAGCGCCGACGCGGCACCCCGTGGTTGCCGGACCCGTTCGTCAACCGTCGCCGGAGGAAGGCAGACTCCGATCGCGGGGCGGACGCTGCAGGAGATGCCCCGACGGGCTAGAATGGGCGCTTACGCAAGTTAGTTGACTGTTATATCGACCAGTATTCACACCAGGGAGTTCTACGTGCCGCCGAAGGTCACCGACAACCACACCACCAGCGCAGAGTCTCTGCACACCGTGGAGAAGGAGACCGCGATCGCTGCGCAGCGCATCGTCGCGACCTACGCCAATGACTTCCTCGACGCCGCCACGCTGATGTGCATGCTCGGGGTCGAGCCGGAGGGTCTGATCCACCGCAAGGTCGCCGCCGATGCCGCCGCGGAGGAAGAGGCCAAGAACCCGAAGCCGGCGAAGAAGGCCACCAAGAAGGCGACGAAGAAGACCACGAAGAAGGCTCCGGCCAAGAAGACCACCGCCAAGAAGACGACAGCGAAGAAGGCGACCAAGAAGACCACCGGGGAGTAGTTCCACGGCGGCGGGAAAGGGATTGAGGTCACAGTGACTACTGCGGCGAGTGCGGCGTCTGCGACGACTGCAGCGGGAACGACAGACGACCGAAGTGACATGGTGGTGGTCGCGAACCGGCTGCCCGTCAACCCCGCCACCGACGCGGAGGGGAACAGTTACTGGGCGACGAGTCCTGGTGGCCTGGTCACCGCGCTGCGGCCGGTGCTGAAGTCCAGCCACGGGTCATGGGTCGGTTGGCCCGGGGTCGCCGCTGATTCGCCGGAGGACGAGATCGCCGACGGTGATCTGCCCGAGTTGGCCGACGGGGTGTCACTGGTGCCGGTGAACCTGTCCACCGCTGAGTTCCACACCTACTACGAGGGTTTCGCCAACGCCACACTGTGGCCGCTGTACCACGACCTGATCGTCCACCCGGAGTTCCACCGTTCCTGGTGGCGGGCGTACCGCACGGTCAACCGCCGGTTCGCCGAGGCTGCCGCCCGGGTCGCCGCCGAGGGGGCGACGGTGTGGGTCCAGGACTACCAGCTGCACCTGGTCCCGGGAATGCTGCGTGAGATGCGCCCCGACCTGAAGATCGGCTTCTTCCTGCACATCCCGTTCCCCGCCCCCGAGCTGTTCCGTCAGGCGCCGTGGCGCTGGGACATCCTGCAGGGCACCCTGGGTGCGGACCTGATCGGCCTGCACACCCCGGATTCGGCATGGAACTTCCTGTACACCCTGCGTGCCCTGGGCGCCGACGTCACCTTCAGCAAGGTCGGCAGCGGCGATGCCTGCGGTACCGACGGTGCTGCCGGCACCGACGAGGAGGGCGTGTCCTATATCCGCGGTGCCCGGCTGCCGCGACGGGATGCCGTGGCGGGCACGGTACGCGTTCCTGACGGCCGCGAGGTCAAGGTGGGTGTCTTCCCGATCTCCATCGACTCGGAGGGAGTGACGGCCACCGCCTCCTCCCCGGAGACGATCGCGGCATCGACGGCCCTACGTCGCCGGGTGGGCTCCCCGAAGATCCTCTTCGCCGGGGTGGACCGGCTGGACTACACCAAGGGCATCATGCAGCGCCTCAAGGCGTTGGAGCAGCTGTTCTCCCGCGGTGACCTCAACCCGGACGACGTGTGCCTGGTCCAGGTCGCCACCCCGTCGCGGGAACGCCTGGAGTCCTATGCCCGCACCCGGGAGGACGTGGAGCGCACGGTCTCCCGGATCAACGGTTCCTACGGCAGCCTGGGTCACACGGTGGTGCACTACTCCCATGCGAACATGCCCTTCGCGCAGCTGCTCGCCCTGTATTCGGCAGCCGATGTCATGCTGGTCACCCCGTTGAAGGACGGTATGAACCTGGTTGCCAAGGAGTATGTGGCCAGCCACTCGGACGGTTCGGGCGCCCTGGTGCTCAGTGAGTTCGCCGGTGCCGCCACCCAGCTTCCCGAGGCCTACCTGTGCAACCCCTATGACGTGGAGTCCACCGCCGCGGCGATCATGCAGGCGGTCACTGCCCCGGAGGAGGACCGTCGGGCCCGGATGACCTCGATGAGCGAGGAGGTCGCCGCCCACGACGTCCACGGGTGGGCCCGCAAGTTCCTGGAGGTCCTCGATCCGCAGGTGGTGACCGAATGAGCCGGGCCGGCGCGCTGAGGGGAACGTGCCTGGGTGTCGCCGTCGCCGGCGCGGCGGCCACACTCGTTGCCTGCGGCTCCGAGGCCCCCGCTGAGCTCGTCGACGTGCGCTGGCAGCTCACCCGGATCGAGGACGCTCCGGCCGAGGAGTCCGGCACCGCGGTGGAGTCAGGGCTGTCGCAGACCGACCAGACGCGGTCGTGGATCGCCCTGGGCGGCGGCGAGTCATTCACCGGCGGCATCGGGTGCATGGCGTTGAGCGGGACGATCGAATGGCTGGAGGGTGAGAAGATCCGCTTCGAGGACCTCGAGGCCCGCGACTCCTCGGAGCAGGACGGGACGTCCTGCATGCCCAACGACGAAGTGCTCGCAGACCGTCTCGTCGAGGTGCTGGACGACGCCGAACTGCGCTGGTCGACCCCGAGCGACGAGGAAATGCGGCTGACCCGCAGCGACGACAAGGTCTCCGACTGGCAGACCCGACGCTTCGTCGAGTTCATCGCCACGTACTGAGTCGCGGCGCTCCGACTACCCTGGTCACCATGAGCGACAAGCGCAACGTCAGCACCGTCACCCCCGCAGACGTCGAGTACCTCGCCCGGGCCCCGGAACTGTTGGTCGCCCTGGACTTCGACGGCACCCTGGCCGAGTTCTCCACCGAGCCGATGGACGTCCGGATGGTCCCGGGCGCCCGGGAGAGCATCGACCGGCTCGCCGGATACCCCGGCACCACCGTCATGCTGTTGTCCGGACGCAACCTCGGCATGCTGCAGCCCGTCGCCGACATCTCCGCGGTGGCCGACCCGGGCCCGGACGACATCCGACTGGTGGGCAGTCACGGTGCTGAACCCGCCGAGCCTTCCCTCGGGACGTCCGACGAACTGTCACAGGCACAGCGGACGCTCCTGGGCGCCCTCGGTGAGCTCGCCGAATCCTTCGCCCTGCGTGACCCTGGCCTGTCGGTGGAGTACAAGCCGTTCGCGGTGGGGCTGCACATCCGGGGCGCGGCGGACCGCCGGACCGCGGAGCAGGCCTACACGGATTTCGCCGCTGCCGCCGGCGAACTCGACGGAGCCACGGTCACCGAAGGTAAGGACATCGTGGAGGTCGCGGTGTCGGCGGCGACGAAGGGCGGCTACCTACGCACCTACGTCGAACACCACCGTCCGGACGCTGTCCTGTTCATCGGCGACGACGTCACCGACGAGACCGCACAGGCCGTCCTGAACCAGGGCGGGGACGCCTCCCACCACCCGGCGCGTCCTGATGTCGGTGTGCGGGTCGGCGACGGCGAGACGCTCGCCCAGAGGCACCTGGCCGATCCGACGGCGGTGGCGGCGTTCCTCGCCGAGCTCAGCGCGGCGCGGGGCCGACGGTAGCACCCGGCAAGTAGCGGGTCGGCAGGATGATCCGCGGCTCCGGCTCGGCCCACTGCATCGTCGCCGCACCGCGGGCCTCGCTGCGGCGAGTGGTCTCGGAATTGCGTCCGATCAGGGCGGCGAGGACGTTTCCGCTGGTGAACCCCTTTTCCCGGTTGGGCTGCTCCACGGTGGACAGGCCACGGGCGCGGGCACGCGGGATACCGTCGAAGCCCACCACCGACAGGTCCCCGGGGATGTCCAGTCCATTGATCTCGGCGTAGTCGAGCACGCCCAGCGCCTGACTGTCGGTCGTGCAGACCACGGCGGTGAGCCCGGGGTTGTTCTCCAGCAGTTCGGCGGCGGCGTCCCGCGCGGTCTCGGGGTTGTTGAGGTGTCGTTCCACCACAGGCACGTCCGGATGGTCGATGCCCGCGTCCGCCAGCACGTCCAGAATGCCGGTGACGCGGCCCTTCTGCACGTGCATCTGCGCATTCCGCAGGCGTTCAGCGCTCACAGGACCATTGTTCGGCGTGCGGTCCAGACGGATACACAGCACACCGATGCGGCGGTGGCCGGCATCGACGAGCGCCTGGGCGGCCGGACGGATGGCCTCGGCATCATCGATGCCGACGAAGTTGAGCCCCTGGTCGTCCGCCGGCTGGTCGCAGACCACGGTGGGGATCTGCCGGGCCCGTACCGAGGCGAGGAAGGGGTCGTCGGCGGCGACGGAGTAGACGATGAACCCGTCGACGACCGCCTGGTTGACCAGGGCGGCGGGGCGGTCCTCCTCGCTGGTCTCCGCACCGGCGGGGATCAGCAGCATTGAGGTGTCCATGCCCACGCAGGCTTCTGAGACCCCGGACATGAACTCCAGGGAGGCCTGGTCCTCGAAGGCGTAGGTCATGTCGTCGGTGAGCAGGACGCCGATCGCCCCGGCGCGGCGGGTGCGCAGCGAGCGGGCCATGGGGTCCGGCCCGGCGTAGCCCATGCGCTCGGCGGTGCGCATGATCTTCTCGCGCAGTTCCACGGAGAGCTGCTCGGGACGGTTGTAGGCGTTGGAGACGGTGGTCCGGGACACCCCCAGCTCTGCGGCGATGGACGCCAGCGTGCCGCGGCGGGCCGGCCGGCCGGTGGCGTTCTGTCGACGGGGAGAGCTGGATCGGTTCACAGCGACCATGGTAGCCGGTGGCGGGGAGCCTACCGCCGCCCGGGCGACAACTGCAATTGACTACCGTTACCAACAAAGATTAAATTGGGTCGCATGAATCGTCACTCCCGTAGCCTCGCGGCACTCGCCGGCGCTGGTGCCCTCACCCTCAGCCTCTCCTCCTGCGCCGGAGGCTCCGACGACTCCGCCGCCGACAACGGGGACATCCGCATCGTCGCATCCACCTCCACCTGGGGCGACCTCGCCCAACAGGTCGTCGACCATGCCGAGGACGCTGCCGACACCGAGCTGGACATCACGGTGGACACCATCCTGTCCGGCGCCGACGACGACCCGCATGTCTACGAGGCAACCGCCCGTGACATCGCCACGATCCGTGACGCCGATGTGGTGGTGGGCAACGGGGCCGGCTACGACAACTGGCTCACCGACAACGCCAGCGACGACGCCGAGGTCATCACCGCCGCACCCCCGGCCGAGGGGCACAACCACGGTGACGGCGACGAGCATGATCACGATCACGGGGATGACGGCCACGACCATGGGGATGACGACCATGCCGACCACGACCACGGCAGCAGCATCCTCGCCAGCGAGTCCAACCCCCACGTCTGGCTGGACATGGGTGTCATCACCGGGTTCGCCGACTCCCTCGCCGCCCACCTGAACAGCCTCGACGACACCGTCCCGGCCGAGGCCACCGGCGTCACCGAGATGGCCGACGGCTTCACCGAACGGATCCAGGCCCTGCCGCACGCCCACGTCATCCTCACCGAATCCGTCGCCGGACTGCTGCTCGACGGATCCGAGGTCCACGACATCACCCCCGAGGGCTTCGCCCGGACCGTCCTCAACGAGGGTGAGCCGTCCGTCGCCGACCTCTCGGCCACCCGCGACCTCATCACCGACGGGGAGGTGGACGCCCTGATCACCAACCGCCAGTCCCAGTCCCAGTCCAGCGACCGCCTCTCCGACGCCGCCGAGGACGCCCACGTGCCGGTGGTCAACATCAACGAGACCCCCGGGGCCGACCAGGACTACGAGGACTACGTCGACACCGTGATCAGCGACCTTGAGGAAGCACTCGGCTAGATGAGCGTCCTCACCAGCACCGGCGCCGCCGTCGACCCGCTGTGGCGCGACCTCGACCTGTCCATCGCCCCCGGCGAGTTCCTCACCGTGCTCGGCCCCAACGGGGTGGGCAAGTCCACCCTGCTCAACGTCATCCTGGGCACCCGCCGGCTCTCCGCCGGGCAGGTGGAGGTCGGCGGCAACGGCCGGGTGGGGTTCATCCCCCAGCAGCGCATGTTCGACCCCGACCTTCCCATCCGGGTACGTGACCTCGTCGGCCTCGCCATCGGCCACGGCACCGTCAGGAACCGCCGTCCCTCACGCGCCACCGTCGACGCCGCCCTCGCCGAGGTCGGGGCGTCCGGCCTGGCGTCCCGACGCGTCGGCACCCTGTCCGGCGGCCAGCAACAGCGCGTGCGGCAGGCCCAGGCCCTGGCCAATGACCCGGACCTGCTGCTGTGCGATGAGCCGCTGCTCAGCCTGGACTACGCCTCCCAGCAGCGCACCGTCGAGCTGCTCGACCGGCGACGCCGCGAGCACGACACCGCGGTCATCTTCGTCACCCACGGCATCAACCCGGTGCTCGGTGTCACCGACCGGGTGCTCTACCTGGGCCCCGACGGGCACGTCACCGGCACCGTGGACGAGGTGATGACCGGGCCGGTGCTGTCCCGGCTCTACGGCACGGACGTCACCGTCGCCGAGGTCAACGGTCGGCTGGTGGTGGTCTGATGAACAGCTCAGTGACCTGGGACCTGCTCCAGGTCGACTTCGTCCAGCACGCCGTGTGGGCCTCCCTGTTGCTCGGTGTGGTCTCCGGGGCACTCGCCCCGCTGATCGTGATGCGGAAGATGAGCTTCGCCGCTCACGCCACCGGCGAACTGGCCCTGATGGGTGCCGCCGCCGCCCTGTTGCTCGGGGTGAGTGTGACCACCGGCGCGATCGTCGGGGCGATCCTCGCCGCCGTGGTCCTCGCCCTGCTGGGGTTGAAAGAGCAGGACGCCACGGTCGGCGTGGTCCTCGCCTTCGGCATGGGCCTGTCCGTGTTGTTCATCTACCTCTACCCGGGGCGCACCTCGGAGGCGTACGCACTGCTCACCGGCCAGATCGTCGGAGTGTCGGGAGCCTCGCTCGGAGTACTGGCGGTACTGGCGGTACTGGTTGTCGCGGTGGTGGCGTGGCTGTGGCGTCCGCTGCTGTTCGCCACCGTCGACCCGGTGATGGCCGCGGCCTCCGGGGTGCCGGTGAAACTGCTGGCCGCGGTGTTTGCCGTGCTCATCGGCGTGGTGGCGTCCCAGGGTGTGCAGATCGTCGGCGCCCTGCTGCTGCTCGCCCTGCTTATCACCCCGGGGGCTGCAGCGGTGCGGGTGACCTCGAACCCGTTGGTGGCGGTGGCCCTGTCGGCCTGCTTCGCGGTGGTCGCCGCCGTCGGCGGGCTGATCCTGTCACTGGAGCCCGGGCTGCCGGTGAGCCCCTTCGTGACCTCGATCAGCTTCGCGATCTACCTGGTGTGCCGGGTCATCGGCTGGGTCCGCGACCGCCGCGTCCAGCGCGACCGGCAGGACGGGCACGCTGGGCCGCCTGACCCCGCCGGGCACGATGACTGCCACGCGGAGTCACTCACGTACAGACAGTGAGCTGGTCGCGCAGGGCCTCCGGGACACCGTCGGTGATCAGCCGGTCCCAGGAGTAGCAGGGGTAGCCGGTGGGTTCGCTGCGTCCGTCGGCGACGTACTCGACCCACGTCTCCCCGGTCCAGGAGAAGTTGCGGACGTGGTCGGTGGCAGCTTGCCCGGCGCGCATCCACGCCCCGTCGCAGTACATCATCACATCGAGCATCTCCAGCCCCGTCGACTCGTGGAGGGTGCCAAGGGTGCAGGGCTGCGGCGCGGGATCAGGGTTCGGGTTCGGGTTCGGGTTCGGGTTCGGATCAGGGTTGGATGCTGTCTCGGTCACCGTGACGGTGCTCGTACCGGACGCGTCCGAAGCCTGGGCCTCGTCATCCCCTCCCGAGCACCCGGACACCCCCACTCCGAGCACGACCGTCGCGGCGACCGCAGCGAACCTTCGGGGCGGGGAACTGGTGAACATGACAGCCTCCTCGGACCGGTGGACAAGTCACTCTTATCCACTCCATCGACCGGCCTGCCCCGAACGTCACGTCCGGCGCCGTCAGAACCGGGCGCGGAAGAACTGCGGGGCATGCGGGACCTCCTCACGCGGCACCCGCAGCTCCGCGGCGGCCCGCGCCGCCCAGTGCGGGTTCACCAGCGCCGCACGACCGATCGACACCGCGTGGGCCTGCCCGGTCGCCAACACCGTCTCCGCCTGCGCCGCATCCTCGATGAGCCCCACGGCGGAGACCACCGCAGCGTCCTCTCCGAGCCCTGCCTCGGCGAGGGTGTCCGTCACCTCGACCGCCAACGGCACCTGGTAACCGGGGCCCACCGGGATGGTCGAACCGTCGGTGAGACCACCGGAGGAGACGTCGATCCAGCTGATCTGGCTGTCGGCCACCAGGTCCCGCAGTACGGACGCCACCTCGCCGACCTGCAGCCCGTCATCGACCCAGTCGGTGCCGGAGACCCGGATGCCCAACGGCTTCGAGTCCGGCCACACCTCTCGCACTGCGGCGACGACCTCGCGCAACAGCCGCGAACGCCCGGTGAAGTCCCCGCCGTAGCCGTCGGTGCGGGTGTTTGTCAGCGGGGAGAGGAACTGGTGGATCAGGTACCCGTGGGCGGCGTGGATCTGCACCACGTCGTACCCAGCGCCGTCCGCCCGGCGCGCCGCGTCCACGAAGGACGCCACGACCTCCGCGATCCCCTCCTCCGTCAATCCGACCGCAGGGTCGAGGTTCGGCATCACCGGGCCGTCGACGGCGCTGACGGTCTGCCAGCCACCCTCGGCGACCGGCACCGTCGCATCGGAGAACCCCGGCAGCATCGGCCAGGTGGACGCCTTTCCACCGGCGTGAGCCAGTTGCACTCCCGCCGTCCGGCCCTGACCGTGGATGAACTCGACGAGCCGGGCATGGGCGGTCACCTGTCCGTCCTCCCACAGGCCGAGATCCTGCGGGGAAATCCGTCCGCGGGCCTCCACACCGGTGGCCTCGGCCACCACGACACCGAACCCGCCGGCGGCCAGGGCGCCGAGGTGGGACAGGTGCCAGTCGGTGGGCACACCGTCGGTGGCATCCACGGCGTACTGGCACATGGGGGCGACGAAAGCACGGTTGCCCACCTCCAGACCGTGACCGTCCGGCGTGGGCAGGGTGACGGGAGTGAAGAGATTGTGACTCATACCGGGGTCCAACGCACCGGCTACGGCGACGATTCCCCGGGGCTGAACCCCAGGGGTGTGCGTCCTACCCGCGCACCCGACGCTGGCGTGCGAACTCGCTGAGCACCACACCCGCGGCGACCGAGGCGTTCAGCGACTCGACGGTCGAGGTCATCGGGATCGAGAGAATGTCGTCGCAGGTCTCACCCACCAGGCGCGACAATCCCTTGCCCTCGGAACCGACGACGACCACCACAGGGGTGGTGCCGTCGTAGGTGTCCAGGGTGTGCTGGCCACCGGCGTCCAGGCCCACGACCTGGTAACCGGCCTGCTGCAGCTGCTTCAGCGAGCGCACCAGGTTCGTGGCCCGGGCGACGGGCAGCCGGGCGGCGGTGCCGGCGGAGGTCCGCCACGCGACTGCGGTCACCGAGGCTGAGCGACGCTCCGGGATGATCACGCCGTGTCCACCGAAGGCGGCGACCGAGCGGATGACCGCACCGAGGTTACGTGGGTCGGTGATGTTGTCGAGAGCGACGATCATCCCGGGGCGTCCGGAACTCTGCGCACCATCGATCAGGTCCTCGACCAGGGAGTACTTGTACGGCGGCACCTGCAGGCCGATGCCCTGGTGCATGCCGTTGCCGGTCATCCGGTCCAGCTCGTCGCGGCTGACCTCGAGCACCGCGATGCCGCGCTCGGCGCAGGTGTGCACGGCCTCGGACAGCCGGTCGTCGTTGCCGGTGCCGACGGCGACGTAGAGCGCGGTCGCCGGGGCGTTGGCGTGGAGGCACTCGATGACCGGGTTACGGCCGACGACCAGCTCCGGCTGCTCGGCGCGGTCACGCGGGTCGTGGCGTCCGGAGTCCCGGCGCTCCTTCTGCTTCTTCGCCTTGTGCTTCGCGTGGTAGACGCGGTCCTCGGCCTTCGGGGTCGGTCCCTTGCCTTCGAGCCCTCGTCGCCGTGTTCCCCCGGAGCCCTTCGAGGACCCCTTACGCTCGGTCTTGCGTACTGCGCCGCGGCGCTTGTCGTTTCCTGCCATGGGCACCACCCTACCCCCTCACCCCTCGATTCCCCCTGTTCACAACCGTGGCCCTGCGCTGTACAGTTCTGTTCCCATGACACCTCAGTCCCGTACGGCCACCTCTCCCCAGCTGACCCGCACCGAGCGCCTCGACCGCCTGCCGGTCACCAAGCGTCATACGAAGCTGCTCGGCGGATCCGGCATCGGCTGGGCGTTGGACGCGATGGACGTCGGTCTGATCGGCTTCATCATGGCCGCGCTGACCACCCATTGGGGACTGACCCACACCGAGACCTCCTGGTTGGCCTCCGCCGGCTTCGTGGGCATGGCACTGGGCGCGACCTTCGGTGGCCTGCTGGCCGACCGGTTCGGACGCCGCAATATCTTCGCCGTCACGTTGTTGGTCTACGGTCTGGCCACCGGTGCCTCCGCCCTGGCCGGCGGGCTCGCGGTCCTCATCGCCCTGCGCTTCGTGGTGGGCCTCGGCCTCGGCGCTGAGCTGCCGGTCGCCTCCACGCTGATCTCCGAGTACGCCCCTCGCAAGGTCCGCGGACGCATGGTGGTCATCCTCGAGGCGTTCTGGGCGGTGGGCTGGCTGGCCGCCGCCGTCATCGGTGCTTTCGTAGTACCGGTCGGCGAGAACGGCTGGCGGTGGGCGCTGGCACTCGGCATGGTGCCGGCGTTCTACGCCCTGTACGTGCGGATGAAACTGCCGGAGTCGGTGCGTTTCCTGGAGTCGAAGGGCCGCCACGAGGAGGCCGAGGAGATCGTCGCCGAGTTCGAGGCGTCCGAACCGACCCGCCTGAAGTTCCAGGCCGAGAGCTCCGATGCGGCGTCCGAAGCCGCCCCGGTGCTGGACGAGAAGCAGCAGGACGCTGCGATCCTCGGCGCGTCCGATGACTCCTCCACCCCGGTGACCAGCATCTGGGCCTCGCCGCTGCGGCGACGCACCGCCGCGCTGTGGACCATCTGGTTTTGCATCAACCTGAGCTACTACGGGGCGTTCACCTGGATCCCGTCGATCCTGGTGGACCAGGGCTTCTCCCTGGTGAAGTCCTTCACCTTCACGCTGATCATCACCCTGGCGCAGCTGCCGGGCTACGCGGTGGCCGCATTCCTCATCGAGCGCTGGGGACGCCGTGCCACGCTGGCGGCGTTCCTCGCCGGCTCCGCGGTGGCCGCCGGACTGTACGGGCTGGCCGGTCAGGAGTGGCAGATCATCGCCGCCGGTTGCCTGCTGTCCTTCTTCAACCTGGGCGCCTGGGGTGCGCTGTACGCGATCGGGCCGGAGCTCTACCCCACCACCATGCGCGCCCGCGGCACCGGTGCGGCAACCGGCTTCGGACGCCTGGCGTCGATCATCGCGCCGCTGATCGTGCCGCCGCTGCTGGTCTTCGGTGGTCTGCCGATCCTGTTCACCCTCTTCGGCATCGCGTTCGCGATCGCCGCACTGGCTGCGCTGGCGCTGCCGGAGCTGAAGGGCACCCGCCTGCTGGAGAAGTAGCGGGGCGGCCGTCCTGTCTCTCCTCCCCGCCCCCTCCCGCCTACCGCCCCGGTGTCAGAAAGGTGGGACGAATCGCTGTGATCCACCCCTAAGCCACAGCGATTGGTCCCACCTTTCTGACAGGCAGTCGATCACGCGTACCAGGTGGGCGCATATCCCAGGGCGCTACCCCAGCGACCAGGTCGCCCCGGCTGAGGAGTCAGCCACCGAGATGCCGGCGGCCTTGAGCCGGTCGCGCACCGCATCGGCTGTGGCGTAGTCCTTCGAGGCCTTGGCCTCGGCACGCAGCTCGAGCTCGGCGGAGACCAGGACGTCCAATGCGGCAAGCGCATCGTCCGACCCCTCCGCTGCACCGATACCCTGACCTCGACCACGCGAATCGGCACCCGCCCAGGTCTCCGACAACGGATCCACGCCCAGCACGCCCATCATCGCGCGCACCTCACCGGCGAGGCGGACGACCTCATCGCGGTTCCCGGCGTCCAGCGCCTTGTTGCCGTCGCGCACGGCTTCGTGGATGACCGCCAGCGCCTGTGGCACGGCGAGATCGTTGTCCAGGCACTCCTCGAAGGCCGGCAGCCACTCGGTCACCGGCACCTCCCCGGCCAGTTCCACGGCACGTCCCAGGAACTTCTCGATGCGTCGGAACCCGGCCGCGGCCTCCTGCAGCGCATCCTCGGAGTACTCCAGCATCGAGCGGTAGTGCGCCGAGCCCAGGTAGTAGCGCAGCTCGATGGGCCGCACCAGGGTCAGGACATTGGGCACGGAGAGCACATTGCCCAGCGACTTCGACATCTTCTCACCCGACATCGTCACCCAGCCGTTGTGCAGCCACAGAGTGGCGAAGTCGTCCCCGGCGGCGTGCGCCTGTGCGGCCTCGTTCTCGTGGTGCGGGAACTGCAGGTCCATACCCCCGGCGTGGATGTCGAAGGCCTCGCCGAGGTACTTCCGGGACATTGCCGAGCACTCGATGTGCCAGCCGGGGCGTCCGTAGCCCCACGGGGTGTCCCAGCCGGGCTCGCCGGGCTTGGCGGCCTTCCACATCGCGAAGTCGCGCGGATCCTCTTTACCCGGGGCGGCATCCTCACCCTGGTCCAGCTCGTCCAACTTCTGGTGCGACAGGAAACCGTACTGCGGGACTTTCGCGGTACGGCAGTACACCGACCCGTCCTCGGTGGCGTAGGCCAACCCGTTGTCGATGATGCGCTGGATGTAGGCGATCATCTCCGGGATGTGTCCGGTCGCGCGCGGCTCGATCGACGGCGGGGTCACGCCCAGCAGGTCGTAGGCGCGGGTGAACGCACGCTCGTGGGTGGCAGCCCATTCCCACCAGGGGCGGCCGTGCTCGGCGGACTTGGTCAGGATCTTGTCGTCGATGTCTGTAACATTGCGCACGAACGCCACGTCCAGGCCCTTGGCCTCGAGCCAGTTTCGCAGGACGTCGAACGCCACACCCGAGCGCACGTGTCCGATGTGCGGGATCGACTGCACGGTCGCGCCACACAGGTACACGCTCGCATGTCCCTCGCGCAGGGGGACGAAGTCGTGGAGTTCACGGGTCGCGGTGTCGAAGAATCGCAGAGTCACAACAAACAGTCTAGCTGGGAGATGAAAGATGAAACTGGCGACGGTACCGATCAACGGAGCCAAGTGCACCGTACTGGTGGAGGACGTGGACTACCAGGCGCACACCATGTCAGGACGCGTGGCCGACCGCCGCAGCATCGGCGATCTGCTGCGGGGCAACGCCACCGGCCTGCGGCCTGCGGTGGAGTCGGGGCTGCGTCGCGACGGTGACCCGATCACGGTCTCGCTGGACGAACTGTCGCCGGTGGTGCGGCGTCCGGAGAAGATCTTCTGCGTCGGCCTGAACTACCGCGAGCACATCGTGGAAATGGGCCACCCGGTCCCCGACCACCCCACCTTGTTCGTGAAGTACCCGTCCGCGGTGACCTCGCCGTACGCCGAGGTGACCGTGCCTCCCGCCCTGTCGGCGAAGGCCGACTACGAGGGCGAGCTGGCGGTGGTCATCGGCACCCGGGTCGCTGGCGGACGCGACGACGTCTCCGCCGAGGAGGCGCGTGGGGCGATCGCCGGCTATGCGGTGATGAACGACTTCTCCCAGCGAGACTGGCAGTACCGGACGCAGCAGTGGTTGCAGGGCAAGAACCTCGATGCCTCATCCGGGTTCGGCCCGTGGCTGACCCTGGCCGACGACTACGATCCGGTGGAGGCCGGGGCAGTGTTGCGGACCTGGGTCAATGGCGAGCTGCGCCAGGAGCACAGCACCGCCGACCTGGTGTTCCCCCCGGTGGAGCTGGTGCGCTACATCGCCAACTTCGCCTCCCTGGAGCCTGGCGATGTGATCGTCACGGGCACTCCGGAGGGTGTGGGGGCAGGCTCGGACCGCTTCCTCGCCGACGGTGACGTGGTGCGTATCGAGGTCGACGGGCTGGGGGCGGTGGAGTCCACGATTCGGATGTGAATACCTGATGTTTTGGTAGGCTCTGCTCAGTACATACAGGAGACAACAGTTCTGGGAGACCACGGAGTTGACCTATGAGCATTCGCCTCACCCGCACCACCGGCACCGCGCGTCCGGTGCGTCGTGCCGCCGCCCTGGCTGCCGCTGCAGTTCTCACCGTCGGTGTCGCCGCCTGCGGCGATGACGATGATTCGGATGACGATGCTGCCGACGACACCGCCGTCGAGCAGCCCGCCGACGACGACGCAGACGAGGCCGATGACACCGACGACGGTGACGACGACGGTGATGACGTAGGCGATGTCGACGGCATCTCCGCGGACAAGACCGACGACCTGGCTGACGGTGACACCATCACCGTGACCCTCACCGACCTGGACACAGATCAGGGCTACTACCTGGGCATCTGCGCTGCCGAGGGTGCCGCAGGCGGCCCGCCCACCTGTACCGGTGGCCGCGAGGACTCCGCCTGGATCGCCGCCGAGGGTGAGGAGCGGGCCACCGACCACTTCGATGCCGAGGGCAATGCCGAGGTGGAGCTGGATGTCAAGGCCACCAGCGAGGACGGCAGCCTGGACTGCACCACGGACTCCTGCGTGGTGAAGCTCTTCGGTGACCACCAGTCCGGTTTCGGTGACGTCGCCGAGCTGCCGGTCTCCTTCGCAAGCTAGTCGGACGCGAGTCCGACCCACCCCACCGCGCTCACCGTGGTGGGGCTAC
>DGYFI06202__coassemble_335_pt1 | contig 89087 bp, 81 predicted proteins | sample DGYFI06202__metabat2_high_PE_029 | metagenome-assembled genome bin DGYFI06202 | reverse complement strand
CTCCTGGTACGACAACGAGTGGGGCTACTCCAACCGCCTCATCGACCTGACCGCCTACGTCGCCGAGCGTCTCTGACACTCGCCTCACAGGACCGGGCAGTCCACTAGACTCGGACCCGGTACCCACATCCCCGGCGGGTCGGTGCCTCCACGCACCGGCCCGCCGGACTTGTCTGACACCGGCCGCCCGTTCGCGGCCTGAACACAGGAGAGCCCCACATGACAGTGAAGACCATCGACGACCTCATCGCCGACGGTGTCGAGGGACGCCACGTCCTCGTCCGCGCCGACCTCAACGTCCCTCTGAAGGACGGGGACATCACCGATCCGGGCCGCATCGACGCCTCGGTCCCGACCCTGCGCCGGCTCATCGACGCCGGAGCCCGCGTGATCGTCAGCGCACACCTGGGACGCCCGAAGGGGGAGGCCAACCCGGAGTTCTCGCTCGCGCCGGTCGCCGAGGCCCTGGCCGAGCGCCTCGACCAGTGGGTCCCGCTGGCCACCGACGTCACCGGTGAGGACGCCCACGAGCGGGCCAACGGGCTCAACGACGGCGACATCCTGCTGCTGGAGAACGTGCGCTACGACGCCCGCGAAACCTCCAAGGACGACGCCGAGCGCGCAGCATTCGCCGCCGAGCTCGCCGCGCTGACCGGTGACGAGGGCGCCTTCGTCTCCGACGGCTTCGGTGTCGTCCACCGCCGTCAGGCCTCCGTCTACGACGTCGCCGAGCTGCTGCCGCACTACGCCGGCGGCCTGGTTCAGTCCGAGCTCGAGGTGCTCAAGACCGTCTCCGAGGACCCGGCCCACCCCTACGCCGTCGTGCTCGGCGGGTCGAAGGTCTCCGACAAGCTCGGGGTCATCGAGGCCCTGGCTCCCAAGGTCGACACCCTGGTCATCGGTGGCGGTATGTGCTTCACCTTCCTCGCCGCCCAGGGCCACAATGTGGGCACCTCGCTGCTGCAGGAGGACATGGTGGACACCTGCCGTGACCTGCTGGAGCGTTTCGGTGACGTGATTAGCCTGCCCACCGACGTCGTGGTGGCCCCCGCCTTCGCCGCCGACGCCCCGGCCACCACCGTGGCCGCCGACGCCATCCCGGGCGACCAGATGGGCCTGGACATCGGACCGGCCTCCGTGGAGACCTTCGCCGCCTCACTGTCTGCGTCGAAGACCATCTTCTGGAACGGCCCGATGGGCGTCTTCGAGTTCCCGGCCTTCGCCGAGGGAACCCGCGGGGTCGCCGAGGCGATCATCGCCGCGACCTCGTCCGGAGCCTTCTCCGTGGTCGGCGGTGGCGACTCCGCTGCCGCCGTGCGCACCCTGGGCCTGGACGAGGAGGGCTTCAGCCACATCTCCACCGGTGGTGGAGCATCGCTGGAGTTCCTCGAAGGCAAGGAACTGCCCGGAATCACCGTCCTCGAGAAGTGAGAGGTAGCACCATGACCCGCACCCCCTTGATCGCTGGCAACTGGAAGATGAACCTGAACCACCTGGAGGCCATCCAGGTGGTGCAGAAGTTCGCCTTCGCACTGCCGAAGGACTACTACGAGCATGTCGACGTCGCCTTCATCCCGCCGTTCACCGACATCCGTAGCGTCCAGACCATCGTCGACGGCGAGAAGATCCCGCTGACCTACGGCGCACAGGACGTCTCCGTCCACGCAAAGGGCGCCTACACCGGTGAGGTCTCCGCCTCGATGCTCGCCAAGCTCGGCTGCCGTTGGGTGGTCGTCGGCCACTCCGAGCGTCGCCAGTACCACGCCGAGGACGACGCCACCGTGGCGGCGAAGGCGAAGGCCGCGCTGTCCGAGGGTATGTCGCCGATCGTCTGCGTGGGTGAGCCCCTGGAGGTCCGTCAGAAGGGCGGGCACGTCGACTACGTCGTCGCGCAGACCCGGAACTCCTTGGCAGGTCTCTCGGCGGGCGACCTCGCGTCCACCGTCATCGCGTATGAACCCGTGTGGGCGATCGGCACCGGCGAAGTCGCCTCCGCCGGTGACGCCCAGGAGGTGTGCCAGGCGATCCGCGGACTCGTCCGCGAACTCGCCGACGACGCCACCGCCGACGGTATGCGCATCCTCTACGGCGGGTCGGTGAAGACCGACTCGGTCGGTGAGATCGTCAGCCAGCCCGACGTCGACGGAGGGCTGGTCGGTGGGGCCAGTCTCGACGGCGAGGACTTCGCCCGACTGTGTGCCGCGGCAGCGAAGGCGGGTCGCTAAGCCAGCGAATGTGGGCTACTGCGGGCACAATGGGGTCATGACTTCACACACACCGCAGTCACCACAGCCGGCGGATTCCGCCCCTCAGACCGTCCCCGGCACCGCGATCCCCGCGGTTGCCCCGGACACCGAGACCCCGGAGATCATTCCCGGACTTCGCCAGGAGGTGCGCTACCTCGGCGCCATCCTCGGTGACATCATCCGGGACCAGGAGGGGGAGGAGGTCTTCTCGGTCGTCGAGGAGACCCGCCGGGCCGCCTTCGCGATTCGTGACGGGGACGGGGACCCTGCCGCCCTGGAGTCACTGGCCGACCGGCTGCACGACCTTCCCGCAGCGACGGCACTCCCGGTGATCCGGGCCTTCTCACACTTCAGTCTGCTGGCGAACCTCGCCGAGGACCTCCACGAGGAACGTCTCCGGGACCGTCGGGCCGATGACGGCGTGGCCCCGCCGGCCGACACCCTCGACTCGGCATGGACCGCACTGTCCGATGCCTCGGTGACCTCCCGACAGGTCGCCGAGGTCGTCGCGAAGGCCCAGGTTGCCCCGGTGCTTACCGCCCACCCGACGGAGACCCGTCGCCGCACGGTCTTCGACGTGCAGTGGGACATCACCCGACTGATGCGCGGCCGCGGACGCATCCTCAACAGTGGACGCACCGCACGCAGCGACGAACGTCTGGCCAGCATCGACACCGACATCCGCCGCCGGGTGTCGATCCTGTGGCAGACCGCGCTGATCCGCTCGGTGCGCCCCCGTATCGAGGACGAGATCAACGTGGGGCTGCGCTACTTCACCATCAGCCTGCTGCAGGAGATTCCGGCGATCAACCGCCGGGTCACCGTGGCACTACGCGACCGCTATGGACAGGACGTCCCGGCCACGCCGACGGTGCGTCCCGGCAGCTGGATCGGCGGCGACCACGACGGCAACCCCTTCGTCACCGGGCAGACCGTCACCTACGCCACAGCGCGGGCCGCCCAGACCGTCTTCGACTGGTACCTGGGCCAGCTCGGGAAGCTGGAGCACGAGCTGAGCTTGTCCGTCCAGCTCACCCACGTCACCGAGGATCTTGCGGAGCTGGCCGACCGGGGCAGGAACGACGTCCCCTCCAGGGTCGACGAACCCTACCGCCGGGCCGTCCACGGTATCCGGGGACGCGTCGCCGCCACCGCGGCATCCCGCCTGAGCGAGCAGGTCGAGGTTGCACAGGATCAGACCCTGTCCCGTGGCCACCAGCCCTACACCGACAGCACCGAACTGCTGTCCGACCTGGAGACCATCGACGCTTCACTGCGCGCCAGCGCCGACGACATCATCGCCGATCACCGGCTAGGCGACCTCATCGCCGCGACGCAGACCTTCGGGTTTCACCTCAGTAGCCTGGATCTGCGACAGAACTCGGAGAGCTTCGAGTCGGTGCTGAGCGAACTCTTCACCAGGGCCGGAGTCACCGACGACTACACGGCGCTCACCGAAGAGGAGCGGGTGGCGTTGCTCACCGCCGAGCTGCGTTCGCCGCGTCCCCTCAGCGACCCCCGTGCCACCTGGAGCGAGGTCACCGAGCGCGAACTGGGGATCTTCCGGGCGGCCGCGGATGCCGTGGAGCGTTTCGGCCCGGACGCCGTCCCGCACTGCATCATCTCGATGGCGTCATCGGTGTCGGACATTCTGGAGCCGATGATCCTGCTCAAGGAGGTGGGGCTGGTCACCGCCGACGATGGCCGCATCAGCGGCAGCGTCGACGTGATCCCGCTGTTCGAGACGATCGAGGACCTGGCCGCCGGTGCGGACGTGATGCGGGAGGTGCTGTCCCTCGAGCTCTACCGCGATTACGTCCGCAACCGTGGCGAGATCCAGGAAGTCATGCTGGGATACTCCGACTCGAACAAGGACGGTGGCTACCTGGCGGCGAACTGGGGACTCTACGACGCCGAGATCGCCCTGGTCGCCGCAGCCTCCGACGCCGGTGTCGGACTGCGGTTGTTCCACGGCCGTGGCGGCACGGTCGGACGCGGCGGCGGGCCCAGTCACGAGGCGATCCTCGCCCAGCCTGAAGGCGCGGTGCAGGGTAGCGTGCGGATCACCGAGCAGGGCGAGATCATCTCCGCCAAGTACGGTGTGCCCTCGGTGGCCCGCCGCAACCTCGAGTCCCTGGTGTCGGCGACCCTGGAGGCCAGCCTGTTGCCGGTCGACCGGATCGACGATCCGGAGCGGGCCTACGCCACCATGCGCGAACTCGCGGAACTGTCCCGTCTAACCTATGCCCGGCTGATGCACGACGACCACGGGTTCATCGACTACTTCACCAGTTCCACCCCGCTGGAGGAGATCGGCAACCTGAACATCGGTTCCCGGCCCAGTTCCCGCAAGCAGACCAGCAGCATCTCCGACCTGCGCGCCATCCCGTGGGTGCTGTCCTGGTCCCAGTCGCGGATCATGTTGCCCGGCTGGTTCGGGGTGGGCAGTGCGGTGCGTCAGTGGATCGACGGAGGTGACTCTGCCGATTCTGCCGCACGTCTGGACTACCTCCGGCAGTTGTACCGGCGCTGGCCCTTCTTCCGCTCGGTGCTGTCGAACATGGCCCAGGTCATGGCGAAGACCGACCTGTCGGTGGCTCACCTGTACTCGGCACTGGTGCCGGACCGGGAGGACGCCGACCGGATCTTCGAGATGATCTCCGGGGAGTTCACCCTCACCGTGGAGATGTACCTGCAGATCACCGAACAGGACACCCTGGTCGACGACAACCCCGAGCTCGCCCTGTCGGTGCGCAACAGGTTCCCGTACCTCCTGCCGTTGAACCTGCTGCAACTCTCCCTGCTGCGGCGGTACCGCGACGGCGATCGCAGCGAGGATGTCCTCGACGGTATCCGACTGACGATGAACGGCCTGGCCACCGGCCTGCGGAACTCCGGATAAGCTCCCGGGCCGACATCGGCAGGTTAGTGCTGCATCGGTGGGCACTCGTGGGCTATGATGGGGGAGTTTCCGAAAGGGCTGAATTGTCAGAGTTGTTCCTGCCCTCCCCGACACGACGTTAGGCACTTACCAACATGGTTCTCACCCTCCAGATCGTTCTGGTGGTCACCAGCCTCATCATGGGGCTGTCCGTCCTGCTGCACAAGGGCAAGGGCGGCGGCCTGTCCAGCCTCTTCGGTGGCGGCATGCAGTCGAGTCTGTCCGGCTCCACCGTGGTCGAGAAGAACCTGGACCGGCTGACGGTGGTCACCGCGGTGATCTGGATCGCCGCCATCATCGGGCTGAACCTGGCCGTCCACTACGCCCAGGTCTAGTAGGAGCCCGTACGTACTGCCCTGTACGAGCATCGCGGCACAGCAGAAGGGCCCGGCGATCTGCCGGGCCCTTGGCACATGTCGGAGACGGGTTCCTAGCGAGGATCGGCCCCGGCGTCGACGTGCAGGACCGTCTCGGAAGTACCGCACACCGCAGCCGCCGGCCACTGGGCCGGATCATCGCCGCTGACCACATGGTCGGCGGCGTCCTTTTTTGCAGCTCCACACACCAGCAGCCAGACCCGCTGGGCGGAGTTCACCGCCGCCAGAGTCAGGGACACGCGTTCGGCCGGAGGCTTGGGGCACCCGCGCACGGCGACGACGGTGGTCCCGTCAGCGGGGGAGAGCTCCGGGGTGTGGGGGAACAGTGAGTTGATGTGTCCCTCCGGCCCCATCCCCAACAGGTGCAGGTCGAAACCCTCGGGGGCGTACTCGCCGAGCACGGTGGCGTACTCGGATGCCGCGGTGTCCAACTCCGGGCCGTCCGGGGACTCCGCGTCGGTGGGTGCCGCCACCCGGTGCACATGCTGTGCCGGGATGCCGACATGTTCCAACAGCTCGGTGTCAGCCAGGCCGTCGTTGCGGGCCACTGCACCGGTCGTCCCGACCGGGACGAAACGCTCGTCGCCGAAGAAGACGTGAACCTTCGACCAGTCGATGGCGGTGACCGGGAAGGACTCCGCGGTCTGCCGTGCGGCAAGGTCCAGGGCGGCCAGGGCACGCAGTACGGCGCCGCCGGCCCCACCGCCGGTGAGGACGATCCGGGCGAAGCCGTCGTCGGTCACCCCACCGCGGCGCTGAACCTCGGCGATGACCTCGACGATGTCACGGGCCACCCCCTCGGCCAAGGTGTCCTGGTCAGGCCAGGCGGTCACGGACACGGAACGGGTGGTCATCGGCGACTCTCCTGGGACGACATCGGCAAGGGGGAACTCATCGAATCCTTCGGGGTACGCACCCGGGGAAGACCATGCAGGGCATCACCGAAGGCACGGTCGGGTTCTAGGTAACGCAGTTCCTCGGCGAGACAGTCACCGACCGGGCGGCGGGACAGGTTGACGACTGTATCGGTGCCGATTCCGGTGCTGACCCGGGCCGAGTGGTGGTCGAGGATCTCCAGGACCACTTCGCCGTCGTCGAGGGTGATCACGGTGCGGCGCACCGGTGCGGTCGGCTGACCGTCGTCGTCGACGGGGATGGTGGGGGAACCGTCGGCGCAGCGGGACACCGGGACGTTCAGCCGGTGGGCGAGCCAGCCGGCGGCGATGTCGACCGCCGGGTCATCGGCGGGGCCGTCGACCTCGGCAGAGACGATCGTCGCCCCGGGTCGCTGGTCCAGGGCGCTGGACAGCAGTCCACGCCACGGGGTGATCCGGCTCCACACCAGGTCGGAGTCACCGCGGCTATAGCCGATGCGGCGACGGAAGATCGCCTCGGCACCGCGTCCGGCGGTGGCGTCGGCGAGACTGTCGGTGATCCGGCGGGTGGCCAGTGCACCGAGGGCGTCGGCGGCGGGATTGCGGGGCGAGGTGAACGGCCACCACACCACCACCGGCGTGTCCGGCAGCAGCAGCGGCATGACCGCATTGTCGGCATGGTCGGCCAGTGCACCGTGCAACCGCATGAGGATCATCTCCGAGGCGCCGGCGTCGCCACCCAGGTGGATCGCGGCATCCATGCTCACCTCGGTGGTGGAGCGGTCGTGCACCACGAAGATCACCCGGGCAGGGTGCTCACGCGAGGCCTCCACGGTCGCGGCGACGACAGCGTCGAGGTCCTCTTCGGAACGCATGGACACGATGAGGGTCAGCACCCGGCCGGTGGCTACCTCGCCGCGCTGTTCACGCAGCCGGTGTAGTTCACGCCCCAGAGCCCGTGTCGTCGTGGTGCCGAGATTCCGGACCACGGCCTGGTCGCCGGTACTGGTGTCGGTGAAGGTCGTGGCGGACATCAGGGTCGCCTCCATTTCCTGCTGTGGCGGGTCAGCATCCGGTCGGCGCCGAACGGTCCCCAGGTGCCGGACTCGTAGTCCTCCGGCCGTCCGGACTGTGACCAGTAGTTCAGGATCGGGTCGAGGATGCGCCAGGACTCCTCGACCTCCTCGTTGGTGGGGAACAGGCTGGCCTCGTCGAGCAGGGCGTCGAGGATGAGCCGCTCATAGGCCTCCGGGGACTGCTCGGTGAAGGCCTCGGAGTAGGAGAAGTCCATGTTGACGTCACGGACGTCCATCGCCGAGCCAGGCACCTTGGATCCGAAGCGCAGCAGCACACCCTCATCCGGCTGCACCCGGATGACCAGCACGTTGGAGTCCTGTGCCTCGGTCTGGTCCCGGGCGAAGGACTGGTGCGGGGCGTCCTTGAACACCAGCGCGATCTCGGTGACACGTCGGCCGAGCCGCTTGCCGGTACGCAGGTAGAACGGCACCCCGGCCCAGCGCCGGGAATTGATCTCGAAGGTGGCAGCAGCATAGGTCTCGGTGGTGGATGTCGGTTCGAAACCATCCTCCTCGCGCAGTCCGGGGACGAACTCCGAGCCCTGCCAACCGGCGGTGTACTGGCCACGGGCGGTGGTCTGGGCGAACGGGCCGACCGGCCGGGTGGCCTTGAGCACCTTGAGTTTCTCGGACTTGAGTTCATCCGGGGCGAAGGTCACCGGCTCCTCCATCGCCACCAGGGCCAGCAACTGGAGCAGGTGGTTCTGCATCACGTCGCGGGCGGCACCGATGCCGTCGTAGTAGCCGGCGCGTCCGCCCAGGCCGATGTCCTCGGCCATGGTGATCTGGACGTGGTCGATCAGCTGAGAGTTGAACAGGGGCTCGAACATCTGGTTGGCGAAACGCAGCACCAGGATGTTCTGTACGGTCTCCTTGCCCAGGTAGTGGTCGATTCGGAACACCGAGGACTCCGGGAAGACCGCGTTGACGGTTCGGTTGAGCTCCGCGGCGGACTCCTCGTCGTGGCCGAAGGGCTTTTCGATGACCACCCGCTTCCAGCCCTGGGAGCTGTCGGCGAGCCCGGAGCGCTGCAGCTGGTTGCACACGTCGGAGAAGTACTGCGGCGGGACTGAAAGATAGTAGGCCCAGTTGCCGGCGGTACCGCGTTCGGCGTCCATCCGGCGGGTCATCGCCGCCAGGTCGTCGAAGGCGGCATCGGTGACGAAGTCACCCTTGACGAACTGGATGCCGGCGGCGAGCTGGTTCCACACCGACTCACGCCAGGGGGTGCGGACCCGTTCACGGACGGCATCGAGCACCTCGGCCTCGAAGTCCTCCTTGGTCCAGTCACGACGGCCGTATCCAATGAGGCTGAAACCCGGGGGGAGCAGGCCACGGTTGGCCAGGTCGTAAACGGCGGGAAGCAACTTACGCCGGGCAAGGTCGCCGGTGACACCGAAGATCACCAGACCGGACGGCCCGGCAATGCGCGGGACGCGTCGGTCTGCGGAGTCCCGCAGCGGGTTCACCGAGGTCACAGGCGCTCGCCGATCGCGTCGAGGAGATCCTGCCAGGAGCTGACGAACTTCTCGACTCCCTCGCGCTCCAGCACGGCGAAGACGTCCGACAGGTCGATGCCGACGTCCTCGAGTGCGACGAAGACCTCATGGGACGCATCCCCGGTCCCGGTGAGCGTGTCGCCGGTGATCTTCGCGTGGTCGACGGTGGCGTCCAGGGTGTCCTGGGGCATGGTGTTCACCGTGTGCGGGCCGGCCAGTTCGGTGACGTACAGGGTGTCCGGGTACTCCGGGTTCTTCACACCGGTGGACGCCCACAGCGGACGCTGGACGTTACCGCCGCGGGCGGCGAGGTCCTGCCAACGGGAGTCACCGAGCAGGTCCTCGCCGAAGGCGGCGTAGGCCAGGCGTGCATTGGCGACACCGGCCTTGCCCCGCAGGGTCAGGGCGGCGTCCCCACCGGTTTCCTCGAGGCGACGGTCGATCTCCGAGTCGACGCGGGAGACGAAGAAGCTGGCGACCGAGTGGATGGTGGAGATGTCCAGTCCGTTGTCCGCGGCGCGTGCGACACCCTCGATGAACGCGGCGATGACCTCGCGGTAGCGCTCGACGCTGAAGATCAGGGTGACGTTGACGCTGATGCCGGCGGCGAGCACCTCGGTGATTGCGGGCAGGCAGGCGGTGGTCGCCGGGATCTTGATCATCACGTTCTCCCGGCCGACCTCCTCACGCAGCTGCTTGGCCTGGGCGATGGTGGCCGCCGGGTCCTCGGCCAGCCGCGGGTCGACCTCGATCGACACTCGCCCGTCGACACCGGCGGAAACCGCGTAGGTGTCGGCGAAGGCGTCGCAGGCGTCGCGGACGTCGTCGACGGCCATGGCGAAGACGGCGGTGGAGGCGTCCGACCCGGACTGCGACAGGGTGGCCAGCTGGGTGTCGTAGGCGGTGCTGGACGTCATGGCCTTGGCGAAGATCGCCGGGTTGGTGGTGACCCCGGCGATGCCGGTGTCCGCGATGAGACCGGCGAGGTTTCCGGAGGTCAGACGGTCGCGGGAGAGATCGTCCAGCCAGACGGAGGTACCGGTGGTGGCGAGTTCAGAGACGTTGTTCACGATGGTGTTCGACCAACTTTCTGCTCAAGACGTACGGGAGAAGGGATGCGGGAGAGTAGGAGAGTGGAGTGGTGGACTAGAGGATGTCCCGGGCGGCGGCGACGACTGCCTCGGCGGTGATGCCGAACTCCCGGAACAGGGTCTTGTAGTCGGCGGAGGCACCGAAGTGCTCCAGTGAGACGTTGCGACCGGCCGTGCCGGTGTAGCCCTTCCAGGGCATCGCGATACCGGCCTCGACCGACACCCGGGCGGTGACCGCGGCGGGCAGGACGGACTCGCGGTAGGCGTCGTCCTGTGCCTCGAACCACTCCATGCAGGGCACGGAGACGACGCGGGTACCGACACCGTCAGCCTCCAGGGTGGCGGCCGCCTCGACGGCGAGCTGCACCTCGGAGCCGGTGGCCAGCAGGATCACCTGCGGGACCTCGGTGGAGGACTCGACGAGGACATAGGCGCCACGGGCGACCCCCTCGGCGGCCTTCACGGCGCTGCCCTCGAGCACCGGAAGTCCCTGACGGGTGAGGACCAGTGCCTTCGGGGCGGCCGGGGCCTGCAGCGCGGCCAGCCATGCCTGGGCGGTCTCGTTGGCGTCCGCCGGGCGGATCACCGAGAGGTTCGGGATGGCACGCAGCGCAGCGAGGTGCTCGACCGGCTGGTGGGTCGGGCCGTCCTCACCGAGACCGATGGAGTCGTGGGTCCAGACGTAGTAGGTGTCGGTGCTCATCAGGGCGCCGAGACGGACCGCACCGCGCATGTAGTCGGCGAACTGCAGGAACGTCGCGCCGTAGGGACGGGTCGGACCGTGCAGGGCGATACCGTTGAGGATCGCGCCCATGGCGTGCTCACGGATACCGAAGTGCAGGTTGCGGCCGTAGGGCTCGGCCGACCATGCGTCGGTCGAGATCGACTCCGGGCCGAAGGAGGATGAGCCCTTGATGATGGTGTTCGTCGAGCCGGCGAGGTCGGCGGAACCACCCCACAGCTCCGGCAGGACTGCGCCGAGGGCCTGCAGGGAGGCTTCGGAGGCCTTGCGGGTGGCCAGGGCTTCGCCGGCCTCCCAGGTGGGCAGGTCTGCCGCGATGTCCTCGGGCAGTTCACGTGCCAGGGAGCGGTCCAGCAGTGCCTTGCGCTCCGGGTTGGCCTCGGCCCAGGCGTCGAAGGCCTGCTGCCACTCGGCGTGGGCCTGTGCGCCGCGCTCGACCAGACCGCGGGAGTGGGCGATGACCTCGTCGGCGACCTCGAAGGTCTGCCCGGTGTCGAAGCCGAGCACCTGCTTGACTGCGGCGACCTCGTCGCCACCGAGGGCGGCACCGTGGATGCCGCCGGTGTTCATCTTGGAGGGGGACGGGAAACCGATGACGGACTTCACCCGGATGAAGCTGGGGCGGGTGGTGTCGGACTCGGCCTCGGCGATGGCGTCGAGGATGCCGGTGACGTCCTCGGCGTTGGCCTCCAGTGTCTGCCAGCCGTAGGCGGCGTAGCGGGCGACGACGTCCTCGGTGAAGGCGATGTCGGTGTTGTCCTCGATGGAGATGTTGTTGTCGTCCCAGAAGACGATGAGGTTGCCCAGCTGCTGGGTTCCTGCGATAGAGGAAGCCTCGGCGGTGACGCCCTCCTGGATGTCGCCGTCGGAGGCGATGACGTAGATCCGGTGGTCGAAGGGGGACTCACCGGCCGGGGCCTCCGGGTCGAACAGTCCGCGCTCGCGACGCTGCGCCATCGCCATGCCCACGGCCGACGCCAGACCCTGGCCCAGCGGGCCGGTGGTGATCTCCACACCGGCGGTTTCACCGACCTCCGGGTGTCCCGGGGTCACCGAGCCCCACGTGCGCAGGGCCTTGAGGTCGTCGAGCTCCAGGCCGAAGCCGCCGAGGTAGAGCTCGATGTACTGGGTGAGGGAACTGTGGCCACAGGACAGGACGAAGCGGTCCCGGCCGAGCCAGTTCGTGTCCGCCGGGTCGTGACGCAGCACGCGCTGGTAGAGGGTGTACGCCAGCGGTGCCAGGGACATTGCGGTGCCCGGGTGTCCGGATCCCACCTTCTCCACGGCATCGGCGGCCAGCACGCGGGCCGTGTCCACCGCCCGGGTGTCCAGCTCGGACCAGTCGTCCGGGTAACGCCGGACGGTGCGGGCTTCGAGTTCCTGGGGGAGCGTCACGGTGTGGTTGCCTTCCTGTGGGCGATGAGGGGATCACGTGTCCGGCACGGGCGTGAAGAGGTCTGCCCGTGCGCCTGGCGACAAGTGTAGTGGGCCGCGCGTCACCGTGTCACCGGTGGTCGGTGGAAGGCTCACCTATCTCCTGACCGCACCTCGACGGGGGGCGTAATGGAAGGCTGAGCGGTTTGGTGCTTGAGGGCACCACTCGGGTAGCCTGTCAGTTTGGCGGCACCGTGAGTACGCCTCCGAGGACCCATGGTCCTGTGGGGACGGAAGAACAATGCGGTGAATACGACGCGGTGACTTTGGTGCTGATGGAGGCGGACTAACCGGTGGACAAGATCAAGGCCTACATCTCGCTGACCAAACCTCGGGTCATCGAGCTGTTGTTGGTCGCCGCCATCCCGTCAATGCTGCAGGCGCAGCGCGGCGAGATCGACCTCGGTCTGATCCTGCTGACCCTGGTCGGTGGATGGATGGGCGCGGCCGCTGCCAACGCCTTCAACATGATCGCCGACTACGACATCGACCAGAAGATGCGGCGTACCCACCGGCGTCCGCTGGCCAAGCACACCGTCACCAAGGGGCAGGCGACGGTGTTCGCCTGGACGCTGACGGTCGCCAGTGTGCTCTGGCTGGGCTTCTTGTGTAGTTCCTGGCTGGCCGCCGGATTCATCCTGCTGACCATTGCCTTCTACATCTTCGTCTACACCAAGTGGCTCAAGCGCCGGACCTGGCAGAACGTCATTTGGGGTGGGGCGGCCGGCTGTATGCCGGTGATGGTCGGCTGGGCCACGGTCACCGACTCCACCGGCGGTGCCTTCAACGCAGGCTGGGCCTCCTGGGGACAGGCACTGATCCTGTTCCTGATCATCTTCTTCTGGACCCCGCCGCACACCTGGGCACTGGGCATGCGTTACCGGGAGGACTACGAGGCCGCCGGTGTGCCCATGATGCCGGTAGTCAAACCGCCGCTGGAGGTCACCCGACAGATCCTGTGGTACACCTGGGCGACCGTCATCACCTCGCTGCTGCTCGTTCCGGCTGCTGGCTGGGTCTACGCCGCGATCGCGCTGCTGAGTGGTGCCTGGTTCATCTTCCGGGCCCACGGGCTGCACAACGGCGTGAAGAAGGGCATCAAGGTCAAGCCGATGAACCTCTTCTTCCTCTCGAACAACTACCTCTCCATCCTCTTCGTCGGCCTGTCGGTGGACGCCGTCATCGGGCTGGAGACCATCGCAGAGATGGTCGGGTTCTAGACACAGCTCGAGTTCTCATCCTTCGACGATCCCACCGGAAGCCCCGGGCGTGTCGCCGGACTACCCGGCCTTGCCGCGTGACCACAGGGCAGAGAACAACCACTCTCGATCGAGAATCCCGTGAACGGATCTGTTCAGAGGCTTCTCGATCGAGAGTGGTTGTTCTGTTCCGCGCAGCGTTCACGTACAGCTGTCCGTCGGGGATGGCCCGGTGACACTCGCCCGCTCATGCTGCGGCGGAAGGGTCGTGTGGACGTGAAGGAACCGGCTGGGCAGCGCAGTAGGGACGTGGGGGACGGGGAGTAGCGGCCGACGGAGAAATTCGGAGGAAGAAGAATCGACCCGTGCCTGATCGTCAGGAGGTCTTCTCTGCCGCCAGCTCGGCGGCGAACTCCTGGTCCGCGGTATCGAAGTCCCGGTCAGCGGAGTCGACACCTCTGCGGAACCGCATCGCCCACAGTAGGCCGGTCATCGCCGTGACGATCGCGGAGCCGATGACGTGCAACGGCACCGTCCACCGAGGCACACCCAGGTTGTACTGCAGGACACCGACAACGCCCTGCAGCACGATACCCAGGATGAGCCAGAGGGCGACGTTCCTGATCCGACGGTCGACACGCACGGCGAACAGTCCGGCCAGCAGACCGATGGTGATGCCCATGTAGAGGTACATGATGTGGGCGTGCAGGTTCGCGATCTCGATCAGCTCGATTTGCAGCCGGTGCTCCGGCAGGATCGCCTCGTCACCGGCGTGTGGGCCGGCACTGGTGGTCATCGTGCCGGTGATCAGGACCAACGCCAGGGTGACCGCCGATCCCCAGGTAGCCCAACGCAGGGCGACCGGCATAGTGGCGCGGCGTGGGGCGTCGTCGTCCTCGGTGATCTTGATGACCATGAAGGCGGCGAAGTAGACCAGCAGCATCGAGGGCAGGAAGTGGGCCATCACGATCCACCAGGCCAGGTCCAGGTGCACGGTGATGCCACCGAGCACGGCCTGCACGATGATGCCGATGCCCTGCAGGAAGGCGATGTGCAGGATGGTGTTGCGGCGGGCTGCGCGCAGCACCGCGATGAAGGCGAACGCCGCGGCGATGATCAGGACGAAGGTCAGCGTACGGTTGCCGAACTCGATGACCTGGTGGATCCACGGCGCCGAGCCGGATTCCGGGATGAAGGTGCCGGGGTGGCACTGCGGCCACGTGTCACAGCCCAGGCCAGAGCCGGTGACGCGCACCAACGAGCCGGTGAAGGTGATGCCGCCCTGACAGACCATGAGGATGATCGCGTAGAGACGCTGGCGCTTCACCGTGGGCACCGGCATCTTCTTGCACAGCGACAGAACCGCGGTGTAGAGCGAGACAAGACTGTGGCTCACCGACGGTTTCATCGACTCGACGCGTTCCCGCATCACCGGGAGGGTGGTGTCACGCACCAGCTCCCGTCGACCGCCAGCGTCTGGTGCAGTGCTACCGTTGCTGTCCTGGGTTTTCTGAGGGCTAGTCACAGGTCACCAGTCTATCGGCGGATGGCACCGGGATGAAACTTCTGACGCCCGGGCGACCACCCCGGGTGGGGTCAGTCGTCGTTCATGGTGAAGGAGAAGAAGCGCACCGCCAGTATGGTGCCGAGCACCGCCCAGCCGCCGAGGATGAGCAGGTTCCCCAGGTCGACGCTGCCCTCAGCCGCGGCGATGAGGCCATCGGTCAAGGCCACCGAGGGGATGACCTGCAGGGCAGTCAGGACGGCGTCCGGCAGTTCCGGGTCCATCGCGGTGGTCACGGATGCGCCGAGCAGCAGGAACCAGATGGTGTTGCCCAGGGCGAGTACCAGTTCAGAGCTCAGGGTGCCGCCGAGCAGCAGACCCAGCGCGGTGAACGTGGCCACCCCCAGAACCACGAACAGCAGACCAGGCAGCAGACCGGAGGTGGTGACGCTGAATCCGAGGATCAGCCCGATCACGGTGAGTACCGCGATCTGCAGCAGGACCGCAGCGCCGACAGCGAGGATCTTGCCGCTGATGAGCACCCGTCGTGGCACCCCGGAGGCCCCGATGCGTTTCAGGGCCCCGTAGCGGCGGTCGAAGGCCACGGCGATGGCCTGGCCGGTGAATCCGGCGCTCATCAGGGCGATACCCAGGGTCATCGGGTAGATCCGCTGGACGGGGTCGTCGAGGGGAACGACCGGCAGCAGACTCAAGCCGATGAGCAGGGCGACCGGGATCACCAGGGAGAGCAGCTGCTGTTCACCGTGGCGCAGGAAGAGCAGGGTCTCGATCCTTGCCTGGGACAGCAGCATCCGCCCTGTCGGTGCCGGTGTCGGGTTCGGGGTGAACGTCCCCGGCGCGAAACGGTCGGTGAACGTGGGCTTCCCGGGGGTGGGGTGGGTGCTGCTGTGGGTGTTGCTCATGGGCGCATCTCCCGTCCGGTGATGTCGAGGAATACGTTCTCGAGGCTACGTTGATCGACCTCCAGGGCAGTGACCAGCACATTCTGTCTCTCGGCCTCGGCGGTGATCGCGGTGACGAGCGAGGGGGTGACGGTCGCTGACACGGTGACCTGGTTGTGGCGGCTCACCGTGAGTTCGGCACCATGGTCGGACAGTCGTCCGGCGAGTACCTCGGCGTTCAGCGGACGTGAGGTGGTGATGGTGGTCCTGGGTTCGGCGCTGCTGGTCAACTCCGAGATCGACCCCTGGGCGACGACACGACCATGGTCGATGATCACCACCCGGTCCGCCAGAGCCTCGGCCTCGTCCATCAGGTGGGTGGTCAGCACGACCGAGACACCGTCGGCACGCAGGGAGGACACCAGGTCCCAGACGGCAAGGCGCGACTGGGCGTCCAGCCCGGCGGTCGGCTCGTCGAGGAAGACCAGCTCGGGACGTCCGACCAGGGCCAGTGCCAGGGACAAACGTTGTTGTTGGCCGCCGGAGAGCCGCCGGAAGGTGGAACGCTCATGGCCGGTGAGTCCGACGGTGCGTAGCAGCCAGTCAGGGTCCAGGGGATCGGCGGAGTAGGACGCGGCGAGCCGGAGCATTTCGCCCACCCGGATACCGGGGTAGGCGCCGCCGCCCTGCAGCATCACGCCGATGCGTCCGCGCAGCCGGTCGGTGTCCTCGACCGGGTTCATCCCCAGCACCTCGACGGTGCCGGCATCGGGGACGAGGAAGCCCTCGCACATCTCGATCGTGGAGGTCTTGCCGGCGCCGTTGGGGCCCAGCAGTGCCAGAACCTCGGCTTGGCCGACGGTGAGGTCGAGTCCGTCGACGGCGGTGGTGCTGCCGTAGCGTTTGACCACCCCCCGTAGCCTGAGTGCAGGCTCAGGGGCGGGTTCGGGTGCTGCTGTTCCTGCCGAAGTCACGGTTGCCGAGTGTAGCCGGTGGTCAGACGGCGACGGTAAAGCAGCCAGCCCACACCGATGAGTGTCAGAGCGATGGCCGCGGACATCAGGTACATCATCGTCACTGTCGCCGGCGGCAGGTTGAGGCCACGGGGCAGGATGAAGAAGCTGAGCACCACCGAGTAGGCCACGACCGCCAGGCGGAAGAGACGCTGGTTGGCCCAGGCGGCCAGGGGCATGACCGCCCACAGCACGTACCAGGGGTGGACGACGGGGAAGAAGACCACGAGCATGAAGGTCGCCACGCCGAGCCCGCCGACCGGGTAGATACGTCCCCGGAAGGACGCCCACAGCATCCGGACCACCCAGAATGCCCCGACCAGCAGGCCGAGCGTGCGGGCGATGCTCAAGGCGGCGGCGGTGTGGTCGCCGAGGCCCAGGAACTGGGCGGTCCCCGCGGTGAGCAGGCCGACGTCCGTGGTCAGCGACATCCAGCTGATGATCTCGGTGGCGCCACCCTGCACCAGGATCCAGCCGAACCCCAGGCCGGTGCCCAACGACACCGCGGAGACCACCGCGATGGCTCCGGCGGTGAACAGTGCCGTTGCCAGGAGAAGGTCCCGGAAGCGTCCGCCGAGCATCCGGGCCACGGCGACCCCGACGAACCCGAGGGCGAGGAAGGCGGTGACCTTGACCATCCCGGCGCAGCAGATCAGGGTGATCGCAGCTCCCGTGAACGCCCACCGGTGACCGGCATTGCGGCCCGGGTCGGTGGCCCGGAGGCCGAGTTCGACACCACAGAGCAGCAGCCCCATCATGAGGGCCTCGTTGTGTACCCCGGCGACCAGGTGCAGCAGCACCAGGGGATTGAGGATGCCGAGCCAGAGCGCTGCCTGGTAACGCACGGAGCAGCGTCGGGCCAGCTGGGTGATGGCCCAGGCCGCGGCAGCGACGGCGAGGATGGAGACCAGCCGGTGGAGCACCACGGCCGGTCCGATCGCATCACCGGTCACCAGGGAGATCAGTGCGGCGACGCCCACGGCGACCGGGCCGTAGGGGGCGGGGGAGTGCGACCACTCGTAGGGCACGGAGCGGGCAAGGTCGTCGTCGACTCCGAGCAGGTCCACCGGGCCGCCGGAGTAGGGGTCCATGCCCTGGGCGGCGATCGATCCCTGCGCCAGGTAGGAGTAGATGTCCTGGGTGAACATCGGGGCGGTGACGACCAGGGGCAACACCCACAGCACGAAGGTGCGTTGTATGGCGCGCATCGGCAGGACAGGGCTGCTGCCCACCCGGGCGGGCAGGCAGAACCGCCACAGCATCAACCAGCCGAGGACGAGCAGCGCGATGCCGACGAAGACGGTCACTGTGGTGGTGTGCAGCATCCGCGCCAGGAAACCTACCCCGGGGATCGCCCAGAGACTGTTGCCGACCACCGGCAGTGCACCGGCACCCAGTCCGCCGACGGCGATGAGGATGGAGCCGACGATGCCGACGAAGACACCGGTCCGGTAACGGAGGAGGTCGCGTGCGGTGAAGCGGGGTCGTGACCCCGGCGGTTTCGGGGTGTGCAGCCGGGCACTTCGAGAGCCGGCGAGTCCGAGGTTCGGGAGCAGGGCGGTCAGCCGGCCGCTGCGGCTGGCGGTGGTTCCGGTGCCGCTACCGGTGCTGGTACCAGCGTCCGTACCGCGGCCGCCGGCACCGGCGGCGGTGCCGGCGGTGCCAGGTGTACCCGGCCCGTCCGACGCGCCGTCGATTGAGGTGTTGCTCACACCGGTAGTCTACGTCGCGACTGTGTCGGGGCGAGGTCGCGGCCCCGTCGGCGCCCGGGAGGTTGCGAAATTCGGCGCCGGAACGTCCCGGTAAATCAACAGGTCAGCCTGTCCTTATTAGACAACGGGAATGATTTACGCGACACTCGTGTTGTCTAATCATGAGACCGCCGATCGGAGTGATCGGCGACGAGAGACCCCACACACGGAGGAGGTGGACGGCAGTGACTGACCGGGATACCCGACGAGAGGTGCTGGACCAGATTCTCCGTAACGGGCCGATCAGTGCCTCCGAGATCAGCGACGCCCTCGGCATCAGTACCGCCGGTGTGCGTCGTCACCTCGACAATATCGTCGAGGACGGCTTCGCCGAGACGGTGGAGGCCGCCCGGGCCGCAGCGTCCGGGGGACGCGGACGAGGACGTCCGGCGAAACTCTTCCGGCTCACTGACGCCGGTCGGGGACGTTTCGGCCATGATTACGACACCCTGGCACTACTGGCGCTGCGCGCGCTACGTGAGACCGGCGGCGACGACGCCGTCGCCCACTTCGCCGACGAGCGGATGAGTGACCTCTTCGGGGCGCTCACCGATGACGCGTCCGATCAGGACGCACCGTCCGGCGACGTTGTCGACCGTGCCGAGCGCATCGCCGAGGCGTTGACCGACCGTGGCTACGCCGCGACCGTCAACGACGCCGCCACCGGCATCCAGATCTGCCGTCACCATTGCCCGATCCAGGACGTCGCGCATGAGTTCCCTGAACTGTGCGCGGCTGAACACCGCGTGGTCACGGAGCTGCTCGGCCGCCACACCCAACCTCTGGCGACCATCGCCGACGGCAACGGGATCTGCACAACCCACATTCCGCTGACCACCATCAACCCTTCATCGACGAAGGAGAGCTGACATGACCCAAGCTGCCCAGACACCGGCGAACACAGCGCCGCAGACTGACGACGAAATCATCGAATCCATCGGCGCCTACGGCTACGGATGGCACGACTCGGACGCGGCCGGCGCCGCGGCCCAGCGTGGCCTGTCCGAAGCCGTCGTCCGCGACATCTCCGCCAAGAAGAACGAGCCGGAGTGGATGCTCGAACGCCGCCTGAAGGCACTGAGCACCTTCGACCGCAAGCCGATGCCCACCTGGGGTGCGGACCTCTCGGAGATCGACTTCGACAACATCAAGTACTTCGTCCGGTCGACCGAGAAGCAGGCCCAGACCTGGGAGGATCTTCCGGAGGACATCAAGGAGACCTACGACCGTCTGGGTATCCCGGAGGCTGAGAAGCAGCGTCTGGTCGCCGGTGTCGCCGCGCAGTACGAGTCTGAGGTGGTCTACCACCAGATCCGCGAGGACCTGGAGAAGCAGGGAGTCATCTTCCTGGACACCGACACCGCGCTCAAGGAGCACCCGGAGCTGTTCAAGGAGTACTTCGGCACGGTCATCCCGGCCGGCGACAACAAGTTCTCCGCACTGAACACCGCGGTGTGGTCCGGTGGCTCCTTCATCTACGTCCCCAAGGGTGTCCACGTCGACATCCCGCTGCAGGCCTACTTCCGGATCAACACCGAGAACATGGGCCAGTTCGAGCGCACGCTGATCATCGTCGACGAGGACGCCTACGTCCACTACGTCGAGGGCTGCACCGCGCCGATCTACAAGTCGGACTCGCTGCACTCGGCAGTCGTCGAGATCATCGTGAAGAAGGGTGGTCGCTGCCGCTACACCACGATCCAGAACTGGTCGAACAACGTCTACAACCTGGTGACCAAGCGCACCAAGGCTGAAGAGGGCGCGACCATGGAGTGGGTCGACGGCAACATCGGCTCCAAGGTCACCATGAAGTACCCGGCGGTCTGGATGACCGGCCCGCACGCCAAGGGCGAGGTGCTCTCCGTCGCCTTCGCCGGTGAGGGACAGGTGCAGGACACCGGTGCCAAGATGACCCACATGGCGCCGTACACCTCGAGCAACATCGTCTCGAAGTCGGTGGCCCGCTCCGGTGGTCGAGCCGCCTACCGTGGCCTGGTCCAGATCAACAAGGACGCCCACCACTCCAAGGCGAACGTGGAGTGTGACGCCCTGTTGGTGGACTCGATCTCCCGGTCGGACACATACCCCTACAACGACATCCGCAACGACCACGTGACCCTCGGCCACGAGGCCACCGTCTCGCAGGTGTCCGAGGACCAGCTGTTCTACCTCATGAGCCGCGGGCTCGAGGAGGATGAGGCGATGGCGATGATCGTCCGTGGATTCGTTGAGCCCATCGCCAAGGAGCTCCCGATGGAGTACGCCCTGGAGCTCAACCGCCTGATCGAACTGCAGATGGAAGGATCGGTGGGTTAAGTAATGACCGCACCAACGACAAACCCGCTCGACGGCAACGACGGCGCCATCACCCCGGCGAACGCCATGCCGACCAAGGGTGACCGCTACCAGTCGGCCGACCCCGCAGAGTTCCCCGTCCCGCACGGCAAGGAGGAGGACTGGCGCTTCACCCCGCTGCGCCGCCTGCGTGGCCTGGAGGACACCTCCGCGGGCAAGGGTGCCCCGGCGGCCCGCGCCAATGTCACCGTCGACACCGGTGACCAGGCTGGCGTGACCTACTCCGAGATCAGCATGGACGACGAGCGCACCGGACGCGCCGGCCTGCCGGTCGACCGTCCCGCTGCCGAGGCCTGGGTCAACAGCCCGGTCGCCGACCATGTCCTGGTCTCCAAGAACACCGCGTTGGACGCCCCGGTCACCATCACCGTCACCGGTGCCGGTGACGATGTCACCACCTTCGGCACCATCGTCGTCGAGCTGGAGGCCCACGCCGAGGCCATCGTTGTGCTGCGCTACATCGGTGACGGCGTGCACTCCGACAACCTCGAGTTCGTCATCGGTGACGGTGCCCGACTGACCACCGTGGTCTGGGAGGACTGGGGACGCACCGCCGTCCACCTGTCGAACTCCCACATCCTGGTCGGTCGCGATGCCACGGTGCGCCACACCTCCGCCAACTTCGGTGGTGACGTCGTCCGCTCCGTCCCGCACGTGCGCTTCGCCGGACCCGGCGGCGACGCCGAACTGCTGGGCGTGTCCTTCGCTGACGCCGGCCAGTACTTCGAGCAGCGCCTGCTGGTCGACCACAGCGTCCCGAACTGCAAGTCGAATGTGATGTACAAGAACGCGCTGCAGGGCGAGACCGGCAGCCGCGGCCACGAGGCCCGCACCGTGTGGATCGGCGACGTGCTGATCCGCCCGGATGCCACCGGTACCGACACCTACGAGACCAACAAGAACCTGGTGCTCACCGAGGGTGCCCGCGCCGACGCCGTGCCGAACCTGGAGATCCAGACCGGTGAGATCATCGGTGCCGGCCACGCCGCCACCGTCGGACGCTTCGACGACGAGCACATGTTCTACCTGAAGTCCCGCGGCATCTCCGACGAGGAGGCACGGCGCCTCATCATCCGCGGATTCTTCACCGACGTCATCCGTCGCGTTCCCGTCGACTCGGTCCGCGAGAATCTCGAGGACGTTGTCGAGCAGGAACTCGTCAACACCGTCCTCTGATCCACATCACGTCTTCAGAACGAACTTTTTAGAAGGAATACATAGATGAGCACCCTCGAGATCAAGAACATCCACGCCCAGGTCGTCCCGCAGGACGAGAATGAGGATCCCAAGCCGATCCTGCACGGCGTGAACCTCACCGTGAACTCCGGTGAGACCCACGCCATCATGGGCCCGAACGGCTCCGGCAAGTCCACCCTGTCCTACGCCATCGCCGGCCACCCCCGCTACGAGATCACCGAGGGTGAGGTCCTGCTCGACGGCGAGAACCTGCTCGACATGGACGTCTCCGAGCGCGCCCGCGCCGGCCTCTTCCTCGCCATGCAGTACCCGGTGGAGGTCCCCGGTGTGTCCATGGCCAACTTCCTGCGCTCGGCGGCCACCGCCGTGCGTGGCGAGGCCCCGAAGCTGCGCCAGTGGGTCAAGGAGGCCCGCGGTGCGATGGATGAGCTGGAGATCGACCCGTCCTTCTCCGAGCGCTCCGTCAACGAGGGTTTCTCCGGTGGCGAGAAGAAGCGCCACGAGATCCTGCAGCTCGGCCTGCTCAAGCCGAAGTTCGCCGTGCTCGACGAGACCGACTCCGGTCTGGACGTCGACGCCCTGCGCGTCGTCTCCGAGGGCATCAACCGCTACAAGGAGCGTGAGAACGGTGGCCTGATCATGATCACCCACTACCAGCGCATCCTGAACTACGTGAAGCCCGACTTCGTCCACGTCTTCGCCAAGGGCCGCATCGTCGAGTCCGGTGGCCCGGAGCTGGCCGAGCAGCTCGAGGCACACGGCTACGAGCAGTTCACCGCAAAGGCCTGATAGCACGATGAGCACACTGGACACCGCAGCCATCAGGGCAGATTTCCCGATCCTGTCCCGCACCGTGCGTGACGGTCGTCCACTCGTGTACCTGGATTCCGGGGCGACCTCGCAACGGCCGCTGCAGGTCCTCGACGCCGAGCGGACGTTCCTCACCGAGTACAACGCCCCGGTCCACCGTGGCGCCTACCAGATCGCCGAGGAAGCCACCGACGCCTACGAAACCGCCCGCGAGGCCATCGCCGGCTTCGTCGGCGCGGTGGACGAGGAGATCGCCTTCACCAAGAACGCCACCGAGGCGCTCAACGAAGTGGCCTTCATGCTGGGCGATCCGCGCAGCGGGGAGCACACGGTCGGTGAAGGCGACGAGATCGTCATCTCCGAGATCGAGCACCATGCCAACCTCGTTCCCTGGCAGGAGCTGGCCCAGCGTACCGGGGCGACCCTGCGCTGGTACACCGTCACCGAGGACGGCCGGATCGACCTGGACAGCCTCGAGCTGTCGGAGAAGACGAAGGTCGTGGCGCTGACCCACCAGTCCAACGTGACCGGAGCACAGCTGGACGTCGACGAGGCGGTCCGCCGTGCCCACGCCGTGGGTGCACTGTTCGTCCTCGACGCCTGCCAGTCGGTGCCGCACATGCCGGTGGACTTCCACGCCCTGGACGTCGACTTCGCCGCCTTCTCCGGCCACAAGATGCTGGGACCCAACGGTGTCGGCGTGCTCTACGCCAAGGCCGAACTGTTGCGTGTCCTCCCGCCGTTCCTCACCGGTGGTTCGATGATCGAGCTCGTCACCATGGAGAAGACGACTTTCGCCGCCCCACCGCAGCGTTTCGAGGCCGGCACCCAGATGACCTCGCAGGTCGTTGCACTCGGTGCGGCGGTGAAGTACCTGCAGGGGCTCGGGATGGACAAGGTCGCCGCCCATGAGCATGAGCTGACCTCCTATGCACTTGCCGCACTCGCTAAGATCGAGGGACTGCGCATCATCGGTCCGTCCGAGGCGGACGACCGTGGCTCCGCGGTGAGCTTCGTGGTCGACGGCATCCACCCCCATGACCTTGGGCAGGTGCTCGACGACCAGGGTGTCTGCATCCGTGTGGGACACCATTGTGCCTGGCCGGTGCACCGGAGCCTCGGCGTGCAGGCCACCGCGCGGGCCAGTTTCTACGTATACAACACCATCGAGGAAGTCGATGCCCTGGTCGACGGGATCCGTCACGCCCAGGAGTTCTTCGGCACCGTCCCCGCTACCAACGCAGACAGAGAGCAGGCGAGTCAGACACTGTGAAGCTTGAGCAGATGTACCAGGAAGTGATCCTGGACCACTACAAGCACCCGCAGCACGCGGGGCTGCGCGATCCCTACGAGGCTGAAGTCCACCACGTCAACACCTCCTGTGGTGACGAGGTGACCCTGCGCGTCCACCTCAGTGAGGACAACAGCACGGTGCTCGACGTGTCCTATGACGCCATGGGCTGCTCTATCAGCCAGGCCGCCACCTCGGTGATGGCCGAGGAGCTGGTGGGTCAGAGCGTGGAGAATGCCCTGGGCAAACTCGCCGAGTTCGAGACGATGGTCACCTCGCGCGGGACCATCGAGGGTGACGAGGACGTCATCGGAGACGGCGTCGCCTTCGCCGGTGTGTCGAAGTACCCGGCCCGGGTGAAGTGCGCCCTGCTCGGGTGGAAGGCCTTCGAGGCCGCCACCCGTGAGGCGAGCGAGAAGACAGCGAACTAGAGAGGACGGGAATAGAGACCATGACCGACCAGCAGACCCCGGACACCACTTCCGATACTGCCAGCGCTGCCCCTGTCGGCAACGCCACCGGCAACGGCGGTACCACCGGCTCCGCCGACCCCGGCAGCCCGCAGATGGACCCGAACCCCTTGGACGTCGTCCCCGAGCCGCCGGCGGAGCTCTCCCAGGAGGACGTGATGCTCGCCGACCAGATCGAGGAGGCGATGCTCGACGTGATCGACCCCGAGCTGGGGATCAACGTCGTCGACCTCGGCCTGGTGTACCAGGTGTGGGTGGAGCGCACCGATGCCGGAACCGAGGCGGTCATCAACATGACGCTGACTTCCCCGGCGTGCCCGCTGACCGACATGCTCGAGGACCAGTCCCACGCTGCGGTCGTCGGTGGTATCGAGGAGATCTCCGGGCTGCGGATCAACTGGGTCTGGTCCCCGCCGTGGGGCCCCCACATGATCAACGAGGACGGCCGCGAGCAGCTGCGCTACCTCGGCTTCAGCGTCTAGGACGCAGTAACGTCCGAAGACCTCCAGGAAGCGTGGGCCGTCCACGCCCTGCCGGTGATGACTGCCGTGTCCCGAACACTGCGCGCAGTGCGACGGGAGTCTGGCGCAGGAAAGGGAGCATCTGGCGGGGGAAGGCGGCCAGCGAGACCATGGCCAGGGCAACAGGGGTCCCGCCTTGGCCGGCGAGGTAGCCGCTCTGCAGATGGTGGGGGAGCCGGAAGAAGGCATCGAAGAACCGGAGCAGGACCTGCTGGTCTGCCCGGACGACCAGCTCTGCCCCGAATCGGCGCAGATGGTAGGCCGTAGCAGCCGAGAGTCTGGCTCGGCGGGGAAGTGACCCCGCCTCGACCATGTCCAGCATCCGGTCAGCGGTGCGGGCCGCGGCAGCCACCGAGTATCCGGTGGCGGGGTGGACCAGCCCGCCCGCCGCGCCGAAGACCGCGATGCCGTCCTGCACGCCGGTGTACCAGCCTCGACGTCGACGGTCCATCGGGAAGTGGACGGTCTCGGTGTCGGTGACCACCTTCTCCACCTCCTCACCCGCATCGTCCACGAGGGCAGGGATACGACGGTGGAGCCGCGTACGGAGCAGCGGCAGTAGGTCCCGGGTGCGCTGCCGGGTAGCCAGTACGGTCTCCTCGAGGAGGATTCCCTTCTCGACTGGTTGAATGTAGAGGAAGCTCGGGGGAGCCGTCTGCTCTCGCGCATCCGGCACGTCCGGCCCAGCCGGCCGCCAATCCATGAACTCCGCGTCGCCGAGACCCCACGATTCAGCCAGCTTCGGGGGGACCACCACCCCATAGGCCACCTGGCGGATGCTGCCGGGACGGTCGACGACCCCACGACAATCGACGACCACGTCGACGCCCAGAGCGTCAGGGGAGAGGTCGGTGACCCGCTCCCGGTGCAGTCGGATACCCCGGGTGAGGTCGTGTCGGGTGCGGTCACGGTCGATCATCGCATAGTCCCAATTGCGCAGCAGACGGGGAGTCGGAGTGTGCACCAGCAGGTCTGGGGACACTGCACTGAAGGTCATGGCGGTTCGCGCCCAGCTCGGAAGGTCCACAATGCTGACGCCGTAGGTACTGCGCCAGGCCGGAGCCTGGATGTCGCTGACTTCCTCGTCCGGACCTGCGGTCCCGGTGACACAGGCAGGATCGTAGCCGTCGACCGTCCACCCCCGACTGAGCGCGCGGTGGGCCAGAACTGCCCCGGCCGGCCCGAGACCGATGATGGCGATGTGCACGTCTCTTCTCCTTTGGTGAGTCTAAGTTACCCCCGGATAACCCTCCTGGGTATCGCTGTGTCTGGGCTACCTAAACAGTGTGTGACTAGCGTAGTTTCCCCGGCTGAACTCCTCGTTGCTCCTCACGGTATCACCGGTTGCTACCCCCGGCGTAACGTCCCGGGTGATCGTTGTTCAACAAAACCGAGTCACAGGCGCAGCCTGCAGATATATTAAGCAGCGTCCGGGTGGCATGGCCCGAAGGACGATGGCAACGGAGCAGGGGGGAGTTTACACTCCGTGGCCGGGCGGAAGTGGTGGGTGGGACGTCCTCGGTCCTCCTGAAGGAAAAGGCCGACGCGGTTCTCTCCCCTAGGCGGGAGGACGGAGAGCACGACGCCCACCCCCACAACTGTCCGGATGAGCCAATGGTCGGCTCTGACCGTTCCCGGATTCACGACGCCGATCCTCAACGGCCGAGACCTGCCTTAAGAGACCAGCGTGTTAGGCTGGTCCGTTGTGATTGTTACCCAGGATCTTGAGGTGCGCGTCGGGGCCCGCACCCTGCTCAATGCCCCAGACCAGCAGCTCCGAGTACAGCCCGGGGACCGGATCGGCCTCGTCGGACGCAACGGCGCGGGCAAGACGACGACGATGCGCATCCTCGCTGGCGAAGGCGAGCCCTACGGCGGAACCGTGACCCGCTCCGGCGAGATAGGCTACCTGCCGCAGGACTCCAAGGAGGGCGACATCGAGCAGACCGCCCGCGACCGGGTTCTCTCCGCCCGCGGACTCGACCAGCTGCGGTCCTCCATGGACCGTCAGCAGGAGCTCATGGAGGTCGGATCCGACTCCCAGCGGGACGCTGCGATCATCAAGTACAGCCGCCTGGAGGAGCGCTACAGTGCGCTCGGCGGCTATGAGGCTGACTCGGAGGCCGCACGGATCTGCGACGGTCTCGGGCTTCCCCAACGCATCCTCGACCAGCAGCTCAAGACGCTGTCCGGCGGTCAGCGCCGTCGTGTGGAACTCGCCCAGATCCTCTTCGCCGCGACGTCCGGCTCCGGACGCTCGGCGACGACTCTTCTGCTTGACGAGCCGACGAACCACCTCGACGCCGACTCGATCACCTGGCTGCGCGGCTTCCTGCAGCGCCACGAGGGCGGGCTGATCATGATCTCCCACGACGTCGAACTGTTGGAGGCCGTGGTCAACAAGGTCTGGTTCCTCGACGCGGTGCGCGGTGAAGCCGATGTCTACAACATGACGTGGCAGAAGTACCTTGCTGCGCGAGCCAATGATGAGGCGCGGCGTCGTCGGGAGAAGGCCAACGCCGAGAAGAAGGCCGGGGCACTGCGTGACCAGGCGGCGAAGTTCGGCGCGAAGGCCAACAAGGCCGCCGCGGCCAAGCAGATGCTGGCGCGTGCCGACCGGATGCTCGACAACCTCGACGAGGTCCGTCAGGAGGACAAGTACGCCAATATCTCCTTCCCGGAACCGGCCGCCTGCGGCAAGACCCCGCTCAATGCGACCGGCCTGACCAAGATGTACGGCTCGCTCGAGGTCTTCGCCGGTGTTGACCTCGCTATCGACAAGGGCTCCAGGGTCGTTGTCCTCGGCTTCAACGGCGCCGGCAAGACCACCTTGCTGAAGCTGCTGGCCGGCGTGGAGCGCACCGACGGAGAGGGTGGCATCGTCTCCGGCTACGGGCTGAAGGTCGGCTACTTCGCCCAGGAGCACGACACCATCGATCCGAACGCCAGCGTGTGGACCAATGCGATCCAGGCCTGCCCCGAGGCCGGGGAGCAGGACCTTCGCGGACTGTTGGGCGCCTTCATGTTCTCCGGTGAACAGCTCGACCAGCCGGCCGGCACACTCTCCGGCGGTGAGAAGACCCGTCTGGCGCTGGCGACGTTGGTGAGCTCCCGGGCGAATGTCCTGCTGCTGGACGAGCCGACGAACAACCTGGACCCGCAGTCCCGCGAACAGGTGCTCAACGCCCTGCGCACCTACACCGGTGCCGTTGTCCTGGTCACGCACGACCCGGGCGCGGTGCGTGCCCTGGAGCCGGAGCGGGTCATCGTCCTGCCCGACGGTGACGAGGACCTGTGGAGCGACGCGTACATGGAGATCGTCGAGCTGGCGTAGGGGAGAACCCCACCGGCCGAATTCGACGATCCGCCGTGCTGAACTTTCGCTTCCGATAGCATCCGGAGGTATGGACGCAGACACCGGAGCGGGACGCGCGAGGCAGGGGAAGATCTACCAGGCGGGGGTGTCCGGGCGTCGTCCGACAGTGCCCACCGATGCCGACGGCCTGGCCAAGGCCGCCAGGCGCAAGATGTCCCGCAAGGCGTGGGCCTACGTCGTCGGCAGTGCTGGCGAAGGCCGCACCAGCGACAACAACCGGGAGGCCTTCGATCGCCACCGGATCATTCCGCGAATGGCACACGGAGTCAAGCAACGTGACTTGTCTGTGAATATATTCGGCGATGACATTCCCTCGCCGGTGCTGCTAGCGCCGGTCGGCGCCGGTGCGCTGGTCCATCCGGACTCTGACCTGCTGATCGGCCGAGCCGCCGGGCACTCCTCGGTGCCCTACGTGATCAGCAACCAAGGCTCCTCTCCGCTGGAAGCCATCACTTCGGCGATTCAAGAGTCAAGTCAAAATGCTGGACATTGGTTCCAGTTGTACTGGTCGAAGGATGAGTCTCTCGTGGACAGTTTCATCGCCCGCGCAGAGGCCAGCGGAGCCGGAGCCCTGGTGGTCACCCTCGACACCACCGTGCTGGGGTGGCGACCGCAGGACCTGAATCTCGGCTCGCTGCCGTTCTCCCGCGGACAGGGCATCGCCCAGTACACCTCCGACCCCACCTTCAGGGAGCTCGTGCGCTCCCGGATCGCCGGTGCCACCCAGCGGGCCAACGCAGCCGCTGCGGCCGGTACCGACAATGCAGCCGCTACAGCTGCGGAGGAGAAGAAGGTCGCGGTCACCCCGGCCGCTGTGGCATCGCTGCTGTCGATCGTGCGGCACCATCCCGGGCGGACCCTGCGCAATCTGCTGTCGCCGGAGCCCCGGGCGGCCGTCGAGACCTTCCTGGACATCTACTCAAACCCGGGGCTGGACTGGGAGATGCTGGCCACCCTGAAGGACCGCACCAGCCTGCCGGTGGTGTTCAAGGGAATCCTCCACCCCGCCGACGCCGAGAAGGCGTTGGAGATCGGCGCCGACGGCCTGATCGTCTCGAACCACGGGGGGCGACAGGTGGACGGCTCCATCGCCGCCCTCGACGCGCTGGTGCAGGTCCGTGAGCGCATAGGCCCGGATCCGACCGTCCTGCTCGACTCCGGGATCCGTACCGGACGCGATGTCGCCGTCGCTCTCGCTCTCGGTGCGGACGCCGTCCTACTGGGGAGGCCGCACATGTACGGCCTCGCCGTGGGCGGTCAACAGGGTGTGGAGGAGGTCATCGCGAACGTGCTGGCCGAGTTGGAGCTGACGATGGCGCTGACGGGTGCCGCGACGGTCAGTGACCTGCGTGACCTGCCGCTGCAAGAGCGGCTCTGACCTGGTCGTCCGACAAGTTCGTCGTCACCGTGGCACTGGCCGCGCAGGAGGCGGCGTCCCCGGCGACGTAGCGGGCCACCGTCCAGCCGTTGGCGTACTCCGGTTCGAAGGAGTCCAACGGACCCGGTGCGGTGCGGAGGTCATGCGGACGCCCGTCACGGTCGCCGAGCGCCTGGAAGGGCTCCGTGGTGACCGTGAACGGGGCGTGCCCGTCGGTGGGGTGCACCTGGACCAGCGCCCGGTACCAGTACCGGTTGTCCTGGTTGACCCGGTCATGCCGTTTCTGCCCGTGCTGCACCGTCCGGTCGACCCACACCGCGCCCACCTCGGCGGGTGCGAAGCGGAGCCAACCGTTCTGCCATGCGGCGGCCAGCAGGAGCAGGTTACGGTGACGGGCACGCACCGACACTGCGGTGATCGCCCCGACCGCCAGGCCGATAACCCCCAGCACCACCCCGGTGACGAGCCCAGGGGTGTCGGACGGCCCGGAACTGACGCCGATGAGGACCACCCCGGCCAGTAGCAGTACCGCGGAGGCCCCGACGAGCACCAACTGGCCGGTGGACATCCCCAGCCAGCGTGTCCCGGAGATCGGCATCGTTCCTTGGTGCTGCAACGCATCCGTCACTGCGGCGGAGTCCGGGGGAAGCGTGCAGGGCACGTCGAAAGCGCCGGAGTTCATACCCTCGGCCAGGGCGCTATCGGGGTCGTGGAGAGTCGTTGAGTTGCGCGCGTGAGTGAAGATCATGGTGTTGGTGGTCAGTTGCGGAATCCGTGGACAGGGGAAGGGATGAAACCGCCACGGCTGATGAAGCCGTCGCTGCCGACCGAACTCACCGGCATCACCGGGGCGTGGCCGAGGAGCCCGCCGAAATCCACGTCGTCACCGGTGGACGTGCCGACGGCGGGGATCACGCGCACCGCGGTGGTCTTGTGGTTCATCATCCCGATGGCGGCCTCGTCGGCGATCATCCCGGCGATGGAGGATGCGGGTGTGTCCCCGGGGATGGCGACCATGTCCAGGCCCACCGAACAGATGGCGGTCATCGCCTCCAGCTTCTCCAGGTTCAGGTTCCCGGCCTTCACGGCCTCGATCATCCCGGCGTCCTCGGAGACCGGGATGAACGAGCCGGAGAGGCCACCAACCCGTGAACAGGCCATCATGCCGCCCTTTTTCACCGCATCGTTGAGCAAGGCAAGGGCAGCGGTCGTGCCGTGGGCACCGACCTGCTCCAGACCCATGTGCTCCAGGATATGGGCCACGGAGTCACCGATCTCCGCGGTCGGTGCCAGGGAGAGGTCCACGATACCGAAAGGGACTCCGAGCCGCTCAGCGGCCATGGTACCGACCAGCTGGCCGGTGCGGGTCACCTTGAAGGCGGCCTTCTTGATCTCCTCGGCGATCTCGTTGAGTGAAGCCTCGGGGCCCAGGGCGGCGACGGCCCGGTCGACGACACCGGGGCCGGAGACCCCGACGCTGATCACGCAGTCGGGTTCCTCGATGCCGTGGAAGGCGCCGGCCATGAACGGGTTGTCTCCGACGGAATTTGCGAAGACCACCAGCTTCGCGCAGGCGATCGAGCCACGGTCGGCGGTTGCGGTGGCGCAGTCCTTGATGACCTGGCCCATCTCCCGGACGGCGTTCATGTTGATACCGGCCCGCGAGGACGCGATGTTCACCGAGGAACACACCACGTCGGTCTCGCTGAGCGCCTCGGGGATCGACCTGACCAGTCGCTTGTCGCCCTCGGTACCGCCCTTCTCCACGAGCGCGGAGTAGCCGCCGATGAAGTTCACGCCCACGGTGGCCGCGGCCCGGTCCAGCGCACGGGCGATGTCGACCGGGTCGCAGCCGGGCACCGCCGAGGAGACCAGGGCGACCGGGGTCACGGAGATGCGCTTGTTGACGATCGGGATGCCCAACTCGGCTTCAATGCCGCGGCACACCGGGACGAGTTCCTCGGCGCGGGAGGTGACCATGTCGTACACCGCCTCGCAGGTGGCCCCGGAGGTGGCGCGGACGCAGGGGAGCAGGTTGATGCCCATGGTCACGGTGCGGATGTCCAGCCGGTAGCGCTGGATCATCTCGATGGTCTCCAGGATGGAGGATGACGGAAGGAAGGCAGTCACGTGTCCTGGTCCCCTCAGATCTCGTGCATGGCGTCGAAGATCGCCTGCGACTGGAGGGTGATGACCAGCTTCTCCTGCTCTTCGACGCGCGTCATACGGTCGTTGACGGCGGTGACGGAAAGGTCGTCGGGCAGTTCGACGTGCAGGATCATGGTGAACCATTCATCCATGATCGTCTGGGAGACGTTGCGGATGTTGATCCCCAGCTCCGCACAAGCCGTGGAGACGGCGGCGATGATTCCGGTGTGGTCCCGTCCGGTGACGGTCATGATCGCGATCATGCTTCTCATGCTACGTCCTGGGGGGAATGGAGACGCCCACCGGTGGCGGTCTCGCCCGGAAATGGGCGGTCCCGGCACCCGTGGGCGCAGTGGGTGGTGCGGCGGATCATCCTCCGGTAGACACTGGACAACCGACGTCTAGTCGGTGTCCTGGACTCGGAGCGAGTGTTCGACGATATCGAGTGCCTCGGGGAGGAGGGTGTCGTCCCGGTCGGACGCCAGATGCGCCATGACACCTTCCAGGACGAGCTCCAGCAGTTGGAGGGTTGTCTCGGTGGAGATGTCGGTGCGCAGGCGCCCGGAGTCACGCTGTTCCTCCAGACGTGCGGTGACCGCCCGGCGGAGGGTCTGCTGGTCGGCGTCCCAGGTTTTCCTGAGCTGTTCGTCGTGTCGGATCCGACGGGTGATCTCCACCCGCAGGCCCCACCAGTCGGCAAGCTCGGGGTCCTCGAGCAGGTACCTGATCAGACCGATCATGCCCTGTTCGCTGGCCAGCTCGGTCATTCGGAGCATGTCCCGGTGTGCGACTTCGCGGAACAAGGTCTCCTTGTTCCGGTAATGGTGGAATATCGCCCCGCGTGACTTGCCTGTCTCCTTCTCCAACCGGGAGACGGTGGCACCGTCGTAGCCGTGGGTGACGAAGCACTCACGGGCTCCCCGGAGAATGTCTGTCCGCCGCTCGGAGAGGTCTGTCTCGCTGACCTTTGGCATGGAGTTCAGCCCCTTTTAAGCGGGATAGCGGTCCGCCCGCCGCGCGAGGACTCGCGTGACGGGCGGTGACGGACGAAGGGTCTAGGCCTTCTTCATCATGCTGCGCAGCACGAACGGCAGGATGCCGCCGTTGCGGTAGTAGTCAGCCTCACCGGGGGTGTCGATACGGGTGACGGCGTCGAACTCGATGACCGAGCCGTCCTCCTTGGTGGCGGTGACCTTGACGGTCTCCGGGGTGACACCCTCGTTCAGGGTCTCGATGCCCTCGAAGTCGAAGGTCTCGGTTCCATCGATGCCCAGGGACTTCCAGGACTCGCCGGCCGGGAACTGCAGCGGGACAACGCCCATGCCGACCAGGTTGGAGCGGTGGATACGCTCGAAGCTCTCGGCGATGACGGCCTTGACGCCCAGCAGCAGGGTGCCCTTGGCAGCCCAGTCACGCGAGGAACCGGTGCCGTACTCCTTACCACCCAGGACGACCAGCGGGGTGCCCTGCTTCTCGTAGTTCACCGCAGCGTCGTAGATGAAGGACTGCGGTGCACCCTCCTGGGTGAAGTCGCGGGTGTAGCCGCCGGCGATACCGTCGAGCAGCTGGTTCTGCAGGCGGATGTTGGCGAAGGTACCGCGGACCATGACCTCGTGGTTACCACGGCGGGCACCCAGGGAGTTGTAGTCCTTACGCTGGACACCCTTGGAATCCAGGTACTGGGCGGCCGGGGTGCCGGGCTTGATGGAGGATGCCGGGGAGATGTGGTCGGTGGTGACCGAGTCGCCCAGCAGAGCCAGGACGCGGGCACCCTTGACATCGTTGACCGGGGACGGGGTGGTCTCCATGCCGTCGAAGTAGGGGGCCTTGCGGATGTAGGACGAGGCGTCGTCCCAGGCGAAGGTCTTGCCCTCCGGCACGTCCAGGGACTGCCAGCGGTGGTCGCCCTTGTACACGTCGGCGTAGTCGGCGGTGTACAGCTCGCGGGAGATCGAAGAGTCGATGACTTCCTGGATGTCCTCGGTGGAGGGCCAGACGTCCTTGAGGAAGACGTCGTTGCCGTCCTGGTCCTGGCCGAGCGGCTGGGTCTCGAAGTCGAAGTCCATGGTGCCGGCGATGGCGTAGGCGATGACCAGGATCGGGGAGGCCAGGTAGTTCATCTTGATGTCGGGGGAGATGCGTCCCTCGAAGTTACGGTTACCGGACAGGACCGCGGTGGCGGCCAGGTCGGCGTCGTTGATGCCCTTGGAGATCTCGTCCGGCAGCGGGCCGGAGTTACCGATGCAGGTGGTGCAACCGTAGCCGACCAGGTAGAAGCCCATGGCCTCCAGGTCCTTCCACAGGTTGGCAGCCTCGAAGTAGCCGGTGACGACCTGGGAACCCGGGGCGATGGAGGTCTTGACCCACGGTGCGGAGGTCAGTCCCTTCTCGGCGGCCTTGCGGGCCAGCAGGCCGGCACCGACCATGACCGACGGGTTCGAGGTGTTGGTGCAGGAGGTGATCGAGGCGATACCGACCATACCGTGGTCCAGGATCATGTCCTGGCCGTTGTAGTTGACCTCGACCGGGTTGGACGGACGACCCTCGTTGCCGTTGGCGGCGGACGGCAGGTTGCCCTTGGCGTCGGCAGCGGTGGTCGGGGTGCCGGCGTGGCCCCCGACGTTGCCGCCCTCGGCGACGAAGTCCTGGGCGTCCGGGTTGCCGGAGTTGCTGTCGGCGTAGTTGTGCAGGTCCTTGCGGAACTGGGCCTTGGCGGAGGAGAGCTCGATACGGTCCTGGGGACGCTTCGGGCCGGCGATGGACGGCACGACGGTGGACAGGTCCAGCTCGAGGTACTCGGAGAAGTTCGGCTCGTTCTCGTCAGCGGTCTCCGGGTCAAGCCACATGCCCTGCTCCTTGGCATATGCCTCGACGCGGGCGAGGGTCTCCTCGTCGCGGCCGGTCAGGCGCAGGTAGTTGACGGTCTCCTGGTCGATCGGGAACATCGCGGCGGTGGAGCCGAACTCCGGGGACATGTTGCCGATGGTGGAGCGGTTGGCCAGGGGCAGCTTGGAGACGCCCTTGCCGTAGAACTCCACGAACTTGCCGACCACGCCGTGCTGGCGCAGCATGTCGGTGATGGTGAGCACCACGTCGGTGGCGGTCACGCCGGTGGGGATGTCACCGGTCAGCTTGAAGCCGACCACGCGGGGGATCAGCATGGAGATCGGCTGGCCGAGCATTGCTGCCTCGGCCTCGATGCCACCCACGCCCCAGCCGAGAATGCCGAGGCCGTTCTCCATGGTGGTGTGGGAGTCGGTACCGACACAGGTGTCGGGGTAGGCGACACCGTTCATGTCGAAGACGGTGCGGGCCAGGTACTCGATGTTGACCTGGTGGACGATGCCGGTTCCCGGGGGGACCACGCGCAGGTTGTCGAAGGCGCCGGTGGCCCAACGCAGGAGCTTGTAGCGCTCCTCGTTGCGCTGGTACTCGATGTCCACGTTCTTCTCGAGAGCGCTGGAGTCACCAAAGTTCTCGATGATGACCGAGTGGTCGATGACCATCTCGGCGGGGTTCAGCGGGTTAACGTCGTCAGCCTCGCCGCCCATGGCGACAACGGCGTCACGAATCGTCGCGAGGTCGACAACACAGGCCACACCGGTGAAGTCCTGCATGACGACGCGGGCGGGGGTGAACTGGATCTCGATGCTCGGGTCAGCCGAGGGGTCCCAGTTGGCAATGGCCTCGATGTGCTCGGCGGTGACGTTGGCACCGTCCTCGTTGCGCAGCAGGTTCTCGCCGAGGACCTTCAGCGAGTAGGGCAGCTTCTCCATGCCCGGGACTTCGCTGAGGCGGTACATCTCGTAGGTGCGGTCACCAACCTCGAGAGTCCCCTTGGCTCCGAAGGAGTTCTTGCTTTCAGTCACGTCAGTGCTCCTGAATCTCTTCTCGTTATCGTCGTCAGTTGTGTGACGTTCGTCCGACGTCATCCCACTCTCGGCGCCGTCGAAGATACGCGCCGTCGCAGGCCACCTTCCATTGTGCAGTAGCCGCCTCGGATTCCGTCACTTCTACTGTAACAGTACGACCGTTATGCTACATAACTGCAGGATGAGACCGGACTCGCTCTGGAATACTGCGCGTGTCGACACCCCCGAACGGCACGCGTGCTGGTACAAATCTATACAGTCAGATAACCAACAGCAGAACCGACAGTGGCGGATGAGGTGCACGGTGGAGTTCGAGAATATTGATCTCGACGCGATTCTCCAGGAGATCGAGGCCTCCGGACTCTCCGTCTCGCAGGCCGGAGACGGGCTCAGTGACACGGATATCGCGAGTTACCGCGAGCTCGTCGCTGGCGCGGGGGAGAGTGCGTCCGCACTCGAGGACTTGAACATCGTCCTGCTTGACCGAAGCACTGGGGCCGGAACCGTGCTTCGGAACCTGGCTCAGACCGTCAAGGACGATACGGGTGCCGACACTGTCATGGTTCGTGCCCCGCACAACACCCAGGTACTCAGCGATTCCCTGTCGCGCTATCAGATCGAGTCGACCCAGCGCGAGCTCCACGGCTCACGTGCACCTGAGGATGTGCCGGATTTCCTCCTCTCCGCTGAGCAGATGCAGCCGGACTTTGGCCTTCTCAATGTCCTGATCCTGGTCGGAGTGCTGATTGTCGCACTCTGTGCCACTGCCGGCGCCGTCATCACCTATCGACGTCCCGGACGCTGACAGTCACGGATTTCCCTATGAAGCGTCGACCCCTGTGAGGGTCGGCGCTTCACCCTTGTCAAGGTCGTTGACTTGTCCCAGCTAAAGTACTGGTCCAGACTTCGGCACTACCTGCATCGATGTCGGCAATTCGACACGCCGAGACATTCCCTAATGTGATGAAGATCACATATATGCCGACCATCTTTCCGGTCGCAGGTCAAGCCGTATCCCATGACTCATGTTCCCCGTGTTTCTTATGTGGTTAGTGGGAGTCGGGTTTCGCATGGGAGTGCTGTGGCTTACGGTTCACCTGTCGTCATTTGGTAACGATCCGGTATCAGAGTGACGGAAGTTGCATCTAGTGCTTCCGCACACCAGACCGAACCGAAACCAGACCGTGACAATCTGGCGGGCCTCACAGCTCCGTCGGATCGCTCCGGAGCTTCGGGCCCTGGACCATCATGCGGGGAAGCGTGGTGGACAGGACGCCGGATCACGGGGTCCACGGTCGACGGCACGCGAGATTTGCCCCTTATCGCCATCGCCATTTCCACGAGGAGAGACCAACCGTGGCACTTCGACTGAAAGCCCGTGGGACGACCCGCAGGTCGACCGTCCGGTCCACGCGGACACTGCTGTCCTTTGCAGTCGCCGCTGGACTCACTGTCCAAGCGACCACTGCCGTCGCCGCCCCCTCGGACGCGTCGGACCCGGCGGACTCCGGGTCCGGTGACTCCAACGCCACCGCCGAATCTTTCCTCGCTGACCTCGTCGGCGAGGTCTCGTCTACCGAAGGCGCGGTCGCGTCGATGGAGAACGAGCTCGGTGGCCTGCGCGAGTCCGTCAACAAGGCCCGCGTCGACCTGGACCGTGCCCAGCGTGAAGCCCAGGAAGCCCAGGACAACGTCACTGACGCCCGCGGACGTCTCGACTCGTCCAACTCCGATGTGGAAGAGGCACAGGAGCAGCTCGACGAGATCGCCCGGTCCGCCTACGCCCGTGGTGGTGACGCCGCCCCGGTGAACCTGGCTGCTGGTGGTGACATCGCCGCAGATTCCCTGGACCGTGCCACCTACCTGCGACTCGCCAGCGAGAAGCAGCAGTCCGAGATCGACCGTCTCGACCTGGTCCGGACCCAGACCGCCAACGAGGAGTCCTCGTTGCGTGAGTCCCGGGACACCGCCGACGGAATGGTCGGACGGGCTCGTGACGCCCATGCGGCCGCGGAAGAGGCATTTTCCAGTGCCCAGTCCTCCATCGCGGAAAAGTCCGGCGAGCTCGAGGACCTGCGCTCCGACCTTGCCGCAGCCGAGGCCCGCCTGAAGGCGGCCAAGAGCGCCGTCGACCGGGTGTCCGCCAACGCCGGGGCATCCTCCTTCGACAAGCGTCGGGCCGCCGAGAACGCCGCCGACCGTGCCGAGGCGCGGCTCGAGGGACAGGATGACACCGCTGATCAGCTGGTGGAGCCCAAGGTCGAGGAGGTCGAGATCCCTGAGGGCGCCGAGGGCATGGAGGGCACGGAGGGCGCTGAGGCACCTGAGGGTGCTGAGGCTCCGGCGGACGTCGAGGCTCCCGCCGAGCAGGATCTCGGCGAGGAGGGTCCTGCAGAAAGCGCCCCCGCTGAGGAAGATCCCGCAGTGCATGACGAGCAGTCTGCCGGGGATCCCGGCCTGTCCGAGGGCTCAGGTGCTGAGGGTAGTGCCGGCGGTGAGGAAGGTGAGCCGGTCGATCCGGGTGCCATCGAGTCCTCCTTCAGTGCTGACCCGGAGGGCGATGAGCGCCGTCAGGCCGCGATCGATGGTCTGGTCGGTGCCGCTGGCGCCGCCGCATTCGCCGGCATCAACGCACACCTGGAAGGAAACCCTGATGGGGCCGTTGACGCCGCAATCAACGCCGCACAGGGCGCAGCGGGCGAGTCCTGGGAGAACCTGCCGTCCGGCGGGGAAGACGGAATCGTCCCGAGCCTCCCGACCCCCGGTGGCAGCGAGCCGGCAGCGCCGGATTCCTCCGGTAGCCGCGAGGAGAAGATCGAGCGGGTCATCGAGCGCGGAATGGGCGTGATAGGCACCCCGTACTCCTGGGGTGGCGGCAACCAGTACGGGCCCACCCTCGGTGTGCGCGACGGTGGTGTCGCAGACACCCACGGCGACTACGCCAAGGTCGGCTTCGACTGCTCCGGCCTGATGGTCTACGCCTTCGCCGCTGTCGGTATCCAGCTCGAGAAGTACTCCGGCTACCAGTACTCCAGCGGCGGCACCCAGGTGCCGGCGGGAGAAGCACAGCGTGGCGACATGATCTTCTGGGGACCCGGTGGCACCCAGCACGTGGCCCTCTACCTCGGTGACGGCCAGATGCTGGAGGCACCGAACTCCGGCGATGTCGTCAAGATCTCGCCGGTGCGCTGGGACGGCATGGAGCCGATGGCGGTCCGCCCGATCGAGTGACCCGCTGCCGAAGCAGTTAGCGCACCAGCTCCCGCATCGCGTGGTCCACAGCAGTGATCCGCGCGGTGCGGACCGCGCGTGAGAGGGGGAGCAGGGCCGGGTCCAGGGAGGCGCCGGCCGCCGAGGACCGGGTGACCTCGATGATCGAGGACACCACGTCGGCCCTGGCCATCAATTTCACGGCACGCGGCGACACGCCCTCGGGAAGGCCCGGCAGTCCGAAGTAGTCCGACAGGGTCCCGACCGCCAGTCGGGGACCGGCGTGCGGGGTGGGGGACAGACCAGCGTCGGACGCCTCCTCGATCAGTGCCGCCGCAGCACTGGTGGCCTCACGTAACCGGGTCTCCGCCTCGCCGGGACTGAAGAACTCCGCCGGTGCAGAGGGCCCTTCACAGCGGTACCAGACCCACTCGACCAGCGAGGCGTCCCGCAATGTCGGGACGATGACATGGACGACGTCCGACTCGGCGTCGGCGACAGTGATCCCGGCCCCGGTGGACGCCACCGCCGCGGCACCACGGGTGCCGGCCGGCAGGGCCGGGGGATCACCTGGGCCGGCGAGGGCCAGTCCGACCAGGGGACGGTCCGCCAGGCCGACGGGGCTGTCCTTGGTGACCTCCCGGGCGGCGAGTAGAAGGTCCACCAGGGTCGTGCGGCGTCCGGTGAACCGTCCGCCGAAGGGGTCGCCGGACATCTCGTCGACCACGAGGGTGTGTGCCGGTCCCTGAACATCCTGGAAAGCGTCGATGACCTGGTCGGTGGGGAGCAGACCGTGGAGCCACCACCCGAGCCAGAGGGAGGTGTTCTGCACCGGAGACCAGAGTTGCTCGCGGATGGGGGTGCTGGACATCATCCGTCCTAGCCTATTGTTGACCGTCATGAGCTTCAACGACAGGTACGGAAACGACATCCTCGGAGGATCAGGATCTGGCGGATCACGATCCGGGGGAGCGGCATCACGGCGCCCTGCTCCGCCGGAGATCCCGGCGAAGCCCGGCACCGTGGTCGAGGACCCGGTGAGCGGCTGGGTCGGCGCGGTGACCGGTTTCGAGCGGACCTACGACGGTGACTTCGTCCGGCTGGAGGACCGCCACGGGCGGGACCGGCTGTTCAAGATGCGTCCCGGCGGATTCCTCGTCGACGGGCACCCTGTCACACTGACCAGGTACATCGCACCGTCGGATGTTCCGGAGGCCGCCGAGCAGCAACGCTCCAACTCCGGTTCCCGCCGGGTCGCCAATGTGCAGGCGAAGGTCGCCGCCCCGTCACGCATCTGGGTGGAAGGACTGCATGATGCCACCATCGTCGAACAGGTCTGGGGTCACGACCTGCGGGTGGAGGGGGTGGTGGTCGAGTTCATCGAGGGCCTCGACAACCTCCCAGAGATGCTCGCCGAGTTCCGGCCCGGACCGGACAGGCGGGTCGGCGTTCTCGCCGACCACCTGGTCGAGGGCTCGAAGGAGTCGCGGATGACCAGGGGCCTGGGGCCCCATGTCATGGTCACCGGCCACCCTTATATCGACATCTGGGAGGCTGTGAAGCCGTCGTCGATCGGTATCGACGCCTGGCCGACGGTGCCCTACGGCGAAGACTGGAAGACCGGGGTCTGCCGCCGACTGGGCTGGGGAAGTCCGACCGACGGCTGGCGGCACGTCAGGTCGACGGTGAAAACCTTCCGGGATCTGGATGCCACGTTGATCGGGGCGGTCGAGCGCCTGGTTGACTTTGTGACCGAGCCAAACCTTTCTGAGAACTGATAGCGTGTGGTCATGGGTGCAGTCATCTGGTTGATCGGAGCGGCGGTTCTGGCCGTGGGCGAGTTCATCGTCATGGACTTCACTCTGCTGATGCTCGCCGTCTCGGCCCTGGGAACCGCGGGGGTGGCGGCGTTCGATGTTCCGGTCTGGGTGGAGGTGGGGGCTTTCGGTGCTTTCGCGTTCGCCAGCGTCCTGTTCATCCGCCCGATCCTGCGTCGTCGGTTCGTGGCCCAGGGGGAGGTCAGGGAGTTCACGTCCCTGGAACTCGAGGGGCGGACCGCTGAGGTGCTCAGCCCGGTGTCGGCGGACAACACCGTCGGACAGGTCAGCATCGACGGAGACATCTGGTCGGCCCGGGCGGCACACCCCGGGGAATCGTTCACCACCGGAGATCGTGTGCAGATCGTCTCCATCGAAGGCACCACAGCAGTGGTGTGGAAAGGAGTCTGACGTATGTTCGCGAGTATCCTGCTGATCCTGCTGCTCGTCCTCGTTGCCGTCGCCCTGTTCAAGTCGGTGGCCCTGATACCGCAGGGGGAGGCCGCCGTCATCGAGCGGCTGGGCCGCTACACCCGGACGGTCTCGGGTGGGCTGACCATCCTGGTCCCGTTCATTGACCGCGTCCGTGACCGGGTCGACACCCGTGAGCAGGTGGTCTCCTTTCCGCCGCAGGCCGTCATCACCCAGGACAACCTGACGGTGGCCATCGACATTGTCGTGACCTTCCAGATCAACGACGCGGCCCGGGCGATCTACGGCGTCAACAACTACATCGTAGGTGTCGAGCAGATCTCCGTCGCCACGCTGCGTGACGTGGTCGGTGGCATGACCCTGGAGGAGACGCTGACCTCCCGTGACGTGATCAACCGTCGCCTGCGCGGCGAGTTGGACGCGGCGACGACCAAGTGGGGTCTGCGGATCAGCCGCGTCGAGCTCAAGGCGATCGACCCGCCGCCCTCGATCCAGCAGTCCATGGAGATGCAGATGAAGGCGGACCGCGAGAAGCGCGCCATGATTCTCACCGCCGAGGGCCAGCGTGAGTCCGACATCAAGACCGCCGAGGGTAAGAAGCAGGCCCGGATCCTCGGGGCCGAGGGTGACAAGCACGCCCAGATCCTCTCCGCCGAGGCCGAGCGTCAGGCCCGGATGCTGCTCGCCGAGGGTGAGCGTGCCGCCAAGTACCTCGAGGCGCAGGGTCAGGCCAAGGCGATCCAGAAGGTCACCGCCGCGATCAAGTCCTCCCAGGTCACCCCGGAGGTGCTGTCCTACCAGTACCTGGAGAAGCTGCCGGAGATGGCGCAGGGCGACGCGAACAAGGTCTGGATGCTGCCGATGCAGTTCGGCGATTCCCTGGAGCAGTTCGCCAAGGCCTTCGCGAAGAAGGACGACGAGGGTGTCTTCCGTTACGAGGCCGGCCCGGTCGACGAGGCACTGCGCGACTTCGCCAACGAGACCACGTCCGAGAACTGGTTCAGTACCGAGTCCGCCCCGGAGATCGCCAAGGCGGTGGCCGAGGCCAATGCCGTGGCGAACCGCTCGGTGGATGAGCAGGATGCCCCACCGCCGCCGTCGGTGCCCTCCGTGTCAGTGCCCTCGGTGACGGGGGAGAAGTCCGAGGCAGGCGAGCAGTCCGAGGAGCCTAGCGGAAAGCGTCATCGCTCTGAAGAGACTCCGTCCTGGCCAACATATGGACAGCAAGCTGCCAACCCGCCTGCTCGGCCTGCCAACCCGCAGCAGCCAGGCGCTGAGACATAGCCTGCTTCGAGATTCCGACCATCTCCGCCGCCTCACTCTGCAGGTGGCCCTGACGCATCAGCGCAGTTGCCTCCCGGCCTTCGGCCGTGCGACGCGCCAGCATATGGGCCAGCAGGGTGAAGGCGGCGGTGATGTCTGAGGCGACCTCCATGCCGTGCCCGGGGTACTGCACCCCGCCGGGGCCAGGGAGCTCCACCCGGGAGTGGATCTGGCCGGCCCGGCGCAGCCCCTCGGCGGCCCGTGCGGCGGCGGCGGCGAGCTGGGCGGTCAGCGGGTCGTCCTGGGAGCCGGCCTGCGCTGCCCCTTCGTCCTCGTCACCGGGCTTGTCTCCGTCGCTGCCTTCACCGCTGGTGGATTCGTAGGCGTCGGCGGCGTCGAGTTCGTCACCGGTGACCGCGGCGATGCCCACCGCGAAGTCCCCGGCCTGCAGGAGGTTCAGGACGACTCCGGTGGCACTGTCGGAGTCCCCGGCGAGGACCAGGGCATCCTCCGCGCCCAGGACGCGGGCTTCGTGGACTCCACCGGCGTGTCCCAGGGCGTCGGCGACCTGGCGAACGTAGTCCGCGCGACGACGGGATGTTCCGCGGTATGTGGCTTGGATGGCGTACATGCCACCAGCCTACCGATTCCTGTCTACGGTGGGCCCTTGACCGGCGAGCTGTCGTTGGATGCCCAGCACCTCGCGTCCCGCGATCACCAGGCCGGTCAACCCGACAACCACGCCGATGAGAACGACCCGTGGATCTCCGTCGGCGACCACTGCATCCGCGGCAACGACCGCAACGACGGTCAGCGGAATTGAGCCTGCCACGGTGGCCGCGAGGCAGGGGAGCATGGGGATACGGCTGAGCCCGCAGGCGTAGTTCAACAGGCTGAACGGGATGACGGGGATCATCCGCAGCCCGAGGACGGTGGTCCAGCCTCGCTCGGAAAGGATCTCCTGCACCAACCGGACGCGGTCGTTGTCTTCCGCACGGCGCACAGCCGGCCCGGCCATCCAGCGCACCACCATCATGGACAGGGCTGCGGACAGGGCCATGCCGCCGATCGCCAGCAGGCATCCGATGAGACTGCCGAAGATGACTCCGGCGGAGACGGTCCAGATCGTGCGGGGCACCGGAACCTGCGTGGCCCCGACCATCAGGGCGAGGTAGGTCGCCGGCCCCCAGACGCCGCTGTCGGCGACCTGCCGCCGGACGGTCTCAATCTCCGGTGTGGGCATGAAGGCGACGCCGAGGAGCACCAGCAGGCCCAGGGCGAGGAGGCCTGCTGACGAGGCGAGGGGGTGTCGTCTCATGGTGGTGTGGCACACACTTCATCGGGATCGGTACCGGCAGCAAAAAGTAGAGACCCACTTTTCAGTGGGTCTCTACTCGTGGTGTCCGGAGGGGGACTTGAACCCCCACGTCCGTTAATAGGACACTAGCACCTCAAGCTAGCGCGTCTGCCATTCCGCCACCCGGACATGGATGCGGTAAACGAACAAGGTGAACCTTCCGGCGTCTGCCGTTGTCCGTTGCACTGCGATAACTGTAACGCCCTTGCCCTCACCAGACAAATGCGCAGGATGTTCGGCATTTTCGCCGCCTCACCGCTATTCGACGGTGGCTCCCAACAGTTGGACGGTGGTTCGTCGACAGGCTGACGGGAGGCCGGGTGCGGGCCGACTCCGCCGCAGTTCCGTCACCTTCCGAGGCCACTCAGACCTGACCGATAAACCGGTTAGATATGTCTGCATAATCGGTTTCTGCGGGGAGAGAATGGCTTCGGCATACTGGTCAGCATGAGTGATTCCAACCGCCACCACCGGCCCACGTACATCGACTCCCGGTTCCCCGGACCGGACCCCTACGCGCCGCTGACTGACCTGCCGACCTTCACCGTGACCAGCGATGACTTCGCTGACGGGGGCCGCCTGCCGGCCGAGCAGCTCGGCGGTGCCGACGTCTCCCCGCAGCTGTCCTGGAGCGGTGCCCCGGAGGGCACCGTCTCCTATGCGGTCACCTGCTACGACCCGGATGCACCCACCGCAGCTGGTTTCTGGCACTGGGCCGTCTTCAACATCCCCGCGTCGGTGACGTCCCTCGACGCCGGTATCGGCGATGCCGAACTGGCCGGCCTGCCCGAGGGCGCTGTCGCACTGCGTGGGGACAGTGGCAGTCGTGGCTTCTACGGTGCCGAGCCGCCGGCGGGTCACGGCCCCCACCGTTACATCTTCGCAGTCCACGCGATCCCCGAGATGCTGGACGATGTCAGCGACCGGTCCACACCGACCATCCTCGGATTCAACCTGAACTTCCGGGCGTCCTCCCGCGCCCTGCTCTGGGGCTGGGCGGAGAACAAGTAGGCGGAGAACAGGTAGGTCGTCCCGCACCCCGCCACGGGGTCACTCACCGGACCCCTGGCAGCGGCTGGGTCAGCCCTGCCAGGAGAGTCCAGCGCCGACGGCCTCGGAGATATTCCCCAGGCCGTGGCGTCGCACCTGCTGGGCCAGCCCCAGGTGAATGTCCCTGATCCAGTCCGGGCCGCCGTAGATGAAGCCGGTGTAGCCCTGCAGTAGCGAGGCTCCGGCGTTGATGCGTTCCCACGCCTGCTGGGCGGTCGAGATGCCGCCGACACCGATGAGCACCAGGTCATCTCCTGCCCGCTGCCTGATCCGTTGGAGGACCTCCAGGGCACGCTCTGCGACCGGGATGCCGGAAACACCGCCGGCCCCCAATGCCGCCACCTCGGGTGCCGGGGTGGCCAGCCCGTCGCGGCTGATGGTCGTGTTCGTGGCGATCAGTCCGGTCAGACCCAACTCCAGGGCCAGGTCCGTCACGGCGTCGATGTCCTCGTCGGACAGGTCCGGGGCGATCTTCACGAACAGGGGGAGGTCGCTGGCGCTGCGCACCGCGTCGACGATGGGACGCAGACTCTCCACCGCCTGCAGGTCGCGCAGACCGGGAGTGTTCGGTGAGGAGACGTTGATCACCAGGTAGTCGGCGTTGTCCCGTACCGTACGGGCTGACTCGAAGTAGTCGGCGGCAGCACGCTCGGGGGGCGTCATCTTCGTCTTGCCGAGGTTCAGTCCCACCGGTTCGGGCTCACAACGACGGGACAGTCGTGTGATCGCACTGCGGGCACCGTCATTGTTGAAGCCCATGCGGTTCAGCAGTGCCCCGTCCCGGCTCAACCGGAACAGACGCGGGGTGGGGTTACCCGGCTGGGCCACCGCGGTCACCGTGCCGACCTCCGAGTAACCGAAGCCCAGCGGCCCCCACACGTCGACCTCGGTGGCGTTCTTGTCGAAACCGGCGGCCAATCCCAGCGGACGGGGGAAGGCGATCCCGGCGATGGTCTGTGACAACACCGGATCGTCGACGACCAGGGTGCGGCGCAGTGCGTCGCGGGCCGGTGTCACCGCAGCGGTGGCGGTCAGGGCGGTGGACATCAGCCCGTGGATCCGCTCCGGACGGAGCCTGAACATCACCTTCAACGACGTCGCGTACACCCGGCCGCGGGCACGACGGAACAGCGACCGGTCCCCGAGTGATCGGTCAGGGGACTGGGGGAGGGAAGACATGGAGCGCTCTAGTCCTTTCTGGGGAGGTCATCTGCCGGGATCAGTTCCCGGGAGCCGTCGGCGGTGATGAGCAGGAGGTCACCGGAACCGTCGTCGATGATGTGCCGGACATCGGCCGAGGTCGAGACGTCACCGACCGACTCGGGTGTGCCCGAGGACAGGTCGTAGGCGGTCAAGGTGTTGTCACCGGTGGTGGAGACCCACATCAGCTCGCGTGCCGAATCCCACAGCACCGCCCACGTCCCGTCGCCGGTCGGAACGGATTGGGTGTGCCGGATCACGTCGGTGAGGGTGTAGACCAACGCCTGCCCCTGACGGGGGTCGCTGGCCACCAGGACACCGTCCGGATCGATGCCGGCGGACACGGTGCCGACACCCTGGCCGATACGCAGCGCCGCCTTGCGCTCCTGATCATCGATGCCGAGATCGGTCACACTCGACTGGGCGGCATCGATGAGGGCAGCCCGCCACTCCGGTGCCCCGTCGTCGTCGGAGTTCCGGGTGTTGCCCACCAGGGTCACCCCGTCGGCGGTGTCGGTCATCGTCTCGGAGCGGATCTCCTCGCCGTCGGTGTCGAGCCAGTACGACTTGTCCGAGTCCTCGACGGAGACCAGGAGCGTTCCGGACGGCGACTGGGTCACCGAGGTCACCGGACCCGGGGCGTCGACCGATGAGGTCTCCGTCCCCTCATTGTCGAAGATGCGCACCGTGGAACCGCAGCCCAGCACCACGCCGTCGACCGTGCCGCTGATCGTGGTGCAGTCCTCACCGACGGCAACCGTCTCGGCGTCGCCGCCGGCGACGTCAGCCAGGTCGGCCAAGGACCCGATCACCAGGTTGCCGTTCTCCAGTGACGCCACGGGCACCGGCTCGCCCTCCGCGTCGCTGTCAGCGGTGCCGCTGTTGTTCAGCGATGCTCGCACCAGCCCGGTGACCGGTTCCCCCTGGGACACCTCACCGACCGGGTTGGTTGCCTCGGGGGAGTCGGACGGGGTCGCCACGACACCCACGACACCCTCCTCGTCCCCCTCGACGTCATCCGACTCGCTGCCACAGCCGGCGAGGGCCACGGTCGACACGGCGGCCACGGCGGCCAGGGCGGCCGCTGTCGGAGTCACCCGGACTCGCCGTGTTCTGGTTGTTGCGGTGGTCTTTGTTACGGCACTCAGCAGGCTTCTCACGCCCATCACGCTACTACACGCCCCTCGCACCGCCCCAGAGGCAACTGCCTGTCACACCCGTTGTCCACCGTGCACTGCATGCAGGGGTGGTACCGGTATCCGGTCGTGCGTTACGCCACGATAGGTGTGGTGCAGCAGGCGGTCGGCGGTCTCGCAGGGTAGCGTGTCGGTCCATGGCAGTAACCGCAAACCTCGCCGCTGATTCGGCCGACATCGTCACGACCACAGACATGGGTTGGATGCAGACGGTCATTCTCTCCATCGTCCAGGGACTCACCGAGTTCCTGCCGGTGTCCTCCTCAGGACACATGCGCATCGTCTCCCAGCTGGTCTGGGGTGAGGACGCCGGCGCATCCTTCACCGCCGTGATTCAGTTGGGCACTGAACTGGCGGTCCTGGTGTTCTTCGCCAAAGACATCTGGGTGATCCTCACCGCCTGGTTCGCCGGGGTCTTCGACAAGACCAAACGCGACAACCTGAACTACCGGATGGGCTGGATGGTCATCGCCGCGACCATCCCGGTCGGCATCATCGGGTTCGTCTTCAAGGACGTCATCCGCGACAACCTGCGAAATCTGTGGATCACCGCCACGGTGCTGATCCTGTTCTCCTTCGTCTTCATCTTCGCCGAGAAGATCGGTACCCGTACCCGCACCTACGAGAAGTTGACCATGAAGGATGCCCTGATCATGGGCTTCGCCCAGTGCCTCGCGTTGATCCCCGGCGTCTCCCGCTCCGGTGCCACGGTCTCCGCCGGTCTCTTCCTCAACCTGGACCGTGAGGTCGCCACCCGGTTCTCCTTCCTGCTGGCCATTCCAGCGGTACTCGCCTCGGGTCTGTTCAGTCTGCCCGACGCTTTCGACCCCGCGGCCGGACAGGCCGCCTCCGGGGCCCAGCTCATCGTCGGCACCGCCATTGCCTTCGTGCTGGGTTACGTCTCCATCGCCTGGCTGCTGAAGTTCGTCGCCAACCACTCCTTCGCCTGGTTCGCCCTCTGGCGGATCCCGGTCGGTGTCATCGTGCTCATCCTGCTGGCCACCGGCACCATCAACACCTGACCGGCCAGCCCGGTCGCGCGTCGCGTCCTGTGGGGCGCTAGAATCGGGCCCCATGCGTTCATGGCCCATTCCCGAGGTGCCCGTTCTCGCTGGAGACGGTGTACCCCTGACTCTCCACGACACCGCTGACGACCGCGTCCTGCCCGTCCGGGTCCCGGAGCACGGCGGTGCCGGTGAGGAGGTGGGGATCTACGTCTGCGGCATCACGCCCTACGACTCCACCCATCTCGGCCACGCCGCCACCTACGTGACCTTCGACCTGGTCATCCGGCAGTTGCTCGACAACGGGCACCGGGTGCACTACGTCCAGAACATCACCGACGTCGACGACCCGCTGTTCGAGCGTGCCGAGCGCGACGGGGTCGACTGGCGGGATCTCGGCACCGGCCAGATCGACCTCTTCCGGTCCGACATGGAGACCCTGTCGGTGATCCCCCCGCGCGACTACGTCGGGGCCATCGAGTCCGTGGACGAGGTTATCGGTCTGGTGTCCTCGCTGCTCGAGGTCGGGGCGGCCTACCGCCTCGATGCCGACGAGTTCCCCGACATCTACGTCGACCACACCTTCACCAAGCAGTTCGGTTACGAATCCCGCTACGACGCGGAGACGATGGCGACCCTGTTCGCCGAGCGCGGCGGTGACCCGGAGCGTCCGGGCAAGCGGCACCCGTTGGACGCTCTGGTCTGGCGCGCACACCGTGACGGCGAGCCCGCCTGGGAGTCACCCTTCGGGCCGGGACGTCCCGGCTGGCACGTGGAGTGCTCGGCGATCGCCACCAACCGCCTAGGGCCGTCCTTCGCCATTCAGGGCGGTGGCAGTGACCTGCGCTTCCCGCACCACGAGTTCTCCGCCGCCCACGCCGAAGCCGCCCACGACTGCGACCGGATGGCCGGGCACTACGTCCACACCGGCATGATCGGCCTGGCCGGGGTCAAGATGAGCAAGTCGCTGGGAAACCTCGTCTTCGTCTCCCACCTGACCGCCGAGGGCCATGACCCTGCGGCGATCCGGCTGGGCCTGTACGAGTCCCACTACCGCGAAGACCGTGACTGGTCGCAGGACGTACTGGCCCGCGCCGAGGACCGACTGGCCCGGTGGCGGGCGTGGGCGACGGCAGCGCAGTCCCGTCCGGCGTCGGAGGCGGACCAACTCGTGGTCGAGGTGCGCACGGCTCTCGCCGACGACCTCGACACCCACCGGGTTCTCGACCTCGTCGATGCCTGGTGTGAGCAACTGGCGGAGGGCGGCGATCAGCCGACCGAGCAACTGACCGAGTCTGCGGGCGATTCAGCGGGCGACCGCTTCCGCACCCTGTGCTCGGCACTTCTGGGAGTGATTCTGTGAGCGACGAGGCCGCACTCGCCACCGACAACGCACGTCGCGAGTTCATCGACAACCTGAGCGCCATGGCCACCGGCAGCTACCTGCGTGAGGAAGACCGGGAGTTCTGGGACGCCCCCTTCCCGGAGTCCGCGGTCGCCGAAGCTGCCGAGATCCTGCACCGGCTGATCTCCGGGGCGAGGTCAGAACCAGCCGGGGAGGTCGTCCTGCAGGTGATGTCCGCCCACGACGCCCTGCAGGCGCTCAGTGACCGCCATGGTGGGGCGGTGTACGAGGACGAGGAGTACGAGGACTTCTGTGACCTGGTCACCGTGCTGTGCGAGGAGATCGGGGCGGACGGCGCCCAGGTCCTCGCCGACCTGGAACGGGTCACCGACGAGGACGACCAGGCCTGACGGGTGGCTGGCGGGCCACCGTCGGTCAGCGGAGAGCGGCTACGTGGCGATCGGCTCCAGCATCAGCGACTGGCTGGTGGTGCCCACGGGGCCGTCCAGGTCATGGATCCGGCCACTGGTCAGGCCGATGCCGTCCGGCCCGTAGCTGGCCTCGGCGGAGATGCCGATCCACTGGCCCCGGGGCAGCCGGTGCAGCTGGATGCTCAGGTCGGTGTTCATGAACGTCCACGACTTTGGGTCGAGGGTGGGGTTGGTGCCGTTGGCCACGTCGGCGACCGCGGCGAGCCTGGTCCACGGGGAGTCGGGGATGCCGGCGACGACCGGGATCCGGCTGTGCAGCCAGAGCTGGCCCGGGGCACCCCGGGTCACCAGTGAGTCGATGTAGCCGCTGGACCACATCTCGGCGAAGGCAGTCGACGTCGCCTCCTCCAACGGCACCATACCGGTAGCGCTGGATGCTCCTGCCTCATCAGCCCCACTGCGCTCACCGGGGGTCTCGATCCCGGCAGTGTCACGGGTACGCACCCACCAGCCGCTACCGCGGATGACCTCGCGACCTGCCGGATCGGTGACCACAGCCTCGACCAGGCAGATCCTGCGTCCCGGTCGGACGACCCGTCCCACCGCATGGAGTTCTCCCAGCGGGACCGCGCACAACAACTCGGTGGTGACCCGCACCAGGCGTCCGCCGGTCTCGGGGACGACCTGTTCGAGCACGTGGGTGATCAAAGCTGCGGGAGGCGAGCCGTGCTGGAACCCGCGACCCCAGGGACTCTCGGTGTGTTCAGTCGCGGTGAATGTCCGGGTGAACTGGCCGGTGTCGGTGGTCGACTCCGGCCCGGGCAGGAAGTAGGCGTCTGTGGTGGAGGTCATACCGCGGCAGTCTAGCCGTCGGGTGCGGACGGTGCTGTCGGCGGGCATGATGGTCCCTGTGAAAGCGATTCTCTGGGACATGGACGGCACACTGGTCGACACCGAACCACGGTGGGGGACGGCGACGTATGCGATGGCTGAGGCGATGGGACGGCCACTCACCCCGGAGGTGCGCGAGAAGACCGTCGGGGGGACAGCGGACGGTACCGTCCGGTTGTGCGCCGCGTGGGCCGGTCTGGACCCCACCGACGCTGAGGTCGAAGGCTGGATCTCCTGGCTCTACGCCAGGGTCTCCGAGCTCTTTGCCGAGGAGCTCGACATGCGCCCCGGCGTACCGGGACTGCTGGCGCAGGGCAATGCTGCAGGGATGCCGATGATGGTGGTGACGAACACTTTCCGCTCGCTGACCGACCAGGCGCTGGAGACGATCGGGGCCACCCACTTCCAGGGTTCGGTATGCGGCGACGAGGTCGCCGTCGGCAAACCTGACCCCACCGCCTACCTGACCGCGGCTGAACGACTCGGGGTCGCCCCCGATGACTGCCTGGTGCTGGAGGACTCCACCAACGGTATGACCGCAGCGGCTGCCGCGGGCTGCCGGGTGGTCGGGTTGCCTGCACCAGGGACCGTCGTGCCGTCCGGGGCGGTAGCAGTGGCCGAACTGCGTACCGACGGTCGGGACGACCTCGACGGACTGGACCTTGACGTGCTGTACGGCTTCTGGGCGGCCCTGGGGTAAGGCACTGCGACGACGATGCCGCCGATATGACACAATGAGAGCCGTGAAGAACTTCGATTCCCTGTTTGAGGAACTGTCCCAGCGCGCCAAGGACCGCCCTGAGGGCTCCGGCACCGTCAAGGCCCTGGACGCTGGGGTGCATTTCCAGGGCAAGAAGATCGTCGAGGAGGCCGGTGAGGTCTGGCTCGCCGCCGAGTACCAGTCCGACGACGAGCTCTCGGAAGAAATCTCGCAGCTGCTGTACTGGCTGCAGGTGGTCATGGTCGGTCGCGGCCTGACCCCGGACGACATCTACAAGTTCCTCTAGCACCGACAAGGCCACCGAAGCTGATGAGCACCTCGAGTAACCCCAACGAACTGCTGCGCGTCGCCGTCCCCAACAAGGGGTCGCTGTCGGAGACCGCCACCGACATCCTCGCCGAGGCCGGCTACCCCGGTCGCGGCGATTCCAAGTCGCTGACCATCGCCGACGATGAGAACGGCGTTGAGTTCTACTTCCTGCGTCCCAAGGACATCGCCATCTACGTGGCCAGCGGCCACCTCGACATGGGCATCACCGGCCGGGACCTGGCCGCGGACACCCGCGAAGAGACCGAGGAACTGCTGGAGCTCGGCTTCGGCGACTCCAGCTTCCGCTACGCCGCACCTGCGGACCAGGAGTGGACGGTGGAGAAGCTCGAAGGCAAGCGGATCGCGACGTCCTACCCGAACCTGGTGCGCCGGGACCTGGAGACCCGCGGCATCGACGCCAAGGTCGTGCGCCTCGACGGGGCCGTCGAGATCTCGATCCGGCTGGGTGTCGCCGACGCCATCGCCGACGTCGTCTCCACCGGACGCACCCTGCGCCAGCAGGGCCTGAAGCCCTTCGGCGACCCGGTGATCACCTCCACCGCGGTGGTTGTGGGGCAGAAGGGTGCCGAGATCGATGACCGCCAGCGCGTGCTGCTCAAGCGCATCGAGGGCATCCTGCACGCCCGCAACTACGTCATGCTGGACTACAACTGCTCCCGCGATGTGCTGGACAGCGTAGCCTCGGTGACACCCGGCCTGTCCGCCCCGACGGTATCGCCACTGGCGCAGGACAACTGGGTGGCAGTACGTGCGATGGTTCCCCGTCGTGACGCAAATACATTGATGGACAAACTGTCCGCCCTCGGAGCGGAAGCCATCCTGGCCACCGACATCAGGATCGCCCGTATCTGAGGCCAGACTCTGAAAGGTTTTGACGTGACTGAATCCGCGACCCCTGAGCCTACCGCCAGCACCACGCCTGAGATTCGGCACAATAAGCCGGTGACGTCGTCGACCGACCTGGTCACCGCGGCTGAGACCTACTCGCTGACGGCCCATACGGCCGATCATTTCCGCACCGAGGAGGACCTTCTCGGCACGATGGAGGTCCCGGAGCACGCCTACTACGGCATCCACGCGCTGCGGGCCGTGGACAATTTCCAGATCTCCCGGACCACGCTGAACTACCTGCCGGAGTTCATTCGCGGCATGGTGCAGGTCAAGAAGGCCGCAGCCATCGCCAACCAGCGGTTGCACACCCTGCCCAATGACAAGGCAGAGGCCATCGTCTGGGCCTGTGACCAGATTCTGGAACATCACCGGTGCATGGACCAGTTTCCGATCGACGTGTACCAGGGTGGTGCGGGTACCTCGACGAACATGAACGTCAACGAGGTGGTCGCCAACCTCGCCCTGGAGTACCTCGGGGAGGAGAAGGGCCGTTACGACGTCATCAACCCCAATGACGACGTCAACATGAGCCAGTCGACGAACGACGCCTACCCGACGGGTTTCCGGCTCGGCATCCACACCGCTTTCCAGGAACTCATCCGGCACCTGTCTGCCCTGGAGCGTGCTTTCGAGAGCAAGGGGGAGGAGTTCCGCGACATCATCACCATGGGGCGCACCCAGTTGCAGGATGCCGTTCCGGTCAGTCTCGGTGACGAGTTCTCCGCCTTCGCCCGAAACCTCGACGAGGAGCAGGCGCAGCTCTCGCGGGCTGCGGCATTCATGCTGGAGGTCAACCTGGGCGGTACGGCGATCGGCACCGGGGTGAACGCCCCGGCCGGTTACCAGCACCAGGTGGTCGCCGCACTCAGCGAGGTCACCGGGCTGGAGATCATCGGTGCCCGCGACCTGTTGGAGGCCACCAGCGACACGGGTGCCTACGTCAACGCCAGTTCGGTGGTCAAGCGCGTGGCGATGAAACTGTCGAAGATCTGCAACGATCTGCGGTTGCTGTCGTCCGGTCCGCGCGCCGGCCTCAACGAGATCAACCTGCCGGAACGCCAGGCAGGCTCGTCGATCATGCCGGCGAAGGTCAACCCGGTGATCCCGGAGGTCGTCAACCAGATCTGCTTCAAGGTCTTCGGCAACGACGTCACCATCTCGATGGCGGCGGAGGCCGGCCAGCTGCAGCTCAACGTGATGGAGCCGGTCATCGCCCAGTCACTGTTCGAGTCGATCCGTCTGCTCGCCCGGGCCTGCACCACTTTGCGCACCCTGTGCGTCGTGGACATCACCGCCAATGAGGAGGCGTGCCGGGCCTACGTGGACAACTCCATCGGTATCGTCACCTACCTCAACCCGCTGATCGGCCACCACAACGGTGACCTGGTCGGCAAGGAATGCGCACGAACGGGCAAGTCGGTGCGCGAGGTGGTCCTCGAGCGCGAGCTGTTGGACGAGAAGACCCTGGACAAGGTGCTGAGTAAGGAGAATCTGCTGCGACCGGTGTGGCGCGGCAAGCTCTACCTCGACGACTGACGGAATCCTCGGCAGGGGTACTGATCGGGTGTCCCCTGATGGGGGAAAGCAGACATACTAGTGCTGACGGGTGTTGTGTTACGGGGCTAACCTCGGGACTGTGACACTTCCAGCAGACGACTCCGCCCCCACGTACGACGACCGCATCCGCCAGGTGGCCCCGCAACCTTCACGGCCGGAGTTCCTTTGGTTGAACAACTCTGACCAGTCTCTTCAGCGCGCCTGGTCACTGTCTCTGCCACACGACCTCGCCGACCGCCGGGTGGTGGACGGCCCCCCTCCTGCACTGCCTCCGAATGAGGGGTTCCGTCGCATTTTCGCGGTGGACCAGGGGGAGGACCGCCGCCACCGGCTGGCCAGTGTCTACGGTGTAAAGGATGCCGCCACCGCACTGGAGGTCGCCTGGGACCGCCTGCGCCTCGCCAGCACCGGAAACGCAGGTTACCGTGCACTTCGGCCACTGCTCCAGGAGGTGGTGTCCGTCCCGCCGGAGACCCGGTCGTTGACGCACTCCTGGGAGACACTGTCGCGTGTCAACACCGACAAGCACGCCCTCGTCATCCCGTTCCTGCAGGATGAGGCGGTCTACGCCCTGCCAGCGGTGCTTCCGGTGGACACGATCGCCTGGGATGTGTCGGTCGCGATGCGGATTCTGTGGCTGGCACATGGCGGGGGACTGTTCGAGGAGACCGTCGCCTGTCACGACCTCGCCCTGGACGCCCTCGACCTCATCCGTTCGACCTACTCCTCCTGGCGAGAGGTTGCTGACGGGATCGTCGTGGGTCGTGCGCTGTCCACCGGACGGGTGGACGAGTCCTGCATCGCCTATGTCGACCAGGTTGCCATCGCCCTCAACCACCCAGATTCGCCCTGGGTGCGCTTGCCGTTGCACGAGAATGCATGAGGTGAACTGACGCCGCACCGGTATCGTGGAGGGCATGCTCCCTGACCCGGTCGCGCTCGCACACCGTTCCGCCCTCCGATCGATCGCCCGTATCGTCGAGGAGACCGCCACACCCACCGATCCGGCTGTTGCGCTGCACGCTGTCGCCGATCAACTCCGGGCCGGGAACACGCTGGTGGTCACCGGTGCAGGGGTCTCCACTGATTCCGGTATTCCCGACTACCGTGGCCCGGCCGGCTCGCTGGGGCGGCATCGTCCGATGATCTACCAGGAGTTCCGGCATGATCCGGCCGCGTCACACCGTTACTGGGCCCGATCCTTCGTCGGCTGGCGGGAGATGGCGACCGCCCGACCCAATGCGGCGCACTACGCCATAGCCGAGTTGGAGACCGCCGGGGCTGTCAGCGGAGTCATCACCCAGAACGTCGACGGCCTCCACGCCACCGCAGGGTCGCGGAACCTGCTGACACTGCACGGGGACCTCGCCCGGGTGATCTGCCTGGAATGCGGACACACCGAGGACCGTCGGGCCTTCGATACCCGTCTGGAATCAGCCAACCCCGGCTACCTGGAAGAGGTCCGCCTGGATCCCACCCAGGTCAATCCGGACGGTGACGTGACACTGGACGACGAACACGTCGCGAAGTTCCGGATGGTCGGCTGCATGAACTGCGGCTCGGTCCTACTGAAACCGGATGTCGTCTACTTCGGCGAGCCGGTGCCGCGTGAGCGCCATGACCGGGCGGCACAGATGGTGCAGGACGCCACGTCAGTCCTGGTCGCAGGATCGTCGCTGGCTGTGATGAGCGGATACCGGTTGGTGCTGGACGCACAGAAGACTGGTAAGCAGGTCTCGGTGATCAACGGTGGACCCGGGCGCGCCGATGCCCGGGTGGATACGTTGTGGCGCACCGGTGTTGGCCCGGCGTTCCTGGAACTGCTCGACGAGTTGGGGTTGGCGTGATGGCGGATAACGGGGTATTGGACCCCGAGTCGTTGCACCGCCTCGAGGGACTGGTTACGAACGACCCCGCGGACACGGTGGACCTCGAGGTCGCGGACGCACTTCTCCCTGGTGGCCTCCCCTTCGCGCTGCGAGAGCTGCTCCAGGTGAGTAACGGAGTCCGGGTCGGCGAGACGGAGGTCTTCGGCACCTCCAGGTTGATCGCGGCCAACGAGGATTCCGATCACCGGTGGGCGTTGGGGGAGCAGACCTTGGTCATCGGCCAGGCTGGTGCTGGTTCGGCCCTGGTGATGTCCTACGGCCGCCCCGAGGTATGCGAGGTCGACGACGATCCCTGGGACGCGCGTACGACCACGGAAACCTCGGACACCCCGCTCGAGTTGTTCACCGTCCACCAGGGCCGACCGCTGGCTCAACGCAGCACTTGGTGCGCTGTTCCCGGTCTCGACGACGCGATGCAGATGGTGCGGACCAGCCTCCGGGAGGACCTGGCGGCCATGGCGCAGACCGTGCTGGGGGCGGCGTACGGAGCACCGCTGTCCTCAGACATCATGGGCTTCGTGGCGGTGGATCCGGATCTTGCCGAGGAACTGCTGATCGCCGCCGACTGGGAGTCCTTCCTGATCAACTACCGGCCGGACCCGCCAAGTCCAGGGAGCAGTGCACAGGCGCAGTGGCGTCTTGCCTGCGATGCCCTCCTCGACCCCGATCACGGGGAGCTTCTGGACGCGGCGAGGTCGACGAGGGTCGCTTCAGGAGTTCCGTCCCCGGACACCGTCCGGGAGTTCGCCTTCCTCAGCATCCTGGCGAAGGCCCGCGAAGAACTGTGTGTTCAGGTCACCGGCGACGCGAGCATCAGAACGGACGGACCGGGACACCGGCTCGCTGCGACGTATGTCTCCGGACATGTACCGGTGAGCCTCAACCAGGCCCGTTAGCGTGACACCCACGGACGGTGACCCACTCGGGTAGGAGACCGCTCTCGGGTGGTCGTTGTCCCTGTCCTACGAGCTCGGTCCGGACCGCATCATCGACGAGGGTCTTTCGATTACGTCGGTGGCATGGCGATCGCCATGAATCACCCTGAATCCCCGTGGGCCACCACGCCGTTGAAGTAACAGCGGAGTACCCGCAAGGCTCTTGCACGGAACACCGAGACGGAATAACCTGGTGCGATACATGTGATACAGGAGGTAGCGACCATGCCTATGTCCATCCGATTCTCTCCAGAAGAAGAAGCACGACTGGAGGCACTGGCCAACAGGACCGGTCGACCCAAGAGCTTCTACGTCCGCCAGGCGGTGCACACGTACCTCGACCAGATCGAGGAGGCCTACTGGCAGGATGAAGCCGTCCGGAAATGGGAGAAGTCCGGGAAGCCCTCCCGTCCTGCTGAAGAGCTGTGGGAGGAACTGGGGTTGTGAACCAAAGGGGAGGATATGGGGGCTTGAAACCACACCTGAGTTCGACCGTACGGCACGCAAACTGGACCGGCAGGTTCTCAAGAGAATCGAAACCTACCGGGATGAGGTGTGTGGCCTCGCTGATCCGAGAGGAAGAGATCATCATCGTCGCCGTTGCGCTCGGACACAGGTCCAGCGTCTATTGACGTCGGCTCAAGCGAACTCGACCGGCACCCCGGGGTACTCCGGTGGGGTCCCGTTGAAGGCCGGGCACATGGACTGGAAGGAACACCAGCCGCAGAGCTTCGAGGTCTTCGGGGCGAAGTTGCCGGACCGGGCGTCATTGCCGATCTGCGACCAGATCCGGCCCAGATCCTTCTCCACGTAGTTGAGTTCGGACGGGGTGGGGGAGAGCACCATATCGTCCTGCACCTTGAGGTACATCAGCCGCAGCTGCTCGGGGATGTGGTCGAAGAGCCGCCACCACACCAGTGCGTAGAACCGCATCTGGAACATGGCTTGTGCCGAGAACCGGGGGATGGGCTTCTTGCCGGTCTTGTAGTCGACCACCCGGACGGCGCCGGACGCCGCGATATCCACCCGGTCGATGAAGCCGCGCACCGGTACCCCGTTCGGCAGGGTGGTTTCGACGAACTTCTCGACCGACTCGGCGTCGAAACCGGCCGGGTTCTCCATCATGAAGTAGCCCTTCACCAGGTCTCGGGAGGCCACGAGGAAGTCCATGTAGTCGGAGTCGGGTACCAGCTCGTTGAGCTGGTCGTCCTTCGCGGTCATCTCCGCCCAGTGCGGCTTGAGCATCTTCACCGCGACCGGGTAGGTACGCTCCTCCCGCGGCAGTCCGTGGAGTTCCTCCAGCACCGAGTGCACCAAGGTGCCCTTGACCTGCGCCACGGTGCTGGGTTCCTCCAGTCGGTCGATGGCCCGCAGCCGGTAGAGCAGTGGGCACTGCCGGTAGTCACCGACCCGGGAGGGTGACAGCGCCAACGGGCGCCGTCGCGACGGTGCCGACTGTGCAGACTGTGCCGGAGATGCAGGGATGTCAGCAGCAGAGGTCACAGGTGCTCCAGCATCTTGCCCGGGTTGAGGATCCCGGTCGGGTCAACGGCGTTCTTGATCTCGCGGTGCAGTCGACGGTTGCCCTCATCCAACTCCTTGGCAAGCCACTCGGCCTTGATCACGCCCACCCCGTGCTCACCGGTGATCGTCCCACCCAGGGACAACCCCAGGGCCATGATCTGGTCGAAAGCATCCATGCCTGCGGCGACGGAGGCATCGTCGGAGAGGTCGTAGAAGACCGAGGGGTGGGTGTTGCCGTCTCCGGCGTGGGCGACCAGGGCGACCGTCGCACCGGTGGTGTCGCGAATGTCCTCGACCCCGCTGCAGAAATCGGCGAGCTGGTTGCGGGGAACGCAGACATCCTCGATCATCTGCCCACCGCCGTGGGAGCGGGTGTAGTGCTCATTGGCGACCTGTACCGACCGGCGGGCGGCGACCAGCAGGTCGGAGTCGGTGGGGTTGTCGGCGAAGGCGACGTCCGCTGCCCCGTGCTCTTCGGCGACGGCGGCGAAGGCCTCGGTGTCGGCCGCGGCGGTCACCGAGTCGGACTGCATGATCAGCACCGCGCCGACCGAGGCGTCCAACCCGAAGTCACCGATCTCGCTGATCATGCCGATGGTCATACCGTCCATCATCTCCAGCATCGACGGGGTGGCACCGGTGGCCATGTAGGCGGTGACCGTCTCCGTGGCTGCCCGGACGGTCGGGAACGTCGCCAGGGCGCTCAGCGGGGCTGGCCCGGCCGGGACCAGCTTCACGGTGACGCCCACGATGACCCCGAGGGTGCCCTCGGAGCCGGTGAGCAGACCCACCAGGTCCAGTCCGGCCACCCCCTTGATGGTGCGGTGCCCCAGTGTAGTGAGCGTACCGTCGGCGAGCACCACCTTGATCTCGCGGACGTATTCGCGGGTCACCCCGTACTTCACGCAGCACATGCCACCGGCGTTGGTGGCGATGTTGCCGCCGATGGTGCACATCGCCACTGAGCCGGGATCCGGCGGGTAGGCCAACCCATGTGCCTTCAGAGCGTCCTTCAGATCCTGGTTGATCACCCCGGGTTCGACCGTGGCGGTCATGGTGTCGGCGTCGATCTCGAGGATGCGGTCCATGGAACGCAGCGACAGCAGGATCGCCCCGGCGATCGCGCATGCTCCACCGGCCAGCCCGGAACGCGCCCCCTGCGGCACCACCGGGATGCCGTGGGTGTGAGCGAAACGCATGGTGTGCACGACGTCGTCGACCGAGGTCGCCCGCACCAGGGCGAGAGCCGCCCCCTCGGGGCGGTACACCGATTCATCGGTGGAGAAGGACGCCAGGACGTCCGGGTCGGTGCTCAAGGAGCCGTCCAGTTGGGCCTGCAGGTCGTGCAGGTCCGGGGAGTCCGGAAAGTTCTGCTGGTCAGGATGTGCGGTCGGTGACGGGGAATCGGTGGTGGCCATGTGCGCCATTCTAGTGGGTGTCGGGTGCGTGTCGATCTCGAGTGATGCCGTGTCCTGATTGCCACTACCGTGGGGGCCATGAAGTCGAACAGTCGTCTCGCCGGAACCAGCTCGCCATACCTCACCGCCCATGCGGACAACCCGGTGGACTGGTGGCCCTGGGGCCCCGAGGCCTTCGCCGAGGCGCGTCGCCGCGACGTCCCTGTGTTCATCTCCATCGGATACTCCACCTGCCACTGGTGCCACGTCATGGCCGAGGAGAGCTTCGAGGACCCGGCCGTGGCCGCGGTGGTCAACGAGACGACCGTGCCGATCAAGGTCGACCGTGAACAGCACCCCGATGTCGACGCCTACTACATGCAGGCCACCATCGCACTGAGCGGCCAGGGTGGGTGGCCAATGACGGTCTTCGCCGATGCCGATGGGCGTCCCTTCTTCGCCGACACCTACTTCCCGGCGACCCCTCGTCCTGAACCGCAGCCGGGGCGTCCCTCCTTCTCCCAGGTGATCGATGCGGTGCACCGCACCTGGACGACCGACCGCGGCAAGATCGACGAGTTGACCGACAAACTCAACGACGCCCTCGCCGGCAGTGCCGAGTCGGACCTGGACGAGAGCAGTGCCACCGATACCACCGGATCCATGACCCAGCAGGCGACCGCCGAGCTGCCCACCCGCATCGTCCAACGCATGCGCGCCTCGGAACAGCCCACCGGCGGGTTCACCGGAGCCCCGAAGTTCCCGCCGACCGCCGCCTTGCTGGGCCTGGTGCGCTGGGCGGAGAACACCACCTCCGGGGAGGCGGCCGGAGAGGTCCTCGACATTGCGGCCCGTACCTGGCGTCCGATCCTCACCGGTGGGCTCTTCGACCACGTCGAGGGTGGTTTCCACCGCTACTGCGTGGACGAGGACTGGACGGTGCCGCACTTCGAGAAGACCCTCTACGACAACGCGCTGCTGCTGCGCGCCCTGGCGGCCTACACCGTGTGCCGACCGGAGGACACTGCCGCGGCCAATGCCCTGGAGATGACCCGCAGCTTCCTGGACACCCGCCTGCGCGTCGGTGACCTCTACGCCAGCGGCCTCGACGCCGACACCGTTGTCGATGATGGAGAAGAGAACGGTGCTCACCGCGTCGAGGGCTACACCTACACCTGGACCCCGGAGGAACTCGGACGCTTCGGACTGGCAGGGGAGTCCGACCTCGACGGCCGTCGGATCCTCACCGCCCGAGACGGCGATCCCGATACCGACCCGGAAACTGGGGCCCTCACCGAGAACACCCGTGCCGCACTGGCCGGGCTGCGGGCGGAACGTCCCCAACCAGCCGTCGACACCAAGGTCGTGACCGCCTGGAATGCCATGACCTCGGTCGCGCTCAGCGAACTCGGCGATGCACAGGGTGCCGCCACCGTCGATGCCCTGTGGGCCCACGCCGTGGACCGCGACGAGGAGGGCACCGTCCTCGCCGTCCGGCGGTGCACCGGCACCCCAGACGCCACGGCCGGGCTGGAGGACTGCGCCTGGCTGCTGCTGGCCCTGGTCCGTGCCGTCGAGCACACCGGTGCAGAGCACCACCTGGCCCGGATCTCCGAACTCGTCCGGCACATCCAGGTCACCTTCGCCACCGACGCCCCGGGCCGCTGGTACGACGCAGCAACCCCGGTCGCCGCCACGGGCGTGCGTCCCCGCGACCCCTACGACGGCGCCACCCCTGCCGCCGTCGGAGTGCTCGCCGAGGCCCTCAGCTTTGCCGGCGGCCTGGCCACCGCCATGGAGGACGCCGACATCCGTACCGTCGGTGGTCGGTGGAGGGCCGAGGCCCGCCGTATCCTCGACACCCACACAGAGGTCGTCGAGCGGCACCTCGTCGGCGCCGGTGGTTGGTTGTGCGCCCTGCAGTCCCACCTCGCCGGCCCGGTACAGGCCACCACCCGGGAGGCCAGCGACGCACAAACCGCCGCACTGCGTGCCAGCCTGGGAACCTCCGCACTGATCCTGCGTGCCGAGGACGGTGCCCGGCTGCTGGGGCAGACACCGGACGGGCCGGTGTCCCAGGTGTGCCGGGACGGGGTGTGCCAGATCGCCGAAGCACTGGACTGACTCGACCGTCGGCGGAGTTGGTACAGTTGCCCGGTTGACATTCCACTGAAAGGGGAACCCCGTGGCATACTCCGGCCCGTTCCAGCCCGGCGACCGGGTGCAGCTCACCGACGCCAAGCGACGGCACTACACCATCACCCTGGAGACCGGGGGCAGCTACTTCACCCACAAGGGCGAGATCAAGCACGACGACATCATCGGCCAGCACGAGGGCACCGTGGTGGTCTCCCACGTCGGCGGCGAGTACCTGTGCTTCCGCCACCTGCTCGTCGACCACGTGCTCTCCATGCCGCGCGGTGCTGCGGTGATCTACCCGAAGGACGCCGCCCAGATCCTCGTCGAGGGCGACATCTTCCCCGGCGCGAAGGTCCTGGAGGCCGGGGCCGGTTCCGGTGCCCTGTCGATGACCCTGCTGCGCGCTGTCGGTCACGAGGGCCAGGTCATCTCCTACGAGATCCGTGAGGATCACCTGGACTACGCCCGCGACAACGTCAACGAGTACATGGGGGAGGACCCGGCGAACTGGTCGTTGCGCCTGGGTGATCTCAACGACGTCACCGTCGAGGACACCGATGGCCCGGTCGACCGCGTCATCCTGGACATGCTGGCCCCCTGGGAGTGTTTGGAGACTGTCCGGGACCTGCTGATCCCGGGCGGAGTTTTCATGACCTACGTGGCGACCGTCCCTCAGCTGATGAAGGTGATGGAGGGCATCCGTGAGCTGGGCTGCTTCACCGAGCCCAAGGCGTGGGAGTCCCTGGTGCGCGAGTGGAAGGTCGAGGGGTTGGCTACCCGTCCGGAGCACCGGATGAACGCCCACACCGCCTTCCTGGTCTGGGCCCGTCGTCTGGCCGACGGCACCGTCGCACCGAAGCCCCAGCGTCGCGCGCGGAAGTAGTGACGGTACACCCGCTCCAGGGAATTCCCGGGCAGACGGATAGGCTACCTTGACCCGGATGTAGAGTGGTGGTCTATGACGCAGCACACCACACACAACGGACCGACTGCCCCGGTCGACTCTGGCCCGGAGTCGTACCGGCAGCTGCAACTGGCCAACCGCACCCTGGGCACCCGCAACGCCAAGCTCACCGAGATGCTCAAGGCCAGCCGGGACAAGCTCGACGAGCTCAACCTGCGACTCGACGCCCTGGCAGAGCCGCCCAGCACCTACGGCACTCTGCTTGATTCCGAGACCGCCACCGAGGGGTGGACCGCCGAGGTCTTCACCGCCGGTCGCCGGATGCGTCTGGCCGTCAGCCCCCGGGTGGGACGTGGCGAGCTCACTCCCGGCACCCTGGTGCGGCTGGGGGAGGGCCAGCAGGTCGTCGAGGTCTGCGGCTACGCCGACTCCGGTGACATCGCCACCGTGGTGGAGGTGGTCGGCTCCGACCGCATCGTCGTCGCCGACAAGCTCGGCGAGGAGACCCTGATGAAGTGCGCCGGTGCGCTCACCGACGTGCTCGCCGCCCAGCAGGTCGGCCCGGGCGACAGCGTGGTCGTCGACCGCAAGGCCGGCTACGCCTTCGAGGTCATCTCCCGCGCCGAGGTCGAGGACCTGGTGCTCGAGGAGGTGCCGGATGTCGCCTACACCGACATCGGTGGTCTGGAGAGTCAGATCGAGCAGCTGCACGACGCCGTCGAGCTGCCCTTCCTGCACCCGGAGCTCTACCGCGACTACGGCCTGCTGCCGCCGAAGGGTGTGCTGCTCTACGGCCCGCCCGGCTGCGGTAAGACGCTGATCGCCAAGGCGGTGGCGTCCTCGCTGTCGAAGAAGATCACCGCCGAGACCGGACGCCCGGACGCGAAGTCCTACTTCCTGAACATCAAGGGCCCGGAGTTGCTGAACAAGTTCGTCGGTGAGACCGAGCGTCAGATCAGGCTGATCTTCGAGCGCGCCCGCAAGATCGCCTCCGCCGGCCAGCCGGTGATCATCTTCTTCGACGAGATGGAGGCCATCTTCCGCACCCGTGGCACCGGTGTGTCCTCGGACGTGGAGTCCACCGTGGTGCCGCAGCTGCTCGCCGAGATCGACGGTGTGGAGGGGTTGCGCAACGTCATCGTCATCGGTGCGTCCAACCGTGAGGAGCTCATCGACCCGGCGATCCTGCGTCCGGGACGTCTGGACGTCAAGATCCGGGTGGAGCGTCCCGACCGGGCCGCCGCCGGCGATATCCTGGAGAAGTACCTCACCACCGAGGTCCCGCTGTCTCCCGCACTGGTCGCCGAGAGCGGCTCCACCGGGGCAGCGGCCGAGGTGCTGCGTACCCGGATCATCGACAACCTCTACTCCGACGAGCGCCCGTACCTCACGCTGCACTTCGCCGACGGCACCAGTTCCGACCTGTACTACCGCGACTTCGCCTCCGGCGCGATGTTGGCGAATATCGTCGACCGGATCAAGAAGCTGGCCATCAAGGACGTGCTGCGTGGCGAAGGCGACGGCATCACCACAGCCCACGCCGACGCCGCCGTGGCCGAGGAGTGCCGGGACAACGACGACCTGCCCGACACCACCAACCCGGCCGAGTGGGCCCGGATCTCCGGGCACTCCTCCCGCCGGGTCGTCGAGATCAGCATGGCGGACCAGGCCGATGAGTTCGGCCAGACCGGCACCGCCGGCACTGCAGGGGAGCTGGCACCGTGAAGCGGCTGATCGGCACCGAGACCGAGTTCGGCATCTTCGCCCCGGAGGACCCCTACGCCAGCCCGATCGAGACCTCCACCCAGGCGGTCATCGCCTATGCGGCGACTACCGGGCTGGGAGTCAACCGGCGGACCCGATGGGACTACGAGGCGGAGTCCCCGTTGCGCGACGTCCGCGGTTTCGACCTGCGTCGCTACCGCACCGCCCCGGTGATCGACCCGAATGCCCTGGGTGCGGCGAACCTGGTCACCACCTCCGGTGCCCGGTTCTACGTCGACCATGCCCACCCGGAATACTCCTCGCCGGAGACCACCAACGCCTGGGACGCGGTGATCTGGGACAAGGCCGGTGAACTGGTCATGCACACTGCCGCCCAGGCGGCCGGGCAAGTGGAGGACCAGCCCACGCTGACGATCCACAAGAACAACGTCGACGGCAAAGGGGCGTCCTACGGGGCCCACGAGAACTACCTGTACCCCCGTACCTACGAGGCCGAGGCGATCCAGGCCGCATTGATCCCGCACTTCGTCACTCGCCAGGTCTACACCGGTGCCGGACGCATCGGCCTCGGTGAGGCCGGCCAGGAGCAGGGTTTCCAGATCAGCCAGCGTGCCGACTACATCGAGACCACGGTGTCGCTGGAGACCACGCTGAACCGGGGCATCATCAACACCCGCGATGAGCCGCACGCCGGCTCGGACTGGGCCCGACTGCACGTGATCATCGGGGACGCGAACCTCTCCGAGTTCGCCACCTTCCTCAAGATCGGCACCACCGCACTGGTCTTGGACGCCGTCGGCGCCGGGGCGGACTTCTCCGACCTGGCACTGTATGAGCCGGTGGAGTCGGTGAAGACCGTCTCCCGGGACCTGGACTGCTCCACCCAGCTGCGTCTCTACGGCAACAAGGAGCTCACTGCGGTCCAGATCCAACGGGAGATCCGTCGCCGTGTCATCGAGGCCGTCCCGGAGTCCGAACGCGGGGCCTACGACGACATGGTGCTGGAGATGTGGGAGACCATCCTCGACGACCTGGAACGCGATCCGTCGTCGACCGCCGACCGGCTGGACTGGACCGCCAAGCTGGCGCTGATGAACGCCTACCGGGCCCGTGGCCTGGACTGGGACCATCCCACCCTGGCGGTGGTGGACATCCAGTACCACGACATCGACCCGGCCAAGGGTCTGTACCACGCGCTGGTCCGCAAGGGACGGATGCGCACCCTGGTGCCGGCCGAGGCGGTCGCCGACGCCGTCGCTTCAGCACCCCGGGACACCCGGGCGTGGCTGCGTGGCGAGGTCGCCCGCCGGTTCTCCGACGAGCTGTTGGCGGCGAACTGGGACACGCTGATCCTGGACACCCCCGGTGAGTCGGTCGGGGCCACCCGGGTGTGGCTTCCCGACCCGGCCACCGGCACCGCCGAGGAGTTGGAGGGCGCCCTGGCGGACGTCTCCGACGCTGCGGGGCTGGTCCGGGTGATCGGCGAGAGAATCCCCGGCTCCGTGGCCGGTCTCGACTGATAGCCTTGGGAAGTATCAGTCACCCCACCGGGGTGACTCGTAGACAGGTGCACAGATGGTGCACAGAGAGGGTGGATAATCGTGGCCGGAGGATCAGGACAGAACCAGGTGCACGGTGGCCGTGGCCCGTCGGATGACGAGACCACCGGCGGCGATGCCGCCGCCACCGGCCAGGAGCAGCTGAAGGTCAGCGGCACCGACGACCTCCTCGACGAGATCGACGGTCTGCTGGAGTCCAATGCCGAGGAGTTCGTGAAGTCCTACGTGCAGAAGGGCGGGCAGTAGTCACGTCCGCCGAGTCCGTGTACACCCGCCGGATCATGGGTCTGGAGACCGAGTTCGGCATCACCAGCGTGCTCGACAGTCACCGGCGACTGGGCCCGGATGAGGTGGCACGCCACCTGTTCGCACCGGTGGTGGAGAAGTACCGCAGCAGCAACGTCTACTGGCACAACGCCTCCCGGGTGTACCTGGACGTCGGCGCACACCCGGAGTACGCCACCGCCGAGTGCGACTCGCTGCACCAGCTGCTGGCCCACGACCGGGCCGGCGACCTGATCTTCCACCGGCTCGCCGAGGACTGCGAGGCGGCGCTGGGACAGCGCGACATCGGCGGTAAGGTCTACCTGCTGAAGAACAACACGGACTCGATCGGCAACTCCTACGGTTGCCACGAGAACTACCTGGTCGGCCGGGACATGTCCCTGAAGGGCCTGTCGGCCCAACTGCTGCCGTTCCTGGTGACCCGCCAGTTGATCTGCGGTGCCGGGAAGATCAGTGTGCCGACCTCAGGTGCACCGAACGAGAACTTCGGGCCGGGCTACTGCCTGTCCCAGCGTGCCGACCATGTGTGGGAGGGGGTGTCATCGGCCACGACCAGGTCGCGTCCGATCATCAACACCCGTGATGAGCCGCACGGTGACTCCTCCCGGTTCCGCCGGCTGCACATCATCGTCGGTGACTCGAATATGTCGGAGACCACCACCGCACTGAAGGTCGGCTCCGCACTGCTGGTGCTGGAGATGATCGAGGCGGGCGTGGACCTGCCCGATTTCGAGCTGTCCAATGAGATCCGCTCGATCCGGGAGATCTCCCGCGACTTCACCGGCACCACGCCGATGGGCCTGCGGGGCGGGGGAGAGGCGACCCCGCTGCAGATCCAGCGGGCCTTCCATTCCGCGGCGGAGTCCTGGTTGGCGCGGCGACCGGAGGACGGCGAACTGGGTACCGGAACCCCCAACTCCGAGCTTGCCCCGGTGGTCGAGCTGTGGGGTCGGGTCCTCGACTGCTTCGAAACCGGCGACTTCTCGCCGGTGGACACCGAGATCGACTGGGTGATCAAGAAGAAGCTCATCGACCGTGTGGCCGAACGTGGCTCCCTGGACATCACCGACCCGCGGCTGGCACAGATCGACCTGACCTACCACGACATCAACCCTGACCGCGGCCTGTTCCACCTGCTGGCCCGCCGTGGCCAGGCAGCGACGATCGTCGACCCGGTTGCGATCGAGGACGCCGCCGAGAACGCACCGCGTACCACCCGTGCAGCCGTTCGGGGACGGTTCCTCGCTGCCGCGGAGAAGAGCAGTCGGCAGACCACCGTGGACTGGACCCGGCTGAAGGTCAACGGGGAGGGCGGCGCCGAGCTCGTCCTGCCCGACCCCTTCATCCCCGAGGCCGAAGGTCTACAGACCCTGCTGGACATCCTGGCCGGTGATCCGGCATGAGCCCGGCGGGACCCCAGCACCGTAACCGGGCGATGCAACCGTACTGGGATCCTGCGGCCAGCCGGATCATCAACCTGGTCCTGGCACTGCGGGGTACCGCCCGTTCGGCCAGCTGGGTCATGGCCCACGTGCACGGGTACCTGCCGCCACTGACCGGACTGCCGGGTGCCGAGGTGGAGAGGAAGTGGGCGTCGGCCCGCCGCCAGTTCGACCGCGACCGTCAGTTGCTCAGCAGCATCGGCATCGAGGTGGAGAACCTCTCCCGCACGGATGCGAATGGCGAACCCGAGGAGCATTACGTGATCGACCCTGAGGTCAGCGACCTTGCGGAGCTCAATCTGACCTCCGGCCAGTGGAACGTCCTGGCAGCAGCCGCGAACTGGGTCCCAAATGCCTCCCTGGTGCCGGTGGTCCAGGCCGCGTTGACGAAACTGGCTGTGGATGCCCCGGACAAGGCCGTCGGCCCGTACGCGGATGCCCCGGACATGTCGGGACGCGTGTCGGACGCCCAGGACCTCGGCAACGAGGACATCAACACACTCGTCAAAGCTTTGGACCGGAACCTCTCCCTGACATTCAACTACTGGCCGGCCCGGACCGCGGAGCCGAGACAGCGCCGCCTGGACCCCTGGGCTGTCGCTGCGGTCGGTGCGAACCTGTACGTGACCGGTCATGACCGTGACCGGGGTGCCCAACGGACCTACCGACTCTCCCGCATCGCCGACCTGGAGGTCGGCACGGACATCATCCGGCACCCGGCCCCGGACCGTCCCGGCAGTGAGCTGGTCACCGAGGGGCTCCAGATGTCGTCCGGTGTGGTGACCGCACGGGTGCTGTTCCGGGACGCGGGCGGTGGCGCTCAGGAGCTGCGTGCCCTGGCCACCGGGGCCGAGGAGTCGCACCCGGAGGGTACGGTGCGCACCATCGGGCCGATCAGCCGTGCGGAACTGTTGCGCAAGGCCTGCGAGTACGCCCCGGACGCCCTGGTTCTCTCCCCGCCGGACCTGGTCGCCGATGTGGTGGAACAGTTGACCACGGCCCGGGAGACATTCTCGGATTTCCCGAAGGAGACACCGTGAACGCGACCGTCCCGAAGAAGAGCTCGAAGAACTACACCGTCTGGCAGGTCCGTCGGGCGCTGTCGCTACTGGCCTGGATTCAGTCCGCCCCACACCCCACGCTGGTCCGGGCGATGGACATGTTCGGTGTTCCGGTCCCGCAGTTGCGCCACGAGCTGGTGAAACTCGGCGACTCCGGGGTGCCGGACTACCTCCCGGATGATCACGTCATGATCACCGCGGCCCCGAACGTCCTGTCCCCGGTGGAGGTGACCCGGAACCAGGGTGTGGGACGCCCGCCGGCGTTGACCGATGCCGAGGCGAACACCCTGATCCTGTCCTTGGAGCGGATGGGCAGCGTGCTCGACGGGGAGGCCGCGGAGAATCTGCGGGCGGCGATGGGAGCATTGCGTAGCCTCCAGCGTGAGCGTCGGGACCGCAGGGACAACTTCGTCCCCGACGAGTACACCTCGCCCAGCGGCACCGTCGGTGCCGAGCACGCCGGCCACCAGAGCAGCCAGTATGTCGGTTCCGGAGTCGCTGCGACCGCGGCAGCCCTGCGCGAGGGCGTCGCTGAGCGGAGGTGGGTGGCACTGACCTACGTTTCGGTGTCATCCGATTCGGTACGTCGACGCGAACTGGTGCCGGACCAGGTGGACTTCATCAACGGGTCGGGATACCTGTGGGCCAGGGAAGGCGAGGACGCCGACCAACGGTGCTTCCACCTGTCCCGGATGTCGGAGGTGGAGGTGCTCGACCGGAAAGCCCCCAGTGTGCTGTCCCGGCCGTTGGACGACGCCGACCCCTTCGGTTTCGACCACGAGAGTCAGCAGTGGGCCGACCTCGTGCTCCGCCCGGATGCCGGGTGGATGTTCGAGTACCTGCCGATGTGGCAGGTCGAAGAAGACTCAGACGCCGGAGAGGCCGGAGATGAGGTCGCGTTGCGGGTCAGTATCCCCGATACCGGGGAGTGGCTGGAGCGTTTCGTGCTCGGCTACAGCCCGTACATCGAGCGCATCGTCAGCACTGTCAACACTGTCGGCGCTGACGGCGCTGACAGCGCTGACGGGAACGTCGAGAATGAAGGCGTCGGACGTGATCTTGCTCACCGTGTGAGCCTCCGGGCCGCCGCTGCGGTGGAGGCATACGCCCGACTGGCGTAGTCTAAGCCCGAGACTGATTCTCACTGATCATCACTGTGGCACTGCAGCACAGTGACACTGCACCGAGGTGCAGTCGACTAAACCGAAGGCAACGACTGTTGCCTGACCTAATGAAAGGCCGGTACCAATGGGCGGCGTCAGCTTGTGGCAAATCCTGATCATTGTCCTGATCATCCTCCTGCTCTTCGGTGCGTCGAAGCTGCCCAACCTCGCGCGTTCCGTCGGGCGGTCCGCACGCATCTTCAAGTCCGAGGTACGTCAGATGAAGAACGACGACCAGCCCCAGGTCGAGAAGGCTCCTGAGTCCTCTGCACCCTCCGAGGCCGACCGGATCGCCAACGACTTCACCACTGACCCGGTGGAGCCGGTTGATCGTGTCGACCCCACCAAGAAGAACGACCTGTAGGAGTCCCCTCACCATGCCGGGTACCTTGGAAATACTCATCATTGCGCTGGTCATCGTGGTGCTCTTCACCGCCAACAAGCTGCCGAACGTGGCACGCTCCCTGGGTCGTTCCATGCGGATCCTCAAGTCCGAGGTCCGCGAGATGAAGAACGACGAACAGCCTGTCGCACACACCAATGACTGACAGTTCCTCTGCAGAGCGGACTGTGCGGGTGCCCACCCGGCCCCGCCGGAAGTCTGCTAAGAAGAAGCGACGCTCGACCGAGCAGGAGATGAGCCTGGTCGAGCACCTTCGCGAGCTTCGCCGACGCGTCCTCATCGCCGTGGCGGCAATGGCCGTGGGCACGATCCTGGGGTACACCTGGTACGGCACCGGGGTGTTCGGCACGCCGAGTCTCGGCGAGATCCTGCGCGGGCCCTACTGCAACCTGGACCCTGAGCTTCGCTTCGGCAGTGATTCCGGGGAGTGTCGCCTGCTGGCGACGACGCCCTTCGAGATGTTCGTCCTGCGCCTGAAGATTGGTTTCCTCGCCGGTCTGGTGCTGTCCGCGCCGTTCTGGCTGGGACAACTCTGGGGGTTCATCACCCCGGGGTTGAAGAAGAACGAGAAGATGTGGACCCGCGTCTTCGTCGGCGCCGCCACGCTGCTGTTTGTGGCCGGTGCGGTGCTGGCGTTCTTCGTCGTGAACTACGGTCTGGAGTTCCTGCTCACCATCGGTGACGAGGCGCAGATCGCGGCGTTGAACGGAACGTCCTACTTCAACTTCCTGTTGATGCTGCTGCTGGTCTTCGGGCTGAGTTTCGAGCTGCCGCTGATCATCGTGATGCTCAATGTGGTGGGTGTGTTGCGGTACGACACCTTGAAGGACAAGCGTCGGTACGTCATCCTGGTGTTGTTCATCTTCGCCGCGGTCATGACACCCGGTGGCGACCCGATCTCGATGGTGATTCTGGCGACCTCGATGTGCCTGATGATGGAGATCGCCATGCAGATCGCCCACTTCAACGACTATCGTCGTAAGAAGAAGGGCCTGATTGACGATATCCCGGACGATCTCGACGACGAGTCTGCGTCCACCATCGGCGACGCCGCCCCGATCAACGACGCAGCGTCCGACACCGGTCCGAAGGTGACCCACGCGGCCGGCAAGACCCGGTACCGTGATCCTCAGGCCGGCACCCCCGCCAACCCCACCAACTTCGACGCTGAAAGCACCAACGGTAGAAACAACTTTGACGACATCCTCTGAGTCCAGCGCGCCCATCGAAGCCACGGAAGCCACCGAAGCCACTGTGCCCCGCCACCCCGCAGTCGAGGCCTTCGCCGCGGCCTACGAGTTCCCGCTGGACGACTTCCAGCTGACCGCTGCCGACTCCATCGCCCATGGCCGCGGTGTACTTGTCTGTGCGCCCACCGGCGCCGGTAAGACGGTGGTGGGGGAGTTCGCCGTCCACGAGGCATTCCGGCTGGACGGCACCTGCTTCTACACCACCCCGATCAAAGCGCTGAGCAACCAGAAGTACCACGACCTGGTCGCCATCTACGGCGCTGACCGGGTCGGACTGCTCACCGGTGACGTCAGCATCAACGGGGATGCCCCGGTCGTCGTGATGACCACCGAGGTGCTGCGCAACATGGTCTACGCAGAGTCCGACCGTCTGGACCGGCTGACCCACGTGGTGATGGACGAGGTCCACTTCCTGGCCGACCCGTCGCGCGGGCCGGTCTGGGAGGAGACGATCCTCAACCTGGACCCCTCGGTGATCCTGGTGAGCCTGTCGGCGACGGTGTCGAATGCCGAGGAGTTCGGGTCCTGGCTCTCCACCGTCCGCGGGCAGACCGATCTGGTGGTCACCACCCATCGCCCGGTACCGCTGGACCAGTTCATGATGGTCGGCTCGCAGATCCTGCCTCTCTACGAGGAACCCCGCAGGAAGAAGTCAACGACGTCGCAGCACCAGCCCCGTGACCGCGAGGTCAACCGGGCGGTCGTCGCCGCGTCCGCGCGTGCCGAGGAGTCCGGACGCCGCCAGGGCCCGAAGCGCACCGACGTCGTCATGTCAATGCGTAAGGCCTCGATGCTGCCGGCGATCTACTTCATTTTCTCCCGGGCTGGCTGCGATGGTGCGGTCCGGCAGCTGCTCGTCGACCGTATCCGACTGACCACCGATGCCGAACGCGATGACATCCTGACCACCGTCGATGCCGGGGTCGCCGGCATCGACACCGAGGACCTCGGGGTGCTGGGCTTCCGGCAGTGGCGCCGGGCGTTGGGCAACGGCTACGCAGCCCACCACGCCGGGATGCTGCCGGCCTTCCGCCACATCGTCGAGGACCTGTTCTCCCGTGGCCTGCTCAAGGTCTGCTTCGCCACCGAGACCCTGGCGTTGGGTATCAACATGCCCGCCCGCACCGTGGTACTGGAGAAGCTGATCAAGTTCGACGGAGAGGGCCACGTCGAGCTGACTCCGGGGCAGTACACCCAGCTCACCGGACGCGCCGGACGCCGCGGCATCGACACCCAGGGCAACGCTCTGGTGCTGTGGCACCGCGGCATCGACCCGCACGGGGTGGCGAACCTGGCGCAGACCCGCACCTACCCGCTGGACTCGACCTTCCGCCCCGGCTACAACATGGCGGTCAACCTGATCTCCACCAAGGGCTATGTCGAGGCCCACCGGCTGCTGGACCGTTCCTTCGCCCAGTACCAGGCCGCCTCGACGGTGGTGGAGCAGGCCGAGCGGGCCACACGACGTCGCCGGGATCTCTCCGAGTTGGAACGCGAGCTGGCCAGCGCGGTGTCCCGCGTCGACCGCGGCCGTGGAGGGCCTGCCGAGGGGTTGAGCACGCAGGACGTACTGGACTACGCGGCCCTGCGCCGTGACCTGACCCTGGAGGAACGCCGCGCGAAGAAGGACGCGTCCAAGGACCGTTCGGTGGAGACCTCCAAGCTGCTCTCCAGTCTGTCGGTCGGGGATATCATCGCCCTGCCGACCGGCAAGAACCCGCAGATCGCCGCTGTGGTGCGCAGCGACTCCGACCACCGGGACCCTCGTCCGTGGATCATCACCGAGGATGGCTGGTGCGGTCCGGTGGCCACCGAGTCCTTCGGCAATGTGCCGGTGCCGTTGGGGCATATGCGCCTGCCGAAGAACGTGCAGCGAAGCCCGAAGCGCAACGCGCGGACGGTGGCGTCGATGCTGCGTCGACAGAAAGTGGACCGTCCGAAGCAGCTCAAGCCGAAGGCACGCGGCGGCTCGAAGAAGGCCGCCGCGCTGCGCGACCAGGTGCACATGCACCCGGTCCATGCGCTACGGGAACGCGAGGATCTCGCCCGCCCGGCCGAGCGGGTCATCGCCGCCAGGCGCACCTTGGAACGCGAACTCGAGTCCCAGGCGCCCGAGACCGAGTCCCTGTCGAAGACCTTCGACCGGATCCTGGAGCTGCTCGGTGAGCTCGATTACGTCGAGACCGACGGTGGCACCGATGTGCGCGAGGGCGACATCACCACCACCCGGATCACCTCGGAGGGACGTCGCCTGGCCGGGGTGCACCACGAGGCCGACCTGCTGGTCGCCCAGTGTCTGCGTCGCGGGGTATGGGACGACCTGGACCCGGCCGAGTTGGCGGCGGTGGTCTCCACGCTGGTCTTCGAGAACCGTCGGGAAACCGACGGCGGCGATGACGGTGTGCCGACCGAGGCGCTGGCCACCGCGATGTCTGCGGTGTACCGGATCCACGGCGAACTGACCGCGGACGAGCAGCGTCACCGGCTGCCGTTGACCCGCGACCCGGACCCTGGGTTCGCCACCGCGCTGCACCAGTGGACCGCCGGTGCGCCGCTGGACTACTGCTTGCGTGCCGCCGACGCCTCCGGCGCGAGCCTGAGTGCCGGCGACTTCGTGCGCTGGTGCAACCGGGTCGTCGACCTGCTGGAGCAGATCCGGCACACCGGCTACTCAGACTCGGTGAAGGCCGCGGCGCGTAAGGCCGTGCCGGCCATCCGTCGCGGGGTCGTGGAGCTGGGTGCCTCCACCGGCTAGGACAGCTGGTCGGTGACTGTGCGCACGCACACCTGGACGGCGCGGTTGATGGTCTCCTGGTCCATCACGTCCGGGTGGGGGACGTGGATGAAACCGGCGGGGATCGCACCGGTGTGGGTGCTCGTACACGCCAGGGAGTGAAGTACCCGGTAGAGCACCGTATTGCACACATAGGTGCCCGCCGTCATCGACACCTCGGCCGGGACCTGTGCTTCGGTGAGGGCATCTACCATCGCCTTGACCGGCAGGGTAGAGAAGTATGCCGCCGGGCCATCGGGGACGACCGGCTCATCGGTCGGTTGCGTCCCGGCATTGTCCGGGATGCGTGCGTCCATGAGGTTGACCGCGAGGCGCTCGGGGGTGACCCTGGTCCGGCCGCCCGCCAGCCCGAGACAGATCACCGCGTGCGGATCGGTTTCGGTGATCAGTTCGCTGATCTGCTGCTGAGCGCGCTCGAACTCGACAGGGAGAACGCGGCCGGTCAGGCCCACACCGGGCAACTCACCACCGTCCACCGTGGAGCGCAGAGCCTCCAGTGCGGCGATCGTCGGATTGACCGTGTCTCCGCCGAAGGGTTCGAAGGCCGTCACCAGTACTCGTCTACTCACATACCCAAGACTAGTCCAGCACCACCACAGTGACCTGCAAGGTTGGCGGACTAGTGTCGGAGTCATGAAAGAAGCAGGAATCGTCGTCATCCGGAACCGCGGCATCGGGGAGCCGGAACCCGGACCCACCCTCTCCGGTGTCACTGATCTGCTGCCCTCAGACTGGACTTGCCTGGAGAACCCCTGGCTCGCACAGTACGGACCGGCCGGGGAACGCCGCGAGGGACGCGTCCCGTTCCTGGATGCCGTGGACAGTGGGTCAACCAGCCTGACCACCATGGTCAGGAAGGCCATCGGTGACGGCAACCGCGTCGTCCTGCTCGGCTACTCCGGTGGGGCAGTGCTGGTCCACCGCACCCTGGACCAGCTCAGTACCGGCGAGCGTCGGAAGATCGCCGCCGTCGGATTCGTCTCCGACCCCGAGCAACCTCGCCTGGCCACCGGGGATGCCGACCGGTACGGGATCCGGGGTGAGTCCCCGATCACGGATATCCCCGCCCGGTGGGCCGCCGACCCTGACGACGGGATCTGCCTGTGTCCCGACAACAGCCCACTGCGGCTTCTCGCACAGTGGACCCCGGACGTCGGGTGGGGCTCTCCGCTGGCGCTGCGTCAGCAGGCCAGGCGTGCGGTGACGCTACGCCGGAACCCGGCCTACGCGGTCGACATGAAGGACCTCGACGGCGAGAAGGCCCGGTTCGGCGAAGCACGACGCCTCATCGACGGGTACCGGGGTGATGACCACATCTCCTACGGTGTCCGCACGGAGGAGGGGACGACCGCGACCTACCTGGAGAATATGGCCCTCTGGTTGCGTGCCACGGTGGCCGGGCAGCCGACCGGTGACCGCGGTGTCGCCCAGCTGGGCTGCTCAACGAGCGCCTAGACTTGGCAACCATGCATTCTCCACTCCCCACCGACCTGTACCGGGCCCGTCTCGACGCCGTCGCCGACCAGCTGGCCGACCGCGATCTCGACGCCGCCGTACTGACACCCGGCCCGGACCTGCAGTTCCTGCTCGCCAGCGACCTCGACACCCACGAGCGGTTCAGCGCCCTGGTCGTCACACCGGAGAGTCGCCGCATCGTGGTGCCCGGCGTCGATGCCGCCGCTCTGCGTGCCGGAGTCACCGGCGAACTCGGCGTGGAGATCGTCCCCTGGACCGACGGGGAGGATCCGCTCGACCTGCTGCATCTGCCGGAGAAGGCGACTGTCGCCGTGTCCGGTGCCATGACCGCCGATCATCTGTTGAACCTGCAGTCCAGGGGAGTGACCACCGTCAACGCCACGACCGTGCTACGCGAGGTGTTCATGGTCAAGGATGCCGGGGAGATCGACCAGCTGCGTCGTGCCGGACAGGCCATCGACACCGTCCACCTGCAGGTTCCGGCAATGCTGCAGCCGGGACGCACCGAGGCTGACGTCGCCGCCGAACTCACCGAGCTGATCCTTGCCGAGCATGTCGCCGTCGACTTCGTGATTGTCGGCTCCGGTCCGCACGGGGCAGACCCGCACCACAGTTTCTCCGACCGGGTGCTGCAGGTCGGGGATGTGGTGGTCGTCGACATTGGTGGCACCCTGGACTCCGGCTACCACTCCGACTGCACCCGTACCTATGTCATCGGTGAGCCGAGCCCGGAACAGCAGAATGCCTACCGGGTGCTTCAGCAGGCACAGGAGGCGGGGCTGGCCGCCGCGAAGCCCGGGGTCACCGCCGCTGAGCTGGACAGCCTTGTCCGCGACATCATCACCGACGCCGGCTACGGGGAGTTCTACACCCACCGCACCGGCCACGGCATCGGATTGTCCGGGCATGAGGAACCGTTCATCATCGCCGGCAATGATCTTCCGCTGGTGGAGGGGATGGCGTTCTCCATCGAACCGGGGATCTACGTTCCCGGCGACTGGGGTGCGCGCATCGAGGACATCGTGGTGCTCACCGCTGAGGACTGCGAACCACTGAACACCACCAGCCACGCCCTGACCGACACAACCACGACAGGACACTGATCATGAGCCGCATCGCACTCTTCGGCGCCACCAGTGAGATCGGCGGGGAGATCATCACCCGCCTGGCCCCGGACAATGACCTCGTGCTGGCAGCCCGCCGCCCCGAGGCGCTCGAAGACCTCAAGGCGTCCTGCCGGACGGCCGGGGCACGCAGTGTCGAGACGGTATTCTTCGACGCCACCGACTGCGCGGCCCAGCCGGGCGTCATCGAGACCATCGAGGAGCAGGGCCCGATCGACATCGCCATCGCCACTTTCGGGGTGCTGGGTGACCAGCAACTCGCCGAGCGTGACGGTGGGGAGGTGGAGCGGGTACTGCACACCGACTTCACCGCCCAGGCGGTGTTGCTCACCGAACTCTCGCACCGGATGAAGAACCGGGGCACAGGCACGCTGGTGGCGTTCTCGTCCATCGCCGGCGCCCGGGTACGGCGTCCCAACTACGTCTACGGTTCCGCAAAGGCCGGGTTGGACGGTTTCTGCCAGGGCATGCAGGACGCCCTGCGGGGCACCGGTGTGACGCTGACGGTAGTGCGTCCTGGTTTCGTCATCGGTCAGATGACCGAGGGGATGGATCCGGCGCCGATGTCGGTGACCGCCGATGTCGTGGCCGAGGCCACCGTCGACGCAGTGCGCCGGGGCACCCGTGATGTGTGGGTGCCCCGGCGACTGGGAGTGCTTGCCGCAGCGACTTCGTTCGTCCCGCGGTGGCTGTGGCGGATGGCTCCGCGTTAGATCCTTGGCCAGATCCTAAGCCAGATCTTGGGCTAGATCCCGGCGACCTCGTAGAGCACGGTGCGCAGCACGCCGACGATGGCGAGAGCTGCGGTAACACCGACCGTGGCGGCGAGCGCGCAGCTGATCAGGTCGCCGAATTCGGTGGTGCCGCAGGCGTTGTCGAGGGAGCCGCTGATCTCGCCGTCGGTCAGGTCCGACATGGAGCCGACGATATCGGAGGAGGAGGCCGGGAGATCCAGGTCGCTGGAGCCGGAGGCGAAGTCGCTGGACCCGGAGGGCAGGTCGGCGGAAGACCCGTCAATCGACTGGGTGATCTCCGAGGAGGAGATGTCGGAGGACTGTGCGACGGCGGGGGTCACGGCGGCACCGGCGAAGACGGTGGAGACGGCGACAGCGAGGGCGACGCTGCTGCGGCGGAGACGCTTCATGGAGTTGTTCGACCTTTCGGAAAGATGTAGTAGAAACATAAAGGTATCGGACCGGCCGCCTGCGATCCAAGGAATCGGTGAAATCCCGCCGGTCGGTGGGCGATCGTCGGCGGGAAGCGGTCGCTGTAGGCGAACATGGGCCATGATCACTGCAGGTGTCTCAGGAGCACAGGTAGAATGACGGGCATGCCAAGTGTCCTGCCGCTCGTGTACATCCTCACCGAGGTCCTGTTCTTCATTCTCATCGGAGCCTGGATCGGTTTCGGCTGGACAGTCCTGCTCACCCTCGTGGCCTTCATTGGAGGTATCGCGCTGGCGGGGTGGCAGTTCCGCGAGCTGGTACGCCGCACCATGAACGACAAGGAGCACCCGGGTCGACTGAGCGCCGACGCCGCACTCACCGCGGTCGGTGCCGTTCTGGTCGCTCTGCCGGGCCTGCTCAGCGCCCTGTTCGGCATCTTCCTGTTGCTCCCGCCGACCCGCACACTCGTCCGTAAGACGATCGGCGGCAGTCTGCGCCGTCAGGTCACGAAGTTCGGCGGGGCATCCTTCACCACGGTCTCCGGGGTGAGCATGCCGCAGACCAAGGACGTCCAAGGCTGGGGCGAGGTCATCGACCACCGGTATGACGAGTTCGACGGCAAGTAAGTGATCCGTTTTCTCCTCCTCACGGCCGCGTCCTTCGCGGCCGGGGTCGGGCTTTTCGCGTCCTACCAGCCCACCGGACTGTGGTGGGCTGCGCCGCTCGGCTTCGCGGTCTACTTCCTCGCGATTCACCATGCGCTGACCAACGCGGGGTCATCGACCAAGGGCGTGTGGGGCTGGTCGCTGTGGCTTTCCTGGGTCCAGGCCATGGCCTGCTACCTGTTCCTGCTGCCGTGGGTCGGTGAGGAGGTCGGTGCGATCGCCTGGATCGGCCTGTCCCTCCTCGAATCCCTCTTCGGCCTACTCTTCGGTGCCGGCCTGGCGCTGCTGGCCCTGTGGTCCCGCCGGCGCAGCAGAGCTGCAAGCAACCCAACCACCCTCGCAGGCAGCCTTCCCACCGCCATCCTGCTGATCGGGGTACCTGCCTGGTTCGTCGCCACCGAATGGTTGCGCTCCAACTGGCCTTTCGGCGGTTTCGGCTGGTCGCGGGTCGCATGGGGCCAACTCACCGGCCCGATGGAGAACTGGGTGGCCGTCGCCGGCCCCGCACTGGTCACCTTCATGGTCGTGCTGTCCGGTGTCGCCGTGGCCCTCCTCGTCGCTCGGAGATGGATCACCACCGCGGGTACCCTCGCCGTCACGCTCGGCGGAGGACTGGTGCTCGGAGCCGTCCCGACGTCCTGGGGTGGGACGACCTCGGAGTCCGCATCGGACGACACGGTCTCCATCGCCGCAGTCCAGGGCAACGTCCCGCGTCTCGGCCTGGGGTTCAACGAGCAGCGCCGGGCAGTGCTCCAGAACCACCTCGACGCCACCCACCGGCTGGCCGAAGAGGTCGACAGCGGCGACCGGGAACGTCCTGACCTGGTCATCTGGCCGGAGAATGCCTCGGACATCAACCCGCTGACCGACACCGACGCCTATGAGGACATCAGTGAGGCGGCCGCCGCCGTCGGCGTGCCGTTGCTCGTCGGCACAATCACCAGCGACGAGGTCGGCGCCCGCAACACATTCATCGTCTGGGATCCGGAGACCGGCCCCGGCGAAGAACACATCAAGAAGTTCCTCCAGCCCTTCGGGGAGTACATGCCGATGCGTGACTTCCTACGGAACTTCAGCCCGTACGTGGACCAGGCCGGCAACTTCAAACCCGGCGACGGTCCCGGCGTGGTCGAGGCCAACGGCATCACCGTCGGAGTGGCCACCTGCTACGAGGTCAGTTTCGACGCCGCCTACCGTGACGCGGTGAACAACGGGGCGACCGTGTTCGCCAGCCCCACCAACAACGCCACCTTCGGCTTCACCGACATGACCTACCAGCAGTTGGCCATGAACCGGATGAGGGCGCTGGAGTACGACCGCAGTGTCGTCGTCGCGGCGACCTCCGGGGTGTCGGCGATCGTGGATCCGAACGGTGATGTTGTCGACCGCACCGAGATCTTCCGGGCGGGTCTACTGCAGGAGGACATCGAGCTGCGGGATACTGAGACCATGTCGGCCCGGATCGGCCCGGTGGGTGAGTGGCTGCTCGCCTTGCTGGGAACCGGTATCGTGCTCTTCGCGGGTACGCGAGCACTCGTCGACACCAAGAACAGTCGGAAGAACAGGAAGAAGAGGTAGGCAACAGCGTGGCAGCAGCATCACCATTGTCCCGTCCCAGCGACCGGACCCTGGTCATCATCCCGACCTACGACGAGGTGGAGAACCTTCCGCTGATTGTGGGACGCGTCCGTGCGGCTGAACCGGAGCGCGTCGATGTCCTCATCGTCGACGACAACAGTCCGGACGGTACCGGTGAGCTGGCCGACCGCATGGCGGAGCAGGACGAGCACATCCACGTCCTGCACCGTGATGGCAAGGGTGGACTGTGCGGTGCCTACGTCGCCGGATTCCGGTGGGGTCTGGCCGCAGAGACGAACTACACCGTGCTGTGTGAGATGGACGCCGACGGCTCCCACGCCCCCGAACAGCTCGCCGACCTGCTCGCCCTTGTCGACAAGGGGGCTGACCTGGTCATCGGCTCACGCTACGTGCCCGGTGGCAAGGTGGTGAACTGGCCGTGGAACCGGTGGTTCCTGTCGAAGGCCGGCAATATCTACATCTCCCTGGCCCTCGGTGCCGGGCTGTCGGACATGACCGCCGGCTACCGTGCCTACCGGCGGGAATTGGTCGAGTCTCTGGACCTCGACGCGCTCTCGGACGCCGGATACATCTTCCAGGTGGACCTGGCGTTCCGCGCGGTCGAGGCCGGGTTCTGGGTCGACGAGGTGCCGATCACCTTCACCGAGCGTGAGATCGGGGAGTCGAAGCTTGCGGGCAGCTTCGTCAAGGACAGCCTGCTGGCCGTGACCGCCTGGGGTGTGCGCCACCGGGCCGCGCAGTTGTCGAACCTGGTGTCCTCGTTCTGGGCGTTGGGTTCGGCCTCGGTGCGCCAGAAGCTGCATAGCAGGTAGTACCCACAGGCAGGTAGACAGCATGACGGCCGGTCCCGCGGGGGGGGACCGGCCGTGATGTGTAGCAGCGTCAGTGGCGTCGCTCAGGAACCGGCGTTGGCCTGCTCCTGCTCCTTCATCAGCTTCATGGCGTTGCGGCGACGCTTACGCAGCAGCTCCACGCGCTCCTCGAGCAGCACATCAAGCTCTTCGATGGAGCGACGTTCGCGCAGCATGTCCCAGTGGGTACGCGGGGGCTTGACCGGCTTGGCCTCCTGGCCGACACCCTCGATCAGTTGGCCGAGCTGGCCGTTCTTGCACATCCACTCGTTGGGGATCTCGGCGTCGTCAGCGAAGGCGACCTCGAAGATCTCACCGGAGTCGGTCTGGTACTTCGTCATCTGGCGGGGAGCCAGGTCGTGGTCACGGTCGGTCTCGTAGGAGACGGCCCCCATACGACTGCCACGCAGGACACGATCTGCCATCGGTGAATCACCCTTCGTCACTGTGTACTCGGCGTCACGGTTCTGCGACGCCTGTCATGACTCCTCAACGGATCAGGCGCCGCAATAATTCCCGGACTGCTTAACCACACCAGTCTATCCCACGCCCCGGCTCAGCGGCGACACGCTCGCGCAGGCCACTATCGTGCGATGATGGGGGAATGGACCAGCCGACTTCCGACCGAACCACCCCAACACCGGTGCGCTGTGCCTGGTGCGGCCGGGAGATCGTGCAGCACGGACCGGGCCGTCGGCGCCGCTACTGTCGGCAGTCGTGCCGCCAGCGCGCCTATGAGCAGCGTCAGGCGCTGGCCGGTACCAGCGTGCCGACGGATGCCCTGATCCTCTCCTCGACGGCGGCCGAGGAGCTCACCGACCGGCTTTTCGAGATCAGGTGTGGTGCCGAGGACATTGCCGCGGCCGTGGCCGAGGGGGAGGACGCCGACAGTGTCACCGCGTTGTGCGGGGAACTGGTCGCGCTGGCCCGTCGTGCCGAGACGATCCGCTCCCGGGACAGGGAGGAGGGCGGAGTCATGGACGCGGACGGGCACAAGCGATAAGGCCGATTTATAGGGTTCGACGAATAGGGTTTCCGCCACCCCCACCGACTAGACTGGACAGTCATGAAGAAGGGAATCTTGACACTCGTCATCGTGGGGGTAATCGCCATAGCCATCGCGGTGGTGGTGCCTCCGGTGTACCGACTCCTGACCGACGAGGGACTGCAGACCGCGTCGATCGACGAAGGGACGGGGGAAGCCGCCACCGTCGGCCTTGACGGCCACTGGGACGTGGTCCGTGGCCAGGGCGCCAACATCTCCCAGGCCGGCTACACTTTCGACGAGGTTCTCCCGGGGCAGGAGAAGTCCACGTCCGGACGCACCGAGGACGTCACCGGCTCCCTGGTGGTCGCAGACGGTGTCCTGGAGGAAGGGAAGGTGACCGTCGACGTCGCCAGCATCACCTCCGATATCGAGAAGCGCGACATCCATGTCCGCGACAACATCCTGCACGCCGACAAGTACCCGGAGGCCACGTTCAGCATCACCGAACCTGTGGACCTGTCGTCACTGCCGGACGACGGCACAGTCGACACGGTGACCGCGACCGGTGAGCTCACCATGCACGGCACCACCAAGGAGGTGAAGGCCGAGCTGCGCGTCCTGCGCACCGGCGACAACGTGATCGTCGAGGGGCAGGTCCCGGTGGAGCGGGAGGCCTACGGGATCGTGTCGCCGGAGTTCGTGGCATCGCAGATCGCCGAAGAAGGTACCGTTGACCTATTGCTGGTGTTCGGTCAGCAGGACTAGTCAGAGCGGTCCGCGCGAGTGATTCTCGTGTGGACGTCTGGAACCCAAGAGAAGGGGAGTACCGGTGAGTAACGAGGTTATGGTCATCACCCGGTGGTTGCGACTGGCGACACTGATCATCGCCACACTCATCCTGGTCGGACTCGGTGGCACCGTGGCGTACATCTGCGCGGGTGTCTGCGTCCTCTTCCTGGGGGTGACGGTCTACCAGTTGCTCAAGCTCTACCGCGACGAGCGTTACAGGAGCTGAAACGATGACCAAGCCCCAGCCGCAGGATTTCGCCGACCAGATCGACGACCGGGACATCCCCGCGATCCAGGAGAGCCTCCAGGCGATGACCACCGTGGACATCGCCGACGAGATGACCCGCAGTGACACCTCCGAGCAGGCGTTCCTCTTCCGCCTGCTCGACAAGGACCGGGCACTGCAGGTGTTCGAGTACATGGATGTCGCCCACCAGAGGGAGCTCATCGACGAGCTGCGGGAGGGGCATTACGCCGAGTTGCTGCTGAGTCTGCCGGACGACGACCGTGCCCGGCTTCTCGGGGAGATGCCGGCCAATGTCGCGGCGAAGATGATGGCCGGTCTGCCTGAGGATCGCCGGGCGATCACCGCTAAACTGCTCGGCTACCCCGAGGAATCCGCTGGCCGCGTGATGACCCCGGTGCCGACGACCATCGCGGTGAGCAACACCCGTCAGCAGGCGCTGGCGAAGCTGCGGGGCCGTGAACTGCGTAACCGGGACATCGCCGTGCTCGCCGTGGTGGACGAGACCCGTCACCTGGTCGGCGTGGTGAACCTGGCCACGTTGGTCAGTGCCGCTGATGACGTCCTGGTCGCCGACCTGATGAACGAGGAGACCCATGCGGTCAGTGCGACAGTGGACCAGGAGGTCGCCGCCCGACTGATGCAGGAGGCTGACCTGCTGGCGCTGCCGGTGCTTGATGAGGAGGACCGCTTCCTCGGCATGCTCACTGTCGATGACGCCATGGAGATTCTCGAGTCCGAGGTCACCGAGGATGCCTACCGTGCCGGTGGTTCCGAACCACTGGAGCAGCCGTATCTTTCGGCGACGGTGTTCCACCTGGCCCGCAAGCGCGGGGTGTGGCTGCTGGTGCTGATTCTCACTGCCGTGCTGACCGTGAACGTGATGTCCTTCTTCGAGGACACGTTGGCTGCGGTGGTTGTGTTGGCGACATTCGTCCCGATGATCACCGGTACCGGCGGTAACGCCGGTTCACAGGCGGCGTCGTCGGTGGTGCGTGCCCTGGCGGTTGATGAGGTGAAACCCCGCGACATCTGGCGGGTCATCTGGCGTGAAGTGCGGGTCGGCCTGTTGCTGGGCCTGTTCCTCGGCGTGTTGATCTTCCCGTTCATCTCGTTGATCTACGAGTGGCGCATCGGCGCGGTGATGTCGCTGACGATCATCTTCATCTCTATGTGGGCCTGCATCGTCGGTGGTGTGCTGCCGTTGATCGCCCGCAAGATCGGTGTGGACCCGGCCGTGTTCTCCACTCCCGTTGTTTCCACGCTGGTGGACGCCACGGGTCTGATCATCTACTTCACGATCGCACAGATCATCCTGTCCAGCATGTTGTAGCTTCCTCGGTATAGCGTTCAGATCGTCGTATAGCACGGTATAGCAGTGCTGCAGATATCAGAGCGCACGCCCGAAGCGTTGTGCTGTTCGTGCCACAGCCTCATCGCTGAGCACGAGCACGGTGAGCAGCCATTCATGGGAGTCGACCAGTGCGGTGTAGCGTCTCCGCGTGCCATCGGACGTAGGCTCCAGTGCGCCGTCGATGCGGTGCAGTGAGAACGCTGCGGTGGCGGGGTCGGCGTCCAGTTCCAGGACCACCAGTCGGGTGTCCGAGTTGGACGCCACGTTGTCTTCGTCGCCAGCGAAGCTTGCTTGGATCGCTTCAACCAAGTCGCCGGTGGGCAGGGGAGCAGGCACGAACCTGTTCTCGGTGACGACCATGTCCGAGATCCGGTCCATTCGGAACGTCCGCCAGTCGCGTCGGTCCCGATCCCATCCGTGGACGTACCAGCGGTGGTTGATGCTGATCAGACGGGCCGGTTCGACCGAACGGCGCAACGTACCGGCGGCACCATGGTGGGTGAAGTTGATTTCCCGGTGTCCGGAGATCGCCTGGTACACCAGGGGGAACGTTGCGCTGTCGACTGCCTGCGCTCTCCGGCGGAGAGAGGCTGCAACAGCTTGCGTTCGGCGCGGGCGGCGGCGCCGTCGGGAAAGTCGATACCAACGGCTCCCTGGGCAGCGGCGTGAAGACTGACTATCGCAGCGACGGCTTCATCTCCCTGGAGTGGCACGGAGAGACCAAGGGGCTCGCCTTCCAGGCGGTAGTGTCCGCCGGGGCCGCGCGTGCTGGTAATGCGGTAGCCGAGGTCTTTCAGCGCGGTGAGATCCCGGCGCAGCGTTCGGCCAGGCACGCCGGTGGCCCGTTCCAGGTCGTCGGCGCTCCAGCGGGCACCGTCCTGCAGCAGCGCCATGAGCCGGAGCAGTCGGGCACCAGAGGGCACGGACGACGCAGACTCAGTCATGGAGCATCACCCCTCGCAGCCTGTTGTGGACAGTATCCGGCCACAGTTGGCCATAGGCTCGACATCATGAGTAAGTCAGCGCAGATCCAGGACATCACCGTCACCGGTGCCCGCACCAACAACCTTGCGAACATCGACGTCAGGATCCCGAAGCACCGGTTCACCGTTGTCACCGGGGTCTCCGGATCGGGGAAATCCTCATTGGTCTTCGACACCATCGCCGCCGAGGCGGAGCGCGCGGCCGCGGCCGGATACCCGTCTTTCGTACGCAATCGACTTCCGCAGCATCCGCCGGCCGACATCGACCGCATCGAGGGATTGACCTTTGCCACGGTCATCGACCAGCGTCGGTTCTCCGGCAATGCCCGATCCACGGTTGCCACGGCAGTCGATGTCGCCGGGGCACTCCGGATCCTGTTCTCGCGCTTCGGCAGTCCGTCCGCAGGCTTCTCACCGGAGTACAACCCGAATGACCCGGCGGGAATGTGCCCGTCCTGCGAAGGACTGGGTGAGCAGCGGATCATCGACGAGGACGCATTGATCGACCCAGGGAAGTCCCTACGCGACGGCGCGATCCGTTTCCCGACGTTCGGCCCAGGAAGCTACCACCACAAGCGCTTCATCGAATCTGGGCTGGCCGACCCCGATGTCCCATGGTCGCAGTTGCCGCAGCCCGCGCGGAACGCACTGCTGTATGCCGTGGACCTGAGGCTGCAGAACCCGGGGCCCGGATACCCTGCCCACGGCGTCTTCGACGGCATTGTCCCTCGCCTGCGTAAACGCTACGTGGACAGTTCGCCGTCCCGTATGACCACCGTAGAGCGGGCGGGGCTTGAGCAGGTGGTACACACGCGGACCTGTCCGGAATGTGGGGGCGCGAGAATCAATGCGGCGGCGCGGCGCAGCCTCATCCAGGGCCGCTCGATCGCGGACTGGTCGGATACCCCGGTCAGTGAACTGGTGGAGGTCCTCGATGATGCCGCAACCGAGCTCGGGGATGCCGCAGCACCGGCACTGGAAACCATCGGTGAGGCACTACAAAACCTGGTCACGGTCGGTTTGGGCTATCTCACGCTGGGGCGCCCCTCGCCGAGCTTGTCGGGTGGCGAAGCCCAACGGGTGAAGATCGTTCGTCAGCTCGGCAGCCCACTGACCGATGTGACCTACATCTTCGACGAACCGAGTGCGGGACTCCATGCACATGATGTCGGGCGACTGGTCCAGTTGCTCTGTGCGCTCCGGGACCGCGGGAACACCGTGCTGGTCGTCGAGCACAATCCGGCGGTCATACGGGCGGCGGACCATGTGGTGGAACTCGGTCCCGGCGCTGGAGACGACGGTGGGGAAGTGATGCGGACCGGGACGGATACCGCCACCGTTCCGCTGACAATCACCTCGGCGAAACGCGAACCGACTGGATGGTTCACGGTGGAGAACGCCTGCAGTAACAACTTCCGCAATGTGACCGCACAGATCCCGGCCGGCGTACTTACAGTGGTCACCGGTGTTGCAGGAAGTGGAAAATCATCCCTGGTCACCGACGATTTTGCTACCCAGAACCCTGAATTCACGGTCATCAGCCAGTTGCCACTTCGGGGCGGTCGGCGCTCCACACCGCTGACTGTGCTCGGCGTGTCCGATGAGGTCCGTTCCGTGTTCGCTGCGGCGGGACGCTCACGCGGGCTCGGGTCATCGTGGTTCTCGAAGAACTCCACCGGTGCATGTCCCGAATGTAAAGGTCGCGGGAAAGTTATCACTGACCTGGCATTTCTTGACGACATAGAGCGGCCGTGCGAGGCTTGTGGCGGATCCGGATTCAACGAGGATGCCTTGTCCGTCCACGTGGCCGGCCACAGTATCGCCGAGGTTGCTGACATGCGACCGTTGGAGTTGTCGGAGCTGTTGGGAGGATCGGCAGGGCGACGGTTGCACTGCATGGAGCGTGTGGGGCTCGGCTACCTGTCGGTGGGACGGACGCTGGACACGCTGTCCGGCGGTGAGCGCCAACGGCTGCAGTTGGCGCAGCATATCGCGGATGCTGAGGCTGATGGCTCTGCGCCGTTGCGGATCATCTTGGACGAGCCGACCTCAGGACTGCACAGTGCAGATGTCGAGCGCTTGTTGTCGCTGTTCGATGATCTCGTTGATCACGGTGCGACGGTCGTCGTGATCGAACACAGTCTTCAGGTGGCCGCGCACGCTGACCATGTCGTCGACATTGGTCCGGGTGCGGGCCTGGACGGTGGCCGTGTGGTGTTCAGTGGGTCGCCGAGCGAGTTGGTGACATCTGGAACACTTACCGGGGAGCATTTCCGGGAGTCGCTCACCTAGCCATGTTACGTCACAGTGACGTTATATGGAAGGGTGAGGAGTCGGAGAGAGAAGGTTACTGGGAGCTCGATTGGCGCCCGGATCATCACCTGACAAGGTTGAGGCTTCGCGATCCTGCGAGGCGCAGCGCATATCGACCTTGGGTCAGCGAGCCCATATGGCTCGGCGACTCGATAATTCGTCGGAGCCGCCCAGTGAGGCGGTCAGTATCGTGATGGCCGACAGTAGATGTCGGCAACCAGGAATGGCCGGAGATGCCTACGATGCGCTGGTCCACCACCAGTAGCCCCTAACCGCCGATAATATACATTATGACACTTTGA
>DGYFI06202__coassemble_334_pt1 | contig 91575 bp, 81 predicted proteins | sample DGYFI06202__metabat2_high_PE_029 | metagenome-assembled genome bin DGYFI06202 | reverse complement strand
TCCATGGTCACCACCTCAACGGTGTCCCGGAAGTCCGGTTCGCGCTCATTCAGCCAGCCCTTCAGCACTTGTGCACTGCGGCCAGGCTGCATGTCGATCAGCCGGGCCGGCCCGGTCCCGTCGACCAGCGGGGTCAGATCCACCAGCACGGTGACCATCGAGGAGGGTTGCCCGGGCCGGCGGGTGTGCTTCCAGACGTGTTCATCGACCCCCAGGATCCGGACCCCGGCCAGATGGGTCGGGTCAGCCTAGACGAGGTTGCGGGCCGCGGTGACGGCAACACTGTTGACCAGCTGCCAGCCCACCCGGAGTGCCTTGGCCGTCGCGGTGACACTCATTCGGTCGACTGCGAGGCGCTGGAGGATCCAGCGGGTGACCCGGTGGGTCATTTTCGCTCCATCGTCGGCGCACGGCAGCGAGGCCTGGAAGATCTTCCGGCTGCAGGTGGGGTTGGTGCAGGTGAAGCGGGGAACCCGTATGTGCGGGCGGGTGGGGAACCCCACGACCGGGAGGTCGACGAGGCGGCGTTGGACATGATCTCGTTTTGTCCGTGGGGTGGAGCAGTCCGGGCATGTGTCGGAGATGTCCACTGGGGAGGCGTTGATGATGGTGAGGGCGCCGACGTCAGCGGCGTCGGTGATGCTCACACCGATTTCTGCGGTGCGGCGTGAAAAGTGTCGTCGACGAGGTTGCCAGTAGGGTTCACGGTAGGGTTCTGGTTCGGTCAGATGTAAGTGTGGTAACTCTCATCTTGTACCGGCCAGGGCCCCTACATGTTGTGCCACACCGATCCCGCCCCGCCGGCAGCTACGCACTCCGAATGGCGAAGGGCCAGTTCAACGAGGGCTGGCTGGGGGAGACCCCGAACGAGTGGGGTGCCGGGCTGTACCAGGTGGAGCGCTCCGACTTCAACCGTCAGACGGTGACCTCCGTCCCGAACGAGAAGTGGTGGGGCGAGGATCCGAAGCTCGACAAGTTCACCTACCGTCAGCTGGAGCCGCAGGCGGCGATCATCGCCTTCGAGGCTGGGGAGATCGACGCTACCGGGGCGGTGACGAAGGACCGGTTGGCCACCGTGCGGGGGATGGGGGACAGTGCGGACATCCGCACGGCCATGATTCCGGCGAGTTACCTGATCACCTTGAACTCCGATGCCCCGTTGCTGGAGGACGATACGGTGCGTGAGGCGATCATGACCGGGATCGACCGCGAGCAGCTCGCCACGATTCGGTTCAACGGCCTGGACTACTCCGAGGACCTGCCGGGATCCTTTGCCCAGTTCGCGACCCAGGACGGGTACAACGACAACTTCGGTGAGATCCTGGAGTACGACCAGGACAAGGCGAAGGAGCTCCTGGATGAGGCAGGCTGGACCGAGGGGTCCGACGGCGTCCGGGAGAAGGACGGCGAGAAGCTCTCCCCGCGGTACGTGCTGCTCGGTGATGACCCGCAGACCAAGGCCGGTGCCTCTGCGCTGCAGGCGATGATGCGTGACATCGGGGTCGACATGACCATCGACGAGCGTCCAGTCTCCGAGTTCGCGAATATCTCGGCTCAGCGCGACTTCGACATCTTCGAGATGGGCTTCCGGTCCTCGGACCCTTATGGTGTGGCCTACTTTGACCAGATGTATGCCTCTGACTCTGAGCTGAACAAGTCCGGTACCGGCTCCGCGGAGCTCGACGAGAAGATCGCCGAGCTGCAGACGATCGGTGACGGCGATGAGCAGATCGAGGCGGCCAATGAGCTCGAGAAGGAGTTCCTGGCCCTGCATGGCATCATGCCGACTTTCAATGGTCCCGACATCGTGGCCACTACGCCCGGCCTGGCGAACTTCGGTGCCTACGGCTTCGCGGACGTCCCGGTCGAGAACATCGGCTGGGAGAACGAGTAACAGCCGGTAGCCCGGGGACACCCCGGGCACACAAAGAACCCGCTGTAGCGACCGAGAGGGGGTGGTCGCCGCAGCGGGTTTCTTGTTGTGTAAGGCTTTCGCCCGGAGGGGTGAGGAGGTCTAGACCTCGACGCCGCGCTCGCGCAGCCACGGCACCGGGTCCACGGCCTGGCCCTCGGTGGGGTAGACCTCGAAGTGGACGTGGGGGCCGGTGGAGAAGCCCTCGTTGCCGATGCCGGCGATCTTCTGGCCTGCCTGGACCTGCTGGCCCACGGTGACGTCGATGGTGGACATGTGGCCGTAGACGGTGACGGTGCCGTCAGAGTGCTTGATGCGGACCCAGTTGCCGAAGCCGGAGGCCGGGCCGGCGTCGATCACGGTGCCGGACTGGGCGGCCACGATCGGGGTGCCGATGCCGTTGGCGATGTCGATGCCCTTGTGCATGGTGCCCCAGCGCATGGCGTAGCCGGAGGTGAAGGACCCCTCGGCGGGCTTCACGGTGCTCGGGGTGCGGTTCAGCAGGTCCTCGGCGGCGCGGGCGGCATCGAACTCGAGGGCGCTGGACAGCTGGTTGCCCAGGTCGCTGATCTGCGTGACCTGGGGGAGGTCGAGGATCTGGGCGGCGGAGTCGGCCATGTCGCCGCCGGGGGCGGCACCTTCGGCACCCTGGGCCAGGACCTCGGTGTTGGAGGTCAGGGCGATGTCAGAGCCCTTGTCGTCCGACTGGACGGTGGCGGCTCCGGCACCGGTGGCGCCCGCGGCTGCAACTCCCGTGGCGGCCATGGCAACGAAAGCCATGCGACGCTTGGCGGCGGTGTCCAGCTTGCGGTGGGCTCCGACGTTCCGAACCTCAGTCATCCTCTGTATCCCTCTCAGTAGTTCTTTGTTCCCCGAACGGTCACGCTTCGTGACCGTATCGTTATCAACGAGTGGAAACTCTATAGGCAGACAGGGGCCTGAGCAACCCAAATGGCGAAAAGATCACGATTTCGTATAGGTCACTCGAAGGGGGTAGGGGGGTAACGGTAGGGTGAAGCGTTGATAACGACGAGGTCACGACAAGTTTGTGACTGGTGTGACGGGGGTGGGGGCGATGTAACGCTCCTGCTCGGCGTGCCCTCCGCCGCTCGACCGGTCGCGTTATGCACAATGGGACAGGTGAGTAATGAATCCCAGCGACCGACCCCACGTCGACAGCGGACCAGCCGTGGTCCCGAGGCTCGCCGTCGCCGTGATGCCACTCGCGCTCCAGTGCACGGTGAGCACCGTGATCGCGGTGAGCACGGTGAGCGGGGCAGTCGGGACGGAGAGCGGTTCGTCGCCGGATCGCAGGGGGCACCGCCACGGTCACGTACCGAGGCGTCCCGGCATCCCGCCACGGATACCCCCGGTCGTTCCGGTGCTGCCGGTGTAGCCGCTGCGTCCGGCCGTGCCGCCGGCTCCGGACGTCAGGGCAAGCTGGCGCAGTGGTGGGGAGTATGGGGAGAGCACGTCCGTCGCTTCGCCCCTGTTGTCCTGGTCAACCATGCGATCACCCTTGCGGTGGCGATCGCCATCGCGGTGATCATCGGGATCGGTGGGACGTTCGCCGTGGTGCCCGCAATGGTCGGCTCCTTCTGGATGCTGGCGAACCTCGCGCCGGTGAGTTTCAGCGGTGCCGAGCTGGGGGTCGCACCGATGCTTCCCGTGGCACTGATCGCCCTCTTCCACATCCGGCGTGTCCGTAGTGCATGCGGAACCCAGATCACGGTGCGCAACATCAGAGTCTTCGCCGCTCTGTCGATCCTGGTGCCGGTGTTGCTCACCGCCCTGGCATGGCTGGTGCTGTGGGACGCTTCGAAAGTCTATGACGTGGCACCGCCCAATATCCTCCTGGCGCTGGGTGTCACCGTGGTGCTGCACGCGGTGATCTTCATCGCCGGCCTGGGGCCGAAGGTATGGCGGGCGCTGCTGTTGCGGCGTGGCATGCCGACCTGGCCGGTGGAGGCCGCTCGTCTGGCCGGTCGTTTCGTCCGGTGGATGCTGCTGGCCGGACTGGTGGCGGTGGTCCTGCAACTGCTCCTTAATATGGGTGCAGTCGGGGATGCTTACTCGATCGCCCCGGATCTCGCCGGACGTCTCGGCCTGACGCTGCTCAGTATTCTCTATCTGCCGAACCTCGCGGCAGGTGGCGCGGCGGTGCTGCTGGGCAGTGAGATGAGCCTGGGGGACGCCTCGGCCTCGTTGTTCGCGGTCACCAACGCCAACCTGCCCCCGCTGCCGGTGCTGGCGGCCATGCCGCACAGTGCGCTGCCATTCGGCGAGGTGCTGCTGGTGGTCCCGGTGGGCATCGCGGTGTTCACGGTCTACCGCTTCATTACGGCGCGGACCTTCGTCGAGGCCCCGGTGTTCACCGCCCTGGGTGCGGGCGCTTTCGCGGCTGTGCTGGGTCTGCTGGTGAGTTGGGCGGCCGGCGGGACGCTGGGTTATTACGGTTCCACCGGTCCGCTGCCCTGGCTGACACCGCTGCTGTACCTGTGCTGGATCGTGGTGCCGTCGGCGGTCGTGTTCTTCTGGGCCGGCCGGGCAGGCCAGAAGGTCACCGAGACTATGGCCGAGGAGGAAAAGGGTGACCTGGACCCTGAGGACTCTGCAGGCCCAGGGGCCAGTGCGGACCCTGCGGAGACTGTGGATGCAGACAGTACTGAGGACGCTGGCGACACTGACGATGCTGATGCGGACGACGCTGAGGGCGCAGTAGGAGCCGCGGGTCCCGACACCGCGGTGGAAGACGCTGATCCCGATGACACCGACGTGGAAGACACTGACACTGCCTCTGACACTGACGATCCTGACGGCGCTGACACCGCTGCGGCCACGGAGCTGGACGAGACCGAGTCGGAGGATGACGCAGAAGATGCACCGGAGGAGACGGAGGCGACTGACGACCCTGCCGAGGGGCCTGACCCCGCCGATCCAACGGCCCACGGGGCTGGCGACGAGGACGATGACGGCACCGACGGCACCGGCGAGGAGTCGAGGAAGTAAGCTGGGATGCCGTGAGTGAGTCCGAGTCCTCTGCATCCCATGCGCCGGTGACGCACGCGGTCGCCGCGGCGTCCCGACCCTTACGTGTCGTCGTCCTCGCGTCCGGCACGGGAACGCTGCTGCAGGCGATGATCGACGACCTCGGGGACCGTGTGGACATCGTCGCCGTCATCGCCGACCGCCCCTGTTCCGCGCTGGACCGGGCGGGGGAGGCCGGGATCCCCGGCGTCCTCGTCGAATTCAACCCCCAGCGGGTCTCCGGATACGACCGGGACGTCTGGAACCAGCACCTGCTGGAAGCCATCGCCGAGTGCGAGCCGGACGTCATCGTGAGTGCTGGGTTCATGCGCATCATCGGCCCTGCGGTCGTCGCCCGGTTCCCCGGACGCATCATCAACACCCATCCCGCACTGCTTCCGGCCTTCGTCGGGGCACGTGCCGTGGAGGATGCTCTGGAGTACGGGGTGTCACTCACCGGATCGACCGTCCACGTCGTCGACGACGGGGTGGACACCGGTCCGATCCTCGCGCAGCGGGCGGTGCCCGTACAGCGGGGAGACACAGTGGATACGCTCCATGAACGGATCAAGACGGTGGAAAGGGCACTGATCGTCGACGTGCTCCACCGCACGGCCGACAACGGCTACACCATCGAAGGACGAAAGGCCTGGATCAATGACTGAAACCACCCGACCCATCCGCCGCGCGCTGATCAGCGTGTACGACAAGACCGGCCTCGAGGACCTCGCCCAGGGTCTGCATGCCGCCGGTGTGGAGATCGTGTCCACCGGCTCCACCGCCTCGAAGATCGCCGACGCCGGTGTCCCGGTCATCCGGGTCGAGGAACTCACCGGTTTCCCGGAGTGTCTCGAGGGCCGGGTCAAGACCCTGCACCCGCGCGTGCACGCTGGCATCCTCGCCGACACCCGCAAGGACGACCACCTCGCCCAGCTCAAGGACCTCGGCGTGGAGCCCTTCGACCTGGTCGTGGTCAACCTGTACCCGTTCACCGACACCGTGGCCTCCGGTGCGGACTTCGACGCCTGTGTCGAGCAGATCGACATCGGTGGCCCCTCGATGGTGCGCGCCGCGGCCAAGAACCACCCCTCGGTCGCCGTGGTCACCAACCCGGAGACCTACGGTGACGTGCTCACCGCCGTGAAGGACGGTGGCTTCACCCGTGCCGCCCGCACCCGCCTGGCCACCGAGGCCTTCCGCCACACCGCGTCCTACGACGTTGCCGTGGCCACCTGGATGACCGAGCAGCTCGCCGCCTCCACCGACTCAGCCGACACTGCTGCAGGTTCCGAGGTCGAGAAGTTCCCGGAGTGGATCGGCTCGTCCCACGACCGCGTGCACACCCTGCGCTACGGCGAGAACCCGCACCAGGCCGCCGCGGTCTACACCACCCCGGGTGAGGAGGGTGGCCTGGCCAACGCCGAGCAGTTCCACGGCAAGGCGATGAGCTACAACAACTACACCGACGCCGACGCCGCCTGGCGTGCCGCCTGGGACCACGAGCGTCCCTGCGTCTCGATCATCAAGCACGCCAACCCCTGTGGCATCGCCGTGGCCGATGACGTCGCCACCGCCCACCGCGCCGCCCACGCCTGCGACCCGGTGTCCGCCTACGGTGGCGTGATCGCCGTGAACCGTCCGGTGACCGTCGAGCTGGCCGAGCAGGTCGCCGGCATCTTCACCGAGGTCATCGTGGCCCCGGGGTACGAGGACGGCGCCGTCGAGGTGCTCAGCCAGAAGAAGAACATCCGCATCCTGCAGACCACCCCGCCGGTGAAGGAGGGTGCCGTGGAGCACCGCGAGATCTCCGGTGGCCTGCTGGTCCAGGAGCGCGACCTGGTCGACGCCAACGGTGACGACCCGGCGAACTGGACCCTGGCCGCCGGCGAGGCAGCCGACGAGGAGACCCTCCTCGAGCTGCGCTTCGCCTGGAACGCGGTGCGTGCGGTGAAGTCCAACGCCATCCTGCTGGCCAAGGACGGCGCGACCGTCGGCGTCGGTATGGGTCAGGTCAACCGTGTCGACTCGGCCAAGATCGCCGTGGAGCGGGCGAACACCCTGGCGGGTGAGGAGCAGCGCTCGACCGGTGCCGTCGCCGCGTCCGACGCCTTCTTCCCGTTCGCCGATGGTTTCGAGATCCTGGCGGACGCCGGGGTGCGTGCCGTGGTCCAGCCCGGTGGCTCCGTCCGCGACCATGAGGTCATCGACGCTGCGGTGAAGGCCGGTGTGACGATGTACCTCACCGGTGAGCGTCACTTCGCGCACTAGCACTAGTTGCGGCCGCTGACTGGCGGGGTTGGGGCCGGCCAGTCAGAACAAAGCCTACGGAGAGGTCACTTTCTGAGTCATTCTGTGACCTCTCCGTAGGCTTGTTTGTCGATTGGCCGCCGGGGAGGGACCGGACGACCGGGACGACCGGGATGACCGGGATGACCGGGATGACCGGGATGACGGGGATGACCTGGACCTCCTCCCACCTGCCAGGATCGCCCGCTATCGTGGGCGACATGACCGCCGAGACAGCCAGGTCCACACCGACGCCGGCTACCCGGGCAACAGTCACCGCATTTGTCGTGGCCGCGGTGGCCGGGGTGGTTCACGGCCTGTTCAGCGTCTACTGGGGGGTTGGCGGCACCTGGCTCGTGGAGACGCTCGGCACCGACCTGGTCGAACTCTGGGAGGAACAGGGCGTCCTGTTGATCCCCGTCGGCCTGCTGAAGATCGCCGCGGCCGTCATCCCGCTGCTCCTGCAGACACCGCAGGACGGTTGGCTGCCGGGCCTGCTGCGCCGGATCATCCGCGGCATCAGTTGGGCGGGGAGCGCACTGCTCATCGTGTGGGGCGGGGTCAACACCGTCACCGGGAACCTGGTGCTGTCCGGGCTCGTGGAGCCGGACGGTGGCTACGACCGGGAGGGGATGATCGGTCACGCCTGGCTGTGGGACCCGTTGTTCCTGGTCTGGGGCGTGGCGCTGGCGGCGGGCTTGTGGCTCAGTCGGAGGCCCCGGTGACCGTGTCCGAGGCAGCTGTCGAGTCTTACCGTGGCGAACTGATCGTGTACTGCTACCGGTTCTTCGCCTCGGTCGACGAGGCTGAGGACGCTGTCCAGGAGACCTTCGTCCGGGCATGGCGCAACAGTGGGAGTTTCGAGGGGCGCGCCTCACTGCGGCGGTGGCTGTACGCCATCGCCACGAATGTCTGCCTGGACATGGCGAAGGCCCGCCAACGACGCTGCCTCCCGATGGACATGAACGCCCCGGGTCACGTCCCCGCGAACGGGCAGGATCTCCAAACGGCGGAGGAGGCAACCTGGGTCACCCCGATTGCAGGGCATCGGTTACTGGACGACCCCGCGGACGCCGCCGTCCAGCGGGACACCGTTCGACTGGCCTTCATCACGGCACTTCAGTGCCTGCCGCCGCGGCAGCGGGTGGTGCTGATCCTGCGGGACGTCCTGTCGTGGACGGCCGCGGAGACTGCCGCGTTGCTGGACTCCTCGGTCGCTTCCGTGAATTCGGCCCTGGCCCGGGCCCGGACCACCCTGCGCGACCGGCAGGCGGCGAAGTCCGGCAAGGACCAGGGGTCCGTGGCCGAGGTCGAGGTCGAGGTCGAGGACGTGGCCGAGGTCGATCGTCAATTGCTCTGGAGCTACGTGTCGGCATTCGGTGCCTATGACGTCGACCGCCTCGTTGCACTACTCGCCGAGGATGCCAGGTTCACCATGCCGCCCTACACCCTCTGGCTGGAGGGGCGGACGGACATCGAGGCGTGGTGGCGTGGGCCAGGGCAGGTCTGCCGGGACTCGGAGGTCATCCCCACCAGCGTCAACGGGCAGTCCGCAGTGGCCGTCTTCCATGACGGCGCTGCTTTTGCACTGCACGTTCTGGGTACGCGGGCCGGACGGATCACCTCGATCACCCACTTCATGGACACCCGGGTATTCGGGGATCTCGGGGATCTCGGGGATCTCCCCACCGACCGATGAGTTTTGCGGTCGGTTGTCGTCTTATCCGGTGACAGCAACCGTTGCTGTCGGTACATCCGGAAAGGACGACATCATGAGTCGCACCACCATCGCCCATCTCTTCCACAGCCTCAACGGGGTCGTCGAGGATCCCCACCTGTGGCAATTCGACGCCTTCGGCGAGGAGGAGGGCCTCAGTATGGATACTCACCTCGCCCCGGTCACCGACGTGGTCTTCGGCATCACCCTGTGGAGTGAATGGAAGGAGTACTGGCCTGCCCAGGACCCCGCCGACCCGTTCGCGCAGTGGGTCAACCCGATCCGCAAGCACGTCATCTCCTCCACCCTGCCGGACGTCCTGCCCTGGAACAGCACCCGGGTCACCGGTGATCCGCTGGAGTACGTGCGTGACCTCCGCGAATCCGACAGTGATGCCAGTGGCGACAGTGCAGGCCACATCGCCGTCGCCGGTGGCATCACCACGGTACGCAGCCTGTTCCTCGCCGGGCTCATCGACCAGCTGACCCTGACCACGCACCCGGTCATCGTCGGAGAAGGACGCCGACTCTTCGACGAGACCGTGCCCACCACCCGGCTGACCCTGCTCAACAGCTCGCAGACGTCGAAGGGGAACATGGTTCTCACCTACGGGCTACGTCGGGAAGACTGACGGTCCCGGAGTCCACGGTGATCGAGTGGTGTTGACCGTTGTGCCGGGCCGTGCTCTGGACCTTGGCGATCCACCGACGGTCGTGCGTCACCGTCACCACCGTCCCGGAGAAGTCCGCGACCGCCTGCTCCAGCTGCTCGACGAGGTCGGGGGAGAAGTGGTTCGTCGGTTCATCCAACAACAGGAGCTCGCACGGGGTGGACACCGCGACGGCCAACTCCAGACGTCGGTGCTGGCCCACCGAAAGCTCGGCCAGCGGACGCTCGAGATCCTCGGGGCGGAACAGTCCCAGCCGGCCCAGAGTGTCGTATGCATCCTGCTGGTAAGCGCCGGTGCGGGCAGCGAAGGCGGCGACGACCGACTCCTGCGACGGACTGCCGAGGTGCTGCCGGAGGCGGGAGACCTGCAGTCCATCCAGCGCACTCCGGTGATCGGGACGCCCCAGCTCACCGGCGAGCACGCTGAGCAGCGTCGATTTACCGGCACCGTTGGCCCCGGTCACCAACCATCGCTCGCCGGGGCCGATGGCCAGGGGCGTGTCCCCGGACATCAGCGACAACTGCGCGGTGTCGGCGGACGGGTCGGTGAGCAGGCCCGGCTGCAGTGTCACCAGGGGTGGACGCTCACCATCGGAGGCAGTGCCGGAGACCGGGTCTGGAACCGAGATCGACGCGGTTTCCTCTGCCACGAACCCGGCGGTGAACACCAACGGCTCAGGCGGTGGCGGGGCCGGGTGAGAGCGCAGGAACTCCAGTCGGGCCTTCGCCTGCCGGACGCGACTGGTGGCACCGTGGTCGGAGTTCCGGGCCCGAAAGGCACCGTGGCCGAACCCCGGCTTGTCCACTTTCCGGGGGATCGCCGCACTCCGTCGGGCATTGCTGGTCACCAGTTCCTCCTGACGTCGGACATCCTCGCGCCACCGGCGGTGGGCCAGCCGGACCGCCTCGCGTTCAGCCTCGCGCGCCCGGAGATACCCCTGGTAGCCGTGGCCGTAGCGGTGCAACTGACCATCGCGCAGCTCGACGATGTCGCGGGCGAAACGGTCCAGCAGGTCACGGTCATGGGTGACCAGCACCAGCGCCCCGCGGTGTGCGTCCAACCGGGTCTCCAGCCAGCGCATGCCAGCCTCGTCGAGGTCGTTGGTCGGCTCATCGAGCAACAGCAGGTCCGCCCCGCCGCACAGGGTGGCGGCAAGCGCGAGACGTGACCGCTCACCGCCGGAGAGCTGGTCGACCGGACGGCTCCGGTCGAGGTCGCCGAGTCCGAGTTGGTCGAGCGCGGCGTCCAACCGGTGGTCGACACCGTACCCACCGGGCCCGCCGTGAGCTTCGAGGCGGTCGTTGAGGTCGGCCAGGCGTTCAAGCAGGACGTCCTGCTCGGCGGTGCCTGCGGTGCCTGCGGTGCCGGCGGCGAGCGCGGCAGCGGTCTCGTCGATGGCCTCCTGCAGCGCCCGGACCTCGGCCAACAGCTGGTCGAGGGCATGGTCGACGGTGGCGTCGGCCGAGAACTGCGGGTTCTGCTCGGCGACGGCGATGCTGCCGCCGGGATCGGCGCTGCGCTCGCCGGAGGTCGGTTCGACGGTGCCGGCGAGCACGCCGAGAAGGGTGGATTTGCCGCACCCGTTGTCGCCCACCAGGGCGAGCTGGTCGCCGGGATGGACGGTCAGGCTGACCTCGTCGAGCACGGTGGTGTCGGCATACCGGACGGTGGCGTCACTGACACCGCAGGTGAGATGGGACGTGGACAGGGGCAGGGACGTGGTCTGTGATCTGGTCATGGCGGAACTCCTGTGCGCCGATGAGTGGCGCGGATGACGGCTCTCCTCCCCAAAGAAGAGCCAGAACATGGGGGAGACCCACACCGGCGGAAACGCCAGGGTGCTCAGGACCCGCCGCGGACATCAGTCGACGCGGCGTCCAGATCTAAAGAATGATGTAACCCATACGTTGGACCCTAACACGACCATGAGAGTGCACGTCAAGGCCGTCAGTCATGACCGAAGGCGGCCCCAGGGGACCGGCACGCGGCTAGGCTCGGCGAGTATGACGGACACACGCACCGCCCTCACCACACTGGAACAGTTCGAACATGCCACCCCCACTGGGGCTTCCCCCGGTGCCGGATCCGCCGCAGCCTCGGCAGCCACCGCCGGTGCCGGACCCGTGCTGGAGTTCTTCGACTCCCTGCCACCGGCGCCGGTGGAGGACATGCTCGGGTCCTGGCACGGATCCGGCGTCCCCACCGGAAATCCGCTGGACGGCATGCTGGAGGCCGCCGGCTGGCACGGCAAGCGCTACCACTCGACCGATGACGCCCACCCGCTGGTCATGGAGGGCTCCCGCGGGCTGTACTCGTTGAACCCGGCCCTGGTGCCGATGACCCTGATGGCCAGGATGTCGTCACTGGTCACCCGGCCGCCGGTTGCGGCGGTGGCGCGTCGGCTGATGCCGTTGCTGTCGACGAAGCGTCCTGCCGCCCGGCTGCGGATGGTGGAGTACCGCGGGGTGGTGACCGGGACGATGATCTACGACGCCCTGCCGATCAACGACCATTTCCGCGCCGTGGACGAGGACACCCTGCTCGGCGCCATGGACTTCCGGGGCATGGAGTCCCCGTTCATGTTCGTGCTGCGCCGGGAGCGGTGAAGATCAGACTGGACAGGGAGAGCGACGATGCCCGCACGACGGATTCTGGACAACGTGGAACACCTCGCCGTAATCGAGACGGTGCGCGATGCCGTCACCAGTCGCCTGGCCCCGCAGGTCGCGGAGATCGAGGAGGCCGGCGCGTTCCCCGGGGACGCATTCCGCACGCTCGGCGAGATCGGGGTGCTCGGCATGGCCTACCCCGAGGAGTACGGCGGCCTGGGGATGCCGACCCAGCTGTACCTGCAGACCCTGGAAGAGATCGGGGCGGTGTGGGCATCCGTGGCCGTGGGGGTGTCCGTCCACACTCTGAGCTGCTTCCCCATCGCCACTTTCGGCACGCGCGAGCAGCAGCGACGGTGGCTTCCCGACATGCTCGGCGGGACGCAGGTCGGTGCCTACAGTCTGTCGGAGGCGCACGCCGGGTCCGACCCCGCGGCGATGGCGATGCGGGCCCGGTGTGAGGGAGACGAGTACGTCCTCAACGGATCCAAGGCGTGGGTGACCAACGGGGGATTCGCCGACTTCTACACGGTCATGGCGAGAACCAGCGGGGAGCCCGGCGACGGGAAAGGTATCAGCTGCTTCCTGGTTCCGGCAGACACACCGGGGTTCACGGCGGAGCCGCCGGAACGGAAGATGGGGTTGACCGGTTCGCCGACCGCGGCACTGACTTTCGATGATGTCCGTATCCCTGTCGACCAGCGGATCGGTGAGGAAGGTCAGGGCCTGATGATCGCCCTGGCGGCGCTCGACTCTGGTCGGCTGGGTATCTCGGCGTGTGCGACCGGGTTGGCCCAGGGGGCGTTGGACGCGGCGGTGACTTATGCACGGGAGCGCGAGACCTTCGGCCAGCCGATCATCGAGCACCAGGGTCTGGCGTTCCTGCTGGCTGACATGGAGGCTGCCGTCATGTCGTCGCGGGCGACGATGCTCGCCGCTGCACGGTTGAAGGACCTCGGGGAGCCGTTCGCCGAGGAGGCGTCCGTGGCCAAACTCGTCACCACCGACAACGCGATGAAGGTCACCACTGATGCGGTACAGGTCCTCGGCGGCGCGGGCTACACCCGGGACTTCCCGGTGGAGCGCTATATGCGTGAGGCGAAGGTCATGCAGATCTTCGAGGGGACCAACCAGATCCAGCGGATGGTCATCGCCCGTCATCTGAACCGGGACCACAGCGGTCGGCTGCGCTCGCTGCGTTCACGGTAGCTGTGTGTGCCGAAGTGCCCGCTGCGCCGCGTTCACCCCGCACATGAAGTGGACCCCGCCACCCGGTGCGGTGGAGGAGGAGCACAGGAACACACCCGGGACCCCGGTGTCATAGGGCTGCAGGACGCGGGGTCGCGCGATGAGTTGCGCCAGGTCGTTGGCACCGCCGGAGATCTCCCCGCCGACGTTGTTGACGTTGTGGGACGCCACGGCCGCCGGGGGAGAGGCCCGCCAGTCCAGGACGCGCTCGCGGAATCCGGGGGCGGCCCGTTCGATCTGGGCGGTGACCAGGTTGAAGGTCTCCTGCTCACTACCGGTCCACCCGGCGGGAAGGTGGGCGTAGGCCCAGAGAGGGTTCAGCGTGCGGCCGTCGATGACCCTCGACCGGGAGGGGTCGGCGAGGTACTGCTGGCAGACCAGGGTGAAGGGACGCTCCGGTAAGCGTCCTGACCAACAGTCCTGCTCGGCATCGGCGATCTGTTCGGCGGTGCCGCCCAGGTGCACCGTGCCGGCGCGCCGGGCGTCCTGATGGCTCCAGGGGACGTCGCCCTCGATGACGTAGTCCACCTTCGCCACCGCCGGTCCGCGCCGGAACCGGGACCAGGCACGCGCCACCCGGTGCGGAAGCCGGTCGCCGAGGATCGCGGCGGCGACCTCCAGGGAGGTGTCCAGGAGGACGGTGTCGGCATCGTTGACCTGGGGAAAGCCGGTGACTGGTGAATCGGTGACGATCTCGCCGCCGAAGGAGCGCAGTTCAGCGGCCAGGGCATCGGCGATGGCCTGGGATCCTCCGACAGCGACCGGCCACCCGTGGGCGTGACCGGCGACGGTGAGCAGCGTACCTGCCGCCGAGGAAGCCGGCAGGTGCAACGGGGTGAAGGCGTGGGCGGCGATACCGGCGAACAGGGCACGGGCCTGCGGTGTGCGGAACCGACGCCAGGACCAGGACGCCGGCAGCAGTGCCTGCGTCCCGAACCCGGCCAGTGTCACCGGGCGTTTCGGCAGGTGGGCCAAGGGTCGCAGAATCTCGTCGGCCAAGGGGCCGACCCGGTCGACGAAGGGGGAGAAGCTGGCCTGCCACATCCGGGCGTCCCACCTGCCGTCGTCCTCCTGGTGGTGCAGACCGGCGGCGGTGGCGGAGACCGAGGTGTGCAGCGTCGCGGCACCGTGTGGGCCGGGTGTGGAGTCGTCGAGGACGTGCACCATGTCCACCGGCGCGGTGGAGAATTCCAGGCCATGGCCGCGGAGGGCCGCAGCCATGCGCGGATCGCGGAGGAACCCACCTGCCTGCGCCAGCGGGTGGGCCGCCGAACACAGGTCGTGGATTACTCCAGGCACCATCAGCTCGGCACTGCGTGTCCCGCCGCCGACGGTGGAGGCTGCCTCGTGCACCGTGACCTGCACCCCGGCGTGGGCCAGGGTGACGGCAGCGGCCAGGCCGTTGGGCCCGGACCCGACGACGACGGCGGTGCGTGGCGGATGGTGGGCTCGGTGGGGCATGGTGGCCATGGTAGGCAGGGTGATGACCCGGCGGTTCGTCAGCTGTTTCGGCGGATCCCGCTGTCGAGGATGCCCGCCCAGGTGGTGGTGACGGTGTTGCGGTGTTCGGCATTGTCGACCAGGACCGCACCGAGCCCGAGACCGCGGGCCAAGTCGATGGTGCTGCGTAGCAGGCGCCGGGTGTGTTGGTCGGAGAGGTCGGCGTCGAGGGCGAGGGCCATGAGCTGGTAGACCTCGCGTGCATACCGGGAATCTGCGGAGATGATCAGGTCGCGTAGGTCGCTCTCAGGTCCCGCTGCGGCGGACCAGACGTGCAGTGCGGCGTGGAAAGAGTCGGTACTGAACGACTCGACGACCAGGGAGATGACGTCCTTGACCGAGGCGCCGTGTGGGCCGGCGCCTAGATCGGCCACCGAACTGCGCAACTGTTGGGTGACTTCGGCATAGAAGTGGGCGACGGTGGCCTCGATGAGAACATCGCGGGTGGGGAAATGGTGCTGCGCGGCGCCCCGGGAGACACCGGCCTCAACCGCCACCGCGCTGACGGTGGTGCCCCGGAGTCCCTCGTGGGTCAGGACGCTGAGGGCAGCGGAGAGCAGGCTCTGACGGGTCTCGCGACTGCGTTGCTGTTGTGGCTCGGCAGGTGACGTGGACACGGCGCTCTCCTTAAGAATCACTGTTGATTGGACAGTGGGGACGCTGGGAAGTCTAACGGGGCTGCCGGGGACGGTCCATTGCTTTCGCCGATTCAGGGGGAGTGGAGGGGGAGGTCTGTAAAGAGGGAAAGGCGCTACCGAGGGGGGGAGTGAGAAGGCCCGTGGCGGTGCGGTTGATGGTGATTGGTGAGTGTGGGAAGCGTGAGATGTTTCCCCCGCAAACGGGGGTGGTGCGGGGCTATGAAGGTCGAGGTCTAAGCACTGAACGACGGTCAACGAAAAATCAATCAATGGTGATTTCTTTTAAGTGTGACCCACGACATATACGCTCATATGAAACGAACAGTTCACTATTCCGACCACGCTTTTCCACAATGAAAGGATCCGGCTGTGACTGCACCCGCCACCGACCCGGTTACCGTCCACGAGGTGGACGGCGGCCCAGGGCTCCCGGCACTCGTCTCTGAGCTCCGCGACCGCATCACCCGAGCCCGCCGCGGCGGCGGCGAGAAAGCACGTCAGAGACACCTCTCCCGAGGCAAGATGCTGCCCCGTGACCGGGTCGACGCCCTGCTCGACCCCGGCAGCCCCTTCCTCGAGGTCGCCCCGCTGGCCGGCGAAGACATGTATGACGGCAAGGTGCCAGGGGCCGGCATTGTCGCCGGTGTCGGGCTCGTCGAGGGGCGTCTCTGCCTCATCGCCGCCAATGACGCCACCGTCTCCGGCGGCACCTACTATCCCGTCACGGTGAAGAAGCACCTGCGGGCCCAGGAGATCGCCGAAGCGAACCGACTGCCGTGCATCTACCTGGTCGACTCCGGCGGAGCCATGCTGCTCCAGCAGGACGAGGTTTTCCCCGACCGCGACCACTTCGGACGTATCTTCTTCAACCAGGCCCGGATGTCCGCCCGTGGCATCCCACAGCTCTCCGCCGTCATGGGCTCCTGTACCGCGGGTGGCGCCTACGTCCCGGCGATCTCGGACGAGACTGTCATCGTCGACGGCCAGGGCACCATCTTCCTCGCCGGCCCGCCGCTGGTGAAGGCGGCCACAGGCGAAGACGTCACCGCCGAGGAACTCGGTGGCGGGGCGATGCACTCCCGCATCTCCGGGGTCACCGACCACCTTGCCGCGGATGACGCAGACGCCATCCAGCGCATCCGTGACATCGTCGCCACCCTCCCGGAGGATGCTCCCGCAGCACCGGTCGCAGACGCCTCCACCTACACTGCCGCCGATCAGACCGCTTTGTACGACATCGTCCCCGCCGACCTGAAGACCCCCTACGATGCCCGCGACGTCGTCCGGATCATCGCCGACACCGGTTCCGTCCACGAGTTCAAGGCCGAATACGACAACTCCGTCATCACCTCCTTCGCCCGGATCGAGGGGCACCGGGTCGGCGTCATCGCCAACAACGGCGTCATCTTCGGCGACGGCGCAGTGAAGGCCTCCCACTTCATCCAGCTCTGCGAACAGCGCGGCACCCCACTGATCTTCCTGCAGAACACCACCGGCTTCATGGTCGGCAAGGACTACGAGCAGGGCGGCATCGCCAAGCACGGCGCGAAGATGGTCACCGCCGTCGCCACGGCCACCGTCCCCAAGCTTACCGTCATCACCGGCGGCGGCTTCGGCGCCGGCAACTACGCCATGTGCGGTCGCGCCTACTCGCCCCGGTTCCTGTGGACCTGGCCGAACGCGAAGGTCTCGGTCATGGGAGGCCCGCAGGCGGCGATGACCCTGTCCACCGTCCGCGGTGCGAAGGTCACCCGCGAGGAAGGGGAGTGGACGGAGAACGACCGGGAGGACTTCGAGCGTCCCATCCGGGACCTCTTCGAGGAGAAGTCGAGCTGCTGGTACGGCACCGCCCGACTCTGGGACGACGGCGTCATCGACCCGGCGGACACCCGCCGCGTCCTCGCCATGGCCCTGGGCATCTGTGCCCGCACACCCCGCGACGGTGCCACCGGTGCCGGCGACAACGACAGCGCCGGCTTCGGCGTCTTCCGGATGTAGGAGAGGAACACCAATGACCACCAGTTCCGGCATATTCGACACGGTGCTCGTCGCCAACCGCGGCGAGATCGCCTGCCGCGTCATCCGCACCGTCCAGGACATGGGCCTGCGTGCCGTCGCCGTCTACTCGGACGCTGACGCTGCAGCCCCGCACGTCACACTCGCCGACACCGCCGTCCGCCTCGGCCCGGCTGCGGCGTCCGAGTCCTACCTCAACATCGACCGCGTCCTCGCCGCCGCTGCCGCCTCCGGGGCCGGTGCGATCCACCCCGGGTACGGATTCCTCTCCGAGAACGCCACTTTCGCCCGCGCCTGCGAGGACGCCGGCATCGTCTTCATCGGCCCGCCGGCGGACGCCATCGAAGGCATGGGTGACAAGATCACCGCCCGCGCCACCGTCGAAGCACGTGATGTGCCGACCGTCCCCGGTATCTCCCGGCCAGGGCTCACCGACGACGAACTCATCGCCGGGGTCACCGGCACCGACGGGGGAGCGGGCGTGGAGTTCCCCGTCCTCATCAAGCCCTCGGCCGGTGGCGGCGGCAAGGGCATGCACGTGGTCGAATCGCCGGATGACCTGGCCGACACCCTCGTCGGAGCGCGCCGGGAGGCGGCCTCCTCCTTCGGCGATGACACCCTGTTCATCGAGCACTTCGTGGACACCCCGCGGCACATCGAGGTCCAGGTGATGGCGGACGCCCACGGCAATGTCATCCACCTCGGTGAGCGGGAGTGCTCGCTGCAGCGCCGCCACCAGAAGGTCATCGAGGAGGCGCCCTCGGCTTTGCTCGACGAGGAGACCCGGGCCCGCATCGGCGAGGCGGCGTGTGACGCTGCCCGCTCCTGCGGCTACCGCGGGGCCGGCACCGTGGAGTTCATCGTCTCGGCGAAGCGTCCGGACCTCTTCTTCTTCATGGAGATGAACACCCGCCTGCAGGTCGAGCACCCGGTCACCGAACTGGTCACCGGCCTCGACCTGGTCGAACTCCAGATCCGTGTCGCCCAGGGTGAACCGCTGCCGGTCGCGCAGGACGATGTCACGCTCATCGGCCATGCGATCGAGGCGCGCGTCTACGCCGAGGATCCGGCCGCGGGATTCCTGCCCACCGGCGGCACCGTCACCGCACTGCGCTGGCCGACTGGGCCCGGCATCCGGGTGGACACCGGCATCGCCGCGGGACAGGAGATCGGATCCGACTACGACCCCATGCTCGCCAAGGTCATCGCCTACGGCGCTGACCGGGCACAGTCCCTCGACCGGCTGGACGCCGCCCTGGCGACCACCCTGCTCGCCGGGCTCGGCACCGACGGAGCCCCGGGCACGAACATCGACTTCTGCCGGTTTCTCCTCGCCGACCCCGAGGTCCGGGCCGGCGACCTGGACACCGGCCTGCTCGACCGGATCGTCGGTGACTTCACCACCCCGGACCTCCCGGGCGAGGCGCTCATTGTCGCAGCTCTTGCGCTGAAGGACGCTGCAGAACTGGCCGCCACCACCACCGGCTACCACGGGTCGTGGGCTGCCGCCGACGGCTGGCGCTCCGGTGCAGCAGCCGCACCGTTTCGCACGAGACTGTCCGTCCCGGGCGTCGGCCCGGTCGATATGGCTCTCACCGGCACCGATGACGTTGCACTGACGGTCACCCAGGTCGGGGAGAAGGACGCCGACCCCGTCACCGCAACTGCCACCGTCCTGGCGACCGTGCCGGACGACGGCTCCGGCGCGACGGCCTGCATCTTCACCGGTGAGGGACAGGGTTCCCGCCGCTGGCTGAGTCAACCGGTGCCGTCCGCCACCGGGACCGCCGTGGCCGTCTCCGGACCGGCCGGTACCTGGACCGTCACCACACTCGGTCTCGGGCAGGACGCCGCTGCGGCCGGCCCCGGCGACGACGACATCCTCAGCCCGATGCCCGGCACCGTCGTGGATGTCCGCGTGACAGACGGGGACACGGTCACTGCTGGCCAGCCGCTCCTCGTCCTCGAGGCCATGAAAATGGAGCACTCCCTGACCGCCACCCATGACGGGATCGTGCAGCTCAGCTGTGCCACCGGCGACAAGGTCGGTGCTGGTACCGTCCTCGCCACCGTCCTTGCCACTGTTCCCGCTTGACCGGAAGAACCCAGAAGAGTCCCCCAGAGAAGTCCCCACAGAAAAGGAAACACCATGACTGCATCAACCACCCGCCGATCCAACCCTGCCGACGACGGACTGACCCCGGAACTCGTCGAACTGCGACGCACTGTCGAAGAGTTCGCCAACGAGGTCGTTGACCCGAAGGTGGCGGAGAACTACCGGAACCACACCTTCGACTACGACATTCAGGCCCAGATGGGCGAGCTGGGCCTGTTCGGACTGCCGTTCTCCGAGGAGTACGGCGGCATGGGCGGTGACTACTTCGCTCTCGGTGTCGCCCTGGAGGAGCTCGCCCGGGTCGACCAGTCGGTGGCGATCACCCTGGAGGCCGGCTGTTCCCTCGGCGCCATGCCGATCTACCGCTTCGGCACCGAGGAACAGAAGCAGAAGTACCTGCCCGGCCTGCTCGCCGGTACCAACCTCGCCGGATTCGGCCTCACCGAGCCGGGCGCCGGATCAGACGCCGGCGGCACGAGGACCACCGCGAAACTCGAGGACGGCAACTGGCGGATCAACGGCTCCAAGCAGTTCATCACCAACTCCGGAACCGACATCACCTCCCTGGTCACCACCACCGCGGTCACCGGTACCCGCGAGGACGGCCGCAAGGAGATCTCCGCGATCATCGTCCCGACCGACACCCCAGGTTTCACCGCCGAACCGGCCTACGACAAGGTCGGCTGGAACTGCTCGGACACCCATCCGTTGAGCTACGACGATGTCGTCGTCTCGGAGGAGAACCTGCTGGGCAAGCGTGGCCGCGGCTTCGCCCAGTTCCTCTCCATCCTCGCTGAAGGACGCGTCGCCATCGCAGCGCTGGCCACCGGTGCAGCCCAGGGCTGTGTCGACGAAGCCGTGGAGTACGCGAAGCAGCGCACCTCCTTCGGCCGTCCGATCGCCGAGTACCAGGGTGTCTCCTTCAAGATCGCCCGGATGGAGGCGCGTGCCTGGACCGCCCGTCAGGCCTGGCGCGCCGCGGCGCAGAAGATGCTCGCCGGCGAGGACTTCAGCCGGGAGGCCTCGATCGCGAAGATGGTGGCTGGCGATGCAGCGATGGACAACGCCCGGGACGCCACCCAGGTCTTCGGCGGTGCAGGGTTCATGAACGAGACCCGCGTCGCCCGGCACTACCGGGACTCCAAGATCCTCGAGATCGGTGAGGGAACAACCGAGGTCCAGCTCATGCTCATCGCCCGCTCCCTGGGGCTGGAGGGGTGAGCGCGGTGACTGAGACGACTACCGGTTCACCGAAGACCGCCACCACAATTGAACAGCGTGGCCTATGGCTCGAGGAGTTCGAGGAAGGCGTGACCTACCTCCACCGTCCGGGCCGTACCGTCACCGAGGCGGACAACACCCTCTTCACCACCCAAACCATGAACACCCAGCCGTTGCACCTGGACGCGGCGTGGGCCGCGACCCAGCCGGGCTTCCACGGCGAGCGACTGGTGAACTCCATGTTCACGCTGTCCACCGTGGTCGGACTGTCGGTCAACCAGCTCACGCTCGGCACCATCGTCGCCAACCTCGGCTTCAGTGAGATCGCCTTCCCGGCGCCCATGTTCCACGGCGACACGCTCTACGCCGAGACCGAATGCCTCTCGGTCCGCCGCTCGAAGTCCCGTCCGAACCAGGGCGTCGTCGAGCTGCGGCACATCGGCCGCAACCAGCACGGTGACATCGTATGCACCGCCGTGCGCAACACCCTCGTGCAGTGCCGAACCACCGGCGACGGGGAAGGGGAGACATCATGACCGACCGCTGGACACCTCCCGGCCCCGCCCTGCTCTTCGCCCCCGCCGACCGGCCCGAGCGGTTCGCCAAGGCCGCCGAGCGTTCGGACGCGGTCATCCTCGATCTCGAGGACGGCTGCCGGGCAGAGAACCGGGCCTCGGCCCGAAAGAACATCGTCACCGCCGACCTTGACCCGGCCCACACCATCGTGCGGATCAACCCGCCGGGGACCACGGATTTCGACGCCGACCTTCAGGCCGTCGCCGACAGCCCCTTCACCACGGTGATGCTGCCGAAGGCGGAGGGAGGTCGGACGGTGGATGCCCTCGCCGAGACCGTTCCGGATGCCTCCACCTGGCGCATCATCGCACTGGTCGAGACTCCCCGTGGCGTCCTCGACCTGGCCTCGCTGACCGCACACCCGCAGGTGGACGCCCTGTTCTGGGGTGCGGAGGACCTCACAGCGGCACTCGGCGGGACCTCCTCCCGCTACAGCGCAGAAGAGATCCCCACTGCCGGTGGCGGTACCTCGGGCCACCCCGGCGGCTACCGCGAAGTCCCCCGGCTCACCCGCTCCCTCGTTCTGCTGCACGCGGCCGCCGCAGGGAAGACCGCGCTGGACTCCATCCACGCCGACTCCGCGGACGTGGTCGGGGCACGCGCCGAGGCGGTGGACGCGGCGGCCAGCGGTTTCGCCGGCACCGTGGCGATCCATCCTGGACTCGTCCCCGTCATCCGGGAGGCCTACCGACCCGATGACGCCAGCGTCGACTGGGCCTGCCGGGTCGTCGCAGGTGCCGCGGAGAACTCCGGCGCCTTCGCCGTCGACGGCGAGATGATCGACGCCCCGCTGCGCCGACAAGCAGAACTCATTCTCTCCAGGACCCCCGCCAACTCATCTGACACCTCACCCAGGAGTTGATTTCCGTGACATCCTCACTGCGACCGCACCACGACATCACCCTTTCCGACCCCGTCGACATCGATCCTGCTGTATCCCATCTCGTCGGCCCGACCGATGTCCCGCTACTGAACGAGACCATCGGTCAGAGCCTGGCACGTACCGTGGCCACCTATCCGGACCACGATGCCCTGATCGACTTCTACGGCGATATTCACCTCACCTACCAGGAGTTCCACCGCAAGGTCCTTCGCCTGGCGTCCGGCTTGCACAACGCTGGCTACCGGAAGGGCGACCGGATCGGCGTCTGGTCCCCGAATCGCTGGGAATGGATGGTGCTGCAGTTCGCCACGGCCGAGATCGGGGCGATCCTCGTGTGCATCAACCCCACCTACCGGACCCGCGAACTGACCTATGCCGTCAACCAGTCCGGCATCAAGGCCCTGTTCTCCGCCGGCCGGTTCAAGGACTCGAACTACCGGGCCATGATCGGCACCGTGTCGCACACCTTCGACCGCCCTTTCAAGGAGGCCGTGTTCTTCGGCTCCGAGCGGTGGGAGGAGCTCGCCAACAGTGCTATCGGCGACCTCAACCCGGTCCGCGAGACTCTCGACCCGCATGATCCGATCAACATCCAGTACACCTCGGGCACCACCGGCATGGCGAAGGGTGCGACCCTGACCCACCACAACGTGCTCAACAACGGGTTCATGATCGGCGAACGGCTGGACTACACCGACGCCGACCGGGTGGTCATCCCGGTCCCCTTCTTCCACTGCTTCGGCATGGTCATCGGAATCCTCGCCGCGGTCACCCACGGGGCGGCGTCGATCATCCCGGGCCCGGTGTTCAATGCCGAGAACACCCTGGAGGCCGCCCATCACGGCCAGGCGACGAGTCTGTTGGGTGTGCCTACGATGTTCATGGCAGAACTCCAGCTGCTCGACCACCTGGCGGAGAAGGGCAAGACGCTGGACCTGTCGCGGCTACGTACCGGCGTCATGGCGGGTACCTCCTGTCCGACGAAGACGATGCGCGAGATCATCGACATCCTCGGCATCGAGGAGATCGGCATCTGCTATGGCATGACCGAGACCGCCCCGGTCAACCACCAGACCTTGCCGGACGACCCGGTGGAGAAGCGCGTGGAGACCGTCGGACGGGTCGGCCCCCATATCGAGGTCAAGATCGTGGACGAGGAGGGCAGCCCTGTCGCCCGAGGCGTCCAGGGCGAGCTGCTCGTCCGCGGCTACTCGGTGATGCAGGGCTACTGGGACATGCCGGAGAAGACGAGCGAGGCGATCGATGCCGACAACTGGATACATTCCGGGGACCTCGCCACCATGGACACTGACGGCTACGTGCAGATCACCGGCCGGATCAAGGACATGGTCATTCGCGGTGGGGAGAATATCTACCCCCGCGAGATCGAGGAGTTCCTCTACGAGCACCCGGACATCGCCGACGTCCAGGTCATCGGCGTCCCCGACGAGAAGTACGGGGAAGAGCTCATGGCCTGGATCATCCTCGACGAGGAGGCTGTCGCCGACGGTCGCACGCTCACCGCAGAGGACATTCGTGCCTTCAGCGACGGAAAGCTCGCCAAGTTCAAGATCCCCCGATACGTCCACATCACCGAAAGCTTCCCGATGACGATCTCCGGCAAGGTCCGCAAGGTCGAGATGCGGGAGAAAGCCATCGGAATCCTCGGGTTGTTCACCACCTGAACGGTGTCCTCTACAGTGGACCGGACAGTCAGGATGCTGCATGAGGATAAGGAGTTGAACGTGGGCGGTTCCGAGGACGGTTCCCGGGGAGGGGAGTGGAGCGAGCTCCTCGATCGCCTGGAAGCCGACGTCGGGGACCTGTCGGTACAGACCGCCGACAAGATCATGGCCACCATTCCCGGCTACGACCACGCCACCCACGAGAAGGTCGTCAATACTGCGAGACAGAACCTCTCGATGAGTACCAGGGTCATCAGCCGTGGTGTGGAACCTGGGCCAGAGGACATCACACATGCCCGGCGGACGGCACTGGAGCGGATAGCGGAGGGCGTGCCACTGGGGAGTCTGCTGCGGGGGTTCCGACTCAGCATGAGGGTCATCCAGCGCCGGCTGCTGATTCTCGCCGAGGACCACGGAACCCCGGCTGAGCAGCTGCTGGAGTGGTCCAACCTGTTGTGGTCCCTGGGGGACGTCTACTCAACCATCGTCACGGGAGTTTACCGTGACCACGAGATCACCCGGGCCGTCGCCGACTCCACACGGCGCTCGGAGTGGATCGGCCGGGTGATCACCGGCGAGCTCGACGATGCCGAGATCATGCGCGGAGCCTCGCTCTACAAGATCCCGACCGACGGCAACCACCGGATCCTGATGGCACCCTTCATCGACGGTTCCGGGGTGGAGGTCGAGGTCGCCCTGCAGCGGTGGGCCGAGTCCTACGGGACCAGGCTGTTCATAACGGTGCAGAACCGGTCGGTCGCCGGTGTGCTCATCGGCGACCCCGGCAACCCTGACGGTTCCGGTGACACCGCCGACCGGCTCCTGCCGGCGGGGATCCCCGTCGCGCTCGGGCGTCCGGCACCACTGACCGAACTGCACAGGACGTTCGCGACAGTCAGTCGGGTGGTGCGATCCGCCCTGTACCTGGGAATGACCGGACGGGTCGACCAGGAGATGCTCTCCTGGCGGATGGCCATCAACGCTAGCCCGGAAACCACCGACGTGCTGCGACAACGGTACCTGGTGCCGCTACGTGGCTCCCGGGCCTTCGGCGAGGACCTCATCGACTCGGTCCGGGCCTACCTGGACCACAGGCTGAACGCGCGGGAAGCCGCAGAGAGCATTCCGGTGCACGTCAACACCCTGCGCTACCGGCTGCGCCGCTTCGAGGAGTTGACCGGCTGCGACCTCGGGGACGTGAACACGCTGGTCGAGGTCGCCTGGATAACCGCGGTCCCGGTGGGGGACGACAGTGCCTGACACTCTGCGCTGACATGGTGCGCTGACACGGTGCGCTGACACTGCTTTGTACGGGGACACAACTTTTCGTCCTGACCGTTGTTGTTCTGTACGTGGTGGGGTTTCCGCCGGCGACGCATACTCGGATTCGTCACCGAGGATGTGCTGTAGTTCACATTCTCAGGCGGATATTTTTCGGACGATGCCCCATGTCGGGAAGGGACTGAGATGAGTACAAGTACTGGAAAGTTGACGGACGCGGCCGATGCCGTCGCCCAGATCGAGGACGGTGCGACCCTCGCCGTCGGCGGCTTCGGAGTCTGCGGCATCCCCCAGGTGCTGCTGAGCGAACTGGCGTCCCGTGACGTCGGAAACTTCGAGGCGGTGTCGAATAATGCCGGTGTCGACGGTCGCGGCCTGGGTCTGCTGCTGGAGACCCGGCAACTGCGCCGGATCATCGCCAGCTATGTCGGCGAGAACAAGGAGTTCGCCCGCCAGTACCTCGAGGGGGAACTGGAGGTGGAACTCACCCCGCAGGGAACACTCGCTGAGCGACTGCGGGCCGGCGGCTCCGGTATCGGCGCCTTCTACACCGCCGCCGGTGTCGGCACCCCGGTCGCCGACGGCGGCATGGTGTGGCGCTACGGCGCGCAAGGGTCGGACGACCCCGCCCACGGCGCGGTCATCTCCCCGGCCAAGGAGACACGCGAGATCGCCGGACGCACCCAGGTCCTCGAGGCGGCGATCGTCGCCGATGTCTCGCTGATCCGCGCCGAGGTGGCGGACACCTCCGGTAACCTGCGGTTCCGCCGGACGGCCCGGAACTTCAACCCACTGGCCGCGATGAGCGGACGGGTCTGCATCGTCGAGGCCGAGAAGGTCGTGCCCGTCGGTGAACTCGCCCCAGACGACATCCACCTGCCGGGCGTCTACGTTCACCACATCGTGGAGCTGACCCCGGAGCAGGTCGCCGACAAGACCATCGAGAAGGAGACCACACGATGAGCTGGAACCGACAGGACATGGCCGCCCGTGCGGCACAGGAGCTTCAGGACGGACAGTACGTCAACCTGGGGATCGGCCTGCCGACCCTGGTGCCTAACTACGTGCCTGAGGGAGTGGACGTCACCCTCCAGAGTGAGAACGGGATGCTCGGCATCGGCCCGTACCCGACTCCGGAAGAGGTCGACCCGGACCTGATCAATGCGGGCAAGGAGACCGTCACCGCCATGCCCGGGACGTCCTACTTCGACTCGGCGATGAGCTTCGGGATGATCCGCGGCGGCAAGATCGACCTGGCGATCCTGGGTGGTATGGAGGTCAACGACCGCGGCGACCTCGCCAACTGGATCGTGCCCGGCAAGATGGTCAAGGGTATGGGCGGGGCGATGGATCTGGTGGTCGGGGCGAAGAAGGTCGTGGTGCTCATGGAGCACACCACCCGCAACGGGGACCCGAAGATCGTCGGCGACATCTCCCTGCCGCTCACCGGTACCGGGGTCGTCGACCGGATCATCACCGACCTGTGCGTGATCGACCGCACGGACGACGGCCTGGAGCTGGTCGAGTTGGCACCGGGGGTCAGCGTCGAGGACGTCCAGGCGGTGACGGGCGTAGCATTGACCACCCGTTTATGACCGATAAGCAGGAAAATCACCCCTTCCGCCGGAATATGTCTCATAATAGAAGTGATTAACGATGCGACAGAAAGGTCGACTACTACCACCATGACTGACACAACCGTTTCCCCGGACGACATCGTCATCGTCGGTGCCGCCCGCACCGCCCAGGGCAAGATGCTGGGTGCCCTGGCCGCGAAGTCCGCCGTTGAGCTGGGTTCCACCGCCATCTCCGGTGCGCTGGAGCGTGCCAGGGTCACGGCCAACAACGTCGACTTCGTCTACATGGGCCAGGTCGTCCAGGCCGCCGCCGGTCAGAACCCGGCCAAGCAGGCCGCCGTCGCCGCCGGCGTGCCGGTGTCCACCCCGGCCACCACCATCAACAAGGTCTGCCTCTCCGGACTCGGTGCCGTCATCGCAGCGTCCCGTATGCTGCGGCTTGGCGATGCGCAGGTCGTCGTCGCCGGTGGCCAGGAGTCGATGAGCAACGCCCCGCACCTCGCCGCAGGTGTCCGCGCCGGTGCGAAGTTCGGGTCGCTGTCCCTGCAGGACTCCCTGGAGCGTGACGGCCTGACCGATCCGATCCACGGCACTGCGATGGGCGTGGAGACCGAGGCAGGCAACACCGACCGCGGAATCACCCGTGCCGAGCAGGACCGTGTCGCCGCGCTGTCGAACCAGCGCGCCGAGGCCGCGATCGCCGACGGCACCCTGGCCGAGGAGATCGTCCCGGTGGAGATCGCCACCCGCAAGGGCACCGTGGTCGTCGACACCGACGAGGGCGTGCGCCTCGGCACGACCGAGGAGGGGCTGGCCGGGCTGCGTCCCGCTTTCGCCAAGGACGGCACGATCACCGCCGCCTCCGCCTCGCAGATCTCCGACGGTGCGGCCGCGGTCGTGCTGACCACCCGTGCGTACGCCGCTGACAACGGGCTGGACGTCCTGGCCACCCTCGGTGCCTACGGTGAGACCGCCGGACCGGACACCTACCTGCACTCCCAGCCGGCCCAGGCTGTCACCGCGGCGCTGGGACGGGCGGGCTGGACCGCCGAGGACCTCGACTTCCTCGAGATCAACGAGGCCTTCGCTGCCGTGGTCGTCCAGTCCATCAAGGATCTGGATTACCCGCTGGAGAAGACGAATATCCATGGTGGTGGCATCTCGCTGGGCCACCCGATCGGTTGCTCCGGTGCCCGCCTGGTGGTCACCGCCGCTTACGAGCTGAATCGTCGGGGGGACGGCCGGGCCGCGGTGTCGCTGTGCGGTGGCGGCGGTCAGGGCGACGCCCTGCTGCTCTGGCGCTGACGACCACGGGGGACAACACAACACCAGCGGGAGCTGACCACCAGGGTGGTCAGCTCCCGCTGTGCGTTAGTTCCTGCTGGCGCTAGCCACGCAGCGTGGCCAGTGCCTCCTCGGGTGCCTCGAGCACGCCGAGGGTGTGCACACCACCTTTGGTGCGCATCGTCTCGACCAGGGCGCGGTCCAGCAGGGATGAGGCATCCGGGGTGTGAAGGACCGAGAGGTCACGGGGGACGTAGAGGTCGGCGATCCGTCCCTCGCCGGCGACCCGGGCGATCTCGGCGAGATCATTGGAGCCGCGTCCCCGGTGGACCTCGGTGAGGATGTTGTCGCGGACGCCGGGCTCCTCCTCGGTGCGGGCGGCATCGAGGATCTGCCAGGCTGCCGAGCGCAGTTCATTGGCACCGGTGTGCTCCGGGTTGCCGGCGATCACCTCGGTGGCGATGGCGGGGTAGGAGCACAGTGTCCGGAACGCCGGACCGTTCTCCTCCACGGTGGCCAGCACCAGTGGTTGGGAACGGGCGGTGCCCAGCTCCTTCTCCACTCCGTCGGAGACCGCCCGGAGGAACTCCTCGGTCAGGCCGTTGGCGGTGTCGGCGTGGCCGTGGAAGGCGACCGAGTCCTGTCCGGTGCTCCGGCCCTGCAGCTCGCGCTCGGGGGCCTCGACGACATCGTCGAACTTCTCCGGGATCGCGCCCAGCGGCAGTTCGGCGATGGCGTTGCGGTCGGCCTCGAACAGGCGCACCTTGCCCTTGGCCAGTGCCAGGACGTAGCAGCGTCCGGAGGCCTCGACCACCGGGGCGAGCGGGCTGAGGTGGGGGAGCTCGGCGACGGTCACTGACTCGGTCAGCTCGACCGGGACCCGGATGATCCGGTGGAAACCGTCCGCGCAGAACACGGTGAGGCTGCGGGACTGCTGACGCCAGAAGATCTCGTCGGAGACGTCCCCACGGACTGGGTCGAGGATGGCTGCGACCTCGGCGTCGGAGGCTCCGTTCGCCGACAGCTGGGCGGCGGCATCCTTGAGCTGGGCATCGAAGGTGCGCCGGACGACGTCGATGGTCGCCCCGGTCGGGTCAGACGGGAGATGGATGGTGACGAAGGGACCCGGTTGTTCTGCGGTGGCGGCGTCGATCACGTCGGAGAGATCGAGGGATTCGACGTGTCCTTGGGGTGTGGTCGTCATGGTCAGTCTCCTTCTCTTGGGGTCCCGTCCACGGGAAGTGCTCACCCCCGAGCCTAGCCAGATGTGGGAAATGACCGTCCGTTGTCCGCCTTTCGGGGGAGACCCGCCTGGTGGGGGTGGGGGGTGGGGCTACCCCAGGAGGACAGCGATGACCGTGATCGACGGGATCGCCAGCAGGGTGCTGATCACTGCGGTGTCGCGGGCGAGTACCGTGTTCACCCCGTAGCGGGTGGCGTAGGTGAAGACGTTCTGCGCGGTGGGCAGGGCGGCGACGACCACGAATGCCAGCAGGGCCGGGCCGGATGCCCCGAAGAGCACTGTGGCGATGACGAACGCGATCAGTGGATGACCCACCGTCTTCATCAGGGCAGCCATCCAGACACTGCGTCGCGGGCTGCTGTCGGGGTCGAGGACGGTGATCTCGGCCATCGACAGGCCGAAGGCGACCAGGGCGCAAGGCACAGCGGCGCTGGCGAGCAGGACGATCGGCTCGGCGAGCAGGTCGGGCAGGGCGATGTCGAGCCACTGGTGCAACGCCCCGAGGGTGATGCCGACGATGGCGGCGAGGATCAGCGGGTTGCGCAGCACGCCGAACAGCAGCTCCCGGACCAGCGGCAGGATCGGCGGCAGGGACGCTCCCGGTGCGCGGTGGGTACCGTCGTCCGCATCGCCACCGTAGCTGGCACGGTCACTGCTGTCGGGATTCTCCTCGGAGGCTTTGCGTCGTCGTTCACTGACATCCAGGATGAGTACGCTCACCGGTCCGTACACCGCGACCTGGAAGATAATCACCGGCAGCGCGGCGGTCGGGTCGTCGAGCACGTGGGCGGTGATCGGGATGCCCAGGTTCGCGCCGTTGCAGTATGAGCAGGCCAGCATGGTGATCACGCTGTCGGGGACGCTCCGTCGGGCCAGGAAGCGGTAGCCGAGAAAACCGACCAGGCCGGCGCATACGCTGCTGAGCACGACGACGGCGAGGTTCTCGCCGAAGAGAGCCGCGAGATCCGCCTCGCGCAGGACGTTGATCAGCAGGGCAGGGGTGGCGAGGAAGAAGACGAACATGTTCAGCGTGTAGACCGCGCCGGTGCCCAGCAGGCGGCGACGTCCTACTGCGTAGCCCAGGGAGATGATGACCACCACCACGAGGAAACCGCTGAGAACGTCAAGCATCGTTCCATTAGATCAGGCCGCCTCACCGTCCCGCAGGGGCGGGGCAGGTGAGGCGGCCTGAGAGGGGAAGCCGTTGGGGCCGCAGGTGGTGACTCGCGGCCGGGCTCGGGGTGGTGCGGATCTACCTGGTGGTCACCACGTAGGCCTTGGACCAGGTGTCGAAACTGTGCTGCTTGTACTGGTTGCGGGAGATCAGCACGCCCAGGGTGATGTAGATCGCAAGGACGAGAACGAAGCCAATGGCCGGAATGTTCCCGAGCACGGTGACCACCATGTACCAGGAGTTACGCAGTAGGGAGTTGGTGAAGGAGATCGGCTGGCCGTCGGCGTTGACGACCTTGATGCCCAGGGCCATCTTGCCCAGGGTCTGTCCCTTGGTGCTCTCCATACCGGCACGGTAGGCGAACCAGAACACCAATCCGATGATGGAGGCCAGCATGATACCGCCGGTCTCCAGCTCGGGAACCGGCGCGTTGGCGTCACCGGAATCGATATAAGCGTTGAACTGGTCGGACCACCGGGAGATGTCGTCTCCGGCCAGGATCATGATGAGGATGGCACCGACGACGAGGTAGACAAGTTGGTCGATCAGTAATGCACCCAGCCGCTTGCCTGCTCCGGCGTAGCCGCCGCCATGCAGTGACGCCTCAGGAGCGACAGGGAACTGCTCGTAACCGCCGGTGTAGGAGCCGGTGTGGGCCTCGTTGTAGGCGGAGTTGTAGCCGGAGTTGTAGCTGTCGTTGGCACCCTGCGAGTAGTCGCCGTAGGACGGCATGTCGCCGCGGCCGTCGTTGTTCGAACTATAGGGGTTGTTCGGTGTGCTCATGACGCCTTTCATCGGAGGAGCCCGGTGCTCCGCCACATGGCACCGGGAGTAGTCATACTGTTTCTAGTTGCTACCGTACCTGACCGCGGTGGAGGGAGACCGGGGGCCGGGAGACTGGGGGACCGGGGTACTGACACCCCGTGGAAAGACTGAACCCCGCCGCCGACGAAAAGTCGGGGCGGGGTCCAGCTGTCTTAGTTAAACGCTCTGGTGCTGTCGGGCACCAGGATCAGCGGCTGATCAGCGGCTGTGGAACGGCAGGAGAGCCATCTCACGGGCGTTCTTGATCGCGGTGGCGACCTGACGCTGCTGCTGCGGGGTCAGACCGGTGACGCGACGGCCACGGATCTTGCCGCGGTCCGAGATGAACTTACGCAGCAGGGCGTAGTCCTTGTAGTCGACGGTCTCGATGCCCTCGGCCTTGAGCGGGTTCTTCTTCGGGCGGCGGGTCTGCTCGAGCCGCGCCTTCTTGTGGTTGGTGCGCTTCATGCGTGTGCTCCCTCTTACCAGCTGGACTTGCGAACGCCGGGCAGCTCACCGCGGTGAGCCATCTCGCGGACGCGGACACGGGACAGGCCGAACTTGCGGAGGTAACCGCGGGGGCGGCCGTCGGCAGCATCACGGTTACGCACGCGGGCGGGGGAGGCGTCGCGCGGCTGACGGTTCAGCTCGAACTGTGCCTCGCTACGCTCCTCGTCGGTGGAGTTCGGGTTCTTGATGATTGCCTTGAGCTCGGCACGGCGCTCGGCGAAGCGGGCGACGATTTCCTTGCGCTGCTCGTTCTTCGCGATCTTGGACTTCTTGGCCATGGACTATCGCTCCTCGCGGAACTCGACGTGCTTCCGGGCGATCGGATCAAACTTTTTCAGAGTGATCCGGTCCGGGTTGTTCCGCTTGTTCTTGCGGGTCACGTAGGTGTAACCGGTGCCCGCGGTGGACTTCAGCTTGATGATGGGGCGGATATCATTACGTGCCATCAGATCTTCTCCCCACGTGCGCGGATCTTGGCCACGACGGACTCGATGCCGTCACGGTCGATGGTCTTCAGGCCCTTGGTGGACACGCTCAGCGTGACCGAGCGACCCTCAGAGGGCAGGTAGAACGAACGGCGCTGGATGTTCGGGTTCCAGCGACGGTTCGTGCGGCGGTGCGAGTGCGAGACGGACTTGCCGAAACCCGGCTTCCGTCCCGTGACCTGGCAATATGCCGACATGGGTATCTTTCTCCTTCCGCAACGTGCAGCCGGACGGGGTGCCGCACCTGCAGTGGAGACGCCACTGTGAACCCTCACGTTTAGACGGGACGAGAGGTGGTTGGGGCACTGTCGGAGCCGGTCGCGCGTGCGATGACGTTTACTAAGACAACAGCGGTGGACCACGCTACCTGATTGAGGCGGCACATCCTAATCCCCTTGTGGGATGGCGATGTGCGGGCGGCGAGCAGGTGGTCTGCGGTGTCCGGATGGCCCAGGATTTCCCGGTGGAGGCATCAGGGGGTACGATATCTCCTCGTGCTGTGCCCGCTACTGTCAGGCATCCAGACCGCGGGGTCTCCTCCGGGTCACTGGGGCTCTGGCGGCGTCACCGGGCAAAGCTGAAAGAACACCCACTCACAACCCGACCCAGGCACGACCTCGTCCGCATGGTGGGGGACCGACCTGGTGCACAACCCTGAGGGATTGAGAATGAAGAACGATATCCACCCCGACTACCACCCGGTGGTCTTCAAGGACGCCAGCACTGGCCACCAGTTCCTGACGCGCTCCACCGCCACCTCCGACCGCTCCGTGGAGTGGGAGGACGGCAACGAGTACCCGCTGATCGTCGTTGACGTCACCAGCGAGTCCCACCCCTTCTGGACCGGTGCACAGCGTGTCATGGACACCGCCGGCCGCGTCGAGAAGTTCCAGCGTCGTTACGGCAACCGCGTTCGCCGTACCAAGAAGTCCGAGAACTCTTAAGAACTAGGAGGCTAGAGAACAATGGCAGTTCCGAAGCGCCGTCTTTCCCGCGCCAACACCCGCTCCCGTCGTTCGCAGTGGAAGGCCGACAACGTCGCCCTGCAGACCGTCAAGGTCCAGGGCCGCGAGGTCCAGATCCCGCGTCGTCTGGTCAAGGCCGCCCAGCTCGGCCTGGTCGAGCTGGACTAGCTCGCCTGACCGGTGAAACACGGTCCGGGGTGTGACCCGGATCAGTTGCACCTGAGAAGACCGCCCCCTGTCACTCGGTGAGAGGGGGCGGTCTTTCTGTCAATTTACTGTAGGAGCGGCGATTTCATGTCTAAATCCCGCAGTGATGTTGCACAATAGCGGGATGAAGATACTTGTTGTCGATGACGACCAGTCGGTCCGGGACTCGCTCCGGAAATCCCTCACCTTCAATGGATATGACGTGGTGTCCGCGACCGACGGCGAGGACGCACTCGCCCGGGTCCGTCAGGAGTCCCCGGATCTGCTGATCCTGGACGTCGAGATGCCGACCCTCGACGGACTGGCGGTCTGCCGTGAGCTTCGCAGCACCGGCAGTGACGTCCTGATTCTCATGCTGGCTGAGAAGGCCGACGTTGCCGATCGCGTCGCCGGTCTGGACGCCGGTGCGGATGACTTCATGGCCAAGCCCTACGCGTTGGAGGAGATCCTCGCCCGGGTGCGTTCGCTGCACCGTCGGTCGGTACGGACCGCTGTGGCGCAGAATGCCGAGGTCAAGCCGCTGGCGTTCGAGGATCTTTCGCTCAACCCGGAGACCCGTGAGGTCTCCCGCGGCGGTCGGCACATCAGCCTGACCCGTACCGAGTTCGCCCTGCTGGAACTGCTGATGAAGAACCAGCGCAAGGTGCTCAGCCGCACCAAGATCCTCGAGGAGGTCTGGGGCTACGACTTCCCGACCTCGGGCAACGCCCTGGAGGTCTACATCGGTTACCTGCGGCGCAAGACCGAGGAAGGCGACGAGAGCCGACTGATCCACACAGTTCGTGGTGTCGGTTACGTGCTGCGCGAGAACACGCCCTGATCTGGTCTGACCCGGGGCGACAGCGTGCCTGGGGGGAGCACGGTGAGGGGAGGGGCCGAAAACGGGGATGGGGGCTGAGACCGCCGTGTCGCGGTGTGGCACAGTTTTTGCCGTCGCATTGGGTCAGTTTCACTTGTTTTAGGACCGTTCTCCCAGGTTTCATGAATTGAGACCCCAGAGACAGGTGACACACTGGGTGTCAGTGAACACACGGCAAGTACAAGGAGTGTTGAATGTCCGGAGACAGCCGGGACGGTCAGGGAAACAGCGGCGGCCCCTACGGGGGCTTCTGGGGGCGCGGTGCCCAGGATGAGGGCGCCGGCCAGACTGGTGCAGGTGCCGGTGGCCAGACTGGCGGCCAGGGCTCCGGGACGAACGGCGAGTACCAGGACGTCGAGTCCACCGCCGCTCAGCAACGTCGCTGGGAGGCCCTGTCCCAGCGGTACCCTGCCCAGCAGTATCCGGGACAGCCGACGTTCGGTCAGCAGAGTCCCGGCCAGCAGACGTTCGGACAACAGGACTTCGGTGGTCGGGCCCAGCCGCCCTATGGCCCGCCGCCGACCTCGAATGACCCGGCCGGGTCGAACGGGGCTGCCGGAGCGTCCGGCAAGCCTGACAAGTCTGCGACCCGACGCTTCTCGACCCCGGCGGTCGCCGCACTGCTGCTCGCCGTCGGCGTCGGCTCGTCTGTGGTCACCACCCAGGTCATGAAGGACACCGGTACCGGGGTCTCCGGCACTGCAACCTCGTTCAACCAGCAGAACCAGGGCAGCAACGAGAACACCTCCACAGACTCCACCCCGGAGCCGGGAACCATCGAGGACGTCGCCAACAAGGTGCTGCCCAGTGTGGTCTCCATCCAGATGGCCACCCAGGAGGGTGGTGCCGAGGGCTCCGGCTCGATCATCAGTCCCGACGGGCTGATTCTGACCAACAACCACGTCGTCGCCGGCGCGGACGGTCGCGGCGCCCAGCTCAGCGTGACCACCAACGACGGCCGTCAGCTCGAGGCCGAGGTCGTGGCGACCGACCCACAGACCGACCTGGCCGTCATCAAGGCCAATGGTGCCGATGACCTGCAGCCGATCGAGGTCGGCGACTCCGAGTCCCTCGAGGTCGGGCAGACGGTCGTCGCCGTCGGCTCGCCGCTGGGACTGTCCTCCACGGTGACCACCGGCATCGTGTCGGCGAAGAACCGCCCGGTGCAGGCCGGCGGTGAGGACGGCGGCGAGGCCTCGCTGATCGACGCCATCCAGACCGATGCAGCCATCAACCCCGGCAACTCCGGCGGTGCGCTGGTGAACCTCGATGGGCAACTCGTCGGCATCCCCTCCGTCATCGCCACCCTCGGTGGTGGCATGGGTGGGGAGTCCGGCTCCATCGGCCTGGGCTTCGCCATCCCCTCGAGCCAGGCGGAGAAGACCTCCACGCAGCTCATCGAAGACGGCCGTGCCACCCACCCGGTGATCGGGGCCACCGTCAAGACCCAGTCGACGTCGGTCGGAGGCGAGATCGTCGAGGTGACCGACGGAGGTCCGGCAGAGGAGGGCGGCCTCGAGGGCGGCGACGTGGTGACCAAGGTCGATGACCGGATCGTCGACAGCGGTGAAGGCCTCATCGCCGCGATCCGTTCCCACAGCGTCGGTGACAAGGTGACACTCACAGTCACTGACTCCGAGGGCGACAATGAGCGTGAGGTCGAGGTCACCCTCGACGAATCCGACTAACCACCCCCGGAAACACCCTGCAACACAGTCAAACCGCCCCCGCACCTATACACGGGCCCCTGCGGCGGGATACCGTGGGAGACAATAGTTTTTCCCACGGTAACCACCACCAGCGTCAGGAGCGCAGCTCAATGTCCCACGAATCTCTCGTTGACACCGACCGTGACCTCCGTAGTCTGATCACGGTGCCCGGCGCCGAGGACACCTCCGGTTCTCCCCAGGAACCCTTCGACCGTCTCGATGAGCTGGACGCCGCGATCACCGAGCCGGACGACGACGTCTTCCACACGCTCGACATGCAGGATGACCGGCGCGAGACCGGCAACCAGCGGCACAGTCTCCTCCACGCGTTGGTTGTCATCGTCACCGACCGCAAGGACAGTGGCGACCAGTCCGGTGAGCTCGTCGCCGAGCTCCTCGCAGAGGAGGACTTCATGGTGGATGCGGTACTCACCGTCGATTCCGGACGCTCCGCGGTCCGCAAGGCCCTGGAGACCGCGGTCGTCGGTGGTGCTGACCTGGTGGTCACCGTCGGCGGCACCGGCGTCGGCCCGCGGGACAAGACCCCGGAGGCGACCAAGAGCGTGCTGGACAAGCGGATCCAGGGGCTCTCGCAGGCGCTGCGCTCCTCCGCGCTGGCCTGCAACGCCACCGACGGCGGTCTGTCCCGCGGCGTCGCCGGGGTCTCAGGTTCCACGGTGGTGGTCAACCTCGCCGCCTCGCGTGCGGCGATCCGGGACGGTATGGCCACCCTGGGCCCGCTGGTACGCCACGTGATCGCCGACCTCAATCGGGCCTGAATGTCCGGCCAGCTGGGACAGCCGGGTCGGCAGAGTCGGCAGAGTCGGCACAGTCAGCGGTCACGCCGGCGCAAGAGCGGCGTGATCGGTCGACGTCCGGGCGACCCGGACGGCACAGGCAACACAGACAACCCCCGTCCGCAACGCGACGGGGAGTCGCGGCGGACGGGGGAAGCAGGGGACAGCAGGGTTGGGGGATTCGGCGAGGATTTCTGGCGGGACCAGCGCCCGCCCCACTGGGGCTGAGCCGAACCGGGAACTGGTTCCGGAACGAGTCCGGAACTAGTCTGCGGCGTGGCGTCCGGAGGAACCGGTGCCGTCGGTGCCACCACCGGGGGCGTTGGGATCGACGGCGGTGGTGCCGGCAGTGTTCTGGGCGGCCAGCAGGTCGCGGATCTCCATCAGCAGATCGGTCTCGCTCAGCTCAACGGCCTCGGCCGGGTCGATGCCCTTGCGCTTGGCGGACATCTCGTTGAGCTTGTTCATCGGGGCCACGAGGATGAAGTACACCACGGCGGCGATGATGAGGAAGTTGATGGCGGCGGTGATGATCGCACCGAAGTCGATTGCGGTGCTGTCCATGTCGGAACGGATCTTCCAGACCAGTCCGTCGACCTCGGCGCCTCCGAAAGAGTTGATCAGCGGCTGGATCAGATGGTCGGAGATCGCGGTGACGATCGCGGTGAAGGCACCGCCGATGATGACCGCGATGGCCAGCTCCATCACGTTGCCGCGCATGATGAAGTCCTTGAAACCCTTAAACAAGATTCTCTCCTGACGGTGGGGTGGAAGGCGTACTCTCCACCGTTGTGAAGGCGCCGTGTTGGGTGATGACGGTCTGGACCGCGATGTCCAGGTCGGTCCGTGGAACGGTGACCCGGAACTCTTCGTGGTCCACGATGGCCATAAGTATGCCATCTTTAGGACGGAAAGTAACAGATCTGTCGTAGAAACCACCGCCTTGACCCAGTCGAACCCCGTCCGCATCGACCGCCAGGGCTGGCACCACCAATGCCTCGACAGTGTCGAACAGGGACTCGGAGGGGACGTCTGTACCCGCGTCAGGCACGGGCTCCCGGATTCCGTAGCGACCGGGCCGGGTGAACTCTTCGCCCCGGTACCGTCGCCACGTCAAGGGGGCAGCGGTTTGTGCGACGACCGGTAACCACACCTCGTGTCCGGCCCCGGCCATCGCCGCCGGCAACCCTGGGCCGCCGGGTTCCCCTGGCAGGCCGACGTAGACGGCCACCGGTCCGACGTCGGCCAGATGGGTGGTGAGGTGGGTGATGATCGCGGCGTCCCGGGCGTCCCGCTCGGCGGCACCCACCGCGGACCGGGTGGCACGCAGTCGGGTGCGCAGCGACTGTTTCGCCGCGGCAACAGCGGGGTCGGGGTGCGCCGGGTGTTCCATGGCTCCGGATTCTAGTCGTCGCCGTCACCCCCGGCCGGCGACTCGTGGCGGGTGTGGGGGTGTCGCCGCCCTGCTGCGCACCACCGTCGGTTGTAGTATCCAGGTATGACATCCTCAGTAAACCCCTCTCCCGCCGCCTCTCCAGACGGTACCTCCGGTGACGTCACCAGTGGTGGGATCAGAACTGTCGTCGTCCCCGCGGCCGGCCTCGGGACACGGTTCCTGCCTGCCACGAAGACGGTCCCCAAGGAGCTCCTCCCGGTGGTCGACACCCCCGGTATCGAGCTGATCGCCTCCGAGGCCGCCCAGGCCGGAGCGTCCCGCCTTGCTGTCGTGACCTCACCGCGCAAGCAGGGCATCATGGAGTTCTTCGACCGCGACGAACTGCTCGAGGACACGCTTGAGTCGCGCGGCAAGACCGAGCAGCTCAACAAGGTGCGTGCGGTCAACGAGATGATCACCGCGGTGTCGGTGAACCAGGACCGCCCGCTGGGCCTCGGCCACGCCATCGGTTGTGCCGAGGGGGCACTCGACGACGACGAGGACAGCTTCGCCGTGCTGCTGCCGGATGACCTCGTGCTGCCCTTCGGCGTGATGAACGAGATGATCAAGGTCCGCCAGCGCTACGGCGGTACGGTCCTGTGCGGCTTCGAGGTGCCGGAGGACGAGGTCAGCAACTACGGTGTCTTCGACATCGCCGACCCCGGTGACGAGGATGCCGTCGACGATGACCGGGTGTGCACGGTCACCGGTATGGTCGAGAAGCCCGACGTGGAGGACGCGCCGTCCACCATCGTCGCCACCGGCCGCTACCTGCTGGACCGTTCCATCTTCGATGCGCTGCGTCGGACGAAGCCCGGCAAGGGTGGCGAGATCCAGATCACCGACGCCATCGAGATCCTCATCGCCGAAGGTCACCCGGTGCACGTCTACATCCACAAGGGCGGACGCCACGACCTCGGCAACCCCGGCGGTTTCATCCGCGCCTGCGTCGATTTCGCGCTGGACAGTGAGACATACGGCCCCTCGTTGAAGCGGTGGCTGCAGAACCGGCTGGAGGAGTAGCGCTGCGTGACGCTGCCTGATTCTGCCTGATTTGGCCTGACTCGGCGGGAAAGCCCGCCGGACACGTCCGGCGGGCTTCCTCAGATCGGGCGGCGCCAGGCGGTAGGATTCTGGGACGTACTTGACCAGACCCCGACGGAGGACGGACCACCTTGAGAACTGTTGAGGAGCAGCTGGCGATGATCAGCGCCGCGGCAGTGACCCCCGAGCCGGTGCGCACCGCCATCTCCGAGGCACTGGGATTGCGCTGCGCCGAGCAGGTCGAAGCGCAGATCTCGGTGCCGGGCTTCGACCAGGCCGCCGTCGACGGCTATGCGGTGCGCTCGGTGGACATCCGACACGCCGGCAGCGGTGATCCCGAGGTTCCGTCGGCCCGGTTACCCGTCGTCGGTGACATCAGCGCTGGCTCGCACCGTCCGGTACGGCTTCAGCCGCGGCAGGCGGTGCGTGTCGAGGCGGGCGCGCCGCTGCCTACTCTCGCCGATGCCGTGGTGCCGCTGGACTGGGCCGAGGACGACGGACGTCGCACCGAGGCCCTGCGTCCGGTCTCCGCCGGTGGCTTCGTGCACCGCGCCGGCGCCGACGCCCAGCCAGGCGACGTGGTCGTCGAACAGGACGCCGTGATCGGCGCGGCCCAGGTGGGCTTGCTCGCCGCCATCGGACGTTCCAAGGTGCTGGTGTATCCGCGGCCGCGGATGACCGTCCTCTCCTTCGGCCCTGAGCTGGTCGACATTGACCGAGAGCCTGGGCTGGGGCAGGTCCACGACGTCAACTCCTACGCCCTGGCCGCCGCCGGTCGCGAGGCCGGTGCCGACGTCAACCGGCTGGGCATCCTCGCCGGTGAGGACCGGCGGATCCGCGACATCATCGAGGGCCAGCTCATCCGGTCGGAGATCCTGGTCATCGCCGGTGGCGTGGGCGGGGCCTCCAGCGACCGGCTGCGTGAGATCCTCTCCGAACTCGGTGACCTCGACACTTCGCGGGTGGCGATGCACCCCGGCTCCGTCCAGGGGTTCGGTGTCCTCGGTGCCGACCGGGTACCGACCTTCCTGGTGCCGAGCAACCCGAGTGCGGCCCTGGTGGCCTTCGAGGTGATGGTGCGTCCGCTGGTGCAGATCCTGCGTGGCCAGCGCCAGACCTCACGCCGGGTCGTCCAGGCCAGGACCATCGCCGGGATCGAGTCCGCCCCGGCCCGCCGTGGGTTCATCCGCGCGCAGCTGATGCGTGACCGGCAGACCCAGGAGTTCCTGGTCGACCCGCTGGGCGCGGCATCGCCGGGGGAACCGACCCACCTGCTGGGCAGCCACGGGCAGTCGAACTGCCTGATCATGGTGCCCGAGGACCACACGCACCTGGAGCCCGGCGAGGTCGTGGACGTGATGTTCCTGACCAACCGGTCCTAGGGGAGGACCGCCGCCATGCCGTCCGGACTGTCTTTCCTGTCTTCCCTGACCTCACTGCCGAGCCGGCACCCCGGCTGGCCGGCGAGGACCGCCACGGTGACCACCCACGCCGGCCGGGTGAGGCTGCGACCGCTGGGACGCCGCGACGGCACCCGGTGGGCGCAGTACCGCATCGCCGACGAACACCTGCTGCGTCCGGTCGAACCGACGGTGCCGGGGCCGTGGAGCGAATCACACACCAAGGCGGTCTGGCGTGCGAATATCTCCGGCCTGTCCGCCCTCGCCAACGACGGCCAGGTCATGCCCTTCGCCATCGAGGTGGACGGTGAATTCGCCGGCCAGTTGACCCTGGGGAACATCCAGCACGGGGTGGTGTGCAGCTGCTGGATCGGCTACTGGGTGTACTCCGGGTACTCGGGGCAGGGGGTGGCCACCGCCGCCGTCGCCCTGGGGGTCGACCATGCCATGATCCACGGCGGGATACACCGGGTGGAGGCCACTGTCCTGGAGTCGAATGAGGCGTCCCGCCGTGTGCTGGCCAAGATCGGTTTCCGCGAGGAGGGGCGACTCGTGCGCAACCTGCACATCAACGGGCAGTGGCGCGACCACCTGCTGGTCGGGTTGACCACCGAGGAGGTCCCCGGCGGGGTGGTCTCCCTGCTGGGACGGGACCGTCGGCCGGGTGCCTGATCCTCGGAGCCTGTTTCTCGGGGCCTGTTTCTCGGAGCCTGTACTTTGGGACGCGAGTGACGGACGTGATTTTCCCCCGGCGCGCCTGCGCGCTCGACCGGACGCTGACACGTAGGGTCGGTGACATTGTCCCACCCCTCGTCGGGTCCGCGCCGGTGTAAAGGAAGGGTTGCCCGTGACCGGTTCCATCAGCTCCCTGATTCTGATCGCAGTTGTCTGGCTCCTGCTGCTGGCTCCGTTGTTCCTGCGCAACCAGTCGCCGGTGCGTCGGACCTCGACAGCGTTGTCCGAGACCCGTGTCCTGCATGCCGGGGGAGACGACATCGAACGCCACCGGAAGCGTCCCCTTCCGGCGGAGAGTCTCTATCACGCCGACGTCGACGACGAGATCGAGCTGGTGGACGCCGAGCCGGTGGATGTCGTCGTCGACGACGACAGTGGCCGCCCCGGGATGCTCTCCCGCCTGGTGCGCCGCCGGCGTCACGACCGGAGCGATGAGGTCGCCGAGGAACTGGTGACGATGCCGGGCATCGTTGACGGCGAGATCGTGGACTACCGTCCGCTGGACGAGGAGGATACCGGCGAGTTCGAGCCGGTCATTGCCGATCAGGGCAACCAGGCCGATCGTGCTGGCCGTGCTGGCCGTGCTGATCAGGTCGAGATGTCGGCCGCGATGGAGGACGCACCGGCCGAGGACACCGTCTTCACCGCGGTCGCCGAGGATGCTGACGCGGACAACGCGGATGCAGAGGCTGACTACACGGACGCCGACTACACCGACACCGACGCTGACGACACCGTCTACTCCGACAGTGAGGATGTCGACGCAGAACCAGACGCCGACCCAGGCGCCGATGTGGCAGCCGTGCTGGCTGCGGTGCCGGATGTGGAAGACGACTACGAGGTCGTCAGCGACGTGCCGGAGGCCTATATCCGCGGTGGCGACATCGTGGTTTCTGCATCCTCTGCGCCCTCAGCTGTGTCTGGCGGAAACGATGCAGACAGTACGTCCGACACCCCCGGGAACCAGGACTCCGACGCTCGCGGGGAGCTCTCCGAGGAGGAGCTGGACTACGTCGCGACCCGACGGGGCCGTGGCTTCTACGACCCGGTGGCCTCCCAACATCTCGCGGAGATGCGGCAGACCCGACGCAAGCGGGTGCTGTCAGTGCTCACGGCACTGTGTGTCGTCGCCGTGGTGTCGGCGGTCGTGCTCGGCGGGTGGATGTGGCTGGCCGTGGGCGCCACCGTCTCGCTCACCGGCGCCTACCTCTACTTCCTGCGTCGCCAGGTTGTCGAGGAAGCCCGGCTGCACCAGCGCCGGATGGCCCGTATGCGCCGCGCCCGCCAGGGTGTGCGCAGCACCGATGACCGTGAGCTGGGCGTGCCCGACCGGCTGATCCGTCCTGGCGCGGTTGTGCTCGAGACCGACGACGTCGACCCGACCTTCGTCAACCTCGATGAGATGGACTTCATGGGTGCCGCCGATGGCGGGTACGACGGGCACAGCGGACACGACGGGCACGACGGGTACGGCGACGCTGGGCTCGGCCCCCGCGGCCACATCCGCGCGGTGTGATCCCCGCGTACCCCCGGAAGGTAGTCTGACAGCTCCATGAACAATCCTGCCGTGCGTGATGCCGCCCTGCTGCTGCTCCGTGTCGCCCTGGGGGTTGTCTTCATCGCGCATGGTTGGGACAAGGTGTTCCAGACTGGTGCGGACGAGACCGCAGTGATGTGGGAACAGATGAACATCCCCCAGGCCACCCTGTCGGTGTGGGTGGTCTCTGTCGTCGAGATGCTCGGCGGTGCCCTGCTGATCCTCGGCATGCTCACCCCGGCGGCCGCGGGTGTGCTGGCCCTGGACATGGTGGCCGCCTTCTACTTCGTGCACCTGGGGGAGGGGATCTTCGTCACAGACGGTGGCGCCGAACTGGTCCTCGTGCTTTTCGCCGCCTGCGTGGTCCTGGTGGTCTTCGGTGCCGGACGCGCCAGCCTCGACAAGGCGCTGTCCCGGTTCGGATGAGGGGGTAGCCGCTAAAAGATGACCTCCACCGATATCCACCAACAGGTCCGTGCCGCACTCTCGGCGCGGCTCGACGGGGAACCCGGGCCGGCAGGGCTGGGGGACGACACCGTCGACGCCCATCTGGCGGCCTGCGAGCCGTGCCAGCAGTGGTTCGCCGACGCCAGTGATCTGAACCGTCGGCTGCGCATGTCACTGGCCCCGGAGACCCCGCCCGCGCCCACCGACCCCGGTGCCCTGGCCGAGCACATGGCGCAGATCGCCGACGACACCCCACAGTTGTCGCACCGGCTGCGGAACCGGGGCCTTCCGCTGGTCATCGCCCGGCTGGTTCTGCTGGCCTGTGCGGTGGGGTATGTGGTCTGGGCGGTGCTGCTGCTCGTCGGGGTCACCGGTCCCGGTGCCGAATTCATCGGCGGTAGCGACGGTGGTGGTGGCGACGGTGGTGCCGGTGGCGCCGGTGGTGCGGTCGGCAACTCCTCGGATCCCGACTACGCCCGACTGGTGGTGGACGCCGCGGCGGTACGTTTCGCACTGGCGGCGGGACTGCTGTGGGGGGCGTTACGTCCGGCGGCGGGCCCCGGTCTGCTGCCGGTGTTCGTGGCACTGTGGGGCTTCACCGCCGGTTTCGCCACCCGCGACGTGGTCCTGGGTGTGATGGACGGTGCGGTGGACGTCGCCCAGATCCTCGGCCTGCTGCTGCACCTGGCGTCCTGCGCCGCGCTGGTCAGCGTGTGGCTGGCCCGGCACCATGCCGTCGCCCCGCTGCGCCAGTCATTGCGCATGCTGTCGGCACGTCCCGTCGGATACAGTCCCAATGACGTGGAACGGCACTCGTCCTGGCGCCCCGGCGACCGGCCGGACTGACCGACTGGTTCTGCCGGATCAGGTCCAGCCCGGCAGCCACATCCGCCAGCTCCACTGTGTCGGGCTCAGTGGGATGCCGGTGAAGACCGGCAGGAAGAACAGGAACATCGCCACGACCAGCACCAGGTAGATGACCACCACCAGCTGGCCGGTGCGTCCCAGCACCATAGCCTTGACCGGTGACACCTGCGAATCAGGGGCACGGGCGTCCCGACGGATCGCCAGATCCGAGACCTGTCCCAGCACCAGGGCGATCCCGATGATGAGGAAGGGTGCCAGTGCGGTGGCGTAGAAGAGGTACATCTGGCGGTCGGTGTTGATCAGCCACGGCAGGAATCCGGCGAGGTAACCCAGCACCGGGACGAGCCAGACCATCTCCCGGTGGCGCAGCATCCGCCACAGTCCCCACAGCAGCACCGGGACGGTGAGGAACCAGATCACCGGGGTGCCGACCAGCAGCACCACTTCCTTGGACCCGTCGTCGCCGGTGGTGGAGTGGTACAGCAACGCCCGGGTGCTGGCCAGCCAGTCCCAGGGCTTGGACTCCCACGGGTGGACGTGGTCGTTGGAGTTCGTCAGTTCGGAATGAAAACCCAGGACCGATACGTGGTAGTAGATGAAGTTCTGTACGGACTCCGGAAGGAAGCCCAGGCCCCAGTCGGCGATCCGCTCGTTGCCGGACTCCAGCTCGTGGCGGAACACCCCGGTCTCCGAGGCGAACCACGACCGGAAGGACAGCAGGTATACCCCGACCGGCACCAGCACCACCGAGGCGAAGGCGGGCAGACAGTCGTGGACCAGGGTGCCGCGGAAGGGACGCTGCACCCCGAAGCGGCGCCGTCGCCACCAGTCCACGCCGACGATGGTCAGGCCGATGAAGGCCATGTAGTACAGCCCGGACCATTTCACCGCCAGGGCGCATCCCAGGGCGACCCCGGCGGCGAACCGCCACCACCGGAAACCCAGCCGAGGACCCAGCGGGAAGTCGCCGATACGGTGCTCGGCGGCGACGAGGATGAACCGGTCCTCCATCTGCCGGTGGTCGTGCAGCAGCAGGTACACCGCCAGCAGGATAAAGAAGACCTGCATGTGGTCGAGCATCGCCGAGCGCCCGGTGACGAAGAGGATCCCGTCGCACAGGGCGATGATCCCGGCGGCGAAGCCGATCCAGTCGGAGTTGCTCAGCCGACGGGCGCAGGCGGCGATGAGCAGGATGACCCCGACGGCGAGGAGCGCGGTGACGATACGCCAGCCCCAGGGGTTGTTGCCGAAGACCGCGATCCCGATCGCCTCGAGGTGCTTGGCCAGGGGAGGGTGGACGACCAGGCCGAAGCCTGGGTTGTCCTCGATCCCTCCGATCAACAGGTTGTCGGTGCCGCGCAGCACCTGCCACGACTGGGGCACGTAGTGCTTCTCATCGAACACCGGCACACCCCGGTCGGTCGGGTGCGACAGCCCCCACAGGCGGGTCAGTAGACCGAGGGCACCGAGGATGCCGAGCATCCACCACCAGCGACGCGGGCCGGACGCGACGCGCCGCAGGACGCGCCCCAGGGCGCGCGGTGCGTCGCGGCGGCCGGCGCCTGACCCGGCGTCGTTGACGGTGTCGGCACCGGCGTCGTTGCCGGTGTCGTTGCTGGTGGTCGGTGTCACAGGACGCCATCCTATACGCCAGGCTGCAGCGTCCCGGCGCTGGCCGGTAGAGTCTGCAGGTCATGAGCCAGAGCACACCGGCAGACCTGACCGAGTTGACCCGGCGCGCAGCCGAACAGCGGCCGTGTCCCCGCGGCGGGATCATCCTTGCGGCCACTCCGCTTGGCGACCCGCTGGACGCCTCGATCCGGCTGATCGACGCCCTGGGCAGTGCGGACGTCATCGCCGCCGAGGACACCCGCCGCACCCGCGCGCTGGCCACCGCGCTGGGGGTGGAGATCACCGGGCAGATGGTGTCGAACTTCGACCACAATGAGTCCGACCGGGCGTCCGGACTGGTGGAGCGGGCGCGAACCGGGGCCCGGGTACTGGTGGTCACCGATGCGGGCATGCCCTCGGTCTCTGACCCGGGGTTCCCACTGGTCACCGCGGCACAGGATGCCGGCGTGCCCGTGACCTGCCTGCCCGGCCCGTCGGCGGTGCCCACCGCCCTGGCCCTCTCCGGGGTCGGTGTCGGCCACTTCGCCTTCGACGGCTTCGCGCCCCGCAAGGACGGCGCCAAGCGGACCTGGCTGGAGTCGGTGCGGGACTCGCCGCGCGCGGTGAGTTTCTTCGAGTCCCCGCACCGGTTGGCCGCCACCCTGACCACCGCCGCCGAGGTGCTGGGTGGCGGGCGGGAGGCCGCGGTGTGCCGAGAGCTGACCAAGACCTATGAGGAGGTCCGGCGCGGCAGCCTCGCCGAGCTGGCGGCCTGGGCGGAGGAGGGGGTGCGCGGTGAGATCACCGTGGTCATCTCCGCGGCCGGTGCCGACGGGTCCGGGCAGGTAGAAGTGGCTGACCTGGTCCCGCTCGTGGAGGAGAAGGTGGCGTCCGGCGTGCGGCTCAAGGACGCCTGCCGGGAGGTGGCGGCCCAGGCTGGCGCCGGGGTAGGCGCTGGGTCAGCCGCTGGGTCAGTCGCTGGGTCAGTCTCGAAGCGCGAGCTCTACGAGGCGGTTCTCGACGCCCGCGGACGCTGATAAAAATCGCGCAACTTTCGTACCGGATCGGTGTGTGTCCACAGACTATGGCACAGTAGACCGCATGTCCGTTTCAGAAGAGAATCCAGAGAACGACGAGAACCGGGAGGTTCCCGGTGCCTCGTCGGATCAGGCAGACGTCGCTGGGACCTCCATTGATGATCTCACCGCTCAGGAACTGAGCGAGGAGAAGATCTCCCCGGTGGCGATCGACAGCATGCTGCCCCCGCCCGCGGAGGACGAGAACGCGAAGGTGGACAAGGCCGTCACCGGTTTCGCTGCCCTCATCATTCTCGCCATCGTGGTGTGGGCCCTGTTCGCTCCGGACAGTTTCTCCTCGTTCGCGACGAATGCCCTGGACTTCGTGGTCACCGACTTCGGTTGGGTCTACATCATCGCCGGGACGATCTTCGTCTTCTTCATCATCTGGATCGCGCTGAGCAAGTTCGGCAACATCCGCCTCGGTCAGGACAATGAGCGACCGGAGTTCAACGCGACCAGCTGGATCGCGATGCTCTTCGCCGCTGGTATGGGCATCGGCCTGATGTTCTACGGCACCGCGGAGCCGCTGACCTTCTACCGGGACGGTGTGCCCGGTGAGGCCTCCGAGAGCGTGCCGGTGTCCATGGCCACCACCCTGTTCCACTGGACGCTGCACCCCTGGGCGATCTACGCCATTGTGGGCCTGGCCATTGCCTACGGAACCTTCCGTCTGGGCCGTAAGCAGTTGATAAGTTCGGCATTCGTGCCGCTGATCGGCATTCGCCGGGCCGAAGGCTGGTTGGGCAAGCTGATCGACATCCTGTCGATCTTCGCCACCGTCTTCGGTACCGCCGCCTCCCTGGGCCTGGGTGCCCTGCAGATCGCCGCCGGTCTGGATCTGACCGACATCGTCACGGACCCGGGCACCGGATGGTTGCTGATGATCATCGGTGTGCTCGGCGCGTGCTACCTGATCTCCGCCTTCTCCGGTGTGGGCAAGGGAATCCAGTACGTCTCGAACTTCAACATGGTGCTTGCCGGGATCCTGGCACTCTTCGTCCTCGTCGTGGGGCCGACCGTGGTCATCATGAACACCATCCCGACCTCCTTCGGTAACTACATCCAGGAGTTCTTCGGCATGGCGGGACGCACTGCAGACTCCTCACCGGGCATGGCCGAGTGGCTGTCGAGCAACACCCTGTTCTACTGGGCATGGTGGATCTCGTGGTCCCCGTTCGTCGGCACCTTCATCGCCCGCATCTCCCGCGGACGCACGGTCCGCGAGTTCATCCTGGTCATCCTGCTGGTCCCGACCGCGGTCTCGGTCGTCTGGTTCTCCATCTTCGGTGGCAGCGCCATCCACCAGGAGGGCGAGGGTACCGACATCTACGGTGACGGCACCGGCGAGAACATGCTGTTCAACCTGCTGCACGACCTGCCGCTGGGTGGGCTCACCTCGATCATCGCGATGATCCTGCTGTCGACCTTCTTCATCACCTCGGCGGACTCCGCGTCCACCGTGATGGGCACCATGAGCCAGAACGGCAAGCTGGTGGCCGACAGGAAGATCACCGTGCTGTGGGGTCTGATGACCGGCCTCATCGCCGTGGCGCTGCTGCTCTCCGGCGGCGAGGAAGCCCTGGACAACCTGCAGACCGTGACGATCCTGGCGGCCAGCCCGTTCGTGATCCTGATCCTGTTCCTGTGTCTGGCGCTGTACAAGGGCCTGTCCCAGGACCCGATGTTCCTCGACGAGAAGCAGAAGCGCGCCTTCGCCCTGCGTCTGGCACGTGAGCGTCGCCACCAGGAGACAGCCGAGGCCCGCCAGTCCCGGGAGAAGCGCAAGCGGGAGAAACAGGAGCCCAGGAAGCCGACGAAGTAGGACCGGCTGAGCAGTACCCGGCGCTGCATCCGGCGTCTCGGTGGACGGTATCCAGTCCGCGCTGCAGCCAAGTAACCCCTGGTGTGCCACGACGGCACACCAGGGGTTACTCTGTTGGCATGTCGAAACACGTCCTCACCGCTGTCGCCTGGCCGTACGCCAACGGTCCCCGTCACATCGGACACGTCGCCGGATTCGGTGTCCCGTCCGACGTCTTCGCCCGGTTCCAGCGAATGTCGGGCAACGAGGTGCTGATGGTCTCCGGCACCGACGAGCACGGCACCCCGCTGCTGGTCCAGGCGGAGAAGGAGGGCGTGAGCGTCCAGGACCTCGCCGACCGCTACAACCGCATCATCGTCGAGGACCTCGCCGGACTCGGCCTGTCCTACGACCTGTTCACCCGCACCACCACCCGTAACCACTATGCGGTGGTGCAGGAGCTGTTCCGCGGCCTCAACGACAACGGCTACATGGTCCGCCAGACCACCACGGGTGCGATCAGCCCGTCCACCGGCCGTACCCTGCCCGACCGCTTCATCGAGGGCACCTGCCCGCTGTGTGGTGCCACCGACGCCCGCGGTGACCAGTGCGACAACTGCGGTAACCAGCTCGACCCCGCCGACCTGATCGACCCGCGCTCCAAGATCAACGGCGAGACCCCGGACTTCGTCGAGACCGAGCACTTCATGCTCGACCTGCCGGCCCTGGGCGACGCCCTGTCGGAGTGGTTGGGCGAGCGCGAAGGGTGGCGTCCCAACGTCCTGAACTTCTCGCTGAACCTGCTCAAAGACATGCGCCCGCGCGCGATGAGCCGCGACATCGACTGGGGCGTCCCGGTGCCGATCGAGGGCTGGCAGGACAACAACGCCAAGAAGCTCTACGTGTGGTTCGATGCGGTCGTCGGCTACCTCTCCGCCTCCATCGAGTGGGCCTACCGCACCGGTGACCCCGAGGCATGGCGCAAGTGGTGGGGCGACCCGGAGGCCCTGTCCTACTACTTCATGGGCAAGGACAACATCACCTTCCACTCCCAGATCTGGCCCGGTGAGCTCCTCGGTTACGCCGGTTCCGGCGCCAAGGGTGGTGAGGCCGGCGAGTTCGGTGAGCTGAACCTGCCGACCGAGGTCGTCTCCTCGGAGTTCCTCACCATGTCCGGCTCGAAGTTCTCCTCGTCGAAGGGCGTGGTGATCTACGTCCGCGACTTCCTGGAGACCTTCGGCCCGGACGCCCTGCGCTACTTCATCGCCGTCGCGGGTCCGGAGAACATGGACACCGACTTCACCTGGGACGAGTTCGTCCGCCGGATCAACACCGAGCTGGCCAACGGCTGGGGCAACCTGGTCAACCGCACGGTGTCGATGGCGCACAAGAACTTCGGGGAGATCCCGGCGGCCGGGTCGTTCACCGACGAGGACCGCGATCTGCTGGACGATGCTGCCGCAGCGTTCGCCAAGGTCGGGGAGTGCCTGGAGCACTCGCGGTTCAAGTCAGGTATCGCCGAGGCCATGCGCATCGTGGACCGCGGCAACCAGTACATCGCCGCCCAGGAGCCGTGGAAGCTGGCTAAGGCTGCGAAGGGGACGGAGGACACTGCCGCTGATCCGGCGGCCCGTGACCGTCTGGCCACCGTCCTGCACACCGCGCTGCAGATCGTCTCGGACGCCAACACCCTGCTGACCCCGTACCTGCCGTTCTCCGCCCAGCAGGTCTTCGAGACCCTCGGCGGCACCGGCGTGTGGGCTGCCCAGCCGAAGGTCGTGGAGGTCACCGACGACTCCCCGCGCACCCCGGTCGGTGTGGGCCTGCCGGAGGCCGGACGCAGCTACCCGGTGATCATGGGTGACTACGACGAGCAGCAGGCCCACTGGGGTCGTACCGAACTGGTCGCCGGTACCCCGCTGTCCAAGCCGTCCCCGCTGTTCACCAAGCTGGACGCCGAGCTCGCCGAGACCGGCCCGGAGTGGGCCCGCGTCGAGACGGACTAGTTGCAACTACGCTAGCTGGCATGTCCGCCAAGAAGAAGCGTCCGACCCCTGTCCCGCCCGAGCCGCTGCCGCAGCTCTTCGACGCCCACACCCACCTGGCGTCCTGCAAGGCCACCACCGCCGACGAGGTGCGGGAGATCGTCGACCGGGCGGCGGCGACCGGGGTGCAGGGGATCTGCACCGTCGGTGACGGGATTGAGGAGGCAGAGCTTGCGCTGCAGGCCGCCCACCACGACGAGCGGGTCTATGCGGCCTGTGCTGTCCACCCCACCCGCTCCCACGAGCTCACCGAGGACGTCCGCACCCGGATTCGTGACCTCGTCGCCGACGATCGCTGCGTGGCGGTGGGGGAGACCGGCCTGGACACCTACTGGATCACGCACGACCCGGAGGACACCGCCGACCTGGAGACGCAGGAGGAGGCGCTGCGCTGGCACATGGCCCTGGCCCACGAGGTCGGCAAGCCGCTGATGATCCACAACCGTGAGGCAGACGACGACCTGATGCGCGTGCTCAATGATGCGCCGGACGACCTCACGGTGATGCTGCACTGCTTCTCCTCGCCGCTGGAGGTCGCCCGCGAGGCGATCGACCGTGGGTACTACCTCAGCTTCTGCGGCAACGTCACCTTCAAGCGCAACGGTGAACTGCGCGAGGCCGCCGCACTGGTGCCGGCTGACCGGATCCTTCTGGAGACCGATGCGCCGTACATGACCCCGGAGCCCTTCCGCGGGGCGCGAAATGAACCGGTCTTCGTCGGCTACACCGCGCGTTGTCTCGCAGAGGCCCGCGGTATTTCACCGGAGGAGGCTGGCGAGATCGTCACACAGAACGCCCGGACGCTCTACGGCATCTGATACCCCGGGTGGTGCGTCGCGCGCCACGCCACACAGGGCGCCCCGTGATGGGCGCGTGATTCGTGCGTGACTCCCGCGTGATTCGCGGGTGATGCGCCACGGTAGAAAAGTGGTGCATGAGACGGCTGTGACCACAGTTGCCCCGTGTTCTCCCTGACGTGTGAGGGTGGCGACATTTTCCGCGGAAATTTCGCCAATGGGTTGGCCTGCGGGCGATCGTTACCGTATCGTTATCGAAGTTACGGAATCGAGACGTCTAACCGCAGACGCTAGAAAGTGGCGGCGCGCCCCGCAGCGCCGCCGGAGGTAGAGAACGAGTGTCACCCAAGAAGAAGTCCAGCCTTCACCGGATCAACACCACCAACTCCATGCCGCTGCGCATGGCGACCGGCGGCATGCTTGCCGTCCTCGCCGTCGGTGGCACCGTTGCCGCCACCAACCACAAGGACGTCAGCCTCGACGTCAACGGGGAACAGATCAACACCACCGCCTGGTCCGGTGACGTCCGCGACCTGCTCGCCGACAACGACATCGAGTTCTCCGACAAAGACCTGATCACCCCGGGTCTCGACGAGTCGGTCGAGAACAACTCGACCATCTCCGTCCGCTCGGCCCGCCAGGTCTCCGTCACCGTCGACGGCCAGCTGCGCGACATCGACACCACGTCGCTCACCGTCTCCGAACTTCTCGCTGAGCTGGGCTACGACAACGCCAACGCCGCCCTGTCTGCCGGTGCGAACTCCCCCATCCCGACCGATGGCATGGAGCTCGACATCACCACCCCGCGTGAGTTCACCCTCAACGACGGAGCCCCGGGCAAGGACCCCGCCCGTCTGAGCATGGCCGCGTCCACCGTCGGCGAGATGCTCGAGATGCGTGGCGCACCGCTGGGTCCGGAAGACAAGGTCACCCCGGCCGCCGACGCCCCGCTGGAGCAGGGCACCCACGTCGAGGTCCATCGTGTGGCCACCGAGGAGCGCGAAGAGGAGCGGCCCTTCGACCCGCCGGAGAAGGTCATCGAGGACCCTGACATGCCCGAGGGCGAGGAAGAGGTCATCGAGAAGGGCTCCGCCGGTAAGGAGCGCGTCACCGTGCGCGTCACCGAGGTCAACGGCGAGGAGACCGACCGTGAGGTCATCGATCGCGAGGAGCTCGAGCCGGCCACCGAGCGCGTGGTCGTCCGCGGCACCAAGCGTGTCTCCGGTGCACCGTCCGTCGCCGATGGATCGGTGTGGGACGAGCTGGCTCAGTGTGAGGCGACCGGCGACTGGTCCATCAACACCGGCAACGGTTTCTCCGGTGGCCTGCAGTTCACCCCGTCCACCTGGGCGGCCTACGGCGGCCACGAGTACGCCCCCGAGGCGCACATGGCCACCCGCGAGGAGCAGATCGCCGTGGCCGAGAAGGTCCAGGCGGGCCAGGGCTGGGGCGCGTGGCCGGCCTGCACCTCGAAGATGGGCCTGCGCTAATCATCCAGGCCAGTTACCCTGCTTAGTCTCCCTGGCTGGTAACTCCGACCGCTGCTGCGGCTATCCTGGAGAGCTGTGGATACTTTCAACAGCGCGGAGAGCGCCGGCAGCGACGGCAGCGGCGGCGACGGTAGTGTTGGCGTCCGGCTGCTCGGCCCCGGCGAGATCCGTGAACTGGCCGCCGAGCTCGACGTGACACCGACGAAGAGGCTGGGGCAGAACTTCGTCATCGACCCGAACACGGTGCGTCGTATCGTCACCGCCGCTGACCTGGCCGAGGACGATCACGTCGTGGAGGTCGGCCCCGGTCTCGGGTCGCTGACCCTGGCGCTGCTGGAGGCCGTCGGGCAGCTGACGGTGGTGGAGATCGACCCGCGCCTGGCCGGACGGCTCGAGCGCACCGTCGGCGAGTTCGCCCCTTCGCGAGCCGATGACCTCACCGTGGTCACCTCGGATGCGCTGAAGATCGCCGCGGACAACCCCGCCTTCGTCGACACCCCGCCGACCGCGCTGGTGGCGAACCTTCCGTACAACGTCTCTGTGCCGGTGCTGCTGCACCTGCTGGAGATCTTCCCCAGCATCCGCCGGGTGCTGGTCATGGTGCAGTTGGAGGTCGCCGACCGGCTGGCCGCCGACCCCGGCAGCAAGGTCTATGGCGTGCCCAGCGTCAAGGCGGGCTTCCATGGCCGGGTGCGTCGGGCCGGGGTGATCGGCAAGAACGTCTTCTGGCCGGCGCCGAAGATCGACTCGGGTCTGGTGCGCATCGACCGTTGGGCCGACGAGGACCGGCCCTGGCAGGCCGAGCTGGAGCGTCTGGGGGAGGACGTCCTGCGTTCCGAACTCTTCGCCGTCACGGATGCCGCCTTCCTGCAGCGTCGCAAGACCCTGCGCGCCGCGCTGTCCGGCTACTTCGGTTCCGGACCAGAGGCTGAGGAGGTCCTCACCGCCGCCGGTATCGACCCGCGGGAGCGCGGCGAGAAGCTGGACACCGCCGCATTCGTGCGGCTGGCGGTGGCGTCGCTGGATCGGCGCGGATCGTCGTGAGCCTCCCGGACCTCGCCGAGTACACCTTCTCCGCCTACGCGGTGAGCGCCACGGCGCAGGGCAAGGTCAACCTGCACCTCTCGGTCGGTGATGTCCGGGATGACGGTTACCACGAGCTGGAGACGGTCTTCCACGCCCTCGACCTCACCGAGACCGTCACCGTGGCCGTCGACGACGAGGGACCCGCAGGGATGACACCGGGGAGCAGGGTGACTCTGGGCAGCGTGACCGGACGTGACGCAGGAAAAGTCACTGCCGAGGGCAATCTAGCGCTACGGGCGGCCACGCTGGTGCTGGACCGCTACCGTGACCATCTCGACCACGTCAGTCATCTTGACCACCGTGACCACCGTGACCACCGTGACCACCGTGACCACAACCGGGCCGCGCCGGTTCCGTCGCTGAGCGTGTCGATCGACAAGCAGGTCCCCGTCGCCGGTGGCATGGCCAGCGGGTCAGCCGATGCCGCGGCGTCCCTGCTCGCCACCGTCGAACTGCTGCACGGACCCCGGGCAGCCGCCCACGGCTTCGACCAGACGCCGGCACCGAGTCCGGAGGAACTTCACGCAATGGCCGTGAGCCTCGGCGCGGACGTGCCCTTCTGCCTGCGTGGTGGCACCGCGTTGGGTCGTGGCATCGGCGATGACCTGGTCCCGGTCATGATCCGCGGTAGCTACCACTGGGCATTGGTGATGGACCCGCGGGGACTGTCCACCGCCGAGGTCTTCGCCCGGCTCGACACCCAACGCGACGCCGCAGCCCGCGGGGAGCGTCCGGACGTCCGGGCCCCGGCCCCCGAGGACGTCCAACGGGCACTGCTCAACGGCGATCCGGACGTCCTGGCCGGTCACCTGCGCCGGGCGGTGAATGACCTGCAGGCCCCCGCGATCAGTCTGCGTCCGGACCTGCGGGGTACCCTGGCCGCAGGACAGGATGCCGGTGCGTTGGCCTGTGTGGTCTCGGGATCGGGGCCGACGGTGGCCATGCTGTGCCGGGACCGGGCCCAGGCGGTGGACGTGGCGACCACCCTGGCGGCCGAAGGCGTCGGCGGACGCGCCGTCGCAACCGCCACCGCCACCTCCAGCCCGCACGGGGCGCGGCTGGTTGACTGAGTGCCGGAGCCCCGAGCGTCCTGAGTACACCAGAGACCCGACCGACCCCGACCGACCCCGACCGACAACGAGAGGACCGCTGCGACCTACCATGGCCGACGCACGCACCACCGGCAGCCCGGTGAATCTGATCAACCTGGAGAACGTCGAGAAGAGCTACGGGCTCACCACCCTGCTCGACCGGGTGAGCCTGGGAATCAACGTCGGCGACCGGATCGGGGTCGTCGGACTCAACGGTGGCGGCAAATCCACCCTGCTCAAGATCCTCTCCGGGGCGGACACCGCCGATGCCGGCCGGGTCTCGCGCAACAACGACCTGCGCATGGCCCGGGTCAGTCAGGACAGTGTGCTGGTCGGCGACACCATCGGTGCCTCGGTGGTGGAGCCGTTGGGACTGCAGACCTACGAGTGGGCGTCCGACCCGCGGGTGAGGTCGGTGCTGCACGGGCTGGGCATCCTCGACCTCGGCGACGGCACCGGCCTCGACGCGCCGGTGGACGCCCTGTCCGGCGGCGAACGCCGACGGGTGGGCCTGGCCGCTGCCCTGGTGCAGGACCTGGACCTGCTCATCCTCGACGAGCCCACCAACCACCTCGACGTCGAAGGTGTGCAGTGGCTGGCCGAGCACCTGTTGTCCCGGCGGTGCGCCCTGGTCGTGGTCACCCACGACCGCTGGTTCCTCGACACTGTCGCCAACCACACCTGGGAGGTGCATGACGGTGTGGTCGACGTCTACGAGGGCGGTTACAACGACTGGACCTTCGCCCGCGCCGAGCGGGCCCGGCAGGCCGACGCCGCCGAGCAGCGTCGCGCGAACCTGGCACGCAAGGAACTCGCCTGGCTGCGTCGCGGTGCCCCGGCCCGGACCTCCAAGCCGCGCTACCGGGTGGAGGCCGCCGAGGCCCTGATCAAGAACGTCCCGGCCCCGCGTGACTCGGTCGAGCTGATGAGCTTCGCCACCCGACGCCTCGGCAAGAAGGTCATCGAGCTGGAGGACGCCACCATCGAGACCCCGGACGGCCGACCCCTGGTCTCCGACCTGACATGGCGGTTGGGGCCCGGCGAACGAGTCGGCCTGGTCGGTGTCAACGGTTCCGGCAAGACCACCCTGCTGCGCACCCTGGCAGGGGAGTACGAGCTTTCCGAGGGGAAGCGCATCGAGGGACGCACCGTGCAGATCGGATGGTTGCGTCAGGAGCTCGACGACCTCGACCCGCAGCGTCGGTTGATCGACGCGGTGGAGGACGTCGCCACCCGGGTGCAGATCGGCGACAAGGAACTCACCGCCTCCCAGCTGGCCGAACGCCTGGGATTCTCCCCGAAGCGGCAACGAACCCCGGTCGGTGACCTCTCCGGTGGTGAGCGACGTCGACTGCAGCTGACGCGGGTGCTGATGGCCGAGCCGAACGTCCTGCTGCTCGACGAGCCCACCAACGACCTGGACATCGACACCCTGCAGGAACTCGAGAGCCTACTCGACGGCTGGGTCGGCACCATGGTCGTCATCTCGCACGACCGGTACCTGGTCGAGCGGATCTGTGACACCACCTGGGCACTGTTCGGCGACGGTAATCTGACGAACCTGCCTGGCGGGATCCAGCAGTACCTGGATGCTCGGGCGACCCAGGCGGCCGCGGAACAGCGCCACAGCGGGAACATGGATCTCGGCGGTGGTGCTGGTAGTGCTGGCGGAGTCGACGGTGCCGGGGCTGGCTCCGGGGCTGATACTGCAGCGGCTCCGGCCCTGTCTGCGCAGGAGGACCGGGCGCTGGCGAAGGAACTCGGTGCACTGGAACGCAAGATGTCCAAACTCGATAGCACCATCGGTGATCTCAACAACCGACTCGCCGATGCCGCCGCCCCGGCCGATGGACAGGTCGACACCGCTCTGCTTGCTGGCCTGGACCGTCAGCTCACCGCCGCGCGTGACGAACACGAGGAACTCGAGATGAGCTGGCTGGAGATCGCCGAGCAGCGGGAAGCAGGGCACGGTCGCTGAACGTCCGACCACGGCGTCCGACTGCGGCGTCCGACTGCAACGTCCGACTGCGGTGTCCGACTGTGCTGTCCGATAGTGGCAGTGGACAGTTCCCGCAGGTTGGTAGGGTGGGGTTAGTTGAACTGGCGTATCAGGCACGAGGTAACCGCGACGCCTGCAATAAGGAATGGAGCGTAGGCGGAAGGTGAGTGAATCAGCGCCGCAGGAGGGCGCGCACATCGTCCACGAAGATGACGATGGCGTGATTGTCCGACGGAAACACTCTGAGCCCCGCTCCTTCTTCCGTCGACTGCTGGAGCCGAGCCCCTGGGGGCTGATCGTCGGTGGGCTGATGTTCGCCCTGTCACTGACACCATCCCTGCTGCCGCGTGACTGGCTGTTCCAGGGCGTCGCGGCCGGCCTATCTGCCGCCACAGGGCACCTCATCGGTGTGTTTCTGCAGTGGATCTGGGTGTTGTGGATCCGCGACCTGGTCGAGCCCCTGTCTGTTTCACTGTCCAGGAGGTCGAGGGGGCGGATCTCGGAACGGTCCTGGTTCCGGTGGTTCAGATTCGGGCTGCTGGCCACCATCGTCCTTGCCCTGGTGGTGTGGGTTCTTATCGCGGTGCGCTGGCAACAGGAAATCGCCGGGATCATGGATGATCAGGCGTACACTGCCGCCGAGTTCCTGTTGGTTCTGCCGGTCGGCCTGGCGCTGTGGGCTCTGCTGTACCTGGTAGGCAATGCGATTGGCCGGCTCACGATCATCCTCGCCGGTGCAGTTCCTGGCCAACACACCCGTTACGGTCTGAAACTTGTCCTGTCCTGGTCCGCCGTGGCCATGGTCACGGTGTTGGTCGTGGACCAGGTGTTGCCCGGCACCATCGTGCGGGTCAGCGAGAACATCTTCTCGGTCCGTGACACGGAGATCCGTGAGGACCTGGTCAAGCCCCATGTCAGTGAGCGTTCCGGCGGGCCGGGGTCGCCGAACACCTGGGAGGAGCTCGGCGCCTACGGAACCAGGTTCACCGGCCTGGGGCTGTACAAGGACGAACTTGAGGAGCTGACCGGGCGTCCTTCCCGTGAGCCGATCCGGGTCTACGCCGGACTCAACAACGGTGACACCGACCGTGACAGGGCACTGAACGTTGTCTCCGAGCTGGAACGTACCGGTGCCGCAGACCGGGAGGCGCTGATGATCGCACCGACCACCGGCACCGGCTGGGTCAACCCGACTGCTGCGCAGGCCTTCGAGTTGATGTTCGACGGTGACACTGCCATCGCGGCTGACCAGTACTCCTACCTGCCCAGTGCCATCCAGTTCATCTCCGACCGCGATCAGGTGCGTAACGCTGGCAAGGAGCTGGTCACCGCGGTGGTCGACTGGTGGCATACCCTGCCGGAGGACGAGCGGCCGAAGATCTACGTCTACGGCGAGTCGATGGGAACCAGTGCAGGAGAGGGCGCTTTCTCCGGTATCCGCGACATCGCAGCTTCCGTGGACGGGGTGTTGTGGCTGGGCCCGCCGAACAGCAATGAGCTGTGGAGTGACCTGGTGACGCGTCGCGATCCGGGGACCTACGAGGCTGCCCCGCAGTACTCGGGTGGGATGATGGTCCGCTTCGCCGAGAACGGTCAGCAGGTCCAGGAGTGGATCGATGACCCGGACGGGGAGGATGGCACCTGGAACGACCCCCGGGTGCTGTATGTCCAGCACCCCTCGGACCCGGTGGTCTGGTGGTCGCCGGACCTGCTGTTTCGCGAACCTGACTGGTTGAAGGAGCCGGCAGGGTTCGACCGGTCGCCGACCATGCGCTGGATGCCGATCATCACTTTCTGGCAGGTCACCCTGGATCTGCCGCGGGCCGGCAACGTCCCCAACGGGCACGGTCACAACTACGGCACCACGGTGCTCGACGGCTTGGTTGCCGTCGCCGGCGAGGACCGTTTCTCGTTGGACGACCTGGAAGAACTACGTGAACAGTTGGAGACGGCCATGGAGGATCAGGGGCCGGAGAAGGAAGTCGGCGTCGACAACGACTGACCGGCCGCAGAGGTGCTGCGGGGCCGGGGACCGTGGCTGGGGGAGCTGCGGGGCCGGAGTTCGTGGTGTTTTGGGCGTGTAGAATCGTGGCCATGATCATGATTAACGTTCGTTTCCGCCCGCTGCCCGAGTATGTCGAGAACTTCCGTGATGTGGTGGACGAGTTCACCCAGGCCACCCGCGCTGAGGAGGGCAACCTGTGGTTCGACTGGTTCCGCGGTACCGATGATCCGTCGGAGTACTTTCTCGTGGAGGCGTTCAAGGACGGCAGCGATGTGGCGCACGTGCAGAGCGACCACTTCAAGGCCGCCTGTGAACTGTTCCCCACGGTGCTGAAGGAGACTCCGCAGATCATCAACACCAGCATCCCGGGCAAGAACGAGTGGGAGCGGATGGCTGAGTTTTCCGTGGAGTAGATCTTCTCCAGGTAGTATTCAGCCGTCAGTCTCAGGCGACATCGTCTGGACGGCTGTCGTCCGGGCGGTTGTGGTCCGGGTCGTCCTCGTCTGTGTCGGGGGGGCCGGTATGTCGCGATCCGGATTGTCGTGGTCGGGGGCATCGTCATCAAGGGCATCGCGAACTTCCCGCCTGAGCGCATTCCCTGGATTGCGCCACACGGTGGGATGGTCATTGTGCTGTGGTTCCCGGTCGGAACTTTCGGTCACCGGGGGAATCCAGTCGACCCGTCGGCCACTGTCGCGCCGGGCGACCCTGGTCCACCACCTGTTCTCGTCGGTGCGGGAGTCATCCACCTGAGCATGCATGGCAGGCGAGACCAAGGTCAGGTTGTCGAGATCCGTCATACCTCCCTCGGACCACCCGTCGATGTGGTGGACGTGGCAATAGGCTGGTGCGGAGTCGGTCCCGGGGCTGAACTGATGCCTTCCTCGCCGAGAAGTGCGAGATACTGGTCGACCGAGCCCAGCCGGCGAGACCGTCCGAATGACAGCGTCCGCCCTTCGAGGTCGAGTATCTGCAGGTAGGCCTGCAGGTTCTCGGGCTTGTTCAGGAGCGTCGCTGCCGGAATGTGCACACCGACATCGCTGAGCGCAGCACCCTTGTGCGAGGCAATCTGGTCGATCGACATGACTGCCACGATTGTCGTGGTGCCCCGGCCTGTCGAGAGAACTTTCCCCGGTCCGTAGCCACTGTCCACAAGCGCCTCGAGGACATCATGGCGACGCTGTTCAGGGGAGCGGTCGTCTGCCGAGCTGGTGCCGTCATCGCCCCCGTTTGTTTCCTGGATCCCCGTTCTCCCCGGTTTTGTCGTCGTGCCCGATTCCCCCGGTGCCTGCATGGTCGGCCATCAGCCGGTGCATCTTCGCGCTCACCTCTGGGGTGAGAAGCCCACGGATCGGTGTCATTCCGTCAGTTCCTTGTGAGTCGATGGTCAGGGAGCGCTTCCGCTGGTGGTCTTCTTCGGTGTATGGCTCCTCGGCACCGACGACGTCCAGGAGGAAGTGGCGCAGCGAACGCACGACGTCCGGCCCCTGGCAGGTCACAAGGGTGGCGATGGGTTCGTCGGCTGCTGCGGTGATCTCGTCCTGGACGGACTCGGGAAGTGCCCGGATCTGCTTGTCGATCATCTCGACGGTGGAACCGTCCATGGCGCCGGAGGCCACTGCCTCCGCGATATGGGGCATGTGGTCAGGGTGGGGAGCTGACGGGTCTGCGCTCCACGGGTCCGGCCGTTCGCTGAGGCGCTGGGCGGCGGCGAGGCGGGTGCGGGCATCACTGAGGGTGGTGTTGAAGATGCGGGACATCAGTCGGGCGCGTCGCCGGGGCCGGCGGGGAAGTACTCCTCGTAACTGGTGATGTACGCGGCATCGGCGGCGCTGAGCTTCTTGCGGGCACGTTCCAGCTGCTAAATCGCCGCGTTCCGGTCGTGGAGGCGGAGCCTCTCCCATGTGTCCGGGCCGTGTGCGATGATCGCTTTGGCGGCCTCTCCGAGTTTCCCGATCGCCTCGAAAAGATCAGTGGTGCTTCCGACGGAGGGCAACGTGGCGGTTCCCATGGTCAGTGCCCTCCTCCGCCCATCCAGCGACGAGCTTCGTCGCACATAGTATCGATTACTTGTCCCCGAATATTTAGCTGATGTTGCATGTGATACTACTGTCCGAACGCATGTTCGTCAAGAGGTTATCTTCGATCTCTTCCATCGGTGGAGCGTGCGTGGTTCGCCCACCATCCCGTCCTCGCCGGTAGAATCAGGCAGCATGTCGTCGCGCACAAAGAAAGCCACCATGCCCGCAGAGGTCCCGTCCGGAGAACCCGGCGTCACCCCGCCGAAGTTGAAGAAGAAGGCCTACAACAAGCAGCTCAAGAAGCTGCAGGCCGACCTGGTCGACATGCAGCAGTGGGTGCGGGAGACCGGCGCCCGAGTGGTGATCATCATGGAGGGCCGCGACGCCGCAGGTAAGGGTTCGGCCATCAAGCGTCTCACCCAGTACCTCAACCCCCGATTCTGCCGGGTCGAGGCGTTGCCGGCGCCGACGTCCCGCGAGCAAGGTCAGTGGTACTTCCAGCGCTACGTGGAGAAGTTGCCGACCGCCGGGGAGATCGTGATCTTCGACCGCTCCTGGTACAACCGTGCCGGTGTCGAGCGCGTGATGGGCTTCTGCACTGCCGAGGAGTACCGGCGGTTCATCCACCAGGCGCCGATCTTCGAGCGTCTCTTGGTGGAGGACGGCATCATGCTGCGCAAGTACTGGTTCTCGGTGTCCGACGATGAGCAGATCCGCCGGTTCACCTCCCGCCGTGAGGATCCCCTGCGGCAGTGGAAGCTCTCGCCGATGGACCTGCAGTCGATCACCCGCTGGGAGGACTACTCCCGGGCGAAGGACGAGATGTTCGCCCACACCGACACACCGACCGCCCCCTGGTACACGGTGGAGAGCGAGGACAAGAAGCGCTCCCGGATCAACGTGATCAGCCACCTGCTGTCGTCGGTGCCGTGGGAGCGGGTGGAGCACACCCCGCCGGAGATTCCGGATCGTCCGGAATCCAGCAGTGACTACGAGCGCCCGCCGCGCACCGAGTTCCGGTACGTGCCGGACGTCGCGGCCAACCTGGAGAAATAACCATCCTGGAGAAGCAGCGGGAGCGAGGCACAAGATAACCGGCCGGACCACGAAGGTCCGGCCGGTTTCTTCACCATCGGCCCCGGCAGACTCGGCGGCCCCGGGAAGTACAGCTAGGCTGCACCCTCGGCGTAGTGCGCGTCAATCTCACGGCCGAAGTGCTCGTCGACCACCTTGCGCTTCAGCTTCAGCGACGGCGTCAGCTCCTGGTACTCCACCGCGAGGTCGCGGTGCAGGACGGTGAACTTCTTGATCTGCTCCCACCGGTTCAGGTGGGTGTTCAACTCGTCGATGTAGCCCTGCACCAGCTTCTCCACTTCCGGGGAGCTGACGATGGTGGCGTAGTCGCCGGTGACACCGTTGCGCTCGCCCCAGGCGGTGATGGCATCGACGTCCAGGGTAACCAGGGCGGAGACGAAGTTGCGGTTGTTGCCGATGACCACCATCTGGCTGGCGACCGGGCACAGGCCCTTGAACTGTGCTTCGATCTGGGCGGGCGCGACGTACTTACCGTTGGAGGTCTTGAAGAGCTCCTTCTTGCGGTCGGTGATCTTCACCCGTCCCAGGTCGTCGATCTCGCCGATGTCACCGGTGCTGAACCAGCCCTCGCTGTCGAGGACCTCGGCGGTCGCCTCCGGGTTGTTGTGGTAGCCGTCCATCACTCCGGGGCCGCGCAGCTGGATCTCCCCGTCCTCGGCGATCCGGGCCTCGATGCCCTCCAGGGGCGGTCCGACGCGGCCGGCCGCGTACACCTCCGGGCGGGTCAGGCAGGACGCCGCACTGGTCTCGGTCAGCCCGTAGCCCTCGAGGATCGGCATTCCCGCGGCACCGAACCAGCGGGCGATGTCGGTGTTCAGCGCGGCGGAACCGGAGATGAAGTACCGGACGTTGTCACCGAAACGCTCCCGGATCTTCGACATGATGATCTTGTCGCCCAGCTTCGCCTGGAAGCGCACCCAGCCGCTGGCCGAGCCGACACCGTTGTCGGCGTCGAAGACCTGGACGCACACGCGGCTGGCCCAGTGGAAAAGCTTCTCCTTGATCCCGCCGTCGGTGGCCATCATCGTGGCGATACCGTTGTAGGCCTTCTCGAAGATGCGCGGCGCCGAACCCATGAATGTCGGCTTGACGACACCCAGGTTGGACACGATCTTGTCGAGTCGACCGTCGATGGCGGTCTCGAAGCCGAAGTGGATCGGCAGGACCAGCAGCAGCTTGCCCATCACGTGCGCCAGCGGCAGCCACAGGAACTGCTTGTCGTCGATGGTCAGCAGCTTGTCCGGGCCGGAGTTGGACGTCACGTCCACCGCGTGCGCCTCGAAGACCCACACCCGGTGTGGCAGTCGCACACCCTTCGGGCGGCCGGTGGTGCCCGAGGTGTAGATCAGGGTGGCGAGGTGCTCGAGACGGGTGGAGTCGATCCGCTCGTCGATGCACGTGGAGTTGGCGCCCAGGTACTCCGCACCGCGACTGCGCAGGTCGGCGAGGCTGATGACCCACTCCGGGTCGGCCCAGACCGGCACCTCGCCGTCGAGGAGGATGACGCCGCGGACCTTCGTCAGCTCCTCGCGCAGGGCGGTGACCTTCTCCAGCTGCTCCTCGTTCTCGACGAAGACCACCTGGGTGTCGGAGTCGTCGAGGATGAACTGGACGTCCTCCGGGATGGTGGTGGGGTAGACGGTGACTGTCGCGGCGGAGGCGAACATGATGCCGTAGTTCGCCAGGGCCCACTCGTACCGGGTGGCGCAGGCGATGGCGACGCGCTCCTCGGGCTCGATGCCCAGGGAGATCAGGCCGGCGCCGACCTCGGAGGCCTGGGTGCCGAGCTCGCTCCAGGTGACGGCGTGCCAGTTCTCGTCGGCGTCGGGGAAGCTGTACGCACGGCGGTCGGGGGTCTCCGCGATCCGTCGGCGCAGCATGTGTCCGACGGACTGGATCTCCGGGTCCAGTACGACGGTCTGAGGTGAATTACTCCCGGTTGGCGCGGTTGTCATGGTCTCTCCATCCAGATTATGTTCGCCTGTCTAGTGTTGTGGTTCACTCTAGCAAAACGTGAGTGTTGAGAATCACGTTTTGACGAACTTTGTTTACCGGGGTTCACCCGAATCTTCATCGCTCCGACAGTCGTCCCCACAGCCGCTCCGGACACCGCCTCGGACACCGTCCCGACCACCCCCGGGGACCGGTCCCGCGGCGGCGGTCCGCGTAACCGTGTCACCATTGGGGTATGAACGAGATCACACATCAGCGCGTCAACGACACCGGCGTCATCACGTTGGACCGTCCCAAGGCGCTCAACGCCCTGAACCACGACATGATCACCGCGATAGCCGCGGCGCTGGAGGAGTTCCGGCAGGACGCCGCGGTCGAGCAGGTCGTCCTGCGGTCGGCGGTGGAGAAGGCCTACTGCTCCGGCGGGGACGTGCGCTCGGTGCGGGAGACCGACCTGGCCGGGGACTACGGTCCGGGCGACCGGTTCTTCGAGGAGGAGTACGTCATGAACCACGCCCTCGCCGAGTTCCCGAAGCCGACCGTCGCCCTCGTCAACGGCATCACCATGGGCGGGGGGCTGGGGGTCTCCGCCCACGCCGACCAGCGGGTGATCACCCCGCGGACCTGGCAGTCGATGCCGGAGATGGCGATCGGCTTCGTCACGGACGTCGGTATCTCCCACGTCTTCACCCATCTGCCGCACGTCCCGGAGGCCTCCCGCGCCGCGGTCGGACTGTTCCTCGCCACCACCGCCTACCGGATGACCACCGACGACCTGCTGTGGAGCGGACTGGCCACCCACCTGGTCGACGACATCGACGCCGTCGCCGACGCCCTGGAGGCGGGCGAACGGCTGGGCGGCCCGGAGGTCGTCCCCGGCACCGCCGCCCATGACGAGGTCGCCGGACGTTCCGAGCTGGCCCGGAACTTGAACTGGATCACCGAGACCTTCGGTGGGTCGGACTGGCGGGACATCGCCCAGCGGATCGAGACCTCCACCGGGGAGTTCGTCGATCAGGTCCGTGACCTGCTTGCTTCGGCGAACCCGCTGTCGCTGGTAGCCGCGGCAGTGCTACTGGATCACTCCTCGAGGTCGACGTTGCGCGAGGCGTTGGACGCCGAACTGGCGATCGGCAGTCTGCTGCGACGGCAGCCGAACTTCGCCGAGGGCGTGCGGGCAGTGCTCGTCGACAAGGACCGGGACGCACACTTCGTGCCGGCCAGCGTCGCCGAGGTCACCGATGAACAGGTCGCGGAGTTCAGGACTGCGCTGGACTGATCGTCTGGTCCTGGTTCCCCGGGACAGCCCGGATCTGCTCCCGCCGTTGCACCTTCAGCCACACCACGAAGCCCCAGAGGACGAAGGCACCGTAGACCAGGTACAGCACCGCACTGGGGTAGTAGCCCGCGCTCAGAAGCAGCGGCACCCCGACGATGTCCACGGCGATCCAGATCAGCCAGAACTCCGTCCAGCCCTTCGCCATGCCGTAGGTGGCCAGCATGGACCCGGTGAAGATCCAGGCGTCCGCCCACGGTCCCCAGGAGCCCAGCGCGCTGAACACCCAGGCGAAACCGCAGGTGCCGACGACGGCGACGACGAGCATGAACAGGCGTTCCCGGGGCGTGGCCCAGTGGGGCTGCACCGCCTCGTAGGTCTCGGCCGGCTCGCTGAGGATAGAGCGGGACGGATCGGTCTCCTCCGGCTCGCGGACTCCGCCGCGCTTGGCGCGGGACCACTGCCACCAGCCGTAGGTGCTGACGATGAGGAACATCACCTGCCGGCCGGCCTGACCGTAGAGGTCCAGGTCCTGCGGGGTGTGGAAGACACCGCCGAGGAACACGGTGAACAGCAGGATGTTGCCGACGATGCCGACCGGCCAGGCCCACACGACCCGGCGCATCCCGCCGATCGCGGAGGCGATGCCGAAGCCATTGCCGATGATCTCGCGCCAGAGGATCGGTGCGTCGCCGATCGTCCACTGGGCGTTGAGGAACGTGATGAGGACGTCCTGCATGCAGGTGTCCGCCTTTCTCTCCCATCCGGACTGTGACCGTCGGCTCCGGAATCACACCGGATCTGCTGACCCACCTGGTGGAGGTGGCGCTCGCGGGCTTTCACCGCCGGTGGGGAATTCCACCCCGCCCTGAGAATGCTTACGGCAGAAAAGTCTACACCCCGCCCGGTAGGGCGGGGTGCAGAGTGGGAATTCCGGCGAACCGGGGTGGGCGGGCCGTAGCCGGCTACGCCCCGAACCCGTCGCGCAGCAGGCGGAAACTCTCCTCGAGGATCTCCGACGGGCGACGGTCGGTGGGGAGCAACGAGGCGCTGTCCCCATAGCAACGCCGGTTCTCGCGCAGCAGGTTCTCCACGGCGAAGGAGCCGGCGACGATGGTGGAGACCATCATGAGCCCGGTGGCGTGGAGGCTCACCGTGCCGTCGCAGCGCCGATGGAGCGCCTCGACGAGGCCCTCCGCCACGAGCTTCACCTGGTCCCGTTCCTCCGGCCCGGTGAGGTAGCTCAGGTGCTCGCCGATAACCATCAGGCTGAGCAGACCACCGCTGTCGCGGATGTCGTCGGCGTTGACCCGCTCGGCGATCAGTCGTTGCATGATGTGCACCGCGGACTCGTCCGCCGGTGCCGCCTCGACCTGTTCGCGCCAGTCGCGGATGGTGTCCTCGACGAAGAACAGCAGGGCGTCCTCACGCCGCGGGAAGTAGTTGTGGAATGTCCGCGGCGACACGCCGGCCTGCTCCGCGATGGCGGCGACGGTCATGCCGTCGGAACCCTCACGGTGCAGCAGCCCGGCGGCCGCACGGGCCAGGGCCCTGCGGGTCTCCAGCTTCTTCTGCTCGCGCAGCGAAGGGGCCTGGTCGTGGTCAGCCATTGCTCGGGGCGGTCTCGACGGCCTTCTTCTCGTCCGTGGTGGCCTCCATGCCCTCGAGGGTGGTGCCCTCCACGTCGACGGACGGGATGATCTTGTCCAGCCATGCCGGCAGCTTCCAGGCGCGGTCGCCGAGCAGGAACAGGACGGCCGGAACGATGGTCATGCGCACCACGAAGGCGTCGATCAGCACGGCCATGGCCAGGGCGGAGCCCATCACGGCGATGAACGGCTCGTCCATCAGGACGAAGGCGGCGAACACGGAGATCATGATCAGCGCGGCGGCGGTGACCACGCGGGCACCGTGCTTGAAGCCGTTGGAGACGGCGTTGCCGGCGGTCTTGCCGTGGACGTAGCCCTCGCGCATGCGGGTCACCAGGAACACCTGGTAGTCCATGGCCAGGCCGAAGACGATACCGATGAGCATGATCGGCAGGAAGGAGATGATCGGCTGCGGGTCGTTGGTGATGCCCAGCCAGCCCCACTGCCAGACCGCGACGGTGACACCGAAGGTGGCGGCGACCGACAGGGCGAAGCCCAGGGCGGCGATCAGCGGGACCCACAGGGAGCGGAAGACCACGACCAGCAGGACGAAGGCCAGCACCACGACGATGGCGACGTAGGGGATGAGCACCTCGGAGAGGCGGTCGGAGACGTCCTCGAAGATCGGGGTCACACCGGTGATGGAGTAGGTACCACCGGTCTGGTCCTTGAAGGCAGGCTCGGCATCGCGCAGGGACTGCAGGGTGTCTGCGGTGAGGGCGTCGTTGCCACCGGTGGTCGGGGTGATCATGACCATGGCGGCGGTGCCGTCCTCGCTCATGCCGGCGACCTGGGCGTTCTCGACGCCGTCGACGCCGCTGATGGTGGCGACAGCCTCCCCGAAGGTGGCCTGGGCGGCCATCGGGTCATCCCCGGAGTCCTTGACCACGGCGATCATCGGGGCATTGCGACCGGGGCCGAAGTCCTCGTTGACCCACTCGGCGGCGTTGCGTTGCGGGCTGCCGAGCTTGGCGGAGTCGTCGGTGGGCATGGCCAGCTGCAGGCTGGCCACCGGGATGGCCAGCAGGACCAGCAGAAGCGCGGAGGCGGCGGCGAAGATCACCGGGCGCTTGCGCACCTGGCGGACCCACTTCAGGCCCATGGTGGGCTTCTCGTCCTCGGGATCCGGGGCCTTGACCACCGGGGCGCGTCCGGCGAAGGACCGGGCGCCGAAGGCGCCGAGGATGGCCGGCAGCAGGGTGATCGCCACGAGGACGGCGATGACCACGGTGAAGGCGGCGGCCAGGGCCATGGCGGTGAGGAAGGGGATGTTGATGATCGACAGGGCGGCCAGTGCGATGACCACCGTCAGGCCGGCGAAACAGACCGCCGAACCGGCCTTGCCCACGGCGAGTCCGGCCAGGTGGGCGCGTTCGGCGTGGGTCGTCTTCTTGACCGCCGCGGCCAGTTCCTTCGGCGTCATGTTGTTGCCGCCCGCGAACGCCACCAGTTCATTCCTGAACCGGGAGACGATGAACAGGGCGTAGTCGATGCCCACGGCCAGGCCGATCATGGAGGCCAGGGTCGGGGTCATGCTGTTGATGTTGTCGGTCAGGGCCGTGGCGGCCATGATCAGCATGATGCCGGTGCCGACACCGACGATGGCGGTGATCAGCGGCAGGCCGGCGGCGACGAAGGAGCCGAAGGTGATGATCAGGATGATGGCGGCGACGGCGATACCGATCAGCTCGGCGGTGGCGCCGATCTCCGGCATCTGGAAGACGTTGCCGCCGTAGGCGATCTCGAGGTTCTCGGTCGCGGCGTCGTCGAGCACGTCGGTGACGGCGGTGACGTCATCGGTGGAGACGTCCATCGAGGTGTCGCCCTCGAAGGTGATCGTCATCGTGCCGGTGCGGCCGTTCTCGCTGAGCGGGGAGAGGGCCTGCAGATCCGCCTGGATCTGCTCCTCGGGCATCCCCTGCTCCTGCTTGGCGGGGGCCATCTGCTGCTCCATGCCGGCAGCGGCGGTCATCGGGTCGACGATCGCGTCGGTGTCGACGAGGGCGTCCTGCTCCTTGAGCTCGGCGATGAGCGCATCGAGGTCGGCCTTGGTGGCCTCGTCGGTCAGCGAGCCGCCCTCGGGGGCGCGCACCACGATGGTGCCGGTGGGGGCCTCCATGTCGTCCCCGCCTTCGGGGAAGAGCTCTGCCATCTCCTCCTGGGTCTCGACGGATTCGAGCCCGGGGATGGTGAAGGTCATCGAGGTGGACTTCGCCATCGTCGACATCAGGGTGCCGGCACCGATGAGCACCAGCAGCCAGACGGCGATGAAGCGCCACCTGTTCATGTATGCGGATCGTCCGACCCGGTAGAGGAATTTAGCCATGCGGCTGATTATTGCACGCGCTGTGCAATGTTGCACATTGACTGCATATATATATTTCATGCATCACAATCGGGTTTCCGCGTGGCGTAGGTCACTGACCGGGGTCGTGGAAAGTCCCCGTGTAGGATGTCCCGGGTGACTGATTACCCACCGGAGGTGCCGCCGTGCTGCATGCGCTGACGCTCGCGCTGGCGGACACCCTGAACTTCCTCCTCATCGGGGTGCTCATCGCCGTCGGCCTCGCCCAGGCGACGAGGGAGAAGGGAGGACGCTACGGTGCGGTCGCCGGACTGCTCGTCTTCGGCGACTGGCTCGGGGTGCTGAGCCTGGCGCTGCTGACCCTGCTGGTGTTCGACGGGCTGGGCGACACCGTCGGCGCGCTCGTCGAATCCCCGGTCTTCGCCCTGCTGCTGATCCTCACCGGTGTTCTGAGTGCGGTGCTCGCATGGCGTAGCGGGCGCCGCGTCCGCGACGGCGGCGCGCTGGGGGAGGACGGCACGGCCGCCGGGGACGGCGAGGACGGTGAGAACGGTGAGGGCGCTGCCGGTGCCGCGCCCGCCCAGAGCAACCCGCTGGTGCAGCGCATCATGGCGCCGCTGAAGAAGCCCAGCCCGGTCACCGTCGGTGTCGGCTTCGTCCTGGGCGTGGTGCAGTCGGCGACCTCGGTGCCCTTCTTCGCCGGGATCGCCGTGATCAGCGCCGGCGACTTCGCCGTGGCGACCCGGTACCTCAGCATGATCGCCTATGCCTCGGTCGCGCTGAGCCTGCCGTTCCTCACGGCGTTGGCTATCGGGTACATCCGCTCCCACCCCTACAGCCGGATCGGCCGCGGCTTCGCCACGGTGCAGGACAATCAGGAGGCCGCGGCCCGGGTCGGCGGCTACATCGTCGCCGTCCTGCTCATCGGCCTCGGCCTGCTGCAGCTCCTGTAAGCGCCGTTCAGCTGAGGACCTCGAACGTCAGCCCCGCCGCGGTCAACCGGTCGATGAGGTTCTGCCCCATGGCCGTCGCGGTGGTGAGCTGGCCGGCGAGCTCCGGATTATGGTCGAATGCCAGGCACAGTGCGGACTCCGCCAGCATCTTGGCGGTCTCCGTGTAGCCCGGGTCCCCGCCGCTCACCCGGGTGTGGACGGTCTTGCCCGCGGCGGTGGCCACGAAGTCCACGGTGAACCAGGTCCGGTCCCGTCGCTCCTGGGAGGGGCCGTCACCCGCGGCGATCCGCTTGGCGATGGCACGGCGGACCGGAGGGATCTGGACGGCGGCAATGAGGAGCGGGAAGCCGATGATGGAGGCCGGAACCGTGAGGAACTCCTTCGCCCCCGCATTGTGGGAGTAGGTGAACTCCGGGCCGAAGTCCTCGATGTCCGGTGCGGTGCGTGCCGACCTCTTCACGATCTGACCGTCGATCGTCGGCAGGGGGATCAACCAGTTCTCCGTGACCGGATCCCGTCGCGGGCGCTCCGTCTTCAGCTTGGCCCGACGGTCCGTGGGGCGGGTCTCGATCTCATAGCGTTGCGACGACGCCTCCTTCAGGGGCCGCAGACGTGAGAACTGGTTCAGTGCGGAATGCAGGGTGCCCCCGGACAGGGTCGCGTTGGTCCGCACGACACCGCGCATCTCAATTGGGACGTCCCCGGGGAGCAGCCGGGCGGTGTACAGGGCCCCGAGATCGTGGGGGATGGAGTCGAAACCGCAGGCGTGGACGATCCTTGCCCCGGTCTTCCGCGCGGTGGCGTCGTTCTCCACGAACATCCGGTCGACGAACTCCGGTTCTCCCGTTAGGTCGACGTAGTCGGTCCCCTCCGCGGCACAGGCGGCGACGATGCCCGCCCCGTACTCCAGGTACGGGCCCACCGTGGTGATGACGACCTTCGCCGAGCGCGCGACCTCGGCCAGCGAGCCGGGGTCCGTGGAGTCGGCGTGCAGCAGCCCGATCTCGGAGACGTCCGGGTTGATACCTGTCAGCCTGTCCCGGACCGCCACGAGCTTGTCGCGGTTGCGTCCGGCCAGCGCCATCCTGCCGGAGCTGGGCAGGTGCTCGACCAGGTAGTCGGCGGTGAGACCGCCGGCGAAGCCGGTCGCTCCGAAGAGGACCACGTCGTACGGTCGTGCCGACTGTGCCGACTGTGCCGGGCCTGAATCGCTGTCTTGTCTTCCGGTCATGGAGCCTTCCGGTGCGGTGAACGCACGAGTAGATGATGTGCAGCACCCGGAAGTCTAGTCGGCGACGAGGGGCTCCATGGTGAGTTCCGGGTGCTCCTTCTCCACGAAGGCCAGCTTCCACTTGTCACCGAACAGGGCGATGAGCTCGCCGTCGGAGCGGGTGAAGATCTCCACCCCGCGCTGGCGGCCCAGCTCGGGGGCGGACTCCGCGTCGGTGCGTCGGGCGACGGAGTAGGGGATCGGCTCGGTGACGGTCTCCACGTTGTACTCGACCTCCATCCGGGCCTGCATCACCTCGAACTGCATCGGGCCGACCGCGGCCATGACCGGGTTCGCGTCGCCACGGGCGTCGTTCTTCAGGATCTGCACGACACCCTCGGAGTCCAGCTGGTCCAGAGCCTTGCGGAACTGCTTGTATTTGCCGAGGGTCTTGGCCCGCAGCGTCCGGAAACTCTCCGGGGCGAACTGCGGCATCGGACGGAACTGGACCTTGCGTCCGGCGAAGATCGTGTCGCCGGGGGCCAGGGCGCCAGCGTTGACCAGGCCCACGATGTCGCCGGGGTAGGCGGCCTCGACCGTGTTGCGGTCGCGTCCGAAGACCGTCAGGGCGTACTTCGTGGAGAAGGAGCGTCCTGACTGGGCGTGGGTGACCTGCATGCCGCGGGTGAACTCGCCGGAGACCACGCGCATGAACGCCAGCTTGTCTCGGTGGTGGGTGTCCATACCGGCCTGCACCTTGAAGACCATGCCGGCGAAGTCGTCGCCGACCTCGCGCCGCTCGACGATCGCCGCCCCACCGGAGGACGCCGCAGCCGCGACGGCCTTCGGGTCCGATTCGCGCGCCTCCGGGTGCGGCGCCAGGGCACACAGGGTGTCGAGGATCTGGTGCACACCGAAGTTCAGCATCGCCGAGGCGAAGATCATCGGGGAGGTGGTGCACTCCAGGAACAGTTCCTGGTCATGCACCGCGCCGTCGGCGGCCAGCAGTTCGGCCTCCTCGGCGGCGGTGTCCCAGGCCTCGGCCTCCTTGTCGGACGCCTCGTCCGGGGAGTAGTGCTCCTCCGGGGCGATGGTGGAACCACCGGCGGTGCGCAGGAAGTGGATGTACTCGGCCACCTCACCGTCGTCGAGGCGGGCCAGACCACGGAAGTCGCCGGCCTCGCCCACCGGCCAGAACAGCGGGGTGGGCTGCAGGCCGATCTCGGTGACGATCTCGTCGACCAGCTCCAGCGGCTCCTTGCCGGGGCGGTCCCACTTGTTGACCACGGTGATGATCGGCAGGCCGCGGGCCTTGCACACCCGGAACAGCTTCAGGGTCTGCGGCTCCAGACCCTTCGCACCGTCGACCAGCATGACCGCGGCGTCCACCGCGGTGAGCACGCGGTAGGTGTCCTCGGAGAAGTCGGCGTGACCGGGGGTGTCGACGAGGTTGATCATGTACGGCTCACCGGTGTGGCCCTCGGGCGCGTACTCGAACTGCAGGGCAGAGGACGCCACGGAGATGCCGCGGTCCTTCTCCATCTCCATCCAGTCCGAGACGGTGGACTTACGTCCCGCCTTACCGTGGACGGCGCCGGCCTCGGAGATGACCCGGGCGTGCAGCGCCAGGGCCTCGGTCAAGGTCGACTTACCGGCATCGGGGTGGGCGATGACGGCGAACGTACGGCGGCGGTGCGCCTCTGCGGTGATAGGGGAGTCTGACACGTCTGAACAGTCTACCTGCGTGCATACCGGCGGGGAAAAGGCCGTGACCGCGTAGCATGGAACCACGGTCTCAGGGCAGCGTGTGTGACGAACGCGCCAGGCCTGAGATCCCGCTGACGACAGAATATCCGCAGAAATCCACGACTTTCTGGAGTGATAACTGTGACGACCGAGAAGACCGCAAAGATCGAGAACACAAGTACGCAGAGAAATGTCGCGCAGAAGCTCATCGCCGACCACCTCGTCGACGGTGAGATGACACCGGGCAGTGAGATTGCCCTGACCGTCGATCAGACGCTCACCCAGGACGCCACCGGCACCATGGTGATGCTCGAGCTGGAGGCCATGGGGCTGGACCGGGTCAAGACCGAACTGTCGGTACAGTATGTCGACCACAACCTGCTGCAGACCGACGAGAAGAACCCGGACGACCACGCCTTCCTCCAGTCGGCGGCGCAACGCTACGGGCTGTGGTTCTCCCGGGCAGGTAACGGTGTCTCACACCCGGTGCACCAGACACACTTCGGTCGGCCCGGTGCGACGATGATCGGATCCGACTCGCACACCTGTGCCGCCGGTGCCCTGGGGATGCTGGCCATCGGTGTCGGTGGCCTCGAGGTCGCCATGGCGATGGCCGGTGAGCCCCTCTACGTGACCATGCCGGAGGTGTGGGGCGTGGAACTCACCGGTGAGCTTCCCGACTGGGTCTCCGCCAAGGACGTCGTGCTGGAGATGCTGCGCAGGCACGGGGTGAAGGGCGGGGTCGGCCGGATCATCGAGTACCACGGCCCGGGTCTGGAACAGTTGACGGCGATGGACCGGCACGTCATCGCGAACATGGGTGCCGAGCTCGGTGCAACCGCCAGTGTCTTCCCCGCCGACGACATCGCGCGTGACTACCTTGACGCCGTGGGGCGCTCCGATGACTACACCAGGCTGGTCGCCGACGAGGGTGCAGAATACGACATCGCCGAGAACATCGATCTCGGCGAGCTCGAGCCCCTGATCGCCCGCCCGTCCTCGCCCGGCAATGTCGTGCCGGTGCGGGAGGTCCGGGACGAGGACGTCTCCCAGGTGGTGGTCGGATCCTCGGCGAACCCCGGCCTGCGTGACTTCGCCGTCGTCGGCGAGATCCTCGACGGCAGGCAGACGGCCCGGGAGGTCTCGGTGGACATCAACCCGACGTCGCGGGAGGTGCTGGCCGACCTCATCGCAGGAGGCTGGCTGACCTCACTGGTGACCGCCGGTGCGCGTATCCACCAGTCCGGCTGTATGGGCTGTATCGGGATGGGCCAGGCACCGGCCACTGGCCGGAACTCCCTGCGCACCATGCCGCGCAACTTCCCGGGCAGGTCGGGGACCGAGGAGGACTCGGTCTGGTTGTGCTCGCCGGAGACTGCGGCGGCTGCGGCGCTGACCGGTGAGATCACCGATCCACGCGAGCTGGAGTCGTTGTACGACATGACCTACCCCAGGCCGGAGATGCCGGAGAAGTTCAGCACCGTGGACGATATGCTGCTCGCCCCACTTGCCCCCGAGGAGGCGTCGAAGATCGAGCTGGACAAGGGGCCGAACATCTCCTCACTGCCGGATTTCGACCCCCTGGACGACCAACTGGATCTTCCGGTGGCTCTGGTCATGGACGACGATGTCTCCACCGACGAGATCATGCCGGCCGGTTCGCGCGTCCTGCCGTACCGCAGCAATATCCCGAAGATCTCGGAGTTTAGCTTCTCCCGTATCGACTCCACCTACTACGAGCGGACGGCGGACCTGGAGGGCGGCCATGTGGTCGTCGCCGGTGACAACTACGGGCAGGGGTCCTCGCGTGAGCATGCGGTGATCGCGCCACGCTACCTGGGGCTGCGCGCGGTGATCGCAAAGTCCTTCGCCCGTATCCACTGGCAGAATCTCGCCAACTTCGGGATTCTCCCACTCGAGTTCGACGACCCTGCCGCCCATGACCAGATATCACAGGGCGACGAGGTCATCATCGACGGACTACGGGACGCCCTGCGCGGCGGAGACACGGTCCAGGCGACGATCGGCGGCCGGGACGTCCTGCTGCGACACCGCCTGTCCGACCGTCAGGTGGAGATGGTGATCGCCGGAGGGCGGATCCCGTACACGGCCGGGTCAGGAGATCGCGGTGGACGCCGGGGCGGCGACCGAACTGCTGGACGAGGCCTGGTGGGGGGCGTCGGTGGCTCCGACGTCGAAAACCGGGGCGCTGTTCGTGCTCGGTGAGCATTCGGTACCGCACGGCATCATCGTCGATGCGCAGGGCCGCCGCTTCGCCAATGAGTCGGAGTCCTATGTCGACCTGGGCCACCACATGCTGGAGCACGACAAGGACGGTGACTTCTGGCTGGTCACCGACAAGATCCATGCGTTGAAGTACCTGCGCAACTCCATGCTCGACCCGTCCGGCGCGAAGGCGCTCAAGGCCGAGGGGGTGCTGCACAAGGAGGACACCATCGAGGAACTGGCGGTGAGCATCGGTGCGGATCCGGCGGTGCTGCGGGAGACCGTCGAGCGGTTCAACGGCTTCGCCCGCGCCGGGGTGGACGGCGATTTCGGACGCGGCAACTCCGCCTACGACCGGTACTACTCCGACCCGAACGTGCACCCCAACCCGAACCTGGGCACGGTGGAGAAGAAGCCCTTCTCCGCGGTGAAGCTGGTCATCGGCGACCTCGGCACCAAGGGTGGTGTGGTCTGTGACGAGCACTCCCGGGCCCTGCGTGCCGATGGCAGTGTCATCGAGGGTCTGTATTCGGCGGGCAACAACTCTGCCGCCGTGATGGGACGGACCTACCCGAGGCCGGGGTCAACGATCGGCCCGGCGAGTGTCTTCGGGATGATCGCCGCCCGGCACATGGCCCGACAACAGGCTCGACACTAGACCAGCGTCGATCTCCCCACCGCTCCGGGTGCTAGGTCTGCTGGTAGATCGCCTGCACCCGGTCGAACCGTCGGGCCGCAAGATCATCGGTGTTGATGAGGAAGTAGACGGTACCCTCACCGTCTTCGGCGGCATCCCAGCCGGGAATGCTGAACTGCAGCAGCAGACGCCAGTCCTCGGGGCTGTCCATGAATGCCTCCAGCGCCGGATCCTCCTCGCCGGGCGGTGTTACCCCCCCGGAACAGTGTCACCGGGCGGGCAGGCGCATAGAAGGTGGTCGCCGGTGCAGGGTCGCGGGGGGTCTTGTCGAAGTCACGGCATCGGTCGAGGTATTCCTCGTGCTCCCGCTCATGGGCGGCGACGAGATCATCGGGCACCTCAAGGCTGACCAGCTCAGAAACAGGGGTGGTGTCCCAACGGACGTGGACCGGGCGGTCCCCCTGCTCCCACCCGCCGACGCACAGGTCGTAGAAGAAGAGGAGCCGACCGTGCTCGGGAAGGTCCGCGGTCAGCTCGCCCAGAGCATGAGCCTCTGCGAGGTCGATCTGACAGAGGAAGGCGAAGGGAAGATGCCGGGAGAGGTGCTCACGTAACCAGGTGCCGGAGGCGACGTTCGCCCGACCCTCGATCTCCTCGGGGTCGTCCGATGGCGTCGGTCGAGGCCACTCTGATCCTGCCGGGAGGTCAGGTGATCCGCCGAGGCGGCTTCCGCCCGTCTCTACCGGTGCGCCGGGTTCACCGGGGCGCAGTCCGATCCCCGGTACCAGCACCTTCATCGCTTCGTCGAGGTGCTCTTCCGGGATGAAATCTGCGGCGGCCTCGCGGGCCTGCTCCAGTGAATCGAACATGCGCCCCAGTGTGGCGGTGGAGGTTTCGCTGGAGCGCTGTCAGAGGTGCTGCCGCCGGACAGCTAGACCAGTGGCTTCTCCCATGCCCCGCGGACCTGCAGGTCCGCCGCTGCTGCCAGGTCCTCCAGTCGGGTGGTCTCGGCTTGGGTCAGACCCCCTGATTGCTCCGCCCGGGCAGCGCGTAGCTGCGACTCCACCTGCCGCGCCTTGGTCACCCCGATGATCGGGAGGGTACCCTTGCCCAGCGCCCACGCAGAGGCGACCTCGGCGACCGACAGGCCACCGTGGGCTTCCCCGATCTCCGACATGGCCGTGGTGAGAGTCTCTAGTTGCGGCAGGACGGCATTGTAGGTTGCCGCCCGGTCGCTGCCCTCCGGTAGCGGGTTCGCGGTGTTGTAGGCGCCGGTCAGTGCCCCCTGTTCCAGGACCATGTAGGAGTAGAAGTCCACGTCGGTGTCCAGGCAGTGCTGCAGGATCCCGGTGTCCTCGGAGTCACGGAACAGCAGACTGTAGTGGTTCTGCACCGCGGACAGCGGGATCCCTGCCTCGCCCAGGATCTCGGTCACCCGCTCGATCTGGGCCAGGCTGTGGTTCGACACACCGACCGTCCTGACCTTGCCCTGCTGAACCAGCGGGACGAGCTGCGGGGTCCACTTCTCGATGTCGTCCTGGTTGTGGATCCAGTACAGGTCCACGTGGTCGGTGCCGAGCCGCTGCAGGCTGGCGTCGAGCATGGTGGACATCGAGTTGTCGTACTGGTGGGCGATGCTCGGGGTGAACTTCGTGGACAGCTGGTAGGAATCGCGGTCGTGGTCGGCGAGCAGTTCGCCGAGGATGCGTTCGGACTCGCCGAGGGCGTAGACCGGTGCGGTGTCCCACAGGGTCAGCCCATTCGCCATCGCGGCCTCGACGACGGGGCGCAGGTCGTCGGTGTCCAGGTGGTTGCCGAAGACAGTGTCACCACCGACCTTGCCGGACCCCCAGGACCAGGTGCCGAGGGCCACGGAGGGACGCGTGAACGGATAGTCAGGTGAGTCAGGTGAGTCAGGGGAGTGCTGCGGTGCGGAGGTCATGCCCCGATGCTACGTCTGCTTCTGACGCGGTGCCGCTCCGGAGAAGAACCGGCGCGTCCACGTCTCGTCCTTGTACTGGGCGGGAACCGCGCCGCCCAGCAGGCGTCGCATCGCCGTCGACATCGCCGGTGTGGCGTCGGCCAGCAGTTCGGTGTCGGACGCGAGCAGGACGATGTTGCCGTACCGTCGACCCTTCAGCATCGGGGGATCGGCGATGACGGCGACGTGCTCCCACACCTCGGCCATGCCGGCGAGCTCGGCCTTCGCCCCGCGGAGATCGGCGTGGTCGCCGCAGTTCGCCACGTAGAGCCCACCGGGGGCCAGGCCGCGGCGGCAGTGGGTGAAGAAATCAACCATCGTCAGGGCGTACGGGGTGACGTCACCGGCGAAGACATCGCGGATGATCACGTCCCGACTGTCCGGGACGAAGGACTCGGCGACGTCCCAGGCATCGTCCACCCGGATCTTCACCCGGGGGCTGCGCGGTAGGTCGAAGGAGGAACGCACCAGGTCCGCCAGGGCCCGGTCCAGCTCCACCACCGTGTTGCGTGAGGTGGGGTAGACATCGGCGAAGTAGCGGGCCAGGGAACATGCACCACCGCCCAGGTGGGTCAGACGCAGGGTCGCGGGATCCAGCCCAGCCTCCGGCAGATGGGACTCCACCGCCACGGCGATCCACTGCATGTACTCGAAGACCAGCTCGCGTGGGGCACCGATCACCACGTGCGAACTGGGGACACCGTTGACCTTGATCACCCAGCCGTCGTCGAGGTATGGGTCGGGTTCGAGCTCGATGGGGCCGGAACTGCCCTCGTAGATGCCGGCTACCGGGGACTCCGTGCCCTGGGCACTCCGGTTGTTCCGGGAGTGTCGGGCCATGTCCTCAGTTCATCTCCCCGGCACCGCCGAAGAGCCAGGCGACGACGAGCGCGCCGGGGTCGATGACACCGCGTGCTCGGTCGCCGAGGTACGATGCCCGACCCTTGTGGCCGGACAGGTCGGCGGTGGAGCGGGCGCCCTCCATCGCCGCCGCATGGATCGCGGCGAGGTCTGGTGCGGCATCGGGGGAGGACGCGCCAGCGCCGGTCACCGCGTCCTTCGCGGCGGCGGCCGCAGGGGCGAGGGCATCCACCATGGTGCGGTCACCGGGGGCGGCACCTCCCAGCTCAGTCACGGCGACGAGTGCACGTTGCAGGGCCTGGGCGAGTTCTCCGGCGGTGAGTCCGGCATCCGCCCCGCCGGCGGCGGTGACGGACATCTCGCGGAACAGTGTTCCGAACACCGCACCCGATGTGCCACCGGCACGGACGAAGAGCCGGTTGGCCAGCGCCGCCAGCACGTCCGCATCAGAACCGGTCAGTGGTTGCGGTAGATCACCGAAGGCTGCCTGCATATTCGTCCCGAAGTCACCGTCGCCGGCCAGCCGGTCGAGCTCGGTGAGATCGTCGACGGCACCGACGACCCCGGCGACGAAGGCGGACAACCATTCGTTGGTCCCGTCCTCCGGGCCACCACCCGGAATGTCCTCGGGGACGTGCATGGTGGCGTCCACCGGGGCAGGGTCGACACCGATGGTCTGCGGCCATGCCGGGGCAGAGGTGGGTGCATCGAGCAGATCGAGGATCTCTGTGCCTGCTGTGCTTCCTGTGCCTGCTGCGTCCGCGGTGCCCTTGCCGAGGCGGGTGAGGCTCACCGAGACACCCGCCATGTTCACCGAGGTCACGTAACTGCCGACGAAGCTGCGGGCGACCCGGATCCCGGCGTCGGTGAGGCGGCGCAGCACATGGTCGAAAACCAGGTTCAGCTCCAGGAGGGTCGTTCCGCCCAGTCCGTTGACCAGGCCGATCACCGAGTCTCCCGCGGTCAGTCCCAGGTCGTCGACGATAGCGTCGACCAGGCGGGAGGCCACCTCGGCGGCCTCGGAGACGCCGGTCCGTTCCACCCCCGGTTCACCGTGGATGCCGACACCGATCTCCATCTCACCCTCGTCGAGATCGAAGGTGTCACGACCGGACGTCGGCAGATGCCCCGGTGCCAGGGCTGCGGCCATGGACCTGGAGTTGTCGGCGACGGTCCGGGCGACGCGGGTGACGTCATTGAGCGAGTAGCCCCGGTGGGCGGCGGCGCCGGCGACCTTCTCGACGAGAATCGTCGCCCCGGTCCCGCGGCGACCCGGTCCGTCCGAACTCTCCGGGTCTGCTGAGCCACCGGTGGCGACGTCGTCGGCGACGATGACCTCGCGGGTGTCCACCTCCGGCAGTCCCTGTCGGGCGACGCGGAAGTTGATGATGTCCCCGGTGTAGTTCTTCACGATGTGGACCACGCCCCGGCCGCCGCCGGCGTCATTGGCCCAGCGGGTGGCCTCGGTGATCTGGACGGCGTTCGGGGAGGTGAACAGGTGGCCGGGGACCGCGGCGGCGAGCATCCCCTCGCCGAGGAATCCGGAATGCATCGGCTCATGTCCGGAACCGCCGCCGGAGATGACCGCGACGGCAGGGCCACCCGCATCGGTGACGACCGGGGTCGCGCGGGCGATGAATCCGTGATCGTCCCAGCGGGCATCGGGATGGGAGGCGACAAAGCCGCCGAGTGACTGTGCGAGGAAGGTGTCGGGGGTGTCCCGGAACGACCGGGGCAGGGAACCGGAAAGCGAGCGGGGAGAAGATTCAGCCATGCCCGCACCCTACTCTAGACCGGGAAACCGGAAGATCATCGCCGCCCGTGAATCTCATTCTGGGCCGCGGACAGCCCCTTTCCGGCGATGATCTCCACCGCATCGGCTGCGGTGTCGGCGACGGCCTCCCAGTCATGTTCGGCGTCGAGCGCGGTCAGCACGTGCTCGACCACACCGGTGCCGGCGGCGGGGCGTCCGATACCGACCCGGACCCGGATGTAGTCACGCGTGCCGAGCTTTTCGGTGATCGATTTCAGTCCGTTGTGGCCGTTCTCGTTGCCGCCGAGCTTCACCTTCACCACGCCGGGCGGCAGGTCGAGTTCATCGTGGACGGCGATGACGTGGTCGGCGTCGGTGCCGTAGGACGCCGCGAGCGGGGCGACGGCCTCACCGCTGAGGTTCATGAAAGTGGTGGACCGTACCAGCAGGACGCCCTCGGTGCCCTCACCACCCTCACCACCGTCAGCACCGTCACCGCCGAGCTCGATCTGGGACACGGCCGCCTTGACCCCTCGCACCGGCGCCAGGTCGGCACCGCGTCGTTCCAGCAGCCGGTCGACGGCCAGGTAGCCGACATTGTGCCGGGTGCCGGCGTACTTCGCCCCCGGGTTGCCCAACCCGATGACCAGCCACTGGGCCGGAGGCAGAGCAGACTCGGCGGTCTTCTCCACCCGCTCGCGGCGGAGCGACGGCAGCAGGGTGATCAACTTGTGCAGGATGCTCATGGGGTCACCTTACCTACGGCGACATCCTCGGCGAGGTCCGCGGCATCGGCCAGTACGATCGGCAGCTCCTTGTTCTCCGCGGCGGAGAAGGGCTTCAGGACGTACGACGCCGGCGCCATGCGTCCGGGGGGTCGTCCGATACCGACCTGCAGGCGGGGGAAATCGCGGGTGCCCAGCGACTTCGCCACGTCCTTCAACCCGTTGTGAGCGTTGAGCCCACCACCGTTCTTGAGCTTCATCTGGCCCAGGTCGAGGTCGAGCTCGTCGTGGATCACCAGCACGTGGTCGGCGGGGATCCGGTAGTAGGTGGCCAACGCCTTGACCGGTCCGCCGGAGGTGTTCATGTAACTGCGCGGGACGGCCAGGATGACACGCTCGTCGCCCAGGCGGGTTTCGGCGACCCGGGCGTTGAGCTTGCGGTTCACGCTCAGGGTCGCCGGCCCGGCCGGGCCACCGCACTGCCCGGCGAGTTCGTCGATGACCATCGCGCCGATGTTGTGGCGGGTACCGGCGTACTCGGTGCCGGGGTTACCGAGCCCGACAATGAGAAAAGGAGACTGGGCAGTGTTGTTCACTGCTCCAGTCTCCCACACGGGTCCCGGGGGACCGTGCTCACGGTAGGACCGTCGAGCGGACTACTCCTCGGACTCGCCCTCAGCCTCAGCCTCAGCCTCGCCCTCGGCGGAAGCCTCAGCCTCGGTGGACTCCTCGGGCTCCGGTGCGACCTCGGGGGCGATGACGTTGACGATCAGGGTGTCAGCGTCGGACACCAGGGAGGTGTTGGCCGGCATCTGCAGGTCGCCGGCGAGGACCTGGTCGCCGATCTCCTTGCCCTCGATGGAGAAGGTGATCTCCTCGGGGATGGAGAGCACGTCGGCCTCGACGGTGACGACGTCGGCGTCCTGGACGACCTGGGTGCCGGCAGCGGCCTCGCCCTCGGCGACGACCGGGACGTCGACCTCGACCTTCTCGCCGCGCTTGACGGAGAGCAGGTCGGCGTGGTCGATGTCCAGGGTCAGGACGTTCTGGTCCACGGCCTTGATCATGCACAGGTTGTCCTCGCCGTCGACCTCGACCTCGAGGATGGCGTTGACGCCGTGGTTACGGACGATGCCCTGGAACTCGAGCAGGTCGAAGCTGACGTGGATCGGCTCGTGGAAGGATCCGTACAGCACGGCCGGGACGCGCCAGTCGCGACGCAGACGACGGGAGGCACCCTTGCCGAACTCGGTGCGGGGCAGGGCGCTGATGCGGATGATGTTGCTCTTGGACATGGTGTCCTCCTGGGTAGTGAAGATAGAGAAAGAACTGACGTTCATCTGTGCTGTCTCACGAAAAAAGCCGCAGGCAGGCTGCGGCTTCACGAAGTTCGTACGAGCAGTCCCAGGGGAACACCATGGAACATATTCGCGCCGATAACGGCCGGTTCTGCACCAGCCCTCGCCGAGACGAGGGACAGTGTATCACTCGAAGAGCGTGGTGACCGAACCGTTCTCGAAGATCTCGTGGACGGTCTTGGCGACCAGCGGGGCGATCGGCAGGACGGTGAGGTTGTCCCAGCCCTCGGTGTCCTGGGGCAGGGTGTCGGTGGTGATGACCTCACGGGCGCCGCAGCTGTTGAGACGCTCGCGGGCCGGGCCGGAGAAGACACCGTGGGTGGTGGCGATGATGACGTCACCGGCACCGGCCTCGCGCAGCACCTGGACGGCGCCGGCGATGGTTCCGCCGGTGTCGATCATGTCGTCGAGCAGGATGCAGGTGCGGCCGTCGACGTCACCGACGACGCGGTTGGCGGTGACCTTGTTGGCCACGTCCACGTCACGGGTCTTGTGGACGAAGGCCAGCGGGGCGCCGCCGAAGACGTTGGACCACTTCTCGGCGACCTTGACACGACCGGCGTCGGGGGAGACCACGCAGAGGTTGTCCATGCCGTACTTGTCGATGATGTAGTCGGTGAGGATCGGCATGGCGTGCATGTGGTCCACCGGGCCGTCGAAGTAGCCCTGGATCTGGTCGGTGTGCAGGTCCACCGAGACGATCCGGTCCGCGCCGGCGGTCTTGAGCAGGTCGGCGATCAGGCGGGCGGAGATCGGCTCGCGGCCGCGGTGCTTCTTGTCCTGGCGGGCGTAGGGGTAGAACGGCAGGATCGCGGTGATGCGCTTGGCGGAGCCGCGCTTCAGGGCGTCGATCATGATGAGCTGTTCCATGACCCACTTGTTCAGCGGCTGCGGGTGGGACTGCAGCACGAACGCGTCGGAGCCGCGGACAGACTCCTCGAACCGCACGAAGATCTCACCGTTGGCGAAGTCGTGTGCGGTGGTGGGGGTCAGCTCGATGCCGAGTTCGCGGGCGACGGCTTCGCCCAGCTCGGGGTGAGCACGACCGGAGAAGAGCATCAGGTTCTTCTGATTGTCGATCCAGTGGGACACGGGTTCTACGACCTTTCCTACGCGGTTAGGAATCTCAGAGTTTATCGCTGAAATGAGTGTAGGGTGCAGGCTTTGTCTGAACCCAATCAGGGTTACCTGCCGGGGTTCCCGGCCTGCGTACCGGAACTTCCGTCAGCGCCGTCAGTGCCGGCGGCTTCAGCAGCTTCAGCGGCCGGAGTGCCCGGGCGCTTACGCACCACCCAGCCCTCGATGTTGCGCTGGCGCCCCTCGGTGATCGCCAGAGCGCCGGCGGGGACGTCGTCCTTGATCACGGTGCCGGCGCCGGAGTACGCGCCGTCGCCGACGGTGACCGGGGCGATGAACATGGTGTCCGAACCGGTACGCACGTGCGAACCGACGGTGGTGTGGTGCTTGGTGACACCGTCGTAGTTGACGAAGACGCTGGACGCACCGATGTTGGACTGCTCACCGATCGTGGCGTCGCCGACGTAGGTGAGGTGGGGGACCTTCGACCCGGTGCCGATGGTGGCGTTCTTGGTCTCGACGAAGCCGCCGAGCTTGCCCTGGTCGCCGAGGTTGGTGCCGGGGCGCAGGTAGGTGAAGGGGCCGACCTCGGCGTGGGCACCGATGACGGAATCGATGGCATGGGTGCGCACCACCGAGGAGGCCTCGCCGACCGTGACGTTCACCAGGGTGGAGTCCGGGCCGACGGCGACGTTGTCGGCGATGGTGGTGGTGCCTTTGAGCTGCGTGCCGGGCAGGACGGTGACATCGCGGCCGATGGTGACCTCGACGTCGATCCAGGTGGTGTTCGGGTCGACGACGGTCGCCCCGCCGCGCATCGCGGCCTCCACGGTGCGACGGTTGAGCTCGGCACCGGCGGCGGCGAGTTGGACCCGGTCGTTGACCCCGGCGAGTTCACGGGGGTCGTCGGAACGGTGGGCGCGCACCGGGTGGCCGTCGTGACGGGCGATGCCGAGCACGTCGGTGAGGTAGAGCTCGCCCTGGGAGTTGTCGGCGCGCAGCCGGGTCAGTGCGTCCCGCAGGATGGTCGCGTCGAAGGCGAAGACACCGGAGTTGATCTCGTTGACGGCCTTCTCGGCGGCCGTGGCGTCCTTCTCCTCGACGATGGCGGTGACCTCGCCCTCGTCGTTGCGGATGATCCGGCCGTAGCCGAACGGGTCGTCCAGCAGGGTGGTCAGCACCGTCACCGCGGTGGGGACGTCGGTGTGGGCGGCATGCAGGTGGGACAGGGTGTCCCCGGTGAGCAGCGGGACGTCGGCGTTGGTGACGATGACGGTGCCCTCGAAGTCCTCCAGCGCGCTCATACCGCACTGTACGGCGTGCCCGGTGCCCAGCTGTTCCTCCTGGATGGCGAGACTGAGCGGGGCGGAGAGCTCACCGGCGATGGCCTCGGCGGCCGGCCCGACCTGGTCACGGCCGTGGCCGATGACGGCGACGATGCGGTCCGGGGCGACGGAGTCGGCGGCATGCAGGCTGTGGGCGAGCAATGTCCTGCCGCCGATGGAGTGCAGGGTCTTCTGCGTTGCCGACTTCATCCGGGTGCCTGCCCCGGCGGCGAGTACGACGACGGCGACGGGTGTGTTCTTTTCAGTCACGATGGGCGGTTTCCTTTACTGCTGGCTTGCTCTAGCGCACACGAATGTCGAACAGTCTAGTGCTGCTTCCTGCCACTGGTGGAGACCCCACGGTTCCATCGTGGTCATGAGGGTGTCGGTCCTCGTCACTGTCCATCCGTGGGATCGGCAACGACAACGTAGGTCTCGGTGCCTTCATCGGTGTCCACGGATGTGGCGAACCAACCCCGGCCGTCGCCATCCACGTGGAAGGGAAGCAGCCCATCTTCCATGAGTGCTTCATCGTCGCCGATCTTCATGGATGCTGCGACCTGATCTTCGTCGTCGCCGCTTCCCCGGGAACCGTATCCGTAGACAGTTCCGTCATCGAGGACCAGTCGAGGCTCGAACCCTCCACGACGATAAAGTAAGTAGCATCTTCAAGGGGTCTCGGGGAGGATACTGAGGAATCCTCCCCGGTGGTGTGGTGTCGTGCGCGTCTTTCGGACGTCGACCCGTACGGGGAGTCACGAAGAAGAAGTGTTGGGGGCACACCTGCGGGGTGCGGTGATGAAAAAGCTCCCCCACCAGGACTCGAACCTGGAATGACGGTACCAAAAACCGCAGTGTTGCCGATTACACCATGGGGGACTGCGCGTTACTCTACCGCACGGCCGGACGGTTTCCTGTCCGGGTGTCCCACTACGATGGGTACCCATGAGCGTCACGAGCCCTGCACCCCTGTCCGGCGTCCTCGACACCGTCGCATCCGACCCGAAACTCGTCGGATTTCTGACGCACGTGGGGGAGTCCCGCCTGCATGTCCAGGGGCCCGACGCGGCCTGGCCGTTCGCCGTGGCGACGCTGGCACGCAAAGCCCCGGTGCTGGTGGTCACCGCGACCGGACGTCAGGCCGAGGACCTCACTGCGGAACTGACCGCGATGCTGGGGGACGTCGTGGCCCTGATGCCGTCGTGGGAGACGCTGCCGCATGAGAGGCTGTCGCCGGGTGTGGAGACCGTCTCCCAGCGTCGGGCCGCGCTGTACCGGCTGGCCCACGGCGAGGTGAAGGTACTGGTGGCGCCGACCCGCTCGGTGGTGCAGCCGGTGATGGCCGGCATCGGCGACGTCGAACCGGTGCGCCTCGTCGAGGGGGCCGAGGTCGACTTCGGTGAACTGCAGGAACGCCTGGTGCAGTTCGGCTACACCCATTCCGACGTGGTCGGTCGGCGGGGCGAGTTCGCCACCCGTGGCGGGCTGCTCGACATCTTCCCGGCGACCGCGGAGATGCCGGTGCGTGTGGACTTCTGGGGCGACGAGATCAGCGAGGTCCGGGTGTTCTCGGTCGGTGACCAGCGCACCATCCCCGCGGCGGTGCCCGGTGAGGTGCTGGTGCACCCGGTCCGCGAGCTGCTGATCACCGATGAGGTGGCCGAGCGCGCCGGGCGGCTGGCCCGGGAGAACGCCGGCAACCCGGAGCTGGCGGAGGTCTTCGACAAGATCAGCCAGCACACCCCGGTGCAGGGTATGGAGTCACTGATCCCGGTGCTCTACGACGGGCCGATGCAGACCCTGCCGGAGCTGATGCCTGCCGGCGCCCACACCGTGGTGCTCACCCCGGCGGCGGTGCAGCGTCGTGCCGAGGATCTGGTGGCCACCGGGCGTGAGTTCCTCGCGGCCGGCTGGGAGGTCGCGGCGATGGGTGCGGCGGCACCGGTGGACGTGGCTGCTATCGCGGCGAACAGTGCGCGGGCAGAAGATGGTGCCGGCGGGGCACAGGAGGAACAGGTCGACCGGGCGGGCTACCGCAGCCTGGCCTCGCTGGCGGCGACGCAGGACGCCCTGGGCCGGCCGTGGTGGACGGTCTCGCCGACCGGCATCGCCGACTACGACATCGTGGACGACGACGAGTCTGATGAGCCGCTGCTGCTCGACTTCGACCTGGCACCCGCCCCGCACGGTGACCTGGAGGCCATCGGTCACATGATGTCCACGGTGCGTGCACGGGTCGAAGCGGGTGGCCGGGTGGCCTACGCCGCCCCGTCCCCGGCGATCGTGGCCAGAATGCTGCGGCGTTTCCGCGAGGCCGGCATCGCCGCCGAAGCCGTGGGCGTCGACCTCGACGGGATCACCGGACAGGGCCGGATGCGGCGCTCGAAGCACACGCCGGACGAACGTCCCGCCGCCGGGACGGTGAGCATCTACCAGGCCGTCGCCCACGGCGGACTGGACACCCGTGACGTCCTGTTGATCACCGAAACGGACGTTACCGGCAACCGGGTGGAGGCCTCGGCGACCGGCAAACGCAAGGCCGCCAAGAAGCGCAACCGGGTTGATCCGCTGGCCCTGGAAGCCGGCGACCTGGTCGTCCACGACCAGCACGGCATCGGCAAGTTCGTGAAGATGACCGAGCGGACCATCGGTCGTGGTGAGGATGCCTCGCGCCGGGAGTACCTGGTGCTGGAGTACGCCCCGTCCAAACGCGGCGGCCCCGGCGACCAGCTGTACGTCCCGATGGACCAGCTGGACCTGCTGTCCCGCTATGTCGGTGGGGAGAAACCGGCGCTGTCGAAGATGGGCGGCTCGGACTGGAAGAACACCAAGAAGAAGGCCCGCGGTGCCGTCCGCGAGATCGCAGGGGAACTGGTGCAGCTCTACGCCGCCCGCCAGTCCGCCCCCGGCTACGCCTTCGACCCGGACACCCCGTGGCAGCGGCAGATGGAGGAGGCATTCCCCTTCACCGAGACCGAGGACCAGTTCAACGCCATCGAGGCCGTCAAGGCCGACATGGAGAAGCCGGTGCCGATGGACCGGGTCATCGTCGGTGACGTCGGCTACGGCAAGACCGAGGTCGCGGTCCGCGCCGCCTTCAAGGCGGTGCAGTCCGGCAAGCAGGTCGCGGTGCTGGTGCCGACGACCCTGCTGGCCCAGCAGCACTACCGCACCTTCGTCGACCGGATGCAGGACTTCCCGACCGAGGTGCGGGAACTGTCACGCTTCACCTCCCCGGCGGAGTCGAAGGAGACGCTGAAGGGCATGGCCGAGGGCACGGTGGACATCGTCATCGGCACCCACCGCCTGCTGGCCACCGGTGTGCAGTGGAAGAACCTCGGGCTGATCGTCGTCGACGAGGAGCAGCGGTTCGGTGTGGAGCACAAGGAACACATCAAGTCGCTGCGCACCCACGTCGACGTGCTGACCATGTCCGCGACACCGATTCCGCGCACCCTGGAGATGTCCATGGCCGGGATCCGGGAGATGTCGACCATCCTCACCCCGCCGCAGGACCGGCACCCGGTGTTGACCTACGTCGGCACCCAGGAAGACAAGCACGTCGCCGCGGCGATCCGGCGCGAACTGCTCCGGGACGGGCAGGTGTTCTACGTCCACAACAAGGTGAAGACCATCGAGGACGCGGCGGCGAACATCCGGCAGCTCGTCCCGGAGGCCCGGGTGGTCGTCGCCCACGGCCAGATGAGTGAGGAGCAGCTGGAGACCACGGTGCAGGGCTTCTGGGACCGCGAGTTCGATGTGCTGGTGTGCACCACCATCGTGGAGACCGGTCTGGACATGGCCAACGCCAACACCCTGATCGTGGAGAACGCCCACCACATGGGCCTGTCCCAACTGCACCAGCTGCGCGGCCGGGTGGGGCGCTCCCGCGAACGCGCCTACGCCTACTTCCTGTATCCCAAGGGTGTAACGCTGACGGAGACCTCCTATGACCGGCTGACCACCATCGCCCAGAACAACGACCTGGGTGCCGGCATGGCGGTGGCGATGAAGGACCTGGAGATGCGCGGCGCCGGCAACGTGCTCGGCGCCGAACAGTCCGGTCATATCGCCGGGGTCGGTTTCGACCTGTACGTCCGCCTGGTCGGGGAGGCCGTGGAGGCGTTCCGTGCGATGGCGGACGGGGAGACCGTGGACGGTGCCGACACCGCCGAGCGTCGGGAGATCCGGATCGACCTGCCGATCGACGCGCACATCCCGGTGACCTACATCGCCAGCGAACGTCTGCGCCTGGAGGCCTACCGGAAGCTGGCCGAAGCAGGCGACGATGATGCCGTCGACAGCGTCCTCGATGAGCTGCGGGACCGCTACGGTGAGATCCCCGAGGAGGTCTCCCGCCTGGCGGTGGTTGCCCGACTGCGGATGGTCTGCCGGGACCTGAACGTCTCCGAGGTGATCCAGACCGGGGCGAAGATCACCTTCTCGCCGATCACCCTGCCGGAGTCCGGGGTGGTGCGGCTCAAGCGGCTGTTCCCCGCGGCGATGTACCGTCCGACACCGAAGACGGTGCTGGTGCCCGTGCCCAAGGAAGGCTCCGGGATGCGGGCGGTCGCACTGCGCGACCTGGACCTGGTGCAGTGGTGCGCCAATGTGTTGACCGACCTCGCCGGGGCGCCGCGCCGGGACGTGATCGGGACGACCGCAGGACTCGCGGAGAGGTAACCCGCTGTGAACTGACTGTGAACCGGTACAATGACCGGCATGTCAGTCGTGCTACTGGATCCCAGGTTTCCCGCTATGCTGCCGGTGGAGGCGGTGCCGCTGCTCGGTGATGATGTCTGCTACACCGAAGAGGTGCCGGTCCGCATCCGATGGGTCATCGCCGACCTCGGGGGACACACCCTCGACAATGCCGAGGTAGTGGTGACCACCGACCTCGACAACGAGGCCGTTGTCGAACGCCTGGACAAGGGGGAGGAGCTGATCAAGGCCCCGAGCCTGCTGGTGCACCTGGACCCCGACCGGGAGCTGGAGGCCGCGTCCGGCCACAGTGGTGCCGGCGGTGCTGACCGTGCCGGCGGTGCGGACAGCGACGACGGTGACGACGCTGACGCCGCTGGAGTGGACTACTCCGGTGGGGGAATCGTCGACGGGGAGATCGTCGGCACCGACGAGCACACCGCCGCTGTGGCGGGGGTGCGGCGCACCTCCCGGACCGAGGTTCCCTCCTCGGTGACCGACGAGATGGAGGACGCTGTGGCGGTGATGACCCGCGCACTGCGTCAGGGGGCCTGGGAGCAGGCACAGACCCACACCAGTCTGCTGGCCTATCTGCGGGAGGAGACCGAGGAACTCGCCGAGGTCATCGCCGCGGCGGAGACCGAGGAGGAGATCGACCAGCAGGAGCTGTGCAAGGAGCTTTCGGACATCCTGCTGCAGGTGCTGTTCCATGCGGAGATCGCCAACCGGCGCGGTTCCTTCGACATCGGCCATGTCGCCGGTGCGTTCGTGGCGAAGATGCGGTCCCGGGCGCCCTACCTGTTCGAAGACGTGGAGCGTCCGGTCGGCATCGACGAGCAGGAGCGACTGTGGGCCGAGGGGCGGGTGGCCGAGGGGAAGGAGCCGTACAAGGAGGTTGCTTCCGCCGCACCGGGCGAGGCATCTGGAGAGACGGCCGCGGCACCGGTGGATGCTGCTGTGGCTGGCGCGACCGGCGTAACTGGAACGACCGGCACGACTGGCGCGACTGGCACGCAGCCTGCGCAGACCCCGCCGACCGGCTGGTCGGCACTGGGGGCGGCGGAAGAGGTCATCGCACTGGCACGGGAGAACGGCCTGCACGACGCCGACATCCCCACCGATATCCGCTTCCCGATGGTGGGACTGGAACTCGACACCGTCGGCGACGCGGACAACCGTCTGTTCGGGGCGGTAGAGGCGTTCCGCCGGGAACTGGAGTTCCGCTTCGGCACCGATAGTGAGAGTGACAGCGACG
>DGYFI06202__coassemble_331_pt1 | contig 100645 bp, 95 predicted proteins | sample DGYFI06202__metabat2_high_PE_029 | metagenome-assembled genome bin DGYFI06202 | reverse complement strand
CGCCGAGGAGGACGCCGAGGAGGAGGCAGAGTCCTAGCCTTCACCCTCCACGTAGGCGACAGCCTCGATCCCCTTGTCCCGGTAGTTCGACAGGGCCCGGGAGTAGTGCGGGTCAGAGGTCACGATCACCGCGACCCCGCCGTTGCTGTGGATGTAGTCGGAGGTGTTGGCGACATTGTCCAGGGTGCTGCCGGACTTCTCCTCGACGACGATCGGGTTGCTGACCCCGCGCAGGCGCAACCCCTTCTCCATGGCCTTGGCCTCCGAGGGGCAGTCCGGTTGGGTGGTTCCGCCGGTGACCACGACGGGGTTGCCCCGGTGGATCCGGGCGAGTTCAGCGGCACCGTTGAGGCGGTCGTCGAGCACCTCCGGGGTCTTGCAGTCCTCGTTCAGCCGCGCGCCGAGGACAACGATCGGCACCCGACGGTCATTGGCCAGCACGGCGTGGCTGGCGACGGGGCGCACCCGTTCGTGATCGGCGATGACCCGGTTGTCGGAGATCACGTTCTTGGTGTCCGGCACGAGCGGCGCGGCAGTCGCCGGGGCGGCACCGGCACCGATGCAGAGGCCTGCCACCGTGGCGGCAACCAGTCCGGTGGCGGTGGCGGAGCGGGAGAATCGGCCTGACAGGGCATGGCGGGATGAAAGCTTCATGGCGATGGGGACGTCCTTTTCGGAAAGTTCGGAGAGGTTGGCGATGTTGACGTTCCCCACCCTGCACCCCTCGAGCAGTCATGTCAGCCGTTTGACGCACCTTTGCAGCCGACTTCCGACATTCCCAGGACGAACATACGACTCCCTTAGAGCTCACGACCGTCCAGACTCAGTTCTTCCTGCATACCCCGGGCCTCCGGCTACTGACCGACCTCCTGCGTACACTGGGGCACCATGAGTGATTTCGAGACCGTCAAGCCCACCGAGGTCCCCCAGGGTGCCCAGCTCATCGACATCCGCGAGCCGGACGAGTTCAACCAGTGGCACGCCGAGGGCGCGACCAACCTGCCCCTCTCCGAACTCCAGAGCCGCTACGGCGAGTTCGACTTCGACAAGGACATCTACCTGATCTGCCTCTCCGGCGGCCGTAGCGCGAAGGCCTGCACCTGGCTGGAGATGAACGGCATCGACGCGATCAACGTCGGCAGCGGCACCATCGGCTGGCGCGACGCCGGCCTGCCGATCATCGGGACCGAAGGCTAACCACCGTGGTTAGCGGGGTTCCCCCATAGTTCGTCTTCCCCACCCCTGAGACGATAGAATGTGACTATGGCTGAAACCACCGTGAACCTCCCGCAGGGTCTCCTGAAGTCGCCGTCGTTCCAGCTGGAACGACTTCGACGCCGTACCCGCACCCACGTGGAGGCTGCACTGTCCGCCAAGGACTTCAATCTCCGGGAGTACTGGGTGCTGACCTACCTGGTCGACGGGGACGCCGCCAGCCAGGCCGAGCTCGGCGAGATCATCGGTGTCGACCGCTCCGACATGGTGCGTCTGGTGGACGCCCTGGAGAAGCGCGGGCTGGCCAAGCGGGAGAAGGACGCCAAGGACCGGCGGCGGCAGATCATCTCGGTGACGAAGAAGGGTGCGAAGGCCCAGGCCACACTGACCCCCATCGTTCAACTGGCTGAGGACTCCGCCCTGGACGAGTCGACGTCCAAGCAGCTCAAGCACCTGAAGAAGCTGGCGAAGTCGATCATCGCCGCCGAGGAGGACAGCGAGGTCGATGACATCGACGACCACCGCCGGGACTAGTCGCCGATCTGGTCGCGACCGCGCTTGACGATCTTCGGGTCCGGCTCCCCGACCACGTCGTAGTCCTTGCCGGTGTAGTCGAACTTGCTGAGCACGTAGCGCATGGCGTTGAGCCGTGCGCGCTTCTTGTCATTCGACTTGATGGTGATCCAGGGCGACTCATTGGTGTCGGTGTAGCGGAACTGCTCTTCCTTCGCCCGGGTGTAGTCGTCCCACTTGTCCAGGGACGCCAGGTCCATCGGCGAGAGCTTCCACTGACGCACCGGGTCCACCTGGCGGATGGCGAAACGGGTCCGCTGTTCCTTCTGTGTCACCGAGAACCACAGCTTGGTCAGGCTGATACCGGAGCCCATGATCATGTTCTCCAGCATCGGTACCTCCCGCAGGAACTCCGAGTGCTGGTCATCGGTGCAGAAGCCCATGACCCGCTCCACACCGGAGCGGTTGTACCAGGAGCGGTCGAAGAAGACGATCTCACCGGCACAGGGGAAGTTCTCGATGTAGCGCTGGAAGTACCAGGACGTCGACTCGCGGGGGCTCGGCTTCTCCAGGGCGACGGTGCGCGCCCCACGCGGGTTGAGGTGCTCGTTGAACCGCTTGATGGTGCCACCCTTACCGGCGGCGTCACGGCCCTCGAACAGGATGATGTGCTTCTGGCCGGTCTCCTTGGTCCAGTTCTGCCACTTCAGCAGCTCGATCTGCAGGGACCGCTTGATCGTCTCGTACTCCTCGCGGCCCATCCGCTCCGGGTACGGGTAGCTGTCCCGCCAGGTGTCCACCCGGTGACCGTCCGGGGTGACCAGAACGGGGTCGTCCTCGTCCGAATCATCGACGATATAGCCTTCGGTCGCCGCCAGGTCGACGATGTGGAACTCCTCATTTCCCATACCCCTACTCTAGTTGAGCAACCGTCGACGTTCACCGGAAAGAAAACAGGGCCACCCCCGGTTGCGACCGGACACAAGAAAAGCCCGGCCGAAGCCGGGCTCATCTCAGGTCCCCGCAGGGACAGGGCTGTTCTCCTACTCGGAGGACAGTGCAGCGCCGCCGGTGAAGATGTCGCCGAGGCCACTGAAGACGTCAGAGAAGCCGCCGAAGAAGGTGGACAGGTTGCCGAGCAGTTCGGTGATCGCGTCGATATCCATGATGTTCTCTCCTGAAGTTCATGTACGGCCCGGGACATCCGGACCTTTTCCTGAACCTACCAACTGTCGGGGATTCCGCAACAGCAGTTCGCGATCCTTTTCCCCGGGGAACCGTCGACCGCCGGAAGGAAGAGCACCGATCCACTCCGATCATCACTGCTCAGTGAACTGATTGAAAGCTTCGTGGTATGCCCGCGCCATACGGAAAACCCACCACAGGAAACGGCGTTCACCGTGACTGTGGCGGGTTCAAGGGGCCGCATATGGGGGTATACGACAGACGGACTAGAAGCCGCCCATACCGCCCATTCCGGCCATCTCATCGGCACCCGGGGCAGCAGCGGCGGGCTCCGGCTTGTCGGCGACGACAGCCTCGGTGGTCAGGAAGAGGCTGGCGATGGAGGCGGCGTTCTGCAGTGCGGAACGGGTCACCTTCACCGGGTCGGAGATGCCGGCGGCGAGCAGGTCGACGTACTCACCGGTGGCGGCGTTGAGACCGTGACCGGCCTCGAGGCCGGTGACCTTGGCGGCGACGACGCCCGGCTCCAGGCCGGCGTTGGTGGCGATCTGCTTCAGCGGCGAGGACAGGGCGGCGCGCACGATCTGCACACCGGTGGCCTCGTCACCCTCCAGACCGAGGTTGTCGTCGAGAACGCTGGCGACCTGCAGCAGTGCAGCGCCACCACCGGCGACGATGCCCTCTTCGGCAGCGGCACGGGCGTTACGCACGGCATCTTCGATGCGGTGCTTGCGCTCCTTGAGTTCGACCTCGGTGGCCGCACCGACCTGGAGCACTGCGACACCGCCGGCCAGCTTGGCCAGGCGCTCCTGCAGCTTCTCCTTGTCGTAGTCGGAGTCGGCGTTCTCGATCTCCTGCTTGATCTGGCGCACGCGGCCCTCGAGCTGCTCGGCGGAGCCGGCACCGTCGACGATGGTGGTGTCGTCCTTGGTGACGACGACCTTGCGGGCGGTACCCAGCAGCGGGATGTCGGCGGTCTCCAGGGACAGGCCGACCTCCTCGGCGATGACCTGGCCGCCGGTGAGGATGGCGATGTCCTGCAGCTGTGCCTTACGACGGTCACCGAAGCCCGGTGCCTTGACGGCGACGGACTTGAAGGTGCCGCGGATCTTGTTGACGACCAGGGTGGACAGTGCCTCACCCTCGATGTCCTCGGCGATGATCAGCAGCGGCTTGCCGGACTGCATGATCTTCTCCAGCAGCGGCAGCAGGTCCTTGACGTTGGAGATCTTGGAGGATACCAGGAGGATGTAGGGGTCCTCCAGGACGGCCTCGCCACGCTCGACGTCGGTGGCGAAGTAGGCGGAGAGGTAGCCCTTGTCGAAGCGCATGCCCTCGGTGGTCTCGAGGTTGACGCCGAAGGCGTTGGACTCCTCGACGGTGATGACACCGTCCTTGTTGAGCTCACCGTCGCCGACGGCGTACATGGCCTCGGCGATCAGCTCACCGATCTTCTCGTCGGCCGCGGAGATGCCGGCGGTTGCGGCGATCTGCTCACGGGTCTCGATCTCCTTGGCACCGGCCAGCAGTGCCTCGGTGACCTTCTCGACGCCGGCCTGGATGCCGCGCTTGATGCCCATCGGGTTGGAACCGGCGGCCAGGTTGCGCAGGCCTTCCTTGACCAGGGAGTGGGCCAGGACGGTGGCGGTGGTGGTGCCGTCACCGGCGACGTCGTCGGTCTTCTTGGCGACCTCCTTGACGAGCTCGGCGCCGATCTTCTCGTAGGGGTCCTCGAGGTCGACTTCCCGGGCGATGGTTACGCCGTCGTTGGTGATCAGCGGGGCGCCCCACTGGCGCTCCAGCACAACGTTGCGGCCCTTGGGGCCGAGGGTGACCTTCACCGCGTCGGCGAGGGTGTTCAGACCCTTCTCCAGACCGCGGCGAGCTTCCTCGTCGAATGCAATCATCTTTGCCATGTGGCTGTTGATCCTTACGTGTTGAGATACAAGCGACACGTTGAGGTTCAGACCCAGCGCCCGCGACGGCACGGGAGGACGCATGTCGCATCGTCCACCCTCACTGCATCTGAGTGGGTTTCGTTCTCGTTTTGCTGGCACTCTGCGAGAGCAAGTGCTAACACCATTTTCTAGCAGTCTCCGGCCCCGAGTGCAAGGAAAGACGGTCGGGCTAGGCTGGTTCCCATGACCGAGAACATTCACCTGGCCACCGCCGCCGCCCATGACGCCGTCGCCGCACAACTCCCCTGGCTGCGACAGGCTCTGACCGAGCTCGTCGCCTTCCAGTCCATCCACTCCACCCCCGGCCTGGAGGAAGACAACGCCGGTGCCGCCCGCTGGGTCACCGAACACTTCCGGGACGCCGGCATCCCGGTCGAGGAGCACACCACCTCCGATGGATCGGTGTCGGTGATCGGTGTGCGCGAGGCCGCCCCGGGCTGGCCGACCATCCTGCTGTACTCCCACTACGACGTGCAGCCGGCGTCCGACGTCCACAACTGGACGTCCTCCCCCTGGGAGCTCACCGAACGCGACGGCCGCTGGTACGGCCGCGGCGCGGCCGACTGCAAGGGGCACGTGGTCATGCACCTCGCCGTGCTGCGGGCGATCAACGAGCTGCTGCAGGACGACTCCCTCCCGGCCGCCAGCGCCGAGGCGTTGCACAGCGTGGGAATCCGCGTGGTTGTCGAGGGCTCCGAGGAGCGCGGCGGCTACGGCCTGGAGGACCTGCTGGCGTCCGACCCGGAGCTCTTCGCCGCCGACACCTTCCTCATCGCCGACTCCGGCAACGACACCCTCGGCGTCCCGGCCGTGTGCACCGCCCTGCGCGGTTCCGCCCCGGTGACCGTGCGACTGCGCACCCTGGAGCAGCCGATGCACTCCGGCCAGTTCGGCGGTGCGGCCCCGGACGCCCTGCTGTCGCTGATCAAGCTGCTCGCCACCCTGCACGACGACAACGGCCTCGTCGCCGTCGACGGGCTCGCCTCCGAGGAGACCTGGGAGGGACGCGGCCCCGACGAGGCCACCTTCCGCACCGACGCCGGTGTGCTCGACGGGGTGGACGTCCTGGGTGCCGCCCAGGGCCTGAACCCCAATGACCTGACGATCACCCGCCCGTCGATCACGGTGACCGGCCTGGACTCACTGTCGGTGGCCGACTCGGTCAACGCCGTGGTCGCCGAGGCCGGTGCCGTGGTCAGCCTGCGGGTGCCGCCGGGAATGGACCCGGCGACTGCGCAGGACGCCCTGGTGGCCCACCTCGAGTCCCACGTCCCGCACAATGCGAAGCTGGAGATCGAGCGCAACTCGCTGGCCTCCCCGTTCTCCGCGGACACCTCCGGCCCGGCCCTGGGCATCCTGTCGCAGGCCCTGGCGGACGCCTACGGCGCGTCCGAGACCGCCGAGATCGGTTCCGGCGGCTCCATCCCGCTGTGCAATGCACTGCTGTCGCACTACCCGGAGGCGGAGTTGGCCCTGTTCGGCATCGAGGAACCCTCCTGCCGTATCCACTCTGCGGACGAGTCGGTCTCACCAGATGAGATCAGAGACATCGGTGTCGCTGAGCTCCTCTTCCTCTCCCGGCTTGATAAAAAGTAGTGACACAACTAACATCATCTCCATGATCAGCACCCTTAAGCGAGTAGCCCACCCCGGTGGAGGAGCGGACTGACCCCTCCACCTCGGGGTAAGTCGCGCTATTCGCGGCGGTTGCGTCGGTCCACATCCCCCGACGACCAACCAGCACAAGGGAAAGACCCACTCATGTTCGAGTCACAGGACAACCGGATGCCCACCACCACGATGATCCGCTTTGCGCGCCCCGAAGAGGCCGGCCCCACGCGGAATGCCCCGACCTACACCGACCAGCCCGGCCTGCGCCGGTCCACTGCCGTCACCTACCGGGAGGGCAACCCCACCCGGATCGAGAAGCGCCGCCAGCGCACCCGGGTCTTCTCCGAGGACCCCTTCCGCGCCCGCTTCGGCAAGCGCCTTCCCACCGGCATGCGCCAGGAGGCCCGGGGCATGGAGTGGCGGAAGTTCATCGCCACCTACGCCCCCTCCGCCCTACGGGTCGAGTCGATGACCGCGACCCGCCGGGCGGCCGGCCGCAAGTCCTACGAGCTGAGCATCACCGGCCTGCGCGGCAACACCGGTACCCGCGTCTCGATCACGGCGATGGGCGCATCCTCGGCCATGACCCAGATCCTGGCAGACCACGGCCGCCGGGTCGAGGTCCTGGAGTTCCACCAGTACGACATCTTCGAGGCGACGGTCACCTTCATCTTCGCCCAGCACGAGACGAAGAAGATCTGGGCCGTCGGCTTCGGCGCCGACCGTGATCTCTCGATCGCCAACGCCCTGGCGTCCGCCGCCGGACGCCTGCACGGCTAACGACGCTCCACCTACACCGATCGCCGCAGTGAGTCGACCGTCAGGTCCACTGCAGCGATCCATGCGTCCGGCTGGGTGAAGCCCTCCTCGGCACCGACGTCACCGCGGGTACGCACCCCCGGCTCCAGTGCCGCCCCAGCCTCCCGGGCCGCCGCACGCTGCAGGGCGTAGTCCCCGCCGCGTTCCATGATGCGGCGCACGTCAGCCAACTCAGCCGAACAGCCCAGCTCCTCGGCGAGCGGGGCGAGCCGCTCCAGCCAGTCGGCGATGTCCTCGGTGACCCACCGCTCGGTGGTGTCCCGGTCGGTGATGATCAACGCCTCCAACCCGTACCGGGCCGCCCGCCACTTGTTCTCCGCCACATGCCAGTGCTGCAGGGTGGGCAGGTCGCGTCCGGCCTGCCACTCACGCTCATAGTGCACCACCAGGCAGTGGATGAAGGCGGCGATCGCGCCGACCTCCCAGACCTCCATCGTGGCATCGGCGAAGCGGACCTCCACCGTGCCGTACTTCGAGGGACGCACGTCGAAGTGCATCGAGCCGGTGTGGTTGATCACCCCGGAACGGTCCTGGTCGACGTTGAACGCCTCCCACTCGTCCCAGTCAGCGAACTGGTAGGGCATACCGGCGGTCGGCAGCTGCTGGTACAGCAGTGTGCGGTTCGAGGCGTAGCCGGTGTCCAGGCCCTCCCACGCCGGGGAGGACGCCGACAGTGCCAGCACATGCGGGTACTGCGTCATCACCGCGTTGATGATCGGCCACACCCGGTCCCTGCCGCCGACCCCGACATGCACGTGGATGCCCCAGATCAGCATCTGGCGGCCCCAGTACTGGGTGCGCTGGATGATCTCCTGGTAGGACGATTTCTCGCTGAGGATCTGGTCACCCCAGTGGGCGAACGGATGGGTGCCCGCCGAGAAGACGTTCACCCCCAGGTCATCGGCGACCGCGAGGATCTGGGTGAGCTGTTCGCGCAGGTCCTCGACGGCGCCGGGGATGGTCTCGTGGACCCCGGTGACCATCTCGACGGTGTTCGCGAGGAACTCGCGGGTGATCCGGTGGCCCGGAAACCGCTCGTCAAGGGCATCGACGAGCGCGGCGGCGGCAGGGGTGAGGTCCCTGGTCTCCGGGTCGACCAGGGCCACCTCCCATTCGATACCGACCGTCGGGGCGGAGGACGGAAATTCCATGGGGGGAATGTTACTGCATCGACCCCGGAACCCTTGCCCCGATACCAGACCCCCGCTTCTAGGCGAGCGGACCGGTCAGGACGATGACGACATTCGTCGCGTCCGGACCGTTGCGGACGTCGGCCTCGCCGAAGCGGTCGTAGTAGTCGTTGTTTCCGGAAGCCACCGGGATCCCGAGGTCCCGTCCGATCTGCTCGGCAGCGGCCTGCGCCTGGGCATTGCCCTCGGGGTAGTATACGCGGGTCTCTTCGCTGACCCCGGTCACCCGTCCCTGCAGGTTACCGAAGCCGATGTTGCTCCAGTTATCCTCGCGCAGGCGGTCGGCGGCGTCGGTGGCGATCGGGCCGCCGTTGCTCGGGCCGTTGTTCAGCACGGTCACCGCGGTCTCACCGCGGTCGATGTTCGCGCCGCTCCCGTCCGAGTTGCCGTCAGTGCCGCCGTCGCCGTCGCGGTTCGCGTCGTCAGCGTCACCAGTGTCACTGTCAGCGCTGTCAGCGCTGTCAGCGCTGTCACTGTCAGCGCTGTCACTGTCAGCGCTGTCGGAGCCGGATGTTCCATCCCCGTCGCGGTTCGCGTCGTCGGAGTCGGCACCGCTGCCGTCCGAGCCATTCGTGCCGTCCTGCTCCCCGGCGACCGTGCCCGAGTCGACGTCGCTTCCGTCATCGTCACCGTCGTCGCCGACGAAGGAGAAGACGCCCCAGGCAATCAGGACGACCGCCACCGCGGTGAGGATCATCGCGAGTCCGCGCAGCGGAGCCCCGCCGGCCGGCTTCTCCTTCTCCATCTCGGGGGTGAGCCCGGCGTCCCCCGCTCCAGCGGCAGCACCGATGGCGAAGTCCTCGTCGTAGGAGGTGTTCGGGTTCGGGTCGTAGACAGGTCCGTTCTGATCAGTCACGGTGCAAGCTTAACTTGTGTCACACCAGTCACACCAGACCGACACCGCCTTCACGTATCCCGACGTCTCAGTAATGTCTTCACCAGCACCGGATCCACGTCCAACGCCTCCGGCCGGGCAATCAACGCATTGAGTTGCTGGTAGTAACGCACCGGAGTGACCTGGAAACGGCGGCGGATCTCCTCGGCCTTCGCCCCCTCATCACGCCACCACAGTGACTCGAAACTGAGCATCTCGTGCTCGCGCTCGCTGAGCGAGTCCGTACTCTCCCCGGTGTCCGTCATGGAGATTCACTCTATCCGGCACCAGAATGCATCGAAAACTCCCCACCGCCGCCACCGATTGCGTACAGTACGTGTGCCCGACACGATGTCGCTCCACCGGCGCGACCACTGACTTTTTCCGGAGAAACAATGACCACAGCCACCAATGAGCGGCAGAGTCCCCCGAACGGCAAGCAGACCCGCGAACAGAAACGGGTCCTTGCCGGCACCCTGGTCGGCACCACCATCGAGTGGTACGACTTCTTCATCTACGCCCAGGCCGCCGCCTTCGTCTTCGCCCCGCTGTTCTTCGAACCGCTGGGCAGCGAGTCCACCCTCGCCCAGGTGATCTCCTGGGCCACCATCGGCATCAGTTTCCTGTTCCGCCCGCTCGGCGCGGTCATCGCCGGCCACCTCGGCGACAAATACGGACGCAAGTCCGTCCTTGTCGCCACACTGTTCGGCATGGGCCTGGCCACCGCACTGATTGGCCTGCTGCCGACCTACGAGACCATCGGTGTCGCCGCACCCGTCCTGCTGATCCTGATGCGCATCATGCAGGGCCTCTCCGCCGGTGGCGAGTGGGGCGGCGCCGCCCTGATGGCGGTCGAGCACGCCCCGGTCGAGAAGCGCGGCCTGTTCGGCTCCTACCCGCAGATCGGCGTGCCGCTGGGCCTGATCCTGGCGACGTCGTTCATGTACCTGCTGACCACCAACATGGACGAGGACACCTTCCAGGCCTGGGGCTGGCGTATCCCCTTCCTGTCCTCGATCGTGCTGATCGTCGTCGGGTACATTGTCCGCCGTGCCGTCGAGGAGTCCCCGGTCTACACCCAGATGCAGGAACGCGCCAAGGAGGCGTCCACCCCGCTGAGTGACCTCTTCCGCCACCACTGGCGCCGCGTGCTGCTCGCCGCGTTCATCTTCGCCGGCAACAACGCCGCCGGCTACATGATCATCGCCTTCTTCTCCTCCTACTCCAGCAGCGACGCCGTGGGCATGGATCGCTCGGACACCCTGATCGCCACCCTGATCGGTGGTGTCTCCTGGCTGGTGCTGACCCTGTGGTCCGGCAAGATCTCCGACAAGATCGGACGCCGCGAGACCTTCATGATCGGCTACGCCATCATCGCGGTCTGGGCGATCCCCATGTGGTTCTTCGTCGACAAGGGTGAGCTGCTGTGGCTGGTCCTGGTCGTGGTCGTGCTGACCGTCGGCCTCGCACCGTCCTACGCCCCGCAGTCGGCCCTGTACGCCGAGATGTTCCCGGCGAAGGTGCGCTACTCCGGCACCTCCATCGGCTACGCGCTGGGGTCGATCCTCGGTGGTGCCTTCGCACCGATGATCGCGCAGCTGCTGCTGGACGAGACCGGCAACTCCTGGACGATCGGCATCTACCTCGCCGCGATGGCCGTGATCTCCGGCGTGGCCGTCTGGCTGGTCCCGAAGTCCGTGGAGAAGTCCGACCTGCACGTGTGACGCCGCACCGTCAGCGACTATCCTGATGGGCATGTCCGTCATGCCCATCGTCATCTGTGGCGATCCCGTCCTGCACAACCCCACCGAACCGGTCGACCCGGCCGAGATCGGCTCCGTGGAGTTGAACACCCTGATCGCCGACATGTACGAGACCCTCGATGCCGCCAACGGTGTCGGCCTCGCCGCCAACCAGGTCGGGGTGGCCAAGCGTCTGTTCATCTACGACTGCCCCGACATCGAGGACGCCGGGGGCGAGCGTAAGTCGGAGGCCGACATCGAGGCCCAGGGGGGCCCGATGCGTAAGGGTTGCGTGATCAACCCGGTGCTGGAGACCTCCGAGATCCCCGGCACCATGCCGGACCCGGAGGACGACGTCGAGGGCTGCCTCTCCGTGCCCGGCTACGACTTCCCCACCGGACGCGCCGACTGGGCCCGGGTGACCGGTGTCGACGAGAACGGCGAGCCGGTCAGCGTGGAGGGCTACGGTTTCTTCGCCCGCTGCCTGCAGCACGAGACCGGTCACCTCGACGGTTTCCTCTACATCGACACCCTCGTCGGCCGGAACAAGCGGGCAGCGAAGAAGACCGTGAAGCATGAGGGCTGGACCACCGCCGGCAACACCTGGCTCCCGGGCGAGGACCCCGACCCCTTCGGCCATGGCGGATAACAGTGCCTGACACCCCTGACACATCCTGGTCCGGCGCACATGCCGGTGCGGTGTCCCACCCCGGCCTGGCCTTCCCGGTCTCCCGCCACACCGACCCGGTGAGCGTGCGGGTCGGCTCCCGCGCCACGGTGCGTCGCCTCGTCGTTCAGGACGGTCAGACAGTGATCAACCCCACCACCGGCCGCCCGCTGGTCAGCGACGTCATCGGGGTGATCACCTCAGTCGATCCGCTGGTCCTCGTCGACAAGCACGGCGACTCCCACGAGATCCCCGCCGACCAGGTGGTGGTGCTCAAGACCCTGGCCTCCCGCCCGGTCCGCACCTCCGACATCCGGGCGGTGGAGCAGGCCACCGCCGCCGCCTTCCCCGGTATCGCCAACGAGACCGTCGACGGCTGGCTGCTGCGCGCCGGTGACGGCATCACCGAACGGTCCAACTCCGCGGTCCCGCTGGGCCCCTCCACCGGCACCACCCCGGTGCCGATGGTCGCCATCCGCGACTTCTACGCCCGCCACGACCTGCCGGTGCGCCTGCTCGTGCCCGACCGGGTCGCGCGTCCCGCCGAGCAGCTCGAGGGGGAGCACGGCCCGGAGATCATCGTGATGACCCGCGACCTCGACGACGACCTGCCCGAACTCCCCGACATCCCGGCCCTGGCCGGACGCTCGGTGGAGTTCTCCATCGCCGGGGAACCCGACGACGACTGGCTCAGCCTGTACCACTTCCGCGGTGAACCGCTGCCCGAGCACGCCCTGCGGCTACTGGCCGGACGCATCGACGGCACCCTCGGCTTCGCCCGGATCACCGTCGACGGTGAACTCGTCGCTGTCACCCGCGGCACCGTGACCCGCGGCGGAACCCACGACTACCTCGGTTTCTCCGCCGTCGAGGTCGCCGCCGACTGGCGCCGGAAAGGCTTGGGGCGCTACATGGTCACCGCGATGTTGCACTGGGGACGCGACCACGGGGCGTCCCGCAGCTACCTGCAGGTCATCACGTCGAATACCGCCGGACGCGCCCTCTACCACTCGCTGGGCTTCTCCGAGCACCACCGGCACCGGTGCATGACCCTGCGCAATCAGGAAACCGATATGCTGTAGGTCATGCGCATCGCCACCTGGAACGTGAACTCCTCCCGCAACCGTGAGCAACGTATCCGGGACTTCCTGGAGCGCTCGGACGTGGACGTGCTGTGTCTCCAGGAGACCAAGTGCACCGACGAACAGTTCCCCGACTTCTCCGACATGGGCTACGAACAGGCCCACCATGGGTTCAGCGCCTGGAACGGGGTCGCGGTCCTCTCCCGCATCGGGTTAGAGGACATGAGCACCAGCTTCGGCCAGCCCGGTTTCGACAAGGACCCGGCGGCCGAACCGACCGAGGAGGCCCGCGCCCTCAGCGCGGTGTGCGGCGGGGTGCGGGTGTGGAGCCTGTACGTCCCCAACGGCCGCGAGATCTCCGACCGGCACTACACCTACAAGCTCGACTTCCTCGACGCACTGGTGTCTTCGCTGCGGGAGGGCACGGAGCCCACCGTCGTCGTCGGCGACTTCAACATCATCCCCACCGACGCCGATGTGTGGGACCGGTCCTTCTTCGACGGCAAGACCCACGTCACCCCGCGGGAACGTGCCGCACTCGAACGGCTCGTCACCGACGCCGGAATGACCGAGGCCACCGCGGGACTCTCCGGCACCTACTCCTACTGGGACTACCAGGCGATGCGCTTCCAACGTAACCATGGCATCCGGATCGACCTGCAGTTCAGCCGTGGGATGACTGCCGGTCGTGCCTGGACCGACGCCGACGAGCGTAAGGGCAAGGGGGCCTCCGACCATGCGCCGGTGATCGTGGACTACACCGCATGAGCTGGTCGGAGTTCTGGTCCTTCATCACCCCGGAGTGGCTCGCCTTCCCCCTGGTCGGCCACTACCTCTCCGCGGACCTCACCTGGTGGCAGTGGGGGGTGATCGCCTTCGACATGCTGCTGCGCATCGTGGCCCTGGGCTACGTGCCCTCCCAGCGCAAACCCACCAGTGCGATGGCCTGGCTGCTTGCCATCTTCCTCATCCCGATGGTCGGCATCGTCCTGTTCCTGCTGATGGGATCGCCGTACATCAACCGGCGACGCCACCGCATCCAGAACCAGGCCAATGAACTGATCCGCACGGTCAGCCAGGACGAACCCGCCATCCCCGAGGGCCACACGCTCAACGACGAGGTCGCCAGCATGATCATGCTGAACCGCCGTCTCACCGCCATGCCCGCGGCCACCGGCGACTTCGTCGCCCTGCACTCCGACTACCAGGAGAGCCTGCGGAAGATGGCCGAGGCGGTGGACACCGCCGAGAACTACGTCAACGTCCAGATCTACATCACCGCCTGGGACGACTCCACCGACGTCTTCTTCTCCGCCCTGGAACGCGCCGTCGCCCGCGGGGTGAAGGTCCGTCTGATGTTCGACCAGGTCGGCAGCTGGAAGTACCCGGGTTACCGCACGCTCGGCAAACGTCTCACCGACATCGGTGTGGACTGGAAGCTGATGCTGCCGTTGCAGCCGCTGAAATGGCGTTTCCGGCGACCCGACCTGCGCAACCACCGCAAGATCCTGGTCGTCGACGGACGCATCGGCTTCATGGGCAGTCAGAACATGATCGACTCCAGCTACCTCAAGTCCGCGAACCAGCGGAAGGGACGGCACTGGGTGGACATCATGGTGCAGGTCAGCGGACCGATCGTGTTGAGCCTCGACGCGGTCTTCGCCGTCGACTGGTTCACCGAGTCCAAGGAGGAGCTCGCCCTGCTCTCCCCCACCCAGGCCGCCGACTGGCTCGCCAGCGAGGACACCCCGTGGGACGACACCCCCGGCGCCGAGGTCATGCAGGTCATCCCCTCCGGCCCGGGGTACACCACCGAACCCAACCTGCGGCTGTTCGTCTCACTCGCGCACCACGCGAAAGAGCGGCTGGTCATCGTCAGCCCCTACTTCGTGCCGGAGGAGGCACTGATGGACGCGGTGACCACGGCGTCCTACCGCGGTGTGGAGGTCGAACTGTACGTCTCGGAGAAGGCCGACCAGGCCCTGGTCGACTTCGCCCAGTCCTCGTACTACTCCGAACTGCAACGCGCCGGTGTCCGTATCTTCCAGTACCCCTACCCGGCGGTGCTGCACACCAAGTTCATGATCGCCGATGACGAGGTCGCGGTGATGGGGTCGTCCAATATGGACATCCGCTCCTTCGAGCTGAACTACGAGGTCACGCTGATGGTCGAAAAGGGTGACGTGATCAGTGCCCTGCACGATCTGGCCGCCGACTACCGCGCCGAGTGCACCGAATTGACCACCGACCAGTGGAACAGCCGGCCGATGTGGCGACGATATCTGGAGAATGTCGCCCGCCTTACCTCGGCACTGCAGTAGGTGGCATACAATGTCATAAACACATAGCCTGAAGAAACTACCGCGCACGTGCTCGACCCCGACGACCATCACAGGAGAGAAGGAGCCCACCATGGCCAGTGACATCCAGGACAGCAGGGATTCCCGGGACGGTTCAGGCACCGTCGAGGACACCGATTTCATGGGGGACGCACTCCACGACCAGATCCGCGGCCACCGCGCCCCGGAGATCCTCCCCGAGATCGACGTGGCCGAGATCGCCACCGCCGTCTACGACTTCCTCTCCGCACTGCGTCGGCTCATGGACCGGCCCAACCACAAGCTCTCGGTCTCCCAGTCCGAGATCGAGGTGCTGCACTTCATCGCCCAGCACCCGGGCTGCGGTGTCTCCGACATCGCCCGGCTGCGGTTCCTGCGCGCCTCGAACGTCTCCGCCACGGTGCGTCGCCTGATCAACTCCGGCCTCGTCGTGCGCCAGGCAAACGACCAGGACCGCCGGGCCCAGGACCTCTACCTCTCCGACGACGGCATCGAGATGCTGAACTCCGTCACCGACGAATGGGCGATGCTCATCGCCCGGGCCGCCAAGCGAATGGACGGCCGCGACCTCGCCAAGCTGCGCCGTGGTGTCCCCGCCCTGCGCAACCTGTCGATCGCCGCCGAGAGTCTCATCGAGGACATCCAGCGCAGCCGTAGCTAACCGCGCTGCAGTACCGTGGCCCGCCGCGCGGCACCCCGGCGTCCCACGACGCCGGCGACCGCCGCCACCGACGCACACACCGCCATCACCGTGGCCATGGTCAGCAGACCGTCCTCCCCCAGTCCCACCACCGGTGCGACCGCGCCGGCCATGAGGAACTGCGCGGCACCCAGCAGAGCGGATGCCGCCCCGGCGCGCCCCGGGGCCAGGTCCATCGCCTGCGCGGTGGTGTTGCCCATGTTGAATCCGGAGCCGACCGTCGCGACGAAGGTCAGGATGATCACCAGCGGCAGGGAATGCACGGTCAGTGCCACGATCAGCAGGCCGAACGCTCCGGTGACCAGCAAGGTCTGTCCCACGATCTGCATCCGCGGTGCCCCGATCCGTCCCACGATCCGGACGTTGGCCATGTTCGCCAGTACCAGGGCGACCGCATTGCCGGCGAAGACCAGGCTGAAGGCCGTCGGACCGAGGCCGAACTGTTCCTGCATCACGAAGGAGGACCCGGACACGAAGGAGAACATCACGCCGAAGCCGACGGCGAAGGCCACCAGATGCCCCATGTACGGGCCGATCAGGAACAGGCCACCCATCCGCCGGTAGACGGTGAGGATCGAGCCGGTGGCCCGCTTCTCCGGTGCGTGGGTCTCCGGCAGGGCGAGTGCCACGACCACCTGGAGCAGCGCAATGGCGGCCAGCGTCCAGAAGACCGCCCGCCAGCCTGCCAGTCCGGCGACCACACCGCCGACGACCGGGGCGATGATCGGTGCCATCGAGGTGAACATCATCATCGTCGACAATGCCGCCGCGGCCGCCGCCCCCTGCACCCGGTCGGCGATCATCGCCCGACCCAGGGTCACCCCCGCACCACCGGCAGCCCCCTGGAAGAAACGGATCACGATGAAGAGCCCGATCGACGGGGCCAGTGCACAGAGCACCGAGGAGACCAGACCGACGACGGTCGCGCCGACAAGCAGGCGGTTTCGTCCCAGCCGGTCCGACAGCGGTCCGATGACCAGCTGGCCGGCGGCCATCCCCACCATGTAGGCGGTGATGGTCAGCTGGGTCAGCGACGCGGTGGTGTCCAGCTCGTCGGTGATCTCCGGTAGCGACGGCAGGTACATGTCCGTGCCGAAGGGACCTCCGGTGGACAACAGGGCGATACCGGCCAGCATCGCCAGCGGCATGGTGGCCTTCTGTGACGAGCGTGGGGACGGGTTCTGTGACATGATCCCGTCAGCTTACCGACTCCGGTTCAGGCGTCCCGACGGCGCAGTGCCACCAGCCCGGCGAGGAACACCACCAGGGCGATCGCGGCAAAGTAGATCATCGACCCGCCCTGGCCCCAGGCCGCATTGTTGACGTCGTTGAGGTTGACGGCACTGCGCATGTTCAGGAAGGGCATGTAGGGGTAGATCTCGTCGCTGACCTTCGGGATAAAGTTCACCAGGTCCTCGAGCACCAGGCTCCACAGCAGAACGACGGCCATCGCCCCGGCCGTGTGCCGCAGCAGGTAGGCCGCACCGATCGCCAGACCGACACCCAGCACGGAGAACAGGGTCATCCGGGCGACCACGTTCCAGGCGTCGTCGGCGGACATCGACATCCCGTCCAGCACCGAGGTGTCCTCGATCTGCAACCCGGCGACCCACTTGTACAGGTACACGCTGACCACCGAGACAATCACCGTGACCACCGCAGCGATCAGTCCGTAGACGATCCACTTGGCCACCGGGAGCTGCCAGCGTTTCGGCGCGGCCAGGACATTGGATTTCGCGGTCCCGTTGCCGTACTCACCGGTGACCAGCAGGACGGCCTGGATGAGGATGATCATCAGACCGAACACCGGGAACGCGAAGATCGCCCCGGAGACACTCATGGTCTCCACCATGCTGGCGACGACGTCCATCTCGCCGTCGTCGAGCGCCGTCTGCAGACTGAACCCGCTGGCCCAGGCCATGATGGCGCCGAGTCCCCAGACTATGACTGCGACGAGGACGGTGGTCCAGTAGACGGACTTGGTGGAGCGGATCTTCAACCACTCGGAGCGGATGGTGTTCAACAGCATTACTTCTCCCCCTCGTCACTGGCGTTGCCTGCTGGCGGAACCGGGGCCGGTCCCGGATCCGACGCCGGGCCCTGGCCCGGGACGTCCTGAATGTCCCCCAGGGTGGCATGGTAGTCCACCGCGTGGCCGGTCATACGCATGAAGGCGTCCTCCAGCGAGGCACGCTTCTCGCTGAGCTCGCGCAGCATCAGCCCGTAGCTGAAGGCGATCTCGCCGACGGTGTCGGGCTCGGTGTCCTCCATGACCAGGATCTGACGACCGTCCCCGTCGGTGGACTCGGTGAACACGATGTTTTGCTCCGTCAGGGCGTCCTTTAACTCATCACGGTGCGGGGTCCGCACCACCGTGGTCGCCGTGGACGCATTCTTGATGAAGTCGTGGGTGGAGGTGTTCGCGACCAACTTTCCCCGGCCGATGACCACCAGGTGGTCGGCGGTCTGGGCCATCTCACTGAGCAGGTGCGAGCTGATCAACACCGTGCGTCCCTCACCGGCGAGGTGGCGGACGAAGTCACGGACCCACCGGATACCCTCCGGGTCCAGGCCGTTGACCGGCTCGTCGAGGATCAGCACCTCCGGGTCGCCCAGCAGGGCGACGGCCAGGCCGAGACGTTGGCCCATACCGAGGGAGAAGTTGCCGGCTTTCTTACCTGCGACATCCGTCAGGCCGACGAGATCGAGAACCTCGTCGACCCGCGTCGCGGCGATACCGTTCGCCGCGGCCAGCCACTTCAGGTGGTTGGCCGCGGTGCGGTTGGGGTGGGTCCACTTCGCGTCGAGCAGGGTCCCGACCTTGTGCAACGGCTTGGCGTACTCGTCGTAGCGTTTGCCGTCGATCGTCGCCGTCCCGGCGGTGGCGCGGTCGAGGCCGACGATCATACGCATCGTCGTCGACTTCCCGGCACCGTTCGGCCCGAGGAAGCCGGTGACGATCCCGGGTTCGACGGTGAAGTTCAGGTCGTCGACGACGGTGGCGGATCCGTACCGCTTAGTCAGGGATTGGACATCAATCATTCTTCCTATGGTGCCACAGAGTCCACGTGAGGTTTCGGTGACACATCATCGTGACTGCAACTGTAGGATTGCAGTCATGCCCGCTCCGGAAACCGACTCCTTGGACGGGGCCGCTGACCCGGCCCCGGATGGTGCGATTTCCGCGTCGGTGACCAGTGGGGATAGTGCGACACGTCCAACCGCGGGCTCCGGTGAACGGCGCACCGACTCCGACCGGTGGATGGACGATGCCCTGCAGCGGCGCGCCAGCCCCGGCCCGATGGGGGTGTTCAGCCCGGCCCTGGAGATCCCCCGCCGGATCCAGCGTTTCATCTCCACCACCCCCGGTCTGATGACGGCCGTCTCCGCACTGCTGGTGTTGGCCATCATCGCCGCCGGCGGGGCGATGGCCGGCCAGGCCACGAACCAGCAGGGAGACCTCAACACCCTGGTCAACCGCACCGAGCCGGTGTCCTTCGCCGCCCAGGACCTCTACAACTCCCTCTCGGTGGCCGATTCGGTCGCCACCACCGGCTTCGTGGAGGACGCCGCGGGCGCGGCCGACTACCAGTCGTCCTACCGGGAGGCCCTGGACACCGCCTCACGGGCGGTGGTCCGGGCCGCCGCCGGGATCGACGACCCGTCCTCCCGCGAGATGGAACTGATCCTGGAGATCCAGGAGAAGCTGCCGAGGTACACCAGCCTGATCACCGAGGCCGGGGTGAACAACCGCCAGGGACTACCGGTCGGCGGGGCCTATATCACCCAGGCCAGTTCGATGATGCAGGACGACATCCTCCCGGCCGCCGGCGAGCTGCACACCCGCACCAGTTCGGAGGTGGGACGCCAGCAGATCGCCCTGACCCAGCCCAACTGGTTCGCCCTCTCCGGCCTGGTCGCCGCGGTGGTCCTGCTGATCATCGCGCAGTTCTACCTGGCCGCACAGACCAACCGCCGGATCAACCCCGGCTACCTCGCCGCCACCGTGCTGATGACCATCGCGATGTTGTGGGCCGGCGGGTCCGCGCTGAACACCTGGACCAACGGTTCCCGCGGTCTCGACGGCACCACCCAGCCCCTGGAGGCGCTCACCACGCTGCGTATCGAGGTGCAGCAGACCCGGACCTCCGAAGCATTGGGCCTGGTCCAGCGCGACTACAACGACAGCGACCGTTCCTCGTTCTCCGACCAGATCGCCTCGATCGACGCGGCGTTGGAGCAACTACGCCCGTCCATCAGTGACCGCGACGCCGTCGACGAGGCCCGGGAGAACCTGCGTTCCTGGGACAGCGCCCACGCGGACATGCTGTCACTGGTACGCGAAGGTGACTACGCTGCGGCGATCCGGGCGACCGTCGGTGACAGCCCGACCGTCGCCAACGACGGCTCCGGCACCTCCGCACCCCCGACGGTGACCGAGTCCTACCAGGCGCTGGACGGTAACCTGCGCACCCTGATCGACGACACCCGTGAGCAGTTGCGCGAGTACCTGTCCGACTCCCGGGCCGCGGCACAGCAGGTGACGTCCATCGTGATACTGCTGGGCCTGGTCTCGGCACTGTGCGTCATCCAGGGCACCCGCCCCCGTCTCCAGGAGTACCTGTGAACCCGCACCCGCTCCGCACCGCGCTGGCGCTCACGACTGCACTGGCCGCGTCCCTGGCCCTGGTGTCCTGCGCCTCCGAGGGCCTCGACCTGCAGGAGTGGCCGGAGCCGCCGGAACCGTCCCTGGCGCTGCCGAACGGGTCCACTCTCATCCCCGCCACTGCCGATGCCGGCGGGGACGTCCTGCCGAAGGACTCCGGCGAGCCCTTCGGCTCGCTGCGTCCCAACCGCAGTCCCGACACCGGCGAGGAGGTATCGCCGAATCGTCGGGTGCCTGAGATCATCGAACGTGGCCGTCTGGTCGTCGGCGTCGCCCAGTCGCTGAACCGCCTGGGCTTCCGCGACCCGGTCACCAAGAACATGGCAGGTTTCGAGGTCGACCTGGCCCGTGAGATCGCCCGCGACATCTTCGGCGACCCGGACCGGGTCGAGTTCCGCTTCGTGGAAGGCACGGGCCGGGAGAACGCCCTGGCCGAGGGCACGGTGGATCTGGTGCTACGCACCATGACCGTCACCCGGGACCGGCAGACCGAGGTGGAGTTCTCCGTCCCCTACCTCACGACCTATCCGCGCATCCTGGTGATGCGGAATTCCGGGATCCACAGCGAGGCTGACCTGACGGACCGGACGGTCTGCGTGACCGTGGACTCCACCAACCTGCTGGAGCTACGCCGCCTCGACTCCCATGGCGACATCCTGACCACCCAGACCTGGTCGGACTGCCTGTTGGCGATGCAGCGACAGCAGGTGGACGCCATCTTCTCCGACTCGGCGATCCTCTCCGGGCTGCAGTCGCAGGACCCGTACACCGAGATTGTCGGGACCGCGACCGACGCCTCCCAGTACGCGGTGGCCGCCGCGCTTCCCCAGCAACGCGACTCGTCCTCACTGGTGCGCCAGGTCAACTCCACCATGGAACGGATCCGCTCCGACGGGACGTGGGACCGGCTCTACCAGCAGTGGATGCAGGACTACCTCGGCGACGGCAGCGCGCCGGACATGAAGTACCGCACCGCCGATGACACCCGGGAGCTGGCCGCGCTGCGCCATCAGGCACTGCAGGACGCCGCGGACTCCGCCGCCGAATCGGAAGCCGAGATCGAGGAGGACAACAATGAACAGTGACCCGACCTCCCGTGACGAGACCGGGACCGAGACGGAAGCCACCTTCTTCGACCCCTTCGCCGACGACGAAGACCAGGACACCGGCGACAGCGCCGCCACCCAGGCCACACCGTTCGACCCCTTCGCGGACGACGGGGACGGGGCCACCAACCCGACCCCGACGTTGAACCAGGCCCAGGAGGACTCGGGGGAACGCAGCCGTCGCGAGGCTCTCTCCACCTTCCGCCGGCGGCGCGGCACGTCCCGCGCCGGTGCCGAGGTCGCCGGCGGCATGGTGCGTCTGCCGTTCATACCGCCGACGAACCCGCCGGACGCCGTCATCGACGACGAGGAGGTGGAGAAGGCCGTCGCCGGGGGAACGGAGCGTCCTGTCCTCCACCCCGGCGACATCGTCGCCGCCCAGTACGAGGTGCTGGGGCCGATCGCACACGGCGGCATGGGCTGGATCTACCTCGCCATCGACCACAACGTCTCCGACCGGTGGGTCGTGCTCAAGGGCATGATGGAGACCAACACCGCGCACGAACGTGCCATCGCCGACTCCGAACGCGCCTTCCTCGCCGACATCACCCACCCCGGGATCGTCAAGATCTTCAACTTCATCGACGACACCCGCAGCCCCGGCGGATTCATCATCATGGAGTACGTCGGCGGGCCGTCGTTGCGCCACCGCCGTATGCGCCAACCCGGCAACACACTGCCGGTCGACACCGCCATCGGCTACCTCCTGGAGATCCTGCCGGCGTTGGACTACCTGCACTCCCGCGGCGTGGTCTACAACGACCTGAAGCCCGACAACATCATCATCACCGAGGACCAGACCAAACTGATCGACCTGGGTGCGGTATCCGGCATCGGCGCCTTCGGCCACATCTACGGCACCCGGGGTTTCCAGGCCCCGGAGATCTCCCGTACCGGCCCCACCATCGCCAGCGACATCTTCACCGTGGGACGCACTCTCGCCAGCCTCATCGTGAAACTCCCGGTCACCGACGGGGTCTACGACGAGGGACTGCCCACCCCGGACGACGAACCGATCTTCCGGAAGTACCTCTCGCTCTACCGTCTGCTGCTGCGGGCCACCCACGAGGACCCGGAGAAGCGGTTCTCCTCCGCCGGCACCATGGCCAACCAGCTGACCGGGGTACTGCGGGAGGTGCTGGCCATCCGGGACGGCCGCCAGTACGCACACCTCGACACCCGCTTCACCGCCCAGCGATCCACCTACGGCACCAAGCACCTGCTGTTCCCCACCGACAAGTTGATCGACGGCATCGAGCGCTCGGTGGAGATCACCTCCCCGGAGGTCGTCTCGGCGCTGCCCATCCCGCTGACCGATCCGAATGATCCCGGCGCCTCTCTGCTGTCGGCGGCGAGCCTGACCGAGCCCGGTGAAATGCTCGACACCCTGAGGGCCGCCCTGAACCAGCCGGACATGTCCCGCTCCACCGAGATCCCGTTGACCATCGTGCGCGCCCAGCTCGACCTGGGCATGACCACCGAGGCGGGGCTGACGCTGCAGAACATGGACGACAGCCTACGCAGCGATTGGCGGCACCTCTGGCTCTCCGGGGTGTCCAACCTGCTGAACGGAGATTTCTCTTCCGCACAGGAGAGCTTCAACGAGGTGCTCAACACCCTCCCCGGCGAGCCTGCCCCGAAACTCGCCCTGGCCGCCACCGATGAGTTGCTGCTGCAGCACCAGGGGGTGAACTACACCCGCCTGCTCGACACGAACGTGCAGAAGGCTTCGCTGGCACTGACGTACCCGCGGGGCAAACAGGGCACCGACTACAGCGAGGTACCCGGGTGGACGCACGTGACCAAGGACCCGGTGGCGTTGCGGTTCCACACGATCCGTCTCTACGGCCTGGTGTGGACGACCAACCCGACGACGGTCTCGGCGGCTTTCGGCCTGGCCCGGCAGTTGCACGCCGAGGGTCTGGTGGACGCGGCGATCTCGGCCCTGGACCGGGTTCCGCAGTCCTCCCGCCACCACCAGACGGCACGTCTGACCACGGTGCTGATACTGGTGTCGGACCAGTCGACTGTCAATGAGGCCCGGTTACGTCGCGCCGCCCGCCGCCTGGAGATCATGCCGACGAACGAACCACGGATCCTGCAGGTCAGGCTCGCTGTACTGGCGGCGGCCCTCGACTGGCTGCGGTCGCGCCCCGACGGTGACCCGGCCGTCAGAAAGTCCTCCCCTCCACTGTTCGACGTGGAGTTCAGCGAGAGTGGCCTACGCGCCGGACTGGAGCAGGGACTGCGGGAGATCGCCCGTCAGTCCCCGTTCACCAACCACCGGTTCCGGCTGGTCGATATGGCGAACAAGATCCGTCCCCGGACCTGGTTCTGACAAAGCTCTGACGGAGTTCTGACGGGGTTCTAACCAGTGGCCTTCATGGATCCCCGCTCGGCGAGGTTGCCGTGGAAGGAGAAAGCGGTGGGCAGGTCGTGCGGGGTGTGGAGATGGCTGTTGGTCGCGGCCCGCTGGTAGTACTCCTCCAACAGGGGCCGGTAGTCCGGGTGGGCGACCGAGATCATCTTCGCCACCCGGTCCCGCGGTGCCAGTCCACGCAGGTCCGCGTAGCCGTCCTCGGTGATCACGACCATGGCGTCATGTTCGGTGTGGTCGATGTGTGAGGCGAAGGGGACCACCGCGGAGATCGCACCGTCCTTCGCCACCGACGGGGAGATGAACGTCGAGGCGAAGGCATTCCGGGTGAAGTCATCCGAGCCACCGATCCCGTTCATGAGTCGGGTACCGCTGACATGGGTGGAGTTGATGTTGCCGTAGATGTCGGCCTCGATCATACCGTTCGACGCGATCAGCCCCATGCGCCGGATGACCTCCGGCGAGTTGGAGATCTGCAGTGGGCGGGTGACGAGGTACTCACGGTTCCGGGCAGCTTCCCGGTTCATCTTCTCGGCGTACTCCGGGGACAGTGCGAACGAGGTTGCCGAGGCCACGGCAGTCCTCTCCGGGCATCCCCGACGGATCGCCAGTGTGTGCACCGGAGCATTCCTGCTGGCCGAACTGGTCTTGCTCGACGGTCGACGGGTCACCACACACTGGCGCAACGCCCGCGACATGGCCCGGCGCTATCTCCGGATACGCGTCGAGACGGACGTCCTCCACGTCCACGATGGCCTCCGACGCCGCCGTGAACACACGCCACCTGGGAAGACTGTTCCGCGAGGAACTGGGGACCACCCCGTCCCGCTGGCTCGAACAGTTCCGGATGTCAACGGCCCAACAGCTGATCCTCGACGGGCAGACCGTCACCGCGGCGGCCGGCGGGGCAGGCTTAGGCAGTGACGAAAGACTGCGTCGGGCGTTCGACCGGCATCTTCACATCACCCCGTCCGAGTACCGGGCGCGGTTCAGCTCGACCTTCCGACGGGGGCAGTAGTCGTCGGATCCGTCAACATCGCCTCGACCAGGGCACGGGTGTGGATACCGACGGTGTCGAGGCAGGGCACCGGGGACACCTCGTCGTCGAGCACCATGGGCAGCTCGGTGCATCCAAGGACAACCTGGTCCAGTGGTTGCTCCCGGTGGATTTCGGTGATGATGTCCACGAACCGGTCCCTGGTCTCGTCGGTGGCCAACCCGAGTTCAAGTTCGGTGGCGATCCGGTGCTGGATCTCCTCGCGGTCGGGCGCCGTCGGAATGACCACCTCGATACCTGCCTCGGTGAACGGCCGGAGGAAGAAGTCGTTGGTCTCCGGTGACATCGTGAACCCCGTGCCCAGGAGCAGCACCCGGGTGGCGTTCCTGTCGGCGGCCTCGTCCCGTACCGCCTCCACGGCACTGACCAGCGGGACCGGGGAGCGCTCCACCAGCCGGTCGAAAATGAGGTGCGGGGTGATCGCACTCAGGCTGACCACCCGTGCGCCGGCGGCGACAAGGTTGTCCACTGCGGCAGCGAAGTAGTCGGTGAGCCCGTCGGTGTCGTTCGCGCCGAGATGGCGGAAGACCTCGAAGACGCTGAGCGACTCGATCGTCAGTTCGGGGAGCACCTCCTCCCCGCACCGCTGCTGAACCCCGGTGGTCAGGGCCCGGTAGTACAGCTGGGTGGACTCCGGTCCGGTTCCTCCGATGAGGCCGAGTTTTCGCATGGTGTTCATGATCCCATGGCTACCACAGCCAGAGTATCCTCGGCCAGTACCTGCAGGTCAGCGTCGTCCAGATCGTGGACGGTCAGTCTCAGATGCCGATCCTCACCCGTCCCGGTCAGCGCGAACTGCTCACCGGTCCGCACGCGCCATCCCCGTGCCGCCAGTCGTGCTGCAGCCCCCTGTGCCGGGACCGGCAGGGTGAGCCACACGTTGAGCCCGTCACCGGGGGCGGCGACGACCGGCGTCCCGGCAAACATCCGGACGACGTCCGCATTCCGCCTGGCGTAGTACTCCCGTGCCTGACGGATACGGTCTGCGGTGGTGCCGTCATCCAGCATGACGGTCACGATGCGCTGCAGGATGTGGCTCACCCACGTCGTCCCTGCACTGAGACGTCGTCGTAGCCGACCCACCGTGTCATCGTCGGCTGCGACCACCGCCAGCCGGAGGTCGGGTCCGAGGAACTTGGAGACCGACCGGACCAGCGCCCAACGCCGGTGCCCCTCACCGATGATGCTGTGGTAGTCACTGGTGGACAATCGCGAGAAATGGTCGTCCTCCACCACCAGGACGTGGGGGTGGGCCTGCAGGACCTCACGGAGCTCGGCGGCGCGCCCGGCGGTCAGGCTGGCACCGGTGGGGTTGTGCGCCCGGGGCGTGCACACCACCGCACGAACCCCGGCCTGCAGCGCGGTCCGTAACCCGTCCGGGGTCATCCCCTCAGCGTCCACCGGCACCGGTACGGGGCGGTAGCCGGCCAGCCGGACCGAGTTGATGCTGGTGAGAAAGCAGGGGTCCTCCAGGGCCACGCCGTCCCCGCGGGTCAATGACTGTGCCAGCAGCCGTTCCACCGCGTCAACCGCCCCGGCGGTGAGCACGACCCCGAAGTCTCGTGCGTGATCTGCCGAGATCCACCGGCGCGCCCAGCGCTCCACCTCTTCGTCCAGGGAGTCGCCGCCGTACAGGACAGCCGGCTGGTCCATCGTCGCCAACAGTGCGAAGGCGTCCCTGGGGTCGGGCAACCAGGTGGCCCCCGGATTGCCGTGACCGATGTCCCGGAGGGTTCCTCCACCCGCACTGCCCTCCTCCGACATGGGGGTAGCACCGGTGACGGCGGTGCCGGCGCGGCCGCGGGTGGAGACCGTCCCGGTGGTGGCGAGTCGCCGGTAGGCGGAGACGACGGTGTTCCGGTGCACGCCGAGCTCACCGGAAAGTGCCCGGACCGAGGGCAGTTGCTGGCCCGGGGCCAGGTCTCCACGATCGACGAGTTCCCGGACGGAGTCGGCGATACTCTCGGCCGAGTCTCCGGTGATCATCGTGGTAGAGTTTGACATATGCCAAACACTACCGGAACGTCAGAACGGACGGCACTCGCCGCCAGGGTCATCGAGGAGTCCACCCTCGACGCGGTCATCGTCGCCGACCGCTCGGGGAAGGTCACACTGTGGAATGCAGCCGCCGAAGACATGTTCGGCTATCCGGAGTCCGAGGCGCTCGGCCAGTCACTGGACCTGATCATCCCGGAGAAACTCCGGGGACGGCACTGGACCGGCTGGGACAGGGTCATGGACACCGGGGTCACCAACTACGGCACAGATCCGTTGACCGCCCCTGGTATGACCAGGGACGGGCAACGGATCTCACTGGAGTTCTCGATCGTCCTACTCAAGGACGCCAACGGCACGGTGGAGGGTGTCGGGGCGATCCTGCGGGACGTCACCGCACGCTGGGAGGCGGAACGGGAACTACGCCGACGGGTGCGGGAGCTCGAGAACCGGGACTGATCAGGCCTGGGACAGGTGATCAGCGGCGCGGGCGATGGCCAGCTCCTCGTTGGTCGGAATCACCAGGACCTTGACGGCGGAGTCGTCGGTGGAGATCACGCGGGGCCCTTCAACGCCCTCATCGTTGTTGTTGCGAGACTCGTCGATCTTGATCCCGAAGTTCTCCAGGTCAGCCATCGTGTCGCGGCGGATACCGACGTGGTTCTCGCCGACGCCGGCGGTGAACACGACGGCATCCAGGGAACCGAGCTGCAGCATGAAGGCACCGACGTAGCGACGCACGCGGTGGACGTAGATGTCGTAGGCCTCCTGCGCGTTGTCGTCGCCCTCGTTGATCAGTTCCTGGATCAGGCGGAAGTCATTGGCACCGGCGAGGCCCTTGAGACCCGAGCGCTTGTTGAACAGCGTATCGATCTCGTCGATGGTCATCTTGCCCTCGCGGTAGAGGTGGAAGATGATACCGGCGTCGATGTCACCGGTACGGGTACCCATGACCAGACCCTCGAGCGGAGTCAGACCCATGGTGGTGTCCACCGGCTTACCGCCACGCACCGCGGCCATGGAGGCACCGTTGCCCAGGTGGAGGGTGATGTGGTTGATGTCCTCGGCATCCTTGTTGACCAGCTTGGGGACCAGTCCGGAGACGTACTCGTGGCTGGTGCCGTGGAAGCCGTAGCGACGGATGTTGTACTGGTCGGCGACCTCACGGTTGAGGCCGTAGCGGGACGCGTACTCCGGCAGCCCGTGGAAGAAGGCGGTGTCGAAGACAGCGACGTGCTCCACATCTGGCAGCAGGGCGCGGGCGTTCTCGATGCCGTCGATGTTCGCCGGGTTGTGCAGTGGGGCCAGCGGCACCAGACCACGGATCTCGTCGACGACCTTGTCGGTGATGATCACCGGCTCGGAGAAGTGGGATCCACCGTGGACCACACGGTGCCCCACCGCGGAGATGTCGAGGTCCTGCGGGCCGACACCCAGCAGGGACATCATGCCGAAGGCACGCTCAAGGCCCACGGAGTGGCTGAGGATGGGACGACGGTCCTCGATGGTCTGGTCTTCGGTGATCAGCTTGATGTGTCCGCGGCTCTCGCCGATCTGCTCGACGAGACCGGAGAGGAACGGCCCTTCCATCGCATCGGCGTTCAGGTCGATGACTTGGAACTTGATGGAGGAGGAACCGGAATTGAGGACGAGAACATACTTGGTCATGAGCTTCTGAGGGCCTTTCGGGCTAGTTTCCGGCCTGGATGGCGGTGATGGCGACGGTGTTGACGATGTCCGGGACGGTGGCTCCTCGGGACAGGTCGTTGACGGGCTTGTTCAGTCCCTGCAGGATCGGGCCGACGGCCAAGGCGTCGGCGGTGCGCTGCACGGCCTTGTAGGTGATGTTTCCGGCGTTGAGGTCCGGGAAGACGAAGACGGTGGCCTTGCCGGCGACCTCGGACTCCGGCATCTTCTTCTGGCCGACGGACTCGACGACGGCGGCGTCGAACTGCAGCGGGCCATCGATCTCCAGGTCGGGAGCGGATTCCTGGGCGATCTTCACACCTTCGGCGACGGCCTCGACATCCTCACCGGCACCGGAGGCACCGGTGGAGTAGGACAGCATGGCGACCTTGGGCTCGATGCCGAACTGGGCGGCGGTCTTGGCGGAGACCACGGCGATCTCGGCAAGCTGCTCCGGGGTCGGGTTCGGGTTGACCGCACAGTCACCGAATGCCCACAGCACGCCGTCCATGACCATGAGGAAGATCGAGGAGACGATGGAGGCGTCCGGCGAGGTCTTGATGATCTGGAAGCTGGGCTTGATGGTGTGCGCGGTGGTGTGGGCGGCACCGGAGACCATGCCGTCGGCCATGCCGAGGTGGATCATCATCGTGGCGTAGTACGAGATGTCCTTCATCGTCTCGCGGGCCTCGTCGAGCGAGACACCCTTGGCCTTGCGCAGCTCGGCGAACTCCTCGGCGAAGCGCTCCAGGTCGGACCCCTTGGTCGGGTCGGTCAGCGTGGCCGAGCTGAGGTCGAGGCCGAGCTCGTGGGCGCGGGCGGCCATCGTGGCGGGGTCGCCGAGGATGGTCAGGTCGCAGACCCGGGCGGCCAACAGCTGGTCGGCGGCCTCGAGGATGCGGTCGTCGTCGCCCTCCGGCAGGACGATGTGGGCCTTGGCAGCGCGGGCCTGGATGATCAGGTTGCGCTCGAAGGACTCCGGGCCGATGACCGGGGTGCCGGGCTCGGCGTCCAGACATGCGGTGACGGCGACGAAGGGCACGGCGGTGCCTTCGGCTTCCAGGGCGGAGGACGATGCGTCCGGGTGGTCCAGCACGCTGATGCCGCGCGGGGTCCGGCCGGACCGCACGAGCTGGCCGGAGACCTGCTGCAGCTGGAGGTGGTCCTGCTCCCCACCGGCGACGAGGAAGTGCCCCACTCCGGCGGCTGCGGCGAGCCGTGAGTCGAACATCGGCTCACCGGTGCCGATGAGGACACCGCCGTCAGTGGTGAGGGCGGTCCCCAGTGCGGCTCCGAAATCCGGCGCCGAGGGACGCAGGGTGTCGAAGATGTCGGTCACTGATCCCGACAGGTGGGCGATGAGATCGTCTCGGCGTCCTGCCCCGGTCGCGATCGGACTGAGCACTGCTCGAACAGTCACGGTCTCTCCTTCATAACTCGACTGTTCCGCCGCTAACCGTGACACCCACGTGTGATTGGTCACATCTTGTTGACCATCTGGCTCATCGCCATGGAGACCGTTGCGACGGAATCTTGTGCGCTACCTACACCGACCTATTGTGCCGTGAAAAGCAACCAGTGCCCAACGATGGCCTGTTCGCCGAGTCTCACTACCCCCAATATTGTGTCCTACCCCACTACGCCGGGGGTGGTTTCCCCGACGCTCCCCTCTCAGAGAGTATCTGTGCGGATAACTACCCGTGGATGATCCGGGTCATCGTCGGCGTCGGTGGGCGCCGGCTCCACGACAGCCGCAGCACGACGTGTCCGGCCCAGCGACCGCAGCACCACGGTGATGCACAGCCCGGCCACGGTGGCGGCGATCGCGACGCCGATCCACCCCATCGAGGCGGAGACCCGTAGTCCGTTGAGCAACACCAGCAGCGCGCCGACCAGACCGCCGAGGATGTCGGGGCGGATCTTGGTGACCACCCAGGCGGCGATCGGGGCCGCGATCACGCCGCCGATCAGCAGGCCCAGCACCGGCTGCCACGAGTCGTGCACGGCCTCGAGCCCGACGATGAACCCGGCGGAGGCGGAGACGGCCACCAGGAACTCGGCGGTGTTCACCGTGCCGATGATCTTGCGCGGCTGACTGCGTCCCACACTCATCAGCGTCGATGTGGTGACCGGCCCCCAGCCGCCGCCACCGGAGGCGTCGAGGAAACCGCCGCCCAGTCCCAGGGCGACCAGACCGACCCGGGAGCGTCGACCGTTCCCGGCCGGCGGGGTGTCCTCGGTGGAGCCTGTGGAGGACCGTCCCCACGGCACCAGGACGCTACGGACCAGGACGTAGCCGCCCAGCAGGAGCAGCAGCAGCGACACCACCGGCTCGGCGGACTCGGCGGACAGACCGGACAGGACCGTCGCGCCGGCGAAGGCACCGACGGCACCCGGAATGCCGAGGAAGATGACGGTCGGCCAGTGGACGTTGTTGAGGCGCCAGTGGGCCAGCCCGGAGAACAGCGTGGTGCCGACCTCGGCGAAGTGCACTGCGGCACTGGCGTAGGCCGGCGCCATGCCGGAGAGGATGAGCATGGTGGTGGCGGTGACGCCGAAGGCCATACCCAGTGCACCGTCGACCAGCTGTGCCGCCAGGCCGGCGAATGCGAACATCAGCAGTTGCACGCCTACTCCTCTATCTCTCTCGGTCGGTTACAGTGTCATTCACCCGTGTGACGACGAGCGGGGCGACGTCCTCCCCCAGTGGTTCTCCGAGCTGCACCCCCGGCTCGCCGGACAGTGCCCGGACAGCCAGGTCCCACAGGGTGCCCGGTGAGAAGAACAGTGGCTGGACGGCGACGTCCCCCACCGACCGGCAGTGGGCGAGCAGGGCGTCCGTCCCGGTGCCGTCGCCACCGGTGGCGACGACGGCGTGGCCGGGAACCCCGAGGAGCTCCCCGACCCGTGCGGCCAGTGCCGCGACGGTGTCATTGGCCCCGGGGACCGTCGACCCCACGGAGTAGAGCACCAGGTGGTCGGTGTCCCCGACCCGCCCGGCGATGACCTCGGCGAGGTCCTCACCGAGGCCCACCGGAGCGGCGAGGTGCAGCTGCACCCCGCTGGCCTCGCTGGCCTGTTCCAGGGCGTCCGGGACGTCCTGCCGCAGGTGGAAGGCATCGGTGAACAGCAGGGGGACGACCACGGCCGCCTCATGCCCGGACACCCCGAGCAGTCGGGTGACCTCGGTCAGGGTCAGCGGGGAGAAGTCCAGGTGGGACGCCACGGCGCGGCGTCCGCTGAGATCCTCGACCGCCGCGGCGATCCGGGAGACCGCCGCATCGGCCTGCGGGTGACGGGAGCCGTGGGCCAAACACACGACAGGAAGCATGTCGGCCATCGACCCAGGTTCCTCAGTTGCTCTCGGTGACCAGGCCGGCGGTAAGGGTGTCACCGGAGCCGGGGTTGATCAGCAGGAAGGAACCGACGCGGCCGCCACGGCGGTAGGCCTCGAACGGCAGCGGCTCGGCGACGGTGATCCGCACCTCGGCGATGTCGTTGAGGGCCAGCTCGGAGCCGAGGTCTGCTGTCTCGTCCGCATCGAGGATGTGCACGCGGCGCACGATCTCGTCGACCCGGGCGCGCACGGTGGCGGCACCGTAGCGCAGCAGCACATTGCCGCGCAGCTTCACCGGGGTCTCGGAGAGCTGGAAGACGAGTCCGGTGACCTGGTTGGACGCCTCCGGGATGCTGTCGTCCTCGGTGGCGGTGGCGATGAGGTCGCCGCGGGCGATGTCGATGTCGTCGGCCAGGCGCAGCGTGACGGACTCGCCGCGTTCGGCGGTGGTCTGCTCGCCGCCGGGGCCGTCGATGCCGGCCACGGTGGTGGTGCGTCCGTCGGCGCCGCCGACGGTGACGGTGTCACCGACGGAGACCGATCCGGACGTCAGGCGTCCGGCGTAGCCACGGTAGTCGGTGGCGTGGTCGCGGATGACGAACTGCACCGGGAAGCGCAGGCCGCGGACGGTGCCGGCGTTGATCCGGGACGGACGGGCCTTCTCCAGGATGTCCAGCACGGTCGGGCCGGAGTACCAGGGGGTGTTGGCCGAGGCGGTGACGACGTTGTCGCCGAGCAGTGCGGAGGTCGGCACCACGTCCACCTTCGGCAGTCCCAGCTCGGCGGCCAGGGCGTGCACGTCGGAGGAGATGGACCGGAAGATGCCCTCGTCGAAGTCGACGGCGTCGATCTTGTTGACCGCCACGACGACGTGCGCGGTGCGCATCATCGCGGCCACGGTGAGGTGGCGCTTGGTCTGCTCGATGACACCGTTGCGGGCGTCGATCAGCACGATCACCAGGTCGGAGGTCGACAGGCCGGTGACCGTGTTGCGGGTGTACTGCACGTGTCCGGGGCAGTCGGCGAGGATGAAGGAGCGCTTGTCGGTGGCGAAGTAGCGGTAGGCCACGTCGATGGTGATGCCCTGCTCCCGCTCGGCGCGCAGGCCGTCGACCAGCAGCGACAGGTCGGGGTTCTCCAGTCCCTTGGCGGCGGAGACGCGCTCCACGGCCTCGTACTGGTCGGCGAGGATGGACTTGGTGTCGTGCAGCAGTCGTCCGACGAAGGTGGACTTGCCGTCGTCGACGGATCCGGCGGTGCACAGGCGCAGCGTGGGAAGGTCTGTCACGGCGACCTCGGTGTTTTCCAGGGTGGCGGCGGTCATCAGAAGTAGCCTTCCTTCTTGCGGTCCTCCATGGAGGACTCGGAGAGTTTGTCGTCGGCACGGGTGGCGCCACGTTCGGTGGTGGTGGACAGGCGGATCTCGTCGATGACGTCGTCGATCGTCGCGGCGTCCGAGAGGACGGCACCGGTGCAGGACATGTCGCCGACGGTGCGGTAGCGCACGGTCCTGGTCTCGACCGTCTCGCCCTCCTTCGGGCCGCCCCAGTCACCGGCGGTCAGCCACATGCCGCCGCGGTTGAAGACCTCGCGGTCGTGGGAGTAGTAGATGTCCGGGATCTCGACGTTGCGGGCCTTGATGTAGTCCCAGATGTCGGCCTCGGTCCAGTTGGAGATCGGGAAGACGCGGATGTTCTCGCCGGCCTGGTGGCGGCCGTTGTACAGACCCCACAGTTCCGGACGCTGACGCCGCGGGTTCCAGCCGCCGAAGGAGTCGCGCACGGAGAAGACGCGCTCCTTGGCCCGGGCCTTCTCCTCGTCGCGGCGGGCGCCGCCGAGGACGGCGTCGTAGTTGCGGTTCTGGATCGTCTCGACGAGCGGGACGGTCTGCAGCGGGTTGCGGGTGCCGTCGGGACGCTCCTGGATGGCTCCGGAGTCGATCCAGTCCTGGACGGCGGCGACGTGCAGCGTGATCCGCGGGTCCTCGGCGATCCGGTCGCGGAACTCGATGACCTCCGGGAAGTTGTGGCCGGTGTCGACGTGGACCAGCTCGAAGGGCACCGGGGCCGGGGCGAAGGCACGCTTGGCGCACTCCAGAACGACGACGGAGTCCTTGCCGCCGGAGAACAGCAGGGCGGGACGCTCGAACTGGCCGGCGACCTCGCGCAGGATCTCCATGGCCTCGGCCTCGAGACTGGCGAGGTGGGGGCTGAGTTTGGTTTCGGTGGCATCAAAGGCAGTAGTCACAGGTGAAGTCCGCATTCTGTCTTGGTGGAGTTGGCCCAGCGGCCGGAACGGGGATCCTCGCCGGGGGCGACGGGGAGGGTGCAGGTCTCGCAACCGATCGAGGGGTAGCCCTGCGTCGTCAGCGGATGCACGATCAGGTCGTGGGACTCGATGTAGTCCTGGACATCCTGGTCGGTCCACGCGGCGATGGGGTTGATCTTCAGCCGGCCGGTGCGGTCGACGTCGAGGATCGGGGTGTTCTTGCGCATTTCGTTGTCGACCCGCTTGACGCCGGAGATCCAGGCTTCGTAGGGGTTGAGCATCCGGGCCAGCGGCTCGACCTTGCGCATGCGGCAGCAGGCGGTGGGGTTGGACTGGTACAGGTCGCGGCCGTAGACCTCGTCCTGCTTCGCCACCGAGTAGACCGGCTCCACGGTGCGCAGCGGCAGGCTGTAGCGCTGCTGCACGTCACGGGCGACATCGAGGGTCTCGGCGAAGTGGTAGCCGGTGTCGAGGAAGACCAGCTCGGCCTCCTCGACCCGGTCCTGGGCCAGTTCGGCGAGCACGGTGTCCTGCATGGACAGCGTCACTGCCACGGTGCCGGTGGTGTGCTCGTTGACCCACTCCAGGATCTCCTCGGCGGTCGCGCCTTCGAGCTTGTCATTCCACTCGTCCACCAGTGCCTGGTGGGCGGCGGTCTGCTCCTCGGTGAGGTGGGTGGTGGTCGTCGGGGCGTCGGACGGGCTGACCTCCGGGTCCCGGAGGTCAGCCGGCTCCCGCTGGTCATCGGCGCGGGTGACGCCGACCAAACCGGTGAGTGCCGTGAAGCCGGCGGCCGGTCCTGTGTTCGTCATACCTGCTCTTCTCGCTTGCCTGGGGTGCGACAGACCGGTCGGTCTGTGCCGTGCCGCACCAGACTAGACCAGTCTGTCCGGCCCCGGCAACCGAGTTTCCTGATACCGTCACAAGTCCCATTTGTGACAGCAGGTAGACGACGTGAAAACTAGTAGACCGAGGGGTCTGTACAGCGGGGTTCAGCGCCCCTGCGACCAGACCGCCCACAGTCGTGCATAGCGACCCTGCGAGGCCACCAGACCATCGTGGGAACCCCGCTCCACGATCCGGCCGTCCTCCATCACCAGGATCTCGTCGGCCAGACGTGCCTGGTCCAGCCGGTGCGCCACGGTCAACGCAGTACGTCCCGCGGTCAGCCGTGCCGCCGCGTCCTCCAGCGCCGCCGCACCGGACGACCCAGCCTCCGCCGTCGCCTCGTCCAGCACGACGACCTTCGGGTCGCGCAGCAGCACCCGGGCCAGGGCGATCTGCTGGGCCACCACCGGGTCCGGGATCAGTCCGCGGGCACCGACGACGGTGCCCAGTCCGTCCGGCAACCGGGCGAACCACGCCCCCGCGCCCACCGCACGCAGCGCCTCGACCAGCGACTCGTCCCCGGCGTCCGGGGCGGCGAGAGCCAGGTCATCGCGCAGCGTCCCGGAGAAGGTGTGAACCTCCTGCGACACCAGCGCCAACCGGGCCGCCCGCTCATCATCAGAGAGCGCGGTCACCGGAACCCCGTCGACGGTCACCGCGCCACTCGTCGGTTCACGCAAGCCCGCGAGCAGCGTGGCCACCGTCGTCTTACCGGCACCGGACGCCCCGACCAGCGCCACCGTGCGCCCCGGCTCGATGGTGAAGGAGACGTCCTGCACCGCCCAGGACTCCGCGCCGTAGCGGAAGTCGACCCCGCGCAGCTCGACGGCACCCACCGGTGCCGGTGCCCCGGCGTCCTGCACCGGACGCGGCGGGTCCACCGTCACACCGACGATGCGGGCCAGCGAGGCATAGCCCGACTGGGCCACATCGAGGATGCGCATCACCTGCTGCAGCGGGCCACGCACTCGGATCAGCATCAACGTCGCGGCGGTGACTGAACCGACCCCGATCGCCCCGGCATCGACCAGGAAGAAGCCCAGGACCACTGCGGTGAGGAGCATGACCAGTTCAGCGATGAGCATCCAGTTCAGCAGCCGCACCATCACCCGGTTGGCGTTGACCGCGTTGACCACCACATCGCGGGACGCCTGGCCGACGCGGTCATGCATCTCGTCCTCCATGCGGAAGGCCCGCACCGTCGCCCGACCGTGGATCGCCTCCAGCACCCGGCGGGCACGCATGCCCATCGACGCCCGCTCGGCGGCGTACAGCGTCGGGGCCTTGCGCAGGTAGGACCGCGCAGCGAGCCAGTACACCGGTGACACCAGCACCACGACCAGCAGGAACCGCCAGTCCACGGTGAGCAGGCTCACCCCCGTGGCAGCGATGACGAACACCGCGCCCGACAGGATCGGCAGGGCCTCCATGATCGCCGAGGACACCTGGGCGACATCGTCGGTGGAGCGGGAGACCACGTCACCGGTACCGGCGCCCTCCACCTCGTGCATCGGCAGCCCCAGGGCGGTGCCGACCATGTCCTCGCGCAGGTTCGCGATCAGCCGTTCCGACAAGCGGGCCAGCAGGAAGTAGCCCGAACCATTGCAGACACCGGCGACGATGGCGACGACCACCATCAGCCCGGCGGTGCCCCACAGGTCGGTCTCCGTCCCGCTTCCGCTGACGATATCCACGATCCGGCCGAGCAGCCTCGGGATGGTCACGGTGCACCAGGCACCCACCGCCAGCAGGAGCACCGCCATGAGCGCCTGGCGGCGTGCCTGGGGCAGCCGCCGTGCCTGGGCGGCGATCTCACGTCGCGCCTGGGCCCAGGTCGCCAGGGGGAAGGTCCGGATCGGTTCGCCACCGTCGGACGCGGTGTTGATCGGTGCCAGTCCAGCGGCTCTCATCGGCTCACCCGCTCACTCACGAGGTCCAGGAGTTCGGCTGCGGTGGTCTCCGAGGCGGCGGCCACCTGCCAGGCCGGGGCGTCACTGATGACGATGACCCTTCGTCCACTGCCGTCGTTGTAGAGCGCACTGAGGCGCTCGGCGATGTGCTGCTCGGTGACCGAGTCCACCGCGGTGGTGGGGTCGATGAGCACCAGCAGTTCCGGGTCGGCCGCGACCGCACGGGCCAGCGCCACGCGCTGACGTTGACCGCCGGACAGACGGCGTCCCCCCTCCCCTACCGACCGGTCCGGCCCGCCGGGGATGTCGGAGCAGTCCGCCACCTCGAGTGCGGCAGCCGCCACCCGGGAGTCCGGATGGACGTTGTCACGCAGCGGACCGTCGAAAAGATCGGCGGCATGCGGGGCGACCACGACACGGTGCCTCGGCAGCCGGCGCATTGCATCGGCCAGCTCCCCGGCCGGTCCGTGGACCACGGTGACGCCGGAGGGGATGTGGGCGAGCACGGCGTCCGTCGCCGCGTCCGACGCCTCCTCCGGGTACGCGACCTCGGCGGTGAGTACCTCGACGACGCGGTGACCGGACGCCGCGGCGTTCGCCACGCGGGTGGCGAAGTTCTTGCCGAGCATCGTCATCGGCATGACGACGAACTGCGACAGGCCGACGATGGTGATCAGCTCACCGATGGTCAGCCCGTCGTGCAGGGCGATCCAGCCGGCACTCACACCGATGGCGACGACGTAGATCGCGCCGACGGACTCGGTGATCATCGTCAACCGCGCCTCGGCGGCGTTCGCCCGCACCGTGGCGTCGAAGGCGCGCGAGGAATAGCCCTGGTAGCGCTGACGCATGGTGCGGACCACACCCAACCCCTTGATGATGCGCAGGCCCTGCACCGCATCGGCGGCGACGGCGGCAGCCTCGGCCAGGGCCTGCTGGCGATCACGGGAGCGGTCGCGCAGCGGCCGGGCCGCCCGCACCGACAACGCGACCACCAGCGGAGCGCCGAGGAGCACGCCCAGTCCGAGCTGCCAGTGGATCGACAGCACCACGGCGGCGACGTAGACGATCGAGGCGACCTCGGCGACCGGGAAGACGGTCATCACCACGATCTCGGCGGCCTTGTTCGAGTCCGTGCTGGCGATGGACAGCAGGCCACCGGCCGTACGTTCCCGGCCGGCGATGCCGCGCGGGTCCTGGATCCGGTCGGTGACCGTGGTGCGCAGGTCGTGACTGAGCTGCTGCATGGTCAGTTCCATGTAGCGTCGGGCGAACCAGACGCAGACGCCGTTGACGGCGAACAAGGCCACGAGCACCAACGACCAGAGCACCAGGCGGTCCAGTTCCCCGGTGGCCACCGCCTCGTCGATGGCGCGTCCGACCACGATCGAGGTCGTCGCATTACAGATGAAGCCGAACGCCATCCCCGCCATGGCGATGAACTGCCACGGGCGTTGGGCGAAAGCCAACTTCAGCAACCAGCGCCGGTCGTGCGGGTCGGGAAGTTTTGAGGGGGAGGTGCGCAGCAACCCCGATCGAATGGTGGACGCCATAAGGCGCCACCCTACCGGAAGTGTACCCTAACCTGCGAATACGCTCAGTCGGCGCCGCGGTCCACGCCCCGGTCGAGGTGACCGTGCAGTTTCACCGAGAACACCCGGCGGCAGTCCCGGCACTGCCAGGCGTTGTCGGTCTCGAAGTCGGGGAAGAGATTCTCCGAGGTGCAGTACGGGCAGTTCATGACGGTGGCCCTCCTGGGGTTGTGGTGTGCGGTCGGTCCGGGGATACGGTCGTTGGCGCTGTCCATCGGTACCTTCTGTTACCGCTACTGCAGCACGGCCTCGTCGGCACGCAACACCCAGTCGCGGAACTGCTCACCCTCGGCGCGCTGCTCCTTGTAGTGCTCCACGACCCGCACGACGTAGTCGTCCAGTTCGGCGGAGGTCACCTTGTGGCCGCGCAGCTTCTTGCCCCAGTCCGGGTGCATGCCGACAGCACCGCCCAGGTGGACCTGGAAGCCCTCGACCCGGTTGCCGTTGTCGTCGGTGACGATCTGTCCCTTCAGGCCGATATCGGCGACCTGGGTACGGGCGCAGGAGTTCGGGCAGCCGTTGAGGCTGATCTTCAGCGGGACGTCCAGGTCCCCGAGACGCTCCTCCAGCTGGTCGGCCAGGGTGATCGCACGCTGCTTGGTGGTGACCAGGGCGAGCTTGCAGAACTCCAGGCCGGTGCAGGAGATGATGTCGCGCCGGAAGGACGACGGCTTGGCCGACAGGTGCTCGGCCTCCAGATCCTTCAGCAGGTCGTCGATCTTGTCCGACTCCACGTTGAGGAACAGCAGCTCCTTGTCCGGGGTGGTGCGCAGGTCGGTGATGCCGTGCTTCTCGGCGATGTCGGCCAGACGCTGCAGCTGGTCACCCTCGGTGTGACCCACGGTCGGCTTCACACCGACGTAGAACCGACCGTCGCGCTGCTCGTGCACACCGACGTGGTCGCGGTAGCCGGGGTTGACCTCCGGCTCGGGACCGTCGGCGAGCTTGTAGCCGAGGTAGTCCTCCTCGAGGATGCGGCGGAACTTCTCGATGCCCCAGTCGGCGACGAGGAACTTCAGCCGGGCACGGTTACGCAGCTTGCGGTAACCGTAGTCGCGGAAGATCCGGACCACGCCAGCCCACACCTCGGGCACCTTGTCGAGGGGCACCCAGGCGCCGAGACGCTGGGCGAACATCGGGTTGGTGGACAGGCCGCCGCCGACCCAGAGGTCGAAACCGGGACCGTGCTCCGGGTGCTCGGAGCCGATGAAGGAGATGTCCTGGATCTCGTGGGTGACGTCCTGACGCCGGTTGCCGGAGATGGCGGACTTGAACTTACGCGGCAGGTTGCAGAACTCGTCGCGGGTCAGCCAGTTCTGCTTGATCTCCTTGATCGCCGGGGTGGCGTCGATGATCTCGTCCTTGGAGATACCGGCGACCGGGGACCCCAGCACCACGCGCGGGACGTCACCGCAGCCGAAGAAGGTGTCCAGGCCGACGGAGGCCAGACGGTCCCAGATCTCCGGGACGTCCTCGATACGGATCCAGTGCAGCTGGATATTCTGGCGGTCGGTGAAGTCGGCGGTGCCGCGGGCGAAGTCGGAGGAGATGCCGCCGATGACGCGCATCTGCTCGCTGCTCATCACCCCACCGTCGAGACGGACACGCATCATGAAGTAGCGGTCCTGCAACTCGGCGTTGGTCAGCAGGCTGGTCTGCTCACCGTCCATGTCCTGACGGCGCTGGGTGTACAAGCCGATCCACTTGAAGCGGGGGGCGAGGTCCTCGGCGGGGATCGAGTCGAAGCCCTGCTTGGCGTAGATCTCGCGCACGCGGTCGGCGACGGCGAGGCCGGCGTCCTCCTGCTTGATGCGCTCGTCGTTGTTCAGCGGGTCCTTGCCGTCGATGAGCCACTGGCCCACGGGCTTCGGCGCCTTGCGGTCGGCCTTCTCCTCCTCGGTGAGCACCTTCGGTGCCGGCGGGGCATCGGCGATGGCCTGGTCGAGTGCCTTGGCGGCCTTGCTGACGGCCTTGCCGGCCTTCAGCTCATTCCAGCGGGCTTTGCGTGCGGCGGAGAACAGGTCCTTGTTGTCCGGGTCGGCGTCGGTGGCGGCCTCGGCCTGCTTGGTGGCCTCGGCGAATTCGGCCTGCTCGGCTTCGGCTGCGGCGAGTGCCTCGCGGGCGGCGATGACACTGGGGTCCTCGGGCGCGGGCTCCGCGACCTCCGGCTCGCTCTCAGCCTCGGTCGGGGTGTCGCCGTTGGCGATCTGGGACGCCCGGAGCGCCTCGGCGGCCTGCTGTTGCGCGGCGCGCACGGCGGTCGCGGCGGCGGCCATTTCGACATTACCGGGCGCTGCGGCGGCGGCGCGCTCCGCGGCGTCGGCGGCGACGGTGAGGACGGATGATCCTGCCTGCACCAGGGACACCGCCTCCTGCAGGCTGGCTCCGCCGGTGGCGGCAGTCTCTTCAGGTGAGGCAGTTTTCTCCGCGTTCTCCGCGTTCTCCGCAGCTCCGTCGGTGCTATCTGCACCATCTGCTGCGGCGACACCGTCATCACCGTTCTCCTCGGCAGCCTTGACTGCCTTCTTCAGCGCACGGTTGGCTTTGCGCACTGCCGAGCGGGCGCGACGTGCGGTCGCGGCGAGCTTCTTGTCGTCCGGGTCTGCGGAAGTCGCGGTCTCGGCCTCGACAGCGGCCTTCTCTGCCTCCGCCACCAGTCGCTCGGCCTCGGCGACCGTCGGGATTCCCGCGGGGGCGGCGGGTGCAGCCTCGGCGACGGGCTGGGGCTCCTCAGCCGGCTGCGCTTCGTTCTGCTCAGGCTGCTCAGGCTGCTCAGTCTGCTCAGTCTGTTCAGCCTGCTCAGCCTGCTCAGTGGACCCGCCGAGCTCCTCGACCTTCGCGGCTGCGCGCTTGAGCGCCTTGCCGGCCTTCATCTCGTCCCAGCGGACCTTACGCGCTGCGGAGAACAGGTCCTTGTTGTCCGGGTCGGCGACGGTGGCAGCCTCCGCCTCCTTCAGTGCGGCGACGAGCTTGCCCTGCTCGACCTCGAGCTTCGCGTACTCCGCCTGCGCCTGCTCCAGCTCGGACTGTGGCTCGGTGCCCTCCAGCTCAGTCAGTGCGTCCTGCGCCTTCTTGAGCGCGCGGGAGGTGCGGCGCTGCGCGTTCTTCGCGAGACGCGCCTCGTCCGCGAGGGCGTCATTGTCAGGGTCCGCCTTGGATGCCTCCGTCGCCTTACGTGCGGCGATGGCGGCATCCTCCTTCTCGCTTGCGGCCTTCTGCACCGCAGCCTGGGCGTCCTGAAGAGCGGTGGGCGTCATGTCAGTCGCCGCCTCGGTCGCCGTAGTCATCAGGTCCTCTTCTCTGGGGGTCGCGCAGTGGGTCATGCAGTGTGGGGTACAGACAACTCAGTCTGTTCCGTTCTCGTCGCACTAGACTAGACCGATCTGTCCGCGGACACAACGTAGGCAGCACTCACCCGCAAAGCACGAGGTCACAGCAGTCCCCCCGGTAAATCCTTGCAGTAGACAGACCGAGTGGTCTATAGTCTGCTTCCGTCAGCGCGGAACCCCGTCTGCCCTCCCGAGCTCTTCAGTTCGACAGTAGGGGAGGCTAACATGGTGAGATATCCGCCCACGTAACACCGAAAAGGACCCAGCATTCATGTCTGACAACCGACCGCTCCGCGTCGCCGTCATCGGATCCGGCCCGGCCGGCATCTACGCCTCGGATGCCCTGATGAAGTCGGGCAAGGACGTCTCCATCGATATCTACGAGAAGATGGCCGCCCCCTTCGGCCTGATCCGCTACGGTGTCGCCCCCGACCACCCGCGCATCAAGGGCATCATCAAGGCGCTGCACAAGGTGCTGGACAAGCCGCAGATCCGCCTGCTCGGCAACATCAACGTCGGTGTGGACATCACCCTCGAGGACCTGAAGAAGCACTACGACGCCGTCATCTACGCCACCGGCGCCACCGATGACCGCGACCTCAACATCCCCGGCGGTGAGCACACCTTCGGCGCCGGCAAGTTCGTCGGTTTCTACGACGCCAACCCGCACTTCGACGAGGCCTGGAACGTCGATTCCGAGTCCATCGCCGTCATCGGCGTCGGCAACGTCGGCCTGGACATCGCCCGCGTCCTCGCCAAGACCGCCGACGAGCTGCTGGTCACCGAGATCCCGGACAACGTCTACGAGTCACTGAAGACCAACAAGGCCAAGGAAGTCCACGTCTTCGGACGCCGCGGCCCGGCCCAGGCGAAGTTCACCCCGCTGGAACTCAAGGAGCTCAACCACTCCGACACCATCGAGGTCATAGTCAACCCCGAGGACATCGACTACGACGAGGGTTCCGAGGCCGCCCGGCACAACTCCAAGATCACCGACCAGGTGTGCACCATCCTGGAGAACTACGCCGTCGCCGAGCCGAAGGACGCACCGCACAAGCTCTACCTGCACTTCTTCGAGTCCCCGGTCGAGGTCAAGCACGACGCCAACGGCAAGGTCACCGGCCTGGTCACCGAGCGGACCGAGCTCGACGGCAATGGTGGTGTCACCAACACCGGCGAGCTCACCGAGTGGAACGTCGGCCAGGTCTACCGCGCGGTCGGCTACAAGTCCGACGAGCAGGCCGACATCCCGTGGGACGGCAAGGAGAACGTCATCCCCAACGTGGGTGGCCGCGTCCTGACCGAGGGCCCCACCGCCGACGGCATCGCCGGCGTCCCGGGCTCCGCCGACCCAGAGGCCGAGCTGCGTGAGACCCTGCCCGGTGTCTACGCCACGGGCTGGATCCGCCGTGGCCCGGTCGGCCTGATCGGCAACACCAAGGGCGATGCGAACGAGGCCGTCGCCAACCTGGTCGCCGACCACGACAACGGCATCGGTTTCTCCCCGGAGGACCCCTCCGAGGACGGCGTGATCGAGCTGCTGCACTCCCGCGGTGTCGACTACTCGACCTGGGAGGGCTGGTACAACCTCGACGCCCACGAACGCGCGCTCGGTGAGGCCGAGGGCCGTGAGCGCAAGAAGGTCCGCGAGCACGACGAGATGGTCCGCTACTCCTCCGGCGAGGCCCGCGTGAAGGCTTAAGGCCCCGCGCCGCATCGACATAGACGGAGAGGTCACTCCAGAGCACCTGGAGTGACCTCTCCGTCTATGTCGTCACTCCACCGTCCCCTCCGTCAGCCGCACCATACCCAGCGGTAGGCCGGTGTCCGAGGGGAACATCAGCCCGTCGGCAGTGGCGTCCACGGTGACCTGCTCACCGATATAGTTGTCCCAGTTGATCGAGCTCAGCGAACCATAGGGGGTCGCCAGGCTGATCTCGGAGACCGTCTCATCCCTGGTCTGCCCAGGGCTGCCGGACTGCTGCGCGCTCACCGGCGTCGGACTGTCCAGCTGCAGCACGACATAGATGTCGCTCGTCGGTTCACCATTGGGCGTGCGCCCACCCTCCATGAGTTCACCGGCGGTCATCTCGACGACAGTCCCGGTGAGGGCGAACTCGCCGTCGGACGGCTCCGGGGAGGAGCCCCGGTCCGGTGCCGGGCCGGACGCAGAACTCCCCCTGGTCGGGTTCGGGGCGCCGTTGCTGCTGTCGGACGTCCCGTCCGACTGCTCGCCGTCGACACAGACGTCCCCGACACTCCCCCACTCGATCTCGGCCTGCAGAGACTCCAGGTCATCGGGCTTCTGGTCCAGGCGGAAGTCCCACCCGTCGCCGGTCTCCACCATCTCCGAGCCGTCGACCGTCCACTTCTCGGTGGTGTACTGCCCGGTCCTCGACTGGCCTTCGGAGCTCAGCAACCCGGATCCGTCCGAGGCCGCATGCAACTCCGCCCGGAAGCCACCGGTGGATGCTGCCCCGGCGTAGAAGTTCCGGTCGATCCGGGTGAGCTCGTCACCGTCCTCACCGGCAGCGAAGACCTGGGTGGCGCTGATGTGGTTGCCGACCGCCCGGACCAGCAATTCGTCCTCCCCGTCACCGGTGATGTCCACCAGCGCGAACTCGAAATCGCCGGTGAGATGGCGGTCCGCACCAGTCACCACGTCGTCCTCGAAATCCGCGACGTCCAGCCCCTCGGCGACCGTGCAATACGGGTCGGCGGTCGGCTCCGCGGCACTGACCGTGCTCTCGGTACTGGCGGTACCGCCGTCGGACCCACACGAGGTGAGCATCAGGACGGTACCCGTCATCGCCGCAGCACTCCTGAGGGCACGCCGAACATCACGGTTCATGATCCACTCCCAAGCTTCACCTATCAAAATTGTTATCCAATATGCATCCTACCTTGGATGAGTCTGACAATAACGCCGGTCTTTCCATTGTCACCCACCATCCCCTCGTCCCGACTGCGTGACCTCCTACAGGTCGCAACACACGAAACAACTATGTGACCAGTACGAGACCTTCGGCAGCACCGGATTGTTCCGGAAACGTGGCCGACAGTTCACTGTTCCACTCACATAGCCCACCCTGTCCGACTATCCTGAACCCATGACAGACGCAACAGACACCACCGTCACCGGACCGACTGTTCACGTCACCGGCAAGCAGCTCCTCGCGATGCAGCCCCAGCAGGTTCACGCTCTCTACAAACTGCGCGTCGACGTATTCGTCAACGAGCAGCGGGGCTGCTTCGCCGAGATCGACGACACCGACGCCGAGCCCGGCACCCACCATGTCATGGCCTACGTCCACCCCGGTTCCGGCCCGGACTACCCGTGGGGAAACGCCGACCCTGGCTCGCCGCTGCGACTGGTCGGCACCGTGCGCGTCTTCGGCCCGCCCGAGCAGCAGCACATCGGTCGCCTGTGCGTCCACCCCGACTTCCGTGGCTTCGGCATCGCCAGCCAGCTGGTGGACGACGCCTTCGAGGTCATCAAGGGCCGAGCTGCCGCACTGGACCCGAACGTGCAGAAGACCGAGGTCAAGATCGAAGCACAGACCTACCTGATGCCCTTCTACAAGAATTATGGCTTCGAGGCGATCGACGAGCCCTTCACCGCCGAGGGTATCGAGCACCAGGAAATGCGCGTCACCCTGGACTAGGGGCACCCCTCGCCGGCGAGCCCGCGTCAACCGGCACCGCTGCCACCCATGGCAGCGGTGCCTTTTTCTCTGCCCGGACGCCCCTGGGAGTATTCATCACGAATTGCGTCGGCCAACAGAGCGGTAGCCGACCGTGCGTCCTGCGTCGAGTGCCCGTCTTCGCCGAGATGCTCCCGTCTCGCCTGGTCAAGGGGGCCGGCCACCCCAGGAACCCACTCCCCCGCCTGTGCTGCCGCCACGTGCTTCGAGACGATCCGTCCGGTCCGGACGGTGACCAGGATCCGCGCCAACGTCAACAGCGCATTGCGTTCATCGCCGTCGACACCGGCCAGGACGTCCGGCAATGCGCCCATCATCGCGGCCCGCAACTCCGACGCTGACACCGGTTCCAGCAGTTGATCCGGGTGCGGACCGCGTAACGTACGTGACGCATCCAGTGCCGTTGCACGGAGCACCACCGCATCAGGGTCGCTGACCGGGCGAGACAGAGCCCCGGCGGCGATCTCCGCGCGGAGCCATTCGCCGTACTGGTAGTCGATCCGACGGGGACTGCCGTGTTCCACGAGCACCGTCAACTCGACCGGACGTCGCGACGACACCGCCGGATCATCGGCATGGCCCGACCATCCCGAGACCTGCAGCAACAGCGCAGACAACTGGTGTCGTTCCGCCTGGTTCAAGCTCCTCCGAACGATGACGAGCAGGTCAACATCACTGTGGACCGTGAGACCGGACGTCACCGCTGACCCGTACAGATACACCCCACGCACTCCGCCGGGATCATGGGTGTCGAGATGCTCGAGAATCAACGGCACGGCAGGTTCAGAAGCCACAGCAGAAAGCTCGTCCACCTGTCCCAGGGTACGGGGGCCGCCGGTTTTCCATCCCGTGGCCGGTCGCCGATAGAGTGACCTGCGTGGGAACCAAAGGAACCAACTCCGAGACACGCATCCTCCTCTACTACCAGTTCACCCCGATCGCCGATCCGGTTGCGGTGATGCTGTGGCAGCGCACCTTGTGCGAGTCGCTCGGGTTGCGCGGGCGCATCATCATCAGCCCACACGGGATCAACGGCACCGTCGGCGGTCCCCTGGACAGCGTGAAGCTCTACATCCGCCGCACCCGCGAGTTTCCGGGGTTCAAGGACATGGAGTTCAAGTGGTCGGCCGGCTCCGCCGAGGACTTCCCGAAACTGTCGGTGAAGGCCCGCGAAGAGATCGTGAGCTTCGGGGCCCCCGAGGAGCTTGCCGTCGACGTGGACGGTGTCGTCGGCGGTGGCACGCATCTGAGCCCGCAGCAGGTCAATGAGCTTGTCGAGGAGCGGGCGGAGGTTGGTGAGGAGGTCGTGTTCTTCGACGGTCGCAATGCGATGGAGGCGCAGATCGGGAAGTTCCGGAACGCCGTGGTGCCGGATGTGACGACCACGCATGACTTCATCACCGAGATCGACTCCGGCAAGTACGACGATCTCAAGGACCGTCCGGTGGTCACCTACTGCACCGGCGGCATCCGTTGCGAGGTGCTCAGCGCCCTGATGCGCAACCGTGGGTTCAACGAGGTGTACCAGATCGACGGCGGTATCGTCCGCTATGGCGAGCAGTTCGGTGACAAGGGCCTGTGGGAGGGCTCGCTGTATGTCTTCGACAAGCGGATGCACATGGAGTTCAGTGAGGACGCCGCACAGCTCGGCCACTGCGTGCACTGCGGCGAGGCGACGAACACCTTCCACAACTGTGTGAACGAGGACTGCCGCGAGATGGTCCTGCTGTGCGACTCCTGCGCCGCGTCGCCCGCCACCGCGCATTGCGGTAGCGAGACCTGTCAGTCCGTCGGCGCGCACCTGTAGCCCGGCTCCGCTGCTTTATCGAGGACCGGGGATGGGGGGTCTGCCTCGTCAGGCCGGGGCCCCGAGGTGCGCCGGTGACAGGGGGCCGGCGGCTGTGGTGGTGGCGGTGATCTTCCCTGGTCCTGCCCAGTGCAGGGTGACTGCATCATCCGGGCTGGTCACTCGCCATATCCCCAAGGTCTTCAGTTGGTGGTGGGTCCGGCACAACGCGATCCCGTTCCCCACACTGGTCGGCCCGTCGCTGGTCGGATCGGTGTGCGGCGAGCTGACCAGGTGGTCGTGGTCGCAGCGGTCGGCCCGGACGCAGCAGCCGGGGAATCGGCACCGTCCGTCCCTCCCCTCGATCAGTGCGCGCTGCACCGTGGTGAAACGGTAGGACGCTGTCGCCGGAACCTCGGCACGTTCCGGCAGGTTCCGGACCTGCTCGGCGATCCCGGCCAGCGTGGCCGCGGTCGTCGGTGAGACCCACCCGATTCCGGTGAGGTATCCGCCGGCACCTTCCTGGGTGTACATGTTGACGGTCACGGAGAGTTGCTCCATGCGTCCGCCGAGGATGCCGAGGACAACCTCGCCCCGACATTCGCTCATCGTCGGGGCCGCAGCCGGCGCATCCCCGTCCGGCACTGCGGCGTCCTGCGTGGCGTGCTCCCGCCGCCAGTCCAGTGCAGCGTCGCTGATCGACGACCACAAGGACTCGGCGATGACCTCGGTGCCGCAATCCAGGACGAACTTCGTCCCCTGACGGGTCAACCGTACTTCCTCTGCTTCGCGCTCCTCGGTCTGCGCCACCACCAGCGGGGCGACCGCCACCAGCGCCTCATCGGCGACATCGGACAAGGCTGTGATCGCAGTGATGTTGGTCCGGTCCACCCAGTCACGAATCGCCGTAGCCACTGCGGCATCGAGGACGTCCAGGAGAACATCTGTGGCCGGGTCGGAGGTCCGGAGTGCCCTGGCGTGGCGGTTCACCCGGCTCCACAGGGTGTCGAGGTGGTCCACGGAGTAACGGCCGTCCGCCCGGAACGTGGCGAAGAGGTCCGGCATCCGTTCGGCGATCTCGGCGGCGTGGACGTAGCGGTGCGACTCGGCGGTACGTCGCCGGCGCATCACCTCCGCGGATGACAGACGGTGATCTGCCGGCACCCCGGCGAGGAACTCCACCAGTTCCAGCTCTGCACGGTTGATCCTCCCCGAGAACTGCAACGCCAACCCGGCCCGTTCACGACGGGTCAGTGGGGTTGCCACCTCGCCACCTGCCTGGGGTGATGGTACGACGTTCATGGGTTCTCCTGCCGTCAGAGTATTTACGATCACATTGTCGAATGGTGCACTTCGTACACTAACAACTGCACTGGACAGCAATATTTCGCCCAGGTTGCCGATAGGAACGTATGTTCTAAATTGAATGTTCAGCCTCGACGGTCAGGACAATCCGCAGGTCAACGACGTCCGTCCAGGACGAAATCTGAGCAAGATCCGGGTTCCGACGGTGGACAGACATCCCGGTAGGGTGTGGAGGTAGCCTGCAGCGCCCGCCCAAGATCGGAGCCCCCGAAGATGAAGCGCCCCCTCGCCGTGCTTGCCGGATCCACACTTGTACTCGGACTCAGTGCCTGCGGATTCGATGAGACGGTGTTCAGCTCCTCCGCCGAGGAGAGCGAGACCAACGCCCGGGCGGTCTCCGTGCCCTCCAGCGCCGACCTGTACCGCATCGGCGCCACCGGCCCCGACGAACTGAACGAGGACGCCGAGGAAGGCGACCCCCTGCGCTTCATCGATCCGTCGCTGATCACCGCCGAGGGGACACTCAAACGACGGATGACCCCCACCGAAGCCCAGGCACTCGGAGTGCTGTCGAAGATCAACGACGAGCTCAGTGCCGAAGGGGTCAGGATCCTCGATGTCGCCAGCATCCGGGTGTACCTCACCGACGGACCGGACGGTGCGGACTACGAGGGGTGGCAGCGTGCGTACCGCACCTTCTTCGCCAACGTCGACCCCGATTCCGGGGAGAGCCTGATCACCCCCAGCGCGCTGACGGTCACGAAGGACCCTGAAAGCTCCGACACTGAGACCACCTCCCCCACCTCGGCCCCGGCGACCAGCGAGCCCGCGGAGCCGTCCGAATCCGCTGAACCCACCGAAACTACTGCGACCACCACGTCCTCGTCGCCACTGCCCGGCGAGGACAACCCCACCAAACCCACGGTGCTCACCATCGGGGTCGCCGACCAGCCCGTCGACGGCTGGCTGGTGCAGGTCGAGGTGGACGCCTACACCGAGTCGGACGACTAGAACAGGACGACTAGCGGCGTCCCCACTCGCCGTCGGCGTCGGCCGGAGCGTCCGAAACGCCCTGCAGCGACACCGTCACAGTGTCCGCCGCCTGGCTCGCCCGCTCACGGGCGATCTCGACGTTCTCCGCGGTGGAGAACGCCACACCCATGCGGCGACGCTCGTGGCTGACCGGCTTGCCGAAGATCCGCACCTCGGTCTCCGGCACCGCCAGCGCCTGGGACAGGCCGGAGTACGCGGGGAACTCGGCGCCGGCGGAGGCGTCCTCACTGCTCTCCACCCCACCGTAGATCACCGCGGAGGCACCCGGGGAGATCAGCGTGGTGTCGATCGGCAGACCCAGGATCGCCCGGGCGTGCAGGTCGAACTCGCTGAAGCGCTGGGATCCCATGGTCACCATGCCGGTGTCGTGCGGGCGGGGGCTGACCTCGGAGAAGTACACGTCGTCACCCTTGATGAACAGTTCCACACCGAAGACGCCGCGTCCTCCCAGCGCGCTGGTGATGCGGGCGGCGACGGAGCGGGCGGCCTCGTGGGCGGCCTGGGTCATCTGGGCCGGTTGCCAGGACTCCACGTAGTCGCCGCGGTCCTGGCGGTGACCGATCGGCTCGCAGAACCAGGTGACGTCCTCACCGGTCCCCGGATCCAGCGACCGCACGGTCAGCAGGGTGATCTCGTAGTCGAAGGGCACGAACTGCTCGATGATCACGCGCTGGTTCGCCACCCGCGCGCCACTCATGGCGTAGTCCCAGGAGGCCTGCAGATCGTCCTCGGAACGCACATAGGACTGGCCCTTGCCCGAGGAGCTCATCACCGGCTTGACCACGCACGGCATGCCGACCTGCTCGACACCGGCGGTGAACTCCTCGTAGGTGGAGGCGAAGACGTGGCGGGAGTTCGGCAGGCCGAGCTCCTTGTCCGCCAGGTTGCGGATGCCTTCACGGTTCATGGTCAGGCGGGTGGCGCGGGCGGTGGGGATGACCGTGGCCACACCCTCGTCCTCGACCTCCTGCAGCGCATCGGTGGCCAGCGCCTCGATCTCCGGCACCACGAAGTCGGGGCCGACCTCCTCGATCAGGGCGCGGATCGCGGCTCGGTCGGTCATGTCGAGGGTGTAGGCGGCGTGGGCGACATGGTGGGCGGGGGCGCCCTGGTAGCGGTCCCCGGCATGGACCTCCACCCCGTAGCGCTGCAGCGCGATGGTGACTTCGCGTCCGAGCTCGCCGGATCCGAGCAGGAGGACCTTGGTCGCGTTGGGGGCGAGTGGCGTTCCGATGACGTCAGGCGTGTACATGCCTGGAAACGCTACCAGGCGAATCACCAGGTGGGGTTGTCGGTGTCCACCCCCTGTGCCGCGGCGTTGGCGCGGATCAGGTCGACGAGGAAGTCGGTGTGGTCCTCACCGTCGACGGTCCAGTTGACACGGAAGCGGGCATCGGCGAGGTACATGTCGGACAGGATCACCTGCCGGTCGTGGGTGATCTCGTACCAGTACGACAGCGAGGCGCGTTGCCGCTCGGCCAGGGCGTTGCCCTCCTCCGAACCAGGTAGGACGCCGCGCTGGTGCGCGTCGGCGAGGGCACGGGCGAAGCGGTCGCCCTCCTCCCGGATGTTCTTCCAGTCGGCCTCACCCATCTTCGACATGGCATCCTGCCCCTGCCGCCATTCCTCGGTGTCGCCCCAGCGTTCCTCGGCCTCGCGCTGGTAGTCGGGGTCCCAGTCGGGCCCGAGGATCTCCCGGACCCTCCGGGGTGGCACCGGGCCGGTGTAGACACCACTGTCGGCCTCGGCGATCAGGGCGTCCACCGCGGCGAGCATGCGCTCGACCCCCTTGCGCCGGTCGATGAGCATCTCGCGCTGGCGCAGCAGGTGGGTGCGCTCATCGGAACCGGTGGCGTCGAGCAGCTCGGCGATCTCGGCGAGCGGGACGCCGGACTCGCGGTAGACGAGGATGCGTTGGCCGCGGGCGAGATCCTCTTCGGTGTAGATGCGGTAGTCGGACCAGGTGCGGGTCTCCGGGACGAGCAGTTCTTTGGCGTCCCAGTGGTGCAGGGTGCGGACGGTGACGCCGAGGAAGTCGGCGGCCTGGCTGACGGTGAATTCGGTGTTCATGAACCAGATACTCCTCCCTGACGCTGCGTGAGGGTCAAGCCAACTGCACCGCGGCATCGCTGACCGCGGCAGCGAAGGTGGCGTTGTGGCAGGACCAGAGGACGGCCGGGAGGCCCTCGTCCCACAGCGGCTCGACACCGGCCGCGCGCAGGGCGGCGTGGTACTCCCCCGCCGCATAGCCGCGCATGACGCGTGCGAGCCAGGCGTAGCCCTCGGCGTCCAACCCGACGGTCGGTTCGTCGAGGATCAGCAGGCCGGGCCCGCGGACCAGGGCTGCGGCGACGGCGAGCATGCGTCGCGGCGAGCTGGGGACGTCCAAGGGGTGGACGTCCCGCCACTTCTCCAGGCCGACCCAGACCAGCGCGGCCTCGGCGTGGGCGGCGTCGGTGCCGACGGCGAGTTCACGCAGTGCGGTGCGTTTCGAGAACGCCGCGTCCATCCCGGTCGGCGCCCAACCGGTCGTCGGGGCGTCCAGCTCGCCCTGGTTGTCGAGCAGACCGAGGGTGGCCAGCATCAGGGTGGTCTTGCCGGATCCGTTCGGCCCGGCGAGGTGGGTGACCTGCCCGCCGGCAGCTCGCATGGTCACTGGGCCGGCGGTGAAGAGGCCGCGGGTGACGGTCACCGCGTCCATGGTCAGGACGCTCCCCTGACCGGGTACCGGGGCATGGTCGACCTGGGGTGCCGGGGCTGCGGCGGGAGTGCCGTCGAGGGTGAGTTCCGCGGCGGCATCGTCAGCCAGCGCGGTGCGCACCCGGTCGTAGACGGTGACGTCCCCGTCGAAACGGTTGAGGGTGGTGCGCAGGATCTCCACGGCCGCGGCGTCCAACCCGTCGGTCGGACAGTCCAGGACCAGCGCGCCGGGGTCACGCAGCAGGGCTGAGGCGATGGCCACCCGGCGCGTCTGCCCTGTGGACAGGCGTGAGGGTTCCCGCTCGGCGACGGCCCGCAGATCCCAGACATCGAGTGCCGCCTCGATGCGGGACGCCATGGTCTCCGGGTCAACGCCCTGCTGCTCCATGCCGAAGGCGAGTTCCTGGACAACGGTGGAGCGCAGCAGGGAGAGGTGGGAGGAGGCGTCGTTACCGACCCAGGCGGCGCCGGAGGTTTCGGCGGTGGCCCAGGCGTGCTCGGACAGGCCTGCCCCGGAGGCCGCCCAGTAGAAGCGGTCGATCATGCAGGTGACGCTACCAGGGGCATCGTTCATGTCCGAGCCGCCTTATAGAGTGCGGGACGGTGCGGTCGATCATGGCCGCCCTCCTCGCTGCGCGAAGGAGGTGGTTGTCTTGGTTGATTCACCCTCGGATGGTTCAGGTAGGAGCCTGAACCGAAGAGGCCGGGCACGTTGGTGCTCGGGCAGCCCTGGCGGTGAACCAACACCGCTGGGGTTGTTCCTTGTCTACTTTGCACAGCACATGCGACACCGTCACCCGGCATGCTGCGCGGCCCACAACCGGGCGTACTGGCCGCCAGACTCCAGCAACTGCTCGTGGGTACCGTCCTCGATGATCCGCCCGTGTTCCATGACGATGATCCGGTCGCAGGCCGCGGCCTGGCTCAGGCGGTGGGCGATGACCACACCGGAGCGTCCCTGCAGGACGGCGGCAGCGGCGTCGTCCAGCACATGGGCGTGTGCCGAACCTGCTTCGGCCGTGGCTTCGTCGAGGATCGCCAGGTCCGGGTCGGCGAGCAGCACCCGCACCAGGGCGATGTGCTGGGAATCCGCGGTGGTCAGCGCATAGCCCTGGGGACCGAGATCGGTGTCCAGGCCGTCGGGCAGTTGCGCGAGCAGATCCTCGGCACCCGCAGCGGTGGCCGCGGCGATGATCTGCCCGTCCGTGACCTCGGTGGTGCCCAGTGCGAGATTGTCGCGCAGGGTGGCGGCGAAGACGTGGGGCTCCTGGCTGATCAGCGCGGTTTTCGCTGGAGCGGTCACCTCGCCGCTGTCCGCGGTGTGCACCCCGGCCAGCAGGGAGGCGACCGTGGTCTTGCCGGCACCGGTGGTGCCGACGACCGCCAGGTGCTCGCCGGGTGCGATGTGCACCGTGACGTCGTGGAGGACCTGTGGGCCGTCGGTGTAGGAGAAACTGACGTCGGTGAGTCCGGCCGCGTCGCTGACTGCGGGCCCGGGGCGTCCTGCGTCCAGTGCAAGGTCGGTGACCCCCACGATCCGGCTCAGCGATGCGGTGGCCAGCTGCAGAGTGTCGATGACGCTCATCAGTGCCCGTATCGGCCCCTGCAGCCGCAGGAAGAACAGCACCGCCGTGGTCGCCGCACCCACGGTGACCGCAGCGCCGTCCACCAGCACGAAGCCGATGACCAGCACCACGGTGACGGCGACGGCGAAGGCGGCGTCGATCCGCCAGTTGAACATCGAGACCACGGTGCGGGCGCGTAGTGACCAGCCGGCGACTGCCCAGGAGGCACGTCCGATGCGCTGCTGGTGCAGGTCGTCCAGCCCGAAAGCGGTGACGGTGTCGATGCCGCGCAGCGAGGAGAGGACGTGGTGCGCGCGGGTGCCGAAAGCGATGCGTTGGGCGGCGTACATCGGCGGCGCGAGACGCAGGTACCAGCGCAGCGCCAGCCAGTACACCGGCAGCATCACCACCAGAATCAGCCCGAACCTCCAGTCCAGGGCGCTCATCCCGGCCACGGTCAGCAGCACGGTGAACACCGTCGAGGACAGCACCGGCACGACCTGTTGCAGTGCCCTGGACACCTGGGCGACGTCGTCGCTGGCCCGGCTGATCAGGTCGCCGGTGCCGCTGCGTTCCACGCGCTGCTGCGGCAACCGCAGTGCGGTGGCCACGAGGTGTTCGCGGATCCCGGCGAGCACGCGTTCGCAGCAGTAGTTCGCGAAGAGCACGCCCACGATCTGCAGTGCCCCGCCGACGACGATGGAGCCGATGATCGCCACGGCGTAACCCCACAGCGGCCAACCGTCGTCGTCGCCGGTGATGTCGTCGACGACCCGGCCGAGGGTGGCCGGGGCGATCAGTTCGATGCCGGCGGCGACGGCGGCGATGATCGCGGAGACCACGAGCATCCAGCGTCGGCCGGTGAGTTCCTGCCACAGCACCCGGGCGGTGCGTGGGCCGGTGGCGGTGGGTAGGCGGTCGCCGATGTCGGTGTCGGTGTCGGTGTCGGTGTTCGTTTTCACAGCGTCACCACCCGGTCGCAGGAATTCAGCAGGGTGGCAGATTCGGTGACGATGAGGGTGGTGCGTCCGGCACGCATGCCGGCGATGCCCTCGGCGATGTGGTGTTCGGTGATGGCGTCGACGGCTGTGGTCGGGTCGTGCAGCACCAGGACCGGCGCCTCGACGGCCAGGGCCCGGGCCAGGGCGATGCGTTGGCGTTGCCCACCGGAGAGCCGGGTGCCGGATTCGCCGACGCGGCTGTCCGCACCGTCCGGCAGGGCGGTGAGGATGTCCGTGCAGGACGCCGCGACCAGTGCGTGCTGCATCGCCGCGGGGCTCGCGGCCGAGGGGGCGAGATTGTCGGTGACGGTGCCGTCGAAGATGTCGGCGGCGTGTGGGGTGACCAGGACGCTGCGCCGGTACAGCTCCAGCGGAACATCTGCTGCGGTGACCGTCTGCCCGTCGCCGTGCAGGACGACTCCCTCGTCACCGGAGGCAAGGTGGGCGACGAACTCGCGGGCCGGGGCGCCGGAGGCGCGGATGCCGACGCGTTCGCCGGGGTTCACGGTGATGTCGACGGCGGTGATTCCGAGATCGGCTGGTGGCTGCGCGTCACTGTGGCGCGGCGGGACGTCGTACGGCGTGTTCAGCAGGTCGAGGACCCGGGAGGCCGAGGCGACACCCGTGGCCCACACTGCGCCGATGGACCGCGGCAGTCCGGCGAGTGGGCCCATCATGAACTGGGTGACACCGACGACGGCGATGAGTTCACCGACGCTCAACTGGCCGTCCAATGCCATCGCGGTGGCACCGACGGCCAGGCCGGCGACGAGGCAGCCGGAGACCACGTTCATCGAGGCGAAGTAGATCCCACGGGAGTTCTGCAGCGTCAGTGCACCCTGCAGTGCCTCCTGGCTGACGGTGATGTAGCGGGCGGTGGAGTTCTCCTCGGCGCGTAGCCCCTTGATGGTGCGGTAGCCGGTGATCAGGTCGGCGGCCTGGCCGGTGGCGGCGGCGACCCGGGCCTGTTGTTGTTTGTTGCGGCGTTGCATGGGGCGCCCGGCCACGGCCATGATCCACATCATCAACGGGGCGCCGATGAGCACGGCCAGTCCCAGTGGCCAGGCGATGGTGAACAGGACGACTCCACCGGCGGTGATGGCGACGAGTTCGCCGACGGGGTACACGCCGAGCTGCATGGTGGCGCAGACGCGGAAGACATCGCCGGTGGCGACGGCCAGCTGTGCACCACCCAGGGTGCGGTTCTTCATGCCGGCCGGGTGCAGCAGGCGTTCGGTGACGGTCATGCGCAGGCGGTGCTGGACGGTCTGCATGCCGTACATGCCGCAGCGTGAACCGTAGCGGGTGGTCATGGAATTCACGACGACCAGCGCGATCACTGCGGCACACCAGAGGACGAGCTGGCCGGAGTTGCCGGTGGCGATACCGGAGTCGACCGCGGTACCGGCAGCGACGGGCAGTAACGCTCCGGCGACCTGACTGAGCCCCAGCAGGAACGCTGCGGGGATGGTGAATCGGCGGGCGGCGAAGATGATGCGCCAGATGAACTGGACCGGGGTGGTGTCCGCGTCGTAGTCGACCGGGTTGCGGGACGGCGGGGTCGGTGAGGCCTGGAAGAACAGCGGCCAGCGGATACCGAAGAGGTGGCTGCGTAGCGCTTCGCCGTCGGCGGCGGGAACAACTCCCGGGCGGTGCTGCGGTCGTGGCATTGACTGATGTTCCTCCTGACGACCCCGTCAGTGAGGTCTCCCTGCAAGCTTGCCATGCCGTTCGGACAGGAAGTTGTCCGCAGCGGTCGGTGCTTGAACGGAATACAGCATCGCCGTCCGTGTCCAGCCCGGTCGCGATAGAAAGAACCTCGCCGCCACGGTCCTGATCGGCATCACAGTGGCAAGCGAGGTTGTAGATATCGCAACCGACATCCTCGGATGGTTCAGGTAGGAGCCTGAACCGAAGAGGCCGGGCACGTTGGCGCTCGGGCAGCCCTGGCAGTGTTGGAAGCACTTCCGGGGCTGTTTTATGTGCAGTACCTTCAACCAAGGTCGAAAGGTCTGACACCCATGACAGTACACGGCTCGACGGACACTTTCACTGGTCACGCATGCACGGCACCGACGTCCTCGACACCGAGAGCCTTCACCAGGTCGACGACGTCCTCCGCGGACGACGCAGACCGCAGCAATTCGCGGAAATCGTCCTTCATCAGGGCCCGGGCAAGCTTCGCGAGGATCTTGAGGTGCTGTTCACCCGCATCCTCCGGTACCGCGATGAGGAACACGAGGTCGACCGGTTCATCGTCCGGAGCGTCCCACTCCACCGGCGTCTGCAACCGGGCGAAAGCGAGTGTCGGGACACTCACGGCACCGCTGCGGGCGTGTGGGATGGCCACACCGTTGCCCACCGCGGTGGTGGACTGTTCCTCGCGTGCCAAGGCTGCGTCGACGACGGGGCTGACGTCGAGACGTCCCTGCTTCTCCGCCTGTCCAGCGAGCGCACGGATCACCGCGTCCCGGTCGGTGGCGGTACTGGTCAGCACCACGGTATCGGCGTCGATGAGGTCGGACGGCGTGTCCTTACCGTGGTCGTTGCCGTTGTCACTGCCTTTACCGCCGACCGTCACCGCCATCAGCAGCAGCGACACCGCCGAGGTGACCACCACACCGACGACCAGGGCAAGGAAGAACCAGGCGATGCCCTCGACCGCGCCGAGGACGGCGACGATCGGCCCGCCGTGCATCACATTGTCCTTCACCCCGAACAGGCCGGCCAGCGCACCAGCGACCGCGCCACCGATGACATTGGCCGGGATGATCTGCAGCGGACGCGCGACCGCCAACGGGATCGCGCCCTCCGAGATACCGAAGAAGCCCATGAACAGACCGGCTATACCGGAGTCCCGCTCCGACTTGTTGAACCGGTGGCGGGCGACCAGTGTGGTCACCCCGGCGGCCAGCGGCGGCACGGCAATGGCCGCGGCCGCCATGCCCATCGGGGCAGCGTTTCCGGTGGCGATCAGACCCCCGGCGAACAGGAACGCCGTCTTGTTCAGCGGGCCGCCCATGTCGAAGGCGATCATCGCGCCGATGATCGCACCGAGCAGCAGCACCGAGGAACCCTGCAGTCCCTCCAGCCAATCCGTCATCGCCTCGAAGAGGTTGGCGATCGGCAGGCCGAGCAGGTAGATGAACAGCGCACCGACGATGAGGGTGGTCAGCACCGGAATGACGATGATCGGCCAGATCGGCTGGATGTACTTGTGCACCGGGATCTTGCGGATCGCCAGGGCGATGTAGCCGGAGAGAATACCGGTGATGATACCGCCGATGAACCCGGCGTCCGCCTCCGATCCGTACAGGTCACCGGTGACGGCGACCAGGCCGGTGATGAAGCCCGGTGCCAGGCCCGGTCTATCGGCGATGGCCATGGCGATGTAGCCGGACAACACCGGCACCATCAGGGAGAACGCCAGCCCGCCGAGCTGGTTCACGGTGTCCCAGAAGGAGCCCTCGGGGATCACCAGGCCCTCGGCACTCGGCTCACCGCCGATCGACAGGGCGACGGCGATCATCAGCCCGCCGGTGACCACGAACGGGATCATGTGGGAGACGCCGTTCATCAGCGCACGGTAGAGGTCGTCGCCGAACCTGCGCAGGAACGGGCGGTCGTCGTGGGACGCCGTGTCGGACGCAGCGTCCGACATACCGCCCGCTTCGTCGCCGGCCGCGACAGGCGCGCTCAACGCCTTCTCCAGCAGCTCAGCCGGCTTCTTGATCCCGTCGTCCACCCCGGTTGAGACCAACGGTTTCCCGACGAAGCGGGAGGTGTCGATCGCCATGTCGGCGGCGATCACGACGGCGGCAGCGTCCTGAATCTCTTTGTCGGTGAAGGCATTCTCCACACCGATGGAGCCGTGGGTCTCCACGCGGACGCGCACGCCCGCCTTCTCGGCGGCGGCCTCCAGGTTCTCGGCGGCCATGTAGGTGTGCGCGATGCCGGTCGGGCAGGCGGTGACCGCCAGGACCAGCGGCTGTTCCGGTGTGCTCATGACTGTTCGCTACTCGAAGCGCAGTTCCTTGGGCACCGACTTCAGGGCGGTGGAGACCGGGCAATTCTCCTTGGCCCAGCGGGCCTTCTCCCGGAAGTCCTCGGCACTCATACCGGGCACGTCCCCGCTGATGGTGAGTGTGATGCCGGTGATCCCTCCCCTGGACGGGTCGAAGGTCACCGCGGCGCGGGCATCCAGTGTGGTGGCGGGGTGACCGTCCTCGGCCAGCCCGTTGGACAACTGCATCGTGTAGCAGGACGCGAGCGCGGCACCGAGCAGCTCCTCGGGGTTGGTCGTCCCGGCACCGGCCTCGGTGCGGGCCTTCCAGCTGGTGTCGAAGGTGGCGACCTTGGAGGTCTCCAGGGTGGCGCTGCCTGACCCCTCGAACAGGCTTCCTTCCCAGTGGGCGCTTGCTTCGCTGACGGATGGCTTCGGCATGGTGATTCCTTTCATTCGTGGTGGATGTGTGGTGGGATTCAGCGTACGCGCGGTGCGGGACTCGGTCGCTAGGCTTGCAGGCATGAAGATCGCTGCCTTTGACTTCGACGGCACCATCCTCTTCGACGACGGCATCGCCGAAGACACGCTGGCCGCCATCCACGACTGGCAGGCCGCCGGGAACCTCGCCGTCGCCGCCACCGGCAAGTCCCTCTCCGCCACACAATTCGCCCTGCGGGACTACGACCTGAGCTTCGACTACTCCGCGGTCTTCACCGGTGCTGTGCTGACCGACCAGCGGTGGGACGTCCTGCACCGTTCGACCCTGGACCCGGCGATGGTGCGCCGGATCGTGGAGCACCTCTCCAGCATCGACGGCATCTCCGTCTACGGCACCATGCTCGGTGGCCGGGACGTTCGGTTCAGCTCGACGATCAACAATGAGCCGCCCACCTCGGTCCTCACCGACTTCCTGGACATGGACATCGCCGAGATCGACACGCTCACCGGCGCCCAATTCGTCGGCGTGCCGGTGCGGATTCCCGACAACGAGGAGTTGCGCGATCGGATCCACCGGGAGATCAGCGCGTCATACGAGGTGGGGTGCGTGGTGAACCAGAACTTCGTCGACGTGCTGCCCGTCGGTGCGTCCAAAGGCGCGGCGTTGGACTGGCTTGTCGACCACCTGGCACTGCCGCGCGAGGACGTGGAGCTGATCAGCTTCGGCGACTCCTGGAACGACCTGTCGATGCACGCGGTGGCTGACCGGGCGTTCTCCTTCCCCTGGTCGCCGGATGCAGTGAAGGAGGCCACCGGGGAGGTCATCGGGTCGGTGGCGGAGGTCCTGCCGAGACTCTAGCGTTGCCGTGCGTCGACGAGTTCCTGCCCACTGACCAGGCCGGGGAGGTCTCTGCCTTGCTGCGTCACGAACACGAGGACGATGCACACCACCGCGAACAGCCACGACACCCACCCGATGCCCGGGACGAGCTGTACGGAGACGGGCACGGACACGCTGACCAAGGTGAACCCGAGCCAGTCGCAGAGCATCGCGAGAAGACGTCCTCCGCGGGTGACAGGGCGCGGTTCACCTGCGTCCTGGGGGGCGCCATACCCCGGTGCCGACGAGGTACGACCAGATCGCCCAGAAGTAGATCAGCGCCGCGGCCCACAGCAGCGTCCTGCCCGCCCCCAGGTCGACCACGACGACGGTAACTCAGCGTCACAAAGGGAATGAACAGCACCGCACTCGCCGCCACACCGATCAGAACCGCCATCAACGCGGGGAAGACACTGTCGGACATGCGGTGATTCTAACGCGATCGAACAGAGCGGCGTCCTACACCACCGCAGCAAGGACGAGCACCGCGACGACTCCGGCGATCATCAGCCAGCGACACACCTGCTGGACCAGGGAATCCGGCACCGGCAGCAGCAGCGTGCGCGGGCCCGGTTCACCGATGCCGGTGCGCTGCAGGGGCCGGGCGCGCTGGGCGGCATCGTCGATCAGGCCGACGACCAGCGGAAGGACGGTCGCGCCACGGGAACGCCAGGTGTCGACGTCCACCCCGCGGGACGCCTGGACCTGCCGGATCGTCCGCCACCGCTGCTGCGCCATCGGCAGCAGACGCACCACCGTGCCGACCATGTAGACCAATGGCGCCGGGACGGACAACTGCAACCGACGCATCAGCGCGTCCGCGTCGACGAAACTGCCCACCACCAGTCCGGCGCAGGTCATCGCCATGAAGCGCAGGCCCAGGCCGGTGGCGACCGCCGCACCGTCGGAGGTGATCGGAATCAGGAACCGGGCGACCTCCACATCACCGAAGGGCACGTAGATCAGCAGATACGACAGGAACGCCGGCACTGACAGGACCAGCCCGGCGATGAGTGCACGGCGGTGGCGGCGTCCGACGAAAGCCAGGAGTACGGCAAGGGCGATGAAGGCGGTCGAGACCCACACGTCGTGCAGGACCATCACCGTGATGATCGCGCACGCCGCAGCGGTGAGCGGGGTCAGTGGGCTCATACTCGGTCGGGCGCGGCTTTCCGGTCCAGAGAACGCTCAGCGTCATCCGGTGCGAAGGTGCGGCGCGAACGTTCCGGCAGCGAGCGGACGACCACCCACACCACGAGGAAGACGATGAGCTTGTCCAGCGGGTCGGAGGTCCACGACTGCAGGAACACCGCGGTGGTCTGCGAGGCACCGAGGCCCTGGTAGAAGCTGACGAGCAGACCGGTGCCGGTGCCGGCGGTACCGCCGAAGATGAACGAGGCGACAGGGGCGGAGACCAGCGCCGAGAAGAAACCGAGTACCAGGGCAGCGAGGGCGACCTTCCACCAGGAGGACTCGAAGAGCTTGCGCACCAGGCCCGCGGCCAGACCCAACAGGGCGTAGCCTGCGGCGAAGCAGATGATGGTCGGGTTGAACGTGCCCCACACCATCGCCGAGAGACCGCCGGTGGCCAGGCCAGCGGCTGGTCCGGCGAGCACACCGACGAGCACGGTACCGAAGGAGTCGAGGTACAGCGGCAGCGGCAGGCCCATGGTGCCCACGACCTGACCGACCACGATATTCAGCACCAGGGCGACCGGCATCAGCGCCAGGGTGCGCACCGGCAAGGTGGGGATCACCGCGATCAGCGCCATGATGGTGGGGACCAGGAATCCGACCAGGGCGATGGTGGTGGACGCCGAATCGGCCATGGAGGTGAAGTCGGAGTCGTCAGGCTGGTTGAGGACGAGGTAGAGCCAGGTCACCACGTAGATGACGACGGCGATCGAGACGAGAGCGATACGCAGGGACTGTGACAGCGGACGCAACGAGGGCTCCTGGGGCAGGTGGAATGGCCCACGCGCTCCCGTATGTCACCTCGGGGATGCGCAGGGCGGTGACCTGTCACATTGTGCCGAGTCGACGCGCCAGGGGCAAGACAGGCGGGTAGCGTCTGCGGCATGACCTTTCCTGCCGAGTCCTACGAGGTGTCCTTCGGGACACTGTGTTCCGGGACGGTCGCGCGGACGCGGAAGCGGGTGCCGCTGGCGGCGACCTACCGGGCCTCAGCGCTTGAGTTGCCGCTGGGGTCGGGGACCTTCGATGTGGTCACCGCGAACTTCCTGGTCAACAATCTCCCCGATCCGAGACGCGGCATGGCCGAGATCGCGCGCGTGCTGCGTCCGGGCGGTCGCGCCGCGGTGACGATCTGGCCTACCAGGTCGCTGCCCTGGGACTGGGAGGTCACACCGTCGGACCTGTGGCGGGGCGTGTCCGGTGGCGTGGGAACTGCTGGTCGGGCTTTCCTGGCACAGACTGCTGACGTGCAAGAACGAGCTGAACGGGAATTCTTCGACAGGGCCGGGGACGACACGCTCTCGTTCGCGATGACGGCCGCCTATGTGGTGGCTAAATATGTGGTGGCTGAACGCCGGGGGTGAACTGGAATCACACGAACCGCTTGACAGACCAAGCGGTCTACTGGTTACCTAGTGCCCGAAGCAGTCGACGAGAGTCGAGTTTGACCTCCTGGAGCCCCGGACGAGGTCGAACCTGCAGGACACACCCACACATGTGAGCCGTCCTGTAGCGTGCGGACCCGCCCGCCACACCTGTGGCCTGCGCCGTCCACGTCCCGGGGCTTTTGTGTGCCCGGGGAGGGACAATCCGCGCGTGACGTCTCGCACCGACGGCGAGAACCGTACATCCACACGTGAAGGATCATTCGTGAACGCACAGATCAACGCCACCGTCGCCGGGGTTCCGCGCATCGGCCCGAAGCGCGAGCTCAAGAAGGCCCTGGAGACCTACTGGAAGGACGCGACCACCGGCCGCAACCTCGCCACCGTCGCCACCCAGCTGGTCAACCAGCAGGCCGACCGTCTCACCGGTGAGGGCCTGGACTCCGTCCCGACCATCGGCCGTAGCTTCTACGACTCGATGCTCGACACCTCCGCCCTGCTGGGCGCTCTGCCGGCCCGCGTGGCCGACATCGACGACCACGGCAACGACGGACTGCCCGCCTTCGTCGACCGTCTCTTCGCCGCCGCCCGCGGCACCGCCGAGCTCCCGGCCTCCGCAATGACCAAGTGGTTCGACACCAACTACCACTACATCGTCCCCGAGCTCGCCGCCGACACCGAGTTCCGCCTCGACGACGCCGCCCTGCTCGCCGACCTGGGCGACCAGCTCACCCGTGGCACCGCGGCACGTCCGGTCCTCATCGGCCCGCTCACCTACCTGGCCCTGGCCCGCACCACCGACGGTTCGGACGCGCTGACCCACCTCGAGGAGGTCTTCGAGGCCTACGCCCGCCTGCTGCCGCGGATCGCCGAGCGCGGCGCCGACTGGGTCCAGTTCGACGAGCCCTACCTGGTCACCGACGTCGACAAGGACTCCGACCGCAAGGCCGACCTGCTGGCCCGCACCCGCGCCGGCTACGAGAAGCTCGCTGCCGCCACCGACCTGAACCTGCTGGTCCAGACCTACTTCGGCGACGGCGACCTGGCCATCAAGACCCTCACCGGCACCGGCATCGCCGCCTTCGGTGTCGACCTGGTCACCGGCCGCACCGACGAGCGTCAGTCCGACGAGACCAACATCGCCGACGCTGATCTGCTGCCGTCCTGGAACGGTTCCGAGCAGCTGCTCGCCGGCGTCGTCGACGGCCGCAACATCTGGCGCACCGACCTGGCCCGCGCCCTGGAGACCCTCAAGGCCCTCGCAGCCCGCGGCCCGGTCGGTGTCTCCACCAGCTCCTCGCTGCTGCACGTCCCCTACTCCCTCGCCCAGGAGACCAGCCTCGACGACGACTCCGAGCTGCGTAGCTGGCTCGCCTTCGGCGCCGAGAAGGTCGCCGAGGTCGCCGTCCTGTCCCGCGCCCTGCGTGGTGAGGAGAAGGAGGGTGACGCCGAGGCTGTCGCCGAGGCCGAGGCCGCCGTGGCGTCCCGCAAGAACTCCGAGCGCACCCGCAACGCCGCGCTGCGCGAGCGCACCGGTGCCATCACCGAGGCCGACCGCCACCGCAACCCCTTCGACCAGCGTCGTGAGGTCCAGGAGCGCGAGCTGGACCTGCCGCCGCTGCCGACCACCACCATCGGCTCCTTCCCGCAGACCGCCGAGATCCGTGCCGCCCGTGCCAAGCTGCGCACCGGCGAGTTCTCGGACACGCAGTACCACGACGCGATGGTCGCCGAGATCAAGGACGTCATCGAGCGTCAGGAGGCCCTGGGCCTCGACGTGCTCGTCCACGGTGAGCCCGAGCGCAACGACATGGTGCAGTACTTCTCCGAGCAGCTCGAGGGCTACCACTCCACCGACCTGGCGTGGGTCCAGTCCTACGGCTCCCGCTGCGTGCGTCCCCCGATCCTGTTCGGTGACGTCACCCGCCCGAAGGCCATGACCGTCGAGTGGTTCAAGACCGCACAGTCCTTCACCGACAAGATCGTCAAGGGCATGCTCACCGGTCCGGTGACCATGCTGGCCTGGGCCTTCGTCCGTGACGACCAGCCGCTCGGCGAGACCGCCGACCAGGTCGCCCTGGCCCTGCGCGACGAGATCGACGACCTGGTGGACGCCGGCGCGAAGATCGTCCAGGTCGACGAGGCCGCCCTGCGTGAGCTGCTGCCGCTGCGCGCCGCCCAGCAGCCGTACTACCTGCAGTGGTCCGTCGGCTCCTTCCGCCTGGCCACCGCCGGCGTCGAGGACGTCACCCAGATCCACACCCACATGTGCTACTCCGAGTTCAACGAGCTCATCGGCACCATCGCGGACCTGGACGGCGACGTCACCTCCATCGAGGCCTCCCGTAACGGCATGCAGGTGCTGCACGCCCTGAAGGACTCCGGCTTCGAGCTGGCCGTCGGCCCGGGCGTCTGGGACATCCACTCCCCGCGCGTGCCGGACCAGGCCGAGGTCGACAAGCAGCTCGCCGACGCCCTCGAGGCCGTCCCGGCACGCCAGCTGTGGGTCAACCCGGACTGCGGTCTGAAGACCCGTGGCTGGGAGGAGACCACCGCCGCGCTGAAGGTGCTCGTCGCCGCGGCCGAGAAGGCTCGCGCCACCGTGAACGCCTGATTCTTCCCGCGTATGAGGAAAGCCCCACCTCGGTGGGGCTTTTTGCGTGGGGGCGACTAGGCGAATCGGGGGCGACGGCCCCAGATCATGGTCATCTCCATGGTGCCGGGGTGATCGCCGTGGCCACGGTGGCCGCGGTGTCCGTGGTGGCCGCGACCGTAACCGCCGCGCTCGCCGCGTCCGCCGCCACGACCTCCCCTGCCATCACGGTCCGGGAACTTCGCACGCAGGGACGCGCCGACCCTGTCGAGCATAACGGCCAGCTGCTCCTGCTCCTCGTCGCTGAGGACGTCGAAGGGGTCGTCCGTCTCGGGAGTCTCGGCAGTGGCCACGCGACCGTCCTCGGTGATCTCGACGATCACCGTCCTGCGGTCACCGTCGTCCCGTCGTCGTTCGACCAGTCCGGCGGACTCCAGCTTGCCGAGCAGCTCGCTGAGCGACTGCGGCCGTACGCCGAGCATGTCCGCGGCCATGGAGGACGGGGACACACTGATCGTCTTCCCCGAGGGCGGCAACTTCACCCAAGGTCGACGCCTCGCACGGATCAAGCAACTCACCGAGGACGGCGCCGATGACCACGCAGAGATGGCGGCGGGAATGACGAATGTGCTGGCTCCCCGCCCCGGCGGTCTGTTCGCCGCCATCGACGCGCGGCCCGATGCCGGCGTGGTGTTCGTCGCACACACCGGCCTCGACAAGTTCGAGTCATTGGGTGAGATATGGAAGGCCCTGCCGATCGAGAAAACGCTCCACGTCAAGGGCTGGTACGTGCCCCCCGGAGAACATCCCGGCCACCTACACGGACCGGGTCGACTGGCTGTACCACTGGTGGCGGAAAATCGATGCCTGGATCGAGGCCGACCTGCACTGATTGTGTTCCTTGTCAGGAGCCAGGCATGCTGGAGCCCCGGGGTCTCCGCGAGCTGCAGTCTCAGCTCGGTTCCTGGTCGTCGTCGACCGCGGCGTCCACCGCCCTGGCAACGCGCACCGTGCGTTCGACGAGAATGCGCAGGACGCTGGCGTCCACCTTCGACAGTCGCGTGACGTGCAGACATCCGGTCGTTGCCCGGTGCGGCCCAAGCTCCCCGAGCAGCTTCGGGTACTTCTCCTGGAAACCGCCGCCCAGGTAGACGGTGTGCTGCCGGGCGTTCGTCGCGAAGGCCGCCAGGGGTACAGTGCCGCCGTGACCGGACTCGTAGCGGTAGCGTCCGATTCCGAAACCGATGATCCGGCCGGCCCACACCACCGGCTCCTCTCCCGTGACCTCCCGCATCATAGCGACCAGGTCGTCAGCCTCCGCGCGGCGCGGACCGGTCACCCGGTCGAGCACCTCGGTGTACGGCATGTCAGAGGGGGACATTGCGGGAGTCTTTGCGGACATGATCGTCAGCGCCCTGCGAGGGTGGCCAGGTCGTCGCCGATCAGACGCTGGGTGGTCCATTCGTCCTGCGGGACAGCACCGATGGAGCGGTAGAAGGCGATGGACGGCTCGTTCCAGTCCAGCACCGTCCACTCCAGGCGGCTGTAGCCGCGTTCGACGCAGATCGCAGCGAGCGCGGACAGCAGCGCGGTGCCATAGCCGGAGCCGCGGAAGCGCTCATAGACGTAGAGGTCCTCGAGCCAGATGCCGTGGCGTCCGGTCCAGGTGGAGTAGGACAGGAACCACAGGGCGATGCCGCGGACCTGTTCGTCCTTCACCACGACATGGGCGAAGGCCTGCGGATTCTCCCCGAAGAGAGTCCCGGCAAGCATCTCCTCGGTGTTCTCCACCGCGTCCGGTTCCTTCTCGTACACGGCGAGGGCACGGATGCAGTCCAGGATGCCGGGGACATCGGACGGGCGGGCAGGACGCACCACGGCACCGTCGGGGAAGGGGCTCAGTTCAGTCATGCAGGTGATGATACGCGCGGCGCGAGCGGACCAAGGTAGCCGCGTGGTCCCGGAGATAGTCCCTCAGGCCGGGCAGGGTGAACTCTATCCATCCGGGGCCTGCTGCCCTGATCACCTCGGCATCAAGGAGTCGTTGCCGGTACACCGAAATGTAGTTCTTCCGTACGCCCATCCGCTCAGCGATGTCCGTCCTGACGGTCATCTTCATCCTGTCCGCGGTCACCGGCATCAAACGCGGCATCATGCTGCTGAGCAACATCAACATGGGCCTGGTGGTCGGACTGGCACTGTTCGTGCTGATCACCGGCCCGACGCTGTTCTTGCTCGATCTGCTGCCGACCTCGATCTACGCCTTCTTCGAGAACCTGCTGGCCATGCTGGAAGTCAACGCCAGCCAGGGTGAGGTGAAGTCCGAGTTCGTCACCGCCTGGACCATGCTCTTCTGGGCATGGTGGATCTCCTGGTCGCCGTTCGTCGGCATGTTCATCGCCAAGATCTCCAAGGGCTGCACCATCCGCCAGTTCGTGACCGTGGTGGTGCTCGTCCCGTCCCTGATCTCCGTGGCCTGGTACGTGATCTTCCTCGTCACCGCCGCGGACTCCGCGACGGTCGTGATGGGGTCGATGTCCCAGTCCGGACGCGCCGCCCCCACCAAGCCGGTGACCATCGTATGGGGTGCCGCACTGGGCCTGATCGCCATCTTCCTGCTGCTCGCCGGCGGGGAGAACGCGCTGTCGGGACTGCAGTCGATCATGGTCGCCTGCTCGCTACCGTTCGCCCTGATCATCATCGGGATGATGGTCTCCTGGGCGAAAAACCTCGGCAATATTCCGTCGACGATCCGCCGGGCCTACACCCGTACCGCCCTGACCAGGGGTGTCCGCCGCGGTATCGACGAGCACGGCGATGACTTCGTCTTCGGTGTGGCGGAGGTGCCGGCCGAGGAGGGGGCCCGCGCGAACTTCGACAGTGACGACCCCGCACTGACCGAGTGGTACACCGATGCTGTGGAGGACGCGGAGGACGCAGAGACCGAGGACACCGAGGGTGCTGCGGAGAGCGCAGCCGCCACCGACGCCTCCGACACCTCCGAGCAGAAATAACCACGCCCAGAGGTACGCGCTAGGGGGTGAGAGCGTACCTCTGGGCGTGGGGATTTCCTACGGGGACGTGGGGGCGGGGCGCAGGGTCCGCGCTAGGAACTGACCGGCACGTCCCGCAGGTTCTTACGCAGGATCTTGCCCGTGCCGGACTTCGGGATCTCGTCGATGATCTCCACCAGGCGGACCTTCTTGTACGGTGCGACCCGCTCGGCGACCCACTCCATCAGGGCCTCGGTGTCCACGGCGACCGGCGCGCCGTCCTCCCCAGCCTGCGGAACCACGAACGCCCGCGGGATCTCTTCGCCGTCCTCAGCGCGCAGGTAACCCACGACCGCGGCGTCGGCGATGGACTCGTGGGTGATCAGCAGCGCCTCCAGCTCGGCCGGGGCAACCTGGTAACCCTTGTACTTGATGAGCTCCTTCGCCCGGTCGATGACGTAGACGTTGCCCTCGTAGTCATACTCCACGATATCGCCGGTGCGCAGCCAGCCGTCACGCAGCAGCGTGATCTCGGTGGCCTCCTCGTTGTTGTGGTAGCCCAGCATGACCTGTGGCCCACGGACCCACATCTCACCGGAGTCCGACCGCTCCCCCTCGTTGCCCGGGGGCAGGATCTCGGCGAAGTCCGGGTCGCGCAGGTCAACCACCTTGCATTCGGTGTTCGCCACCGGCAGGCCGATGGATGCCAACGGAGTCTCACCGCGGGAGCTGATGTGGGTCACCGGGGAGGCCTCGGTCATGCCGAAACCCTGCAACACCTTCACCCCGAGGCGGTTCTGCACTGCCTCGGCGAGCTTGTCGTCGAGTGCGGCGGCACCGGACAGCACGGTGGTCAGATGGTCGATCTCGTACTCGTCGACCAGCGGGTGGTTCGCCAGCACGACGGCGATCGGCGGGGCGACGAAGGTGAAGTCGATCTGGTGCTTCTGGTGCAGTTCCAGGAAGGTCGGGAGATCGAAGGAGGGCATGGTGACCATGTGCGTGCGGTTGAACAGTGTGGTGTTGAGCAGCACGTTCATACCGTAGATGTGGAAGAACGGCAGCACGCACATGATCACCGAGTCGCGGGTCTGACCGTTCTCGAGCAGCTGCGGGCCACACTGGACGATGTTGGACACCAGGTTGCGGTGGCTCAGCTGCACACCCTTCGGCACGCCGGTGGTGCCGGAGGAGTACGGCAGGACGGCGATGTGGGTCGCCGGATCGAAGCTGACCTCCGGGGCAGGGCTGGCCTCCTTCAGCAGGGCCTGCAGGCCGGTCGCCGGGTCGACGAGGTCGATGATCCGATCATCCGACAGGCCGGCCTTGCGGGCACCCTCGAAGCCGGCGTTGCCGAGCAGGCTGACGGTGAAGACCAGCGAGGCACCGGAATTCGCGACCTGCTTGGCGACGTCCTCGGCGGTACCCAGGGAGCCGACGGTGGTGACGGTGGCACCGGCCCGCAGGATGCCGTGGAAGGCGACGGCGAAGACGTGGGTGTTCGGGCAGTGCAGGGCGACGACGTCGCCGACGCCGACACCGCGGGACGCCAGCGCCCCGGCGAAGAGGTCGACCTGCTGGCGCAGTTCACCGTAGCTGACCACGGCTCCGGTGGCGGAGTCGGTGATCGCGGTGCGCTGGTTCTCCTCGGCAGTGAGGCTCCCGAAGAGCAGGTCGTAGATGCTGACCTCGGGGATCTCGATGGTGGGGCGGGGACTCGCTACGGGCATGCGGTGGGCTCCTGATTCTCGGCGGGCGTGACTGACATCACTTCCGTGACATACCGCAAGATTCTAGTAGGCGCACTACAGATTCGTCCCGGTTTCGGAAACTGAGCAAACACATCAGGAAGGCGAAAACTCCCTGAGGACGTCTTCCGGATCCAGCTCGGTGAGGACACGGGCGTTGGCGGGCAGGCCCCAGTACGGGCCGACAGGGTCTGAGTGTTCACCGCCGCCGACCCAATCCGCGACCGTGGTGCCGCGTAACAGTTCCGACTCGGCCTCGACCTGCACCGTCGCCGGGGCACAGGTGGCGGGCACGGCGTCGAGCAGCACCATCGCGGCGGCCAGGTCATGGATCTGCGCGCAGTAACCGACGCCCACCGACTCGTGGAACTCGAAGTAGAAACGCAGGGCGTCCTGCAGCAACGAGGAGAGCTCGGAGTCGTCCGCGGTCCAGGTCGCCAGGCGCTTCGGGGTCAGGATCACCCGCTCGGTGACATTCAGCGGACAGATCATCGGCGGCGGGGTGCCCGTCGGCCAATGCGACAGTGCATAGGACAGCGCATGCGGATCGACCCAGGTGTTCCACTCAGCGGTAGGCGTGGTGTTGCCCGGGTAGGTGAAGGCCCCGCACATCAGCGTGACCTGTACCCCGGCCAGCACCTCGGGGGCATGCTCGATGGCGTGGGCGAGGTTCGTCGCCGGACCGGCGACAAGCAGGTGGGACGGCTCCGCCCGTCGCCAGGCCTCCACCGCGGCCGCGGCAGTGGGTGTCGCAGCAGAACGGGCCTCCTCGCGCGGCCGCCAGTACCCCAGCCCCTCCGGGCCGTGGGTCTCCGGGGTCGTGGTCAGCGGCAGCACCCGCGGGGTGGCGGCCCCGGCGGTCACCGGAACGTCCGGCACCCCCGCCACGCGCAGTACCTCACGGGAGTTCCGGGCGGCCAATGCCGCGGTGGTGTTGCCGGCCGAGGTGGTGACATGCAGGTCGATACGCCCTGCCCGCTGCTCGGCCGCCAACCACACCAGGGCCAGCGCATCGTCGATGCCGGTGTCGACATCAGCGACCACACTGGTGACGGTCACCGCTGGACCGTTTCCGCGGTGACGTCCTCCCATCCCCGCGACAGGAACCCGGGGTCACCGTCGGCGAATGCGGCGAGGTCGGCCGCGGCGTCCTCCAGATTGGTGGGGTGACGGCGGAAGTGGGTGCGCCGCGAGCGGTATTCGGTGACCCAGCCATTGCCCAGCAACGCCGCCTGCACGAAACGGACATGCTCCAGCGGGGTGCCGGCCAACGGGGACGACTGTTCCGGCAGCCCGGTGTCGATGACGACATACGGGATGCCGTCATCGGAGCGTTCACGGCGGTCCGCATCGTCGGCGAGCGCAGAGCGGATGCTCTCCTCGTCGACATGCGTGCTGACGGTGCCGACCGAGGAGCGCATCCGCAGCCCCCGGTCGATGCCGGTGGAGTTGACCCACAACATCTCCATGTCGTCGATCATGCACAGGCCCAGGTCGGCAGCCTTGTCCTGCAGGGCTGCGCCGGTGTTGCCCGCCAGGGAGTAGGGCACACCGAAGTGCAGGGTGTCCTGTACCGGTTCCACGGGAAACTCCGAGACCCCCAGGAAACGACCGGCCCCTTCCTCACTGGGATCAGCCCCGCCGAGGTCGCAGTGGTCGTTGATCCATGTGGAAAGCTCGGTGATCACCCGGGGAGCGGGACGCCCAGGGTGCGGGTCGCCCGGGGTCTCGTAGAAGGAGGCCGGGTCGGTGGTGGCGCTCATGTCGTCGCCGAGCCCCTCATGGATCTTCTGCGCGTACGACACAAGGTCACCGTCGGGCCGGTAGGCACCGCCGGTGGCTGGCAGAAAGAAGAGGAAACCAAGACTCATGACCATGATTGTATGGTCAGACTTGATCACATTGGAGCGCGGGGTGTATCACCGGTCACATTTTCGGCATTACCGCAGGTGAGCACTACCCCCACTGCAGTCGCTCGCCCAGTTCCCCCGCGTCCAGGCACAGTCGGCAGGGGATCAACAGGTCCTGACCGTCGCGGGTGAAAGGTACCGCGCGGCGAGCCAGTCCGGCTGAGCGGGAGTCCTCGCCCTCCCCCAGTTCCGGGACGATGAAGACCTTGTGCCCGGCGCGTCCCCGCGTCCTGCCGACCGGGATGACCGGTGCGGCGAGGTCCCAACCGTGGTCCCCGGACGCCAACGCCCGAGCCACGGCACGGGCACCGCGGGGCATGCCGAGGGCACGGGCGATCTCGCCGTAGCCGGTCACCTCGCCGTCGTCGACGAGGTGCAGGACGTCCCCCAGCCTGTGGAGCGGTTCGTCAGTCGAGAACGTCATGCAGCACGATGGTCTCATCGCGCCCCGGGCCGACCCCGATGTAGGAGATGCGGCAGCCGGAGAGCTCCTCGAGACGACGGACGTAGGCCTGTGCCTTCTCCGGCAGGTCCTCGAAGGTGCGGCAGCCGGAGATGTCCTCGTCCCAGGCGGGCATGGTCTCGTAGATCGGCACCGCGTGGTGCACGTCCGACTGGCTCATCGGCATCTCGTCGTGGCGGACCCCGTCGACGTCGTAGGCCACGCAGATCGGGATCTCACCGATGCCGGTGAGCACGTCGAGCTTGGTGACGAAGAGGTCGGTGAAACCGTTGACCCGGGAGGCGTAACGGGCGATGACCGAGTCGTACCAGCCACACCGGCGCTTACGTCCGGTGTTCACACCGAACTCGCCGCCGGTGGTCTGCAGGTACTCGCCCCACTTGTCGAAGAGCTCGGTGGGGAACGGGCCGGCACCGACACGGGTGGTGTAGGCCTTGATGATGCCCAGCGAGCTGGTGATCTTCGTCGGGCCGATGCCGGAGCCGGTGCAGGCACCGCCGGCGGTGGGGTTGGACGAGGTGACGAAGGGGTAGGTGCCGTGGTCGACGTCGAGCATGGTCGCCTGACCGCCCTCCATCAGCACCGACTTACCTTCGTCGAGGGCCTGGTTGAGCTCCAGCTCGGCGTCGATGAGCATCGGCTCCAGCCGCTCGGCGAAGCTGAGGAAGTAGTCGACGATCTCGTCGGCGTCGATGGCCTTGCGGTTGTACAGTTTCACCAGCATCTGGTTCTTCTGGTTCAGCGCACCCTCGACCTTCTGCCGCAGGATCGACTCGTCCAGCAGGTCCTGGGCCCGGATGCCGATGCGGGAGACCTTGTCGGCGTAGGACGGGCCGATGCCGCGGCCGGTGGTGCCGATGGCGCGCTTGCCGAGGAAGCGCTCGGAGACCTTGTCGAGCACCTGGTGGTACGGCGCGACCAGCTGGGCGTTGGCGCTGACCTTCAGGCGGGAGGCGTTGCAGCCGCGGGCCTGAAGGCCGTCGATCTCCTCGAAGAGTGCCTCGAGGTTGACCACGCAGCCGTTGCCGATGACCGGGGTGGCGTTCTCGCTGAGCACGCCGGCGGGAAGGAGCTTGAGCTCGTACTTCTCGCCACCGACGACGACGGTGTGTCCGGCGTTGTTACCGCCGTTGGGCTTGACGACATAGTCGACCCGGCCACCGAGGATGTCGGTGGCCTTGCCCTTGCCTTCGTCGCCCCACTGTGCGCCGACCACGATAATGGCTGTCATTGTGCGTCCGTCACTTTCCGTTCCTGTCTGGACTGACTCTCTAACCAAAAGAACAGTGTAGCCGGTGGACTACACTAGGACGTTATGACGACCATAGTGCTTGCCTGTGGCGACCGGGCCCACGACCTCGTGGGCGCCCTGCTGCCCGGGTCGGTGTCCCTGCCCGCCACGCCGGGACGCCGTGACCTGCGCCTGCTCGACGAACTCGCCGCCACGCACCTGCCGCAGGACGATTCCCCCTCGCTGGACGAGATCGCCGCACAGCCGGACGTCCCCCACCAGGGGGCACCGCAGTTCGCCCCGCAGCGTCCCGACCAGCCGGTCCGGGTCGTGGTGGTGGGGTCGGACGCGGCCGTTGCCGCGGTGGTCACCCGCCTGATGCGCATCGACGCACTGTGGATCTCGGTCGGCTTCGTGCCGGTGGGGCCGGGGGGTTCCGTGGTGGCGCAGAACTGGCAGCTGGAGGCGTCGGATGAGCCGGACCTGGCCGCATTGAACTTCGCGATGACCGCACCGGCGCGTCCGACGAGCATCGTGCGTGACGATGCCGGGATCGTCACCCTGGGCTCGGCGGAGATCCTCCACCCCGGTTCCGAGCTGGTCGGTGAGGTGATCGTGGACTCCGGGACCCTGTTCATGAACCAGTCCACGGCCCCGTGGGAGGGGAAGGCCGGGGCATTCGGGGTGCGGATGGTGCCGACGGTGGAGGCCCCCGGGCTGGCGGCGACCCGGCTGCTCACCCCCTCGGTCTATGACGAGATCGCGGCCGAGAAGTCGCTGCGGCGTCGACTGTTCCGCCGCAACCTGGACCCCGGCCTGGTGGACCACACCGCGGTGTTGTCCGGCCGGGCGTTGCAGGCCGGCGGGGTCGATCTCACGGTGGTACGTGACGGGGTGGCGCATCCGCGTGCGGTGAAATCGGTGACCTTCTACCGGCACCTGCGCGACGGTCAGTTCGTCCGGCGTTAGGGACTACGTCGGGATCCGGACCATGGAGAGGTGCGGGATACCGCCCTCGTCATACTCCTCGCCGTAGACCTCGAAGCCGTGCTCCTCGTACATGCCGGTGATGTAGGTCTGGGCGTGCAGCACGATGGGCTCGTCGGAGTGCAGTTCCACGGCTCTGGCGATCAGCTGTCCGGCCAGTCCCCGCCCGCGGAACTCCGGGTCGACGACCATGCGTCCCAGCACACGGTGGACTGCGGCGACGCCGGGGACGTTGCGCAGCGGGGGGACCGCCAGCGTCCGGAGGTAGCCCACCACGTCGCGGCCGTTGCGGATGAACACATGGACCGTGCTGGAGTCCGGGTCACGCCAGTCCAGTTCAACATCATCCACACGCTGTTCGCGCAGGAAAACCTCGGTACGCAGGCGGGCGATCGCATAAACCTCGGTGGTGTCGAGGTCATTCCAACGCTTGACGATGATGTCCGAGAGGTCCGGGATGCCGGACTCGGTGGTGGTGGTTGCCATGCCAATACTGTATCTGATCAGCCCGGGTCGCCCTCGGCGTCACTGGCGTCACCCCACACCTCCGGGGGGAACTGCGGCTCCGACACCGTCGGCTGCAGCACCGCCATCGCCGACTCCCGGGACATGCCGCACACCTGCAGGGCATCCACGATGATCGAGCGGCACTGCGCCAGCACCACCGTCCCGGACAGGCCGGCCCCCTCTGCGACGGCCAGACCGGAGCGTCCCGCCAACAACTGCAGCCGACGGGTGATCTCCGGGATCTCCACGAGTTCCTGACGCGTCGCCCGGGTCCCGCCGGAGGCGTACACCGTGCCGAGGTGACCCAGCGCGTCCGATATATCGCGGATCAGCCGTGACAACTCCGGTGGGGGCTCCACGCCGTCCTCCACCATGATCTCGGCGCGGCGGGCCAACACCCGGGAATTGCGCATCACATTGTCCACCGGGACCAGGATGCGGTTCATCGACTTGGAGTACCGCCGGGCGGTCCAGTAGATCGGAGAGAGGCTCATCACCTCATCGCCGCCGCCGGCCGCCGCGATCAGCTCATTGACACTGGCCTGGGTGCCGCGGGCGGTCTCCAGGGCGTCGCCGATGATCTCACCGTCGCGTTCCTCGATGCCCTGGGCGACATCGTCGAGCACCAGTGCGGCCTTGCTGATCAGCCCCGCGATCTCCCGGCGCGCCGCCCGCAGCGGATTGTTCGGGATCACCGCGACCACGATCAACCCCAGGATCCCGCCGACCATGCAGTCGACCATGCGCTCCCAACCGGCCTGGTCCCCCGGTGGGATCAGCGTGGCGACCAGCACCGCCGAACTCGCCGCCTGGTTCGGTACCAGTGGCCCCTTGTCCACGAAGACGGCCAGCATCATCGCCACGAACACCACCACGGTGATCTGCCAACCACCCCCACCGATCTGGGATATCACCAGGTCACCAATGCCGATGCCCACGGTGGCACCGATCAGCAGCTCGAAGCCACGGCGCACCCGTTTCCCACCACCGACACCGAGACTGATCACCGCGGCGATGGGGGCGAAGAAGGGTTGTTCATGGCCGATGAGGTCATGGGCGATGAACCAGGCCAGGCCCGCGGCGATCGCGCACTGCAGGGCGAAGACCGCCGTGCCACGGACACGGGTGAAACGCTCGGCCACCGCCAATCGACGCAGCGACTCCCTCGCGGCACCCACACCGAGCCGCCCGTGCATGCCTGCACGGTCACGGGCACGGCGGGCGCGTTCGGAGTAGTCGCCGGACTGCTTCTCGGTCATGCTGACCATTCTGGCACGAGCGCCGGACACTACAGGTGAACGTCGGCCCAGATCGCCTGGTGGTCGGAGCCCTCGACCCGCAGGGTTCCGGAATCGCCGCAGGACGCACCGGCGACGAGGATGTGGTCCAGCCGGACGACCGGTACGACCGCCGGCCAGGTCGCCGGACCCATAGCAGAGGCGGCACAGCGTTCCAGGTCCGCACCGTGCACCAACTCGCGGAACTCCGGGTGCGACATCGTGGCGTTGAAGTCGCCGGCGAGGATGACCGGGTGGTCCTGGCTGGTGGACGTGTCATCGACCCAGTCCCGCAGGTCCTCCATCTCCTGCAACCAGCCACCGAGCAGGTCGCGGTGGACGGGGGTGTTGGTGTGCACACCGGCGATGGTCGCCTGTGGGTCGGTCGAGGCATCGAGCTCCGCGACGGGCATCTGGTGACGGGTGATGCCGGTGTCCTCCGAGACCTCCCTGGCCTGCCCGTCGCCGACCAGGATCGCCGTGCCCGCCCCCGGGGTACGGCGCAGCACCGGGGAGACCGCGTGCAGGCCCGTGGCGCCCTCCACCATTCCGACCTCCTCGGTGGAGGTCTCGGACAGCACCAGGACGTCCGGCCGCAACTCAGCGACCGCCTCGACGATGCCCTCGTCATCGGCGGCGCTGTAATAGGTGTTCAGGGACATGATCCGCAGCGATGCGGTGTCAGTGCCGACGGTGCCCGCGGGGTCGGTGTCGCGCTGCTGCTCCCGCACCGCCACCGCCATATCGGCCGCAGTGAGGCCCAGCAGGGTGCACAGCACCACCGTGGCAATGCCGACCCGACGCCCCCGCGTCCGTCGGCGCGTCCCACCCCACACCAGGGTCGCCGCACAGCAGCCGGCGGCGAGCACGCCGAGGAAGTACATCGCCTGCGCCGCAGGAAGCAGCGGGGCGACGACGCCCGGCAGCACACCGGTCAGCGGCCACAACGGGGTGGACGCCCACAGCAGGAACAGGACGAGCAGAACCCACCCGCAGCGGCGCAGCACGCGGCGGGAGCGCGGGGACATCCGCGAGGAGAGCAGGGTCATTCGGCGGCGGAGAACTGACAGTGGGCTACTGCCCGATGGCCTCAGCGGCGTCCGGATCACAGTCGTTGACGAGGTTGAGGCAACGGATGTACTCGTCCTCCTCACCGATGGCCTTGGCGACCACGGCGAGCATCATGATCGCCCGCAGTACCCCGCGGTTCGGCTCATGGGCCCACGGCACCGGGCCGGTGCCACGCCAGCCGTTGGAACGCAGGGCGTCCAACCCGCGGTGGTAGCCGGTGCGGGCACACGCATAGGCGGTGACCTGCTCGGCAGGGTCGGTAGCACCGTCAGCGCCGTCTTGCATGTGCAGCTGTGCCAACGCGGCCCACACGCCTGAATCCTTCGGATTCGCCACCGCCAGAGCCTCCAGCTCCGCCTGCGACTCCGAACCGGTCACCGCGGTCGCCAACGAGTCCGGCAGACGCACCGCCGGGTGCTCCGCGCCGAAGAGGTCACGCCCTTTACGAATCTGCTCCGCCATCGTCGCGACCTACTTCGAGACGGTGGTGCCGACGGAGTGCAGGTCGGTGCAGGCCTCGAGGACGCGGGTGGCCATGGCCTCCTCGGCCTTCTTCAGGAAGGAACGCGGGTCGTAGACCTTCTTGTTGCCGACCTCACCGTCGATCTTCAGCACACCGTCGTAGTTGGCGAACATGTGGCCGGCGACCGGGCGGGTGAACGCGTACTGGGTGTCGGTGTCCACGTTCATCTTGATCACGCCGTAGCGCAGGGACTCCTCGATCTTCTCCTTCTCGGAGCCGGAGCCGCCGTGGAAGACGAAGTCGAAGGGCTGGGAGCCCTCGGAGAGGCCCAGCTTCTTCGCGGCGGTCTTCTGGCCCATGTCGAGGACCTCCGGACGCAGCTTCACATTGCCCGGCTTGTAGACACCGTGGACGTTGCCGAAGGTGGCGGCCAGCATGTAGCGGCCGTTCTCACCGGTGCCCAGGGCATCCACCGTCTTCTCGAAGTCCTCCGCCGTGGTGTAGAGGTTCGCGCCGGCCTTCGCCTCGACGCCGTCCTCCTCACCACCGACGACACCGATCTCGACCTCGAGGACGATATTCGCCGCAGCACACTTCGGCAGCAGGTCCTTGGCGATCTCCAGGTTCTCGTCGATCGGGACGGCCGAACCGTCCCACATGTGCGACTGGAACAGCGGATTCTCGCCGGCATCGACCCGTGCCTGCGAGATCTTCAGCAGCGGCCGGACGTAGCTGTCCAGCTTCTCCTTCTGGCAGTGGTCGGTGTGCAGGGCGACGTTGACCCCGTAGTGCTTCGCCGCGTGGTGGGTGAAGTGCGCCAGCGCCTCAGCACCGGCGACCATGTTCTTCACCGCCAGGCCGGAGCCGAACTCCGCACCACCGAGGGAGAACTGGATGATGCCGTCGGACTCGGCGTCGGCGAAGCCCTTCAGGGCGGCGTTGATGGTCTCCGAGGAGGTGCAGTTGATCGCGGGATACGCGAAGCCGCCCTCCTTGGCCTTGTCGAGCATGTCGCGGTAGACGGCGGGTGTTGCAATCGGCATGACGAGTTCCTTTGCGAGTTGGCGTGCGCGCTGTCCCCCCAAGTATGCCGTGGACCGACGCAGTTGTGTGGATGAGGAGCCGTTCGCTCTCGCAAACGGGTGGGACGCTAGCGGTCGGACGCCGCCACCGCCGCCGCTGCCTCCATCAACATCCAGCCGGAGAGCTGCACCGACAGGTCGCGTTCCGGAATCTCCGCCGACGCCGCCGCCCCCGACAGAGCCGCGCCGACCAGACCACCGGACTGCGGCAGGACCGCGTCCCCACCCCAGGACGCGGGGAACAACGGCAACCCGTCGACCTCCAGACGGTAACGCCACACCGCCTCCGCCGAGCGCAACACCAGCCGACGCGCCGTCCGACGGGTCGTGGCGGTGGCCTTGTCCGCCCCCGGCAGTGACGTCGCCACCAATGCCAGGTACCGCACCAGGATGCCCTTGAACAGACCGCCGTCACCGCCCCCGCCGCGCCAGTCGATGCCGCCGTTGCGGGACGTCATCTGCTCGGCAACGGCACCCACCAGATGCTGGACGCGGGTGATCGCCGGCATGCCGACCTCGCTGACGGCATCCATCGCCACCCCGGCACTGCGACGCTGCGCCCGGGCCAGCTCCAGGGATGCCCCGATCATCACGCCCTGGCAGTAGGCGTGGATGTCGTCGACGGGCTCCGGACCCGACATGGTCATCCGGATGCCGTCCATCACCAGGCCCTCAGGGTTGATCAGCCGGTGGTGGACCCAGTCCGTGAGCTCCTCGGCGAGCTCGAGATTCCCGGTCCGGGCGGCGAGGATCGCCACCGGGCCGTTGGTCGGAACGTTGTAGAACGTCTCCCCTTTCCGCCACGGGATGACGCCGGTCAACGAATCGACACCGCCGAAGATGTCCTCCTCCAACGACGACCGGTAGCGCACCTTGCCGTAGCGGTCGAGGTCCTCGACCCGCTGCAGGGCCAGGGCCAGCCACGTCTTGTCGTCGAAGTACTCGTTGCGGGTCAACTTCCCGAAGTTGCGCAGTCGCATACCGCGGATGGTTCGTCGGATCATGCCAAGACGCAGGCGGGTGCTGCGGCGCAGGGTGGCGTCGACCTGGCAGTCGATGTAGTGGGCCTGCCACCAGTAGTGCCACTGGTAGTAGAACTTGTCCTTCGTCGCCGGGGGCCACGCGACAATGGCCAGGTTCGTCCGGGGGATCGCCCAGAGCCGGCCGCCATGGCGTTCCATGACGGCCTGCTCGGCGAGATCGGCCCGGTGGTCCCAACGTTCCTTCATATGGTTCATTCTGCCTGCAAAAGTGGGAGTCTCGCACCTGTTGGTACCCTAAGGGCATGGATGCGCCTCCCCCGTCTGACAGGCTGCGACTCAGCGATGCCGACCGGATTCACGCGCTGACGTCGCTCGGCGGGCACTACGCGGACGGGCGTCTGGACGATTCAGAGTTCAATGAACGCTCGGCAGGTGTCGCCGATGCACGCACGATAGGTGATCTGCGGGGGTTGTTCGACGATCTCCCGGACGGGGTGCCGTTCGACTCCACCGGGAGTGCGGTGGCTCTCCCGGAGCAGGGGTCCGGGGTGGCGAGGGTGGAGGACCCGGATGCTGCGGAGCTGGAGAGCCTGCGCAGACGGGGGAAGATGATCAACACACTCGACGGGGTGATCCTGGGGGCCACCCTGGTGTCGTACCTGCTGCTGCAGTTCGTCTTCGACGTCACCCACGCCTGGGTGGTGTGGCCGTCGCTGGCCCTGACGCTGACCCTCCCCCGGATGATCCTGAAATACTCCGACGAGGACGAGGAGCTCTACGACGAGCTCCAGGAGACCGAGCAGGAGACCCGGAAAGAGCGGCTGCGTCGGGCCGCCAAGAGGGTGCACGAGCTGGAGCCCCGGGAGGATTCCCAGGAGGACGACCGGTAGTTGCCGGCTCCTGTCACCAGGCATTCCCGAGGTCGGCATGCTGACGGATCCAGGTGTGCATCGCGATGCCCGCGGCGACCCCGGCGTTGATCGACCGGGTCGAACCGAACTGGGCGATGCTCACGGTGAGTGCGGCGGCGTCCTGCGCCACCTCGGTCACCCCGGGACCTTCCTGGCCGAAGAGCAGCAGGCAGTTCTCGGGGAGCTGCGCGGTCTCCAGTGGGACCGAGCCCGGGGTGTTGTCCACCGCCACGACGGTCAGCCCGTGCTCGGCGGCGTAGGCGGTGACCGAGGCGGTGTCCGGGTGGTGCATCAGATGCTGGTAGCGGTCGGTGACCATCGCGCCCCGCCGGTTCCAGCGTTTGCGTCCGACGATGTGGACGGTGTCCACCGCGAAGGCGTTGGCGGTGCGGACCACGGTGCCGATGTTCGAGTCGTTCTCGAAGTTCTCGATGGCGATGTGCAGTCCGTGACGTCGGGAATCGATGTCGGCGACGATCGCCTCGAGCCGCCAGTAACGGTAGCCGTCGACGACGTTGCGTCGGTCGCCGTTCTCCAGCAGCTCCGGGTCGAAATGCTCATCCTCCGGCACCGGCAGGTCCGGGTACTCCTCGGCCCAGGGGCCCACGCCGACGGGGTGGGCGAACCACTCGGTGGGGCCGCGGCCCGACTGTTCGTCGGCGGAGCCGGGCTCGGTCACTTGTCGTCCCCCGCGCCGGTCAACGCCTCGACGATGAGCAACTGGGCGGCGACGTAGGTGGCCATGACCAGGCCGTCCACCACACCGTCCAGGACACGGACGACCTTGTGCTCCCCCTGCAGGAACGCCTGCCGGGCGAGGATCAGACCGTCCGACAGGACGAAGAAGTTGCCGCCGAGACCGACGCCGGTGAGGTCGGCGGCGAGCGGGCCGCGCTCGTCCACCGCACCTTCCGGCAGCTGCTCCGGGTCGGACGCCAGGACCGAGGTTGCGGCCAATGCGGAGCCGTAGCCGATGGCGGCAGGTAGGGCGGCCGGGGCACCGACGGCAGCGGTACCGGCGCCGGACAGCAGTACCGGCACACGCAACGCCAGCGTCGACGTGCGGGGGCGGTGTCCGCGTCGCCATAGCTCGGTGATGTAGGCGACCTGGTTGACGGCAAATGCGGCCGACCCCTTGTTCAGGTTCTTCGCCCGCTGGGCGGCATCGTCGCTGCGTCCCGCCTCACCCATGAGAATGACATCGCCGAGCCACCCGCCGGCGAGCCCCGCCAACACCAACGGGTGCTTGCGCGCTCCCCCGTCGGCGGCCGCAGATGCGGCAAGCAGGGGCATCAAGGTGGGCTTGACCAGGCGGGTGAGCCGGTCACCGCGACGTCCGGCGGCGGCTGCGACGACGGAGGTCGCCCCGGCGGCGAGGTAGGCGTTCCGGAGAGTGCGTCGGATGGTGCTCATCGAGGATGCTCCTGAAGGTCGGGGTTTAGGGGACGTGAGGCTATAAGCCAAAATCCATCACACCTGTTCGCTTGCGACCACGGTTCCAAAAACTCTCTGACCTGTAGATCTCATGATGTGGAAATCGCCGGAGGTGTGATGGATTCAGTTCCGGGTTACGGCCTGGCGAAGTGCGGTCTGGCGAGCCGGGGAGTTACGCCAGGCCGAGGTCGGCGAGGCCCAGCAGGCTGCGGTACTCCACACCCTCGGCCTCGATGACGTCCTTCGCGCCGGTGGCCCGGTCAACCACGGTGGCGACACCGGCGACGACGGCACCGGTCTCACGCACGGCGGCCACCGCGGTCAGCGGGGAGTTACCGGTGGTGGTGGTGTCCTCGACCACCAGCACACGCTTGCCGGTGATGTCCGGGCCCTCGATCCGACGCTGCATGCCGTGCTTCTTGGTCTCCTTACGGACCACGAAGGAATCCACGTCGTCGCCGGCGTGCATTACGGCGGTGGCAACCGGGTCCGCGCCCAGGGTCAGGCCGCCGACGGCGACATAGTCCCAGTCGGCGGTGAGCTCACGAAGCAGCTCGCCGATGAGCTTCGAGGACTCCCGGTGCAGGGTCGCACGGCGCAGGTCCACGTAGTAGTCGGCCTCCTTGCCGGAGGACAGAGTGACCTTGCCGTGCACCACCGACAGTTCGGTGACCAGTTCAGCGAGGCGGGCAAGCTTCTCGGCGTTGACGGTAGGCACACTCATGGCTTCAGCGGGATCCTTTACGGGTTCGATACAGGGGTCGGTCATGTACCCGTGATCTTACGGGGTCGCGGACTCTCAGTGCTGTTCCGGGCCGTTGCTGGTGTCGGTGGTGTCCGGGTCGACGACCTCGGCGTCGACCACGGGGTAGTCCTCGCTGTCGGACGCCCCGGTCTCGCCGTCGCCAGTGTTGTCACGGGCGTGTCGGGCGTCCGGTGCGCGGTGACGGCCGCGCGGAGGGAGCTGGCGCGGGGCACGTTCGGCCTCGCTGCTGTCGGCGGCCGGCTCGTCGAAGATCGTGGCGTGCTGTGCATTGGTGCGGATGACCTTCGGGCCATTGGCGGAACTGCCGCGGGAATGGTCAGGGTCCTCGCCGACGGCCGGGATCGGCGGGGCGTCCTCCACCACATCGCCGACCCCCGGCTCCGACCAGTCGCTGGTGTCGCCCATCGACTGGGTTTCCGAGCGGGTCGGGAAGTTGACCGGGACGCTGGAGCGCTCGACCCGGGGGCGCTCCTGGGAGGTCGGGGTGGCAGTGTCATCGGGATCAGCGGGGTCAGCGTAGTCGGCAGTGTCGGCAGTGTCGGTGTCCGGCACCACCCGCAGGTGGCCGTAGGCACCCTCCGGCAGTTCGGCGACGATCCGGCGGGCACGCGGCCGGGTCTGGTCGGCCGAACTCATGTCCAGCTGTTCGGAGGTCACCCGCGGCGGCAGCACGCGCGACGCCGCCACCAGCCGCACCAGCTGTTTGAGTACGTGGTCCCACACCGGCGGGTCGGACTTGCGGGCCAGGCTCAACGCCACCCAGGAACCGGCGAAGCCGATGATGCTGGCCACCCCTCCCAGGGCAGCCAGTGCGGTCTCCGCCCGGGCGTCCAACATCCGGTCCAGTGCCCGGTTGTCCGTGGAGTAGCTGGTGAACGGCGGCCGGTCGCACAGCTCCGACCGTCGCATCCCGGAGGGGACGTCCGAGCCCGTCGACAGGTGGACGGTGACCGGGGAGAAGGCGTCCCGACGCATCGCCACGACGGTCACCCCGTGAACCTCGGCGACATGAAACTGGTGGCCGTCGACGAATCCGGAGACCAGGTCACGAGCCGATGATGCCGTTTCAGAGGAACCGAGCTGTCCGATCAGGCTGACCGGCCACTCGCTGGGCAGGTAACGGTCTTCCTTGGCGTACTCGTAGCCGTGCGACTGCGCCCACTGGCGCCGCGACCGTCGTCCGGCGAACAACCCGCTGGACTCGTGGGATGTGGTGGTCTCGGGCGCGTTCTTGGGGGTGTCCGGCACTACCTCGGTCGGCTCGGTCGGCTCGGTCGAGGTCGGCACCGGTTCTGCGGGGCCAGCAGGGGAAGTCGTATCGTCGGACGCTGCGGGAACTGCAGGGTCGGCAGGCTGAGCAGGTTCCGCCGACAGAGGGGTCTCGGCGGGCTCCTCCGACGTGGACGTCTCATCCGCGACAGGCGACTCCGGTGTCGGAGCTGAGGCGGTGTCGCTGACGTCATCACCGACGGAGCCGGCAGTAGCCGCGGCAGGCGTCACCGGTGTCACCGGTGTAGCTGCCGCCCCACCCCAGCCACTGTGTGCCGGAACGTCCCCTGCTCCCCGGGCCGGTCTCTCCCCCGTGGACTCACCCGCGCTCGTGCCCGTGCGCTGATCCATGCCGCGGCTCTGCGCCGCACGCCAGAACAGGCTCGCGGCGACGATCAGCAGCACGAGCCCGACGACGAGGGCGACAAGAGCGGTAGGCATCAGCAACCAGCTTAATCGAGGGGCCGGACACGAACCCTGGCATGCCGTGCCCCGGCGGGTCGTGGGGCCCCTGAATGCACAGCAGGCACAGTATGCGCTGCGCTACTGGTTGGCAGCGCCGTAGGCCTCATGGTCCATCAGCTCGCCGACCTCGGTGACGGTGACCTCGTAGAGCCAGCCGGCCTCGTAGGGGTCGTCGTTGATGACACCGGCGTTGTCCTCGAGGTCCTCGTTGACCGCGGTGATCTCGCCGGAGACCGGGGCGTAGATGTCGGAGACCGACTTGGTGGACTCGACCTCGCCATAGGGCTCGCCGTGCTCGATCTCGGTACCGACCTCGGGCAGTTCGACGAAGACGATCTCGCCCAGGGCCTCGGCGGCGACGTGGGTGATGCCGACCCGGACGGTGTCACCCGGGTTGATCTCGGTGGAGTTCACCCACTCGTGCTCCTCGGAGTACAGGCGGTCGGTGGGAAGTGCAGTCATGGTTCTTCTCCTGAAGTAGCAGTGCAGTGGATACAGTCTAGTGGTCGGACTAGCCTGCCGGACTAGTTCTCGCGCTTGTAGAACGGCAGGGGAACGACGGTGTACGGGAAGGCCTTGCCACGGATGTCCACGACGACCTGTGAACCCTCGGTAGCCGCCCCGCCGTCGCCGACAGCGTCGGTGGTCACGTAGCCCATCGCGACCGGGTGGCCCAGCGTCGGCGAGAGGGCACCGGAGGTCACCTCACCGAGGCGGTTGCCTTCGGCGTCCTGGATCTCGTAGCCGGAACGGGCCGCACGACGGCCCTCACCGACCAGGCCGACGAGCACCTGGGAGGTGCCCTTCTCCTTGGCCTTGACGATGGCGTCGCGTCCAACGAAAGCGTCCTTGGACTTCGTGGCGGCCAAGATGCCCAGCCCGGCGTCGACCGGGGTGAGCTCGCGGGACAGCTCATTGCCGTAGAGCGGCATGCCGGCCTCCAGGCGCAGCGTGTCACGGGCGGCCAAACCGCAGGGTCGGATGTCGTACTGCTCACCGGCGGCGAGCACGGCGTCCCACACTGCCGTGGGCCCCTCGGTGCCGGCGGCACCGGTGGCCTCGTTGGCGACGAAGATCTCGAAGCCGTCCTCACCGGTGTAGCCGGTGCGGGCGATGATCGCCGGCACACCGGCGATGGTGCCGGTGAACGCGGCGTAGTAGCCCAGGCCCTCGATCGCGGCGGACACGGAATTGTCCGGGTTGTCCGGGTCGTCCGGGGAGGACGCACCGGACGCTTCCGGGGCATCCGTCACGGTCTCGACGATCTCCCCCATCACCGCGGCGGCCTTCGGGCCCTGCACGGCGATCAGCGAGACATCGTCGGTCTGGTTGACCAGGGTGACGTCGAAGTCGGTGGCGCGTTCCACCATCGCCTCGTACACGGCGGGGGCGTTGCCGGCGTTCGGGATGACCAGGTACTCCGGATCCGCCTCGGGGCCCTCCGGGCTGTTGAGCACGTAGGTGATCAGGTCGTCGATGATCCCGCCGTCCTCGGTGCAGATCATCGAGTACTTCGCCTTTCCGACCTTCACCGCCGACAGCCGGGAGACCAGGGCATGGTCCAGGTACGCCGCGGCGTCCGGACCGGTGACCAGCACCTCGCCCATGTGGGAGAGGTCGAAGACGCCGACGGCCTCGCGAACCGCGCGGTGCTCCTCGAGCTCCTTGTCGTACTTCAGCGGCATGTCCCAGCCGCCGAAGTCGGTGAACTTCGCGCCGAGGGTCTCGTGGACCGGGTGCAGCGCGGTGTGCTTGATGTTCTCGGACATGGTTCAGTCCTCACTCTCGGAGCTGTCGGCAGTGATGTCGAAGGCGTCCAGCGGCGGGCAGGAGCACATCAAGTTGCGGTCGCCGTAGGCGTCGTCGATACGACGCACCGTCGGGAAGTACTTGTCGCGGCGCAACGTGTCGACCGGGAAAGCAGCCTTGGTGCGGCTGAAGTGACCGCCGGAGACCGCGGTGTCGAAGTCGTCGCGGACCACAGACTCGGCGGTGAACGGTGCGTGGCGCAGGACGGAGTCCTCCGCGGCGACATCCCCGGCGATGACCTCGTCGATCTCGGCACGGATGGTGCGCATCGCGGCGATGAAGCGGTCCAGCTCGCCCTTGTCCTCCGACTCGGTCGGCTCCACCATGAGGGTGCCGGTGACCGGGAAGGCCAGGGTCGGGGCGTGGAAACCGAAGTCCATCAGACGCTTGGTGACGTCCGCGGCGGTGATGCCGGACTGCTTGGTCAGCTCGCGCAGGTCCAGGATGCACTCGTGGGCGACCAGGCCGTTGTCCCCGGTGTAGAGCGTCGGGAAGCTGTCGGCCAGCTGGTTCGAGATGTAGTTGGCGTTGACCAGGGCCATGCGGGACGCCTCGGCGAGGCCGTCGTCGCCCATCATCGCGATGTAGGTCCAGGAGATCGGCAGCACGCCGGCGGAACCCTGGCCAGCCTGGGAGACCGGGAAACCCTTCTCGTCCGAGGCATCCTCCCACGGATCCGTCGGCAGGTACTCGACGAGGTGCTCACCGACGCACACCGGGCCGACACCCGGGCCACCGCCACCGTGCGGGATGGTGAAGGTCTTGTGCAGGTTCAGGTGGCTGACGTCGCCGCCGAACTCGCCGGGCTGGGCCAGGCCGACCAGGGCGTTGAGGTTCGCCCCGTCGATGTAGACCTGGCCGCCAATGGCGTGGACCTTCTCGCAGACCTCGCGAACGTGCTCCTCGAACACACCGTGGGTCGAGGGATAGGTGATCATGATGCCGGCGATCTGGTCGGCGTACTTCTCGATCTTGGCGTCCAGGTCGGCCAGGTCGATGGAGCCGTCCTCGGCGTTCTTCACACCGACGACACCGAGACCGGCCAGCGCGGCCGAGGCCGCGTTGGTGCCGTGGGCCGAGGCCGGGATCAGCACCAGGGTGCGCTGGTCGTCGCCGTTGGCGAGGTGGTAGCGGCGGATCGCCAGCAGGCCGGCGAACTCGCCCTGGGAGCCGGCGTTCGGCTGGACGGAGACTGCGGCGTAGCCGGTGATCTTCGCCAGGCGCTCCTCCAGGTCCTCGATGAGCTCCAGCCAGCCGGTGGCCTGGTCCTCCGGGACCATCGGGTGAATACCGGCGAACTCCGGCCAGGTGATCGGCTCCATCGACACCGCGGCGTTGAGCTTCATGGTGCAGGAGCCCAGCGGGATCATGGTGCGGTCCAGGGCCAGGTCACGGCCGGCCAGACGGCGCATGTAGCGCATCATCTGGGTCTCCGAGGTGATCGTCCGGAACACCGGGTGGGTGAGGATCTCGTCGGTGCGCAGCAGGTCGGCCAGCGGGCCGTCCTCGGCGGTGAAGGACGCGGTGTCCACAGCAGTGGAGGACGCCGCGTCACCGCCGATGATGCTGATCAGCTCGGCGATGTCGGCGTCGGTGCTGGACTCGCCGACGGAGACGCCGACGTGGGTGTCGTCGACCTCGCGCAGGTTGAAGCCGGCCTCGCAGGCGGCGGCCACGGTGGCTGCAGCGTCGGTGACCTCGACGGTGACCGTGTCGAAGAAACGGTCGTGGGAGATGGTGCGTCCTGCACTCGCCAGGCCCACGGCCAGGGCGGTTGCGCGGCCGTGGATCGCCGAGGCGATCTCGCGCAGGCCCGCCGGGCCGTGCCACACGGCGTAGAAGCTGGCGACGACGGCCAGCAGCGCCTGGGCGGTACAGATGTTGGACGTCGCCTTGTCGCGACGGATGTGCTGCTCACGGGTCTGCAGCGACAGGCGGTAGGCCGGGGTGCCGTCAGCGTCGACGGAGACGCCGACGATGCGGCCGGGCAGCTTGCGCTGGTACTCGGTACGGCAGGACATGAAGGCGGCGTGCGGGCCACCGAAGAACAGCGGGACGCCGAAGCGCTGCGCCGAACCGACGGCGATATCCGCGCCGAGCTCGCCCGGGGAGGTCAGCAGCACCTGGGCCAGCAGGTCGCAGGCCACGGTGACCAGGCCACCGGCGGTGTGGACGGCCTCGATGACCTCACCGAGGTCGTCGCGCAGACCACCGGTGGTGCCCGGGTTGGAGACCACGACACCGATCAGCGGGGCGTCCTGTCCGGCAATGGTATCCGCGGTGATCGCGGCGACCTCGACGGGGATCTCGACGGCGGCGGCGCGGGCGCGGGTGACGTTGATGCTGGACGGGTGCAGGTTCTCGTCGAGCAGGACGACCCCGCCCTTCTTCGCGGCCTTCGCGTTCTGGCGAGCCATCATCTGCACGGCCTCGGCCACGGCGGTGGCCTCGTCCAGCAGGGAGGCACCGGCGATCGGCAGGCCGGTGAGGTCCTGGACCATGGTCTGGAAGTTCAGCAGCGCCTCGAGGCGGCCCTGGGAAATCTCCGGCTGGTACGGGGTGTAGGCGGTGTACCAGCCCGGGTTCTCGACCACGTTGCGGCGGATGACCGCCGGGGTGACGGTGTCGTAGTAGCCGGCACCGATGAGCTGCTTCTTCAGGGTGTTCTTGTCCGCGAAACCGCGGAGGGTGGCCAGGGCCTCGGTCTCGTCGAGGGCGGGTGTCAGGCCGATCGGTGCGTCCTGCGCGATGCTGGCCGGCAGCGCGGCGGCGGCCAGCGCCTCAGTGGTCTCGTAGCCGAGCGACTCGAGGATGGCGGCGGTGTCGACGGCATTCGGGCCGATGTGCCGGTTCGGGAAGGCGTCGTGGGGGGTTGCCATGTGTCAGGGGGTCTCTTCCTGGGTAAAGACAGCGGACATGTGCTTCAACCCTCCCCACTCTGTCGATGGTGCCTGAGAGCTTTGCTCCTTCGGCGGCCGGGTCACGGACGACGGTGACCAGCTCTTTCCAGAGGTGCCTCGCCACGGTGGTACGGGTGCCTGAGAGTGTCGACGGGGAGGTGTTGCTCCTACGGCGGCCGGTGACTGGTTCCGACCTCTCCCACAGTGGCTACGAGCGGCATATTCAGTTATGACTTGCATGACAGTATAACGGTGGCGGTGTGACGGAGACATCTTTTCGCCGGTAGCAGGTCTGCGACACCCCCGGGCGGTGGCGGGCGCGCATACCTGGGTGTGACGGATTGGACGTTTCACTGGCAGCGTCCTACCCAATCCGTCACGCTTTCCTTCCTGTTGCCACCCCGTAGCGAGGCAAGCAGGGACGACCATGGTCACCCCGGTTTCGGGGAGTGTATTCTCAAACATGGAGCCGCCCTTTCGAGGAAGGGTCGGAAGTGAGCCGCAGGATTACTCGCCGGAGGTGAGGTCTGCGGCTCACGTCATTGAAGTGTGTACAGCGTCATCGGAGAATGTCGCATGGAGTGCCCGAAGCGACATTCTCCGATGACGCTGTACACACTCAGATGACGCAAAGGAGGCTGCAGGCACCGGAGGGTGGATTCTGGCGGGGTGCAATGGGCCTCGCCCACACCTCCGCATTCGCATCAGCCGCCGAGAACCACCGCGAAGTAGGCGGGGAGAACCGCCAACGCCCCGGAGAACAGGTGCGACACCACCCCGGTCGGCACCGCGATACCGAGACCCGACTCGACCATCTCGAAGTCGTCGTTCCTCCTTGGACGCCCACGCACCACCGCACACCACAGGATGGCGGCGGCGGCCAGGACGGCGAAGACCACCGGGAGGTCCGGTCGCCAGAACAGCGTCAACGCCGCGGTCCCGACCGCCGTCAACGCGGCGAGGACGCCGGCCCGCCATCGCAGCTCACCGCGGACGCCCAACTGGGTAGCCCGCCACACCGCGGACGCCAGGACACCCCACGCGACGATCAGCCCGGTCTGCGCCCACGGCCCCGGTTCAGGACCGAGCGCCACGGCGGCCAGCGCCGTGACCAGGAACAACAGCGGGATATACAACCGACGTCGCAGCCGGCGCCACATCAGGACGAGGGGGACGGGGCCACGGATCCGGCCGGCCGACACCTTGGTCTTCCGGAGCCATGCCGCGGCGTAGATGTCGGCGGAGAGCTCCGAGTCGTTCAGCACCGAGGACATCGTGAACATCACCCGGGTGGTGCCGTTGTCGAGGATCTCCGGGAGACGGACGCGACGCACTCCCACCAGCAGGCGTGCGCCCATGGCCAGGAGAGCGGCAAACACGACGGCAATCCCTGCGTGAGAGGGCACGGTCCCGTAGCCGAGCACCGCACCGAGGACGCCGAACGTTGCGACCTGCCACCGGGAGAACTCGTCGAGGGAGGGAAAGCGTCCGGTGGGACGCAGCCTCCACTCCCAGACATCGCGTTCCACCGCCCGCAACGGCAGCATCCGCTCGGCGATGAGGACCACCAGGAGCAGAGCGGCCACCGCGGCCGCAATACTCATGGCACTCGCACCACTCACAGCTCCACGGTGCGGTCGGCGCGTCCTGCCAGGTGGGTCGAGTGCGTGGCAACCACGACCGCGGCACCGCCGGCACCGACCTCGACGAGTGCGTCGCCGAGGCGGCGGACCCAGTCCCCGTCCAGGTGCCGTTCCGGTTCATCCAGGACGACCACCTTCGCGGCCGAGGCCAGTTGCAGAGCCAGGTAGGCCCGTTGCCGCTGACCGCTGGAGACGCGACTCGGCAACTCGGACTCGATGTCGGCGACCTCCCACGGCACCACGGAGTCGCGGAGCTCATCGGCGGGGACACCGACGTGGTGGGCGGTCATCTCCAGGTGCTCCCCGATGGTGAGGTCCGGGAAGAAGGACGGATCGGCGAGGAAGGTCACCGCACCGGCCCCCTCCGGTGAGGCGGGATCGACCGCGTCCCCGGCGACCGAGACCCGGACCTCGCCCTCCACCGGTTCGATCTCCCCGGCGATCGTGGACATCAGCGTGGACTTCCCGGCACCGTTCGGGCCGGTCACCACCACGATCTCCCCCGGGGCAACCTCGAGCTGAACGCGACCCCGGGCATGCTTGTGCCCGTAGCCGCAGTCGATGTGGAGCAGAGGAGAATCGGAGAGAGCGGGCATGGGACACAGGCTACCGAAACCCGATTCCGCCACGCGGCGTCCGGCGAACGGGTAACACTGTTGTCATGGCGAAAGCACCCTTCCTCTCCCGATTCCTCACCCCCTCCCTGCCGCTGGTGAGTGCCGGCGACATCGCACTGGTCACCGGGGCGACCTCCGGCATCGGCCAGGCCACCGCCGCCGCGCTGGTCCAGCAGGGTTTCCGGGTGATCGGGACGTCCCGCACCCCCGACTCCGAGAAATCGATGGCGAATGCGCCACGCGGTGTCGAGCTCGTCCCACTGGACCTGGAGGACCCGGCGTCCATCGCCGCGGTGCCGGAGCATCTCGCGGCGCTGGGGGTCGATGCGTCCAACCCGGTGACGGTGCTGGTCAACAACGCCGGCGAATCGCAGAACGGCCCACTGGAGGAACTCCCCCGCGAGGCGCTGCAGCGACTCTTCCAGGTCAACGTGATCGGGCATGTCGAACTCACCGAGCTGCTGCTACCGCAGATGCGTCAGGCCGGACGCGGCCGGGTGGTGTTCGTCGGCTCCATGCTCGGCAGTTTCCCGCTGGCCCACCGCGGCAGCTACGGGGCGTCCAAGGCCGCGATCAAGGCCTTCGCCTTCTCCGCCCGCCGCGAGCTGGCCCCCTTCGGTGTCGGCGTCTCGGTGATGGAACCCGGGGCGATCAACACCGGACTGTCGGAGCGACGCACCATCTACATCGACGACCGGGGCCCCTACGCCGACGAGTTCCACACCATGCTGAAGACGCTCAACGCCAACGAGGCCGACGGGGTCAGCGCCGAGCAGGTCGCCGACGTGCTCCTGCTGGCCGTGACGTCGAAGCGTCCGAAGCCGCTGTACGCCACCGGCTCAAGCTCACAGGTCGCGTTCCCCGCCGCCCGACTGCTGCCGCGTGACACCATGGCCGGCATCATCGCCGCGAAGCACGGGATCTGAGCGGCGCGAGTAGAACAGGTCGCGCCACGGGCTGGCCGACAGCGCCACCACCGCCGCGCCCAGCACACCGGTGAACATCACCGCGCTGGCGACCACGTTGAGCCACAGCACCTGCCCGTGCCCCAGGGCGATCTCCAGCATCAGCACCAGGGCACCGATCGCCCCCGCCCAGCTCAATCCGACGAACACCCGGTTGACCGGGTGACGGGCCGGCCCGAAGTAGCCGCGCACGGTGAGGATGATGCCCGCCAGCAGCAGCAGAAGCTCCACGAAGAAGAAGGCGTAGAAGACCACCTCCAACCACTGCGGGTCGAGCTGCTCGTCCACCCGCGAGACGCCGACGAGCATGAACAAGGCGCACGCCGTGGTGGTGATTCGTCGAAGCATGGTGCCAGTCTAGAACAGGCCCGAGAAGGCTAGGCCCCGTCCACGCGGAACAGGACCTCCCCCGGCCCGCAGGGCTCGCCGGGAACCAGGGCAGGACGCACCGGCGCACCATCGCCGCGTCCCATCACCACCACCGGGACGATGGGGTCGAAACCGAGCCGACCGAGTTCCAGCGGGGCGTAGGTGGTGATGCGCTGACCGACCTCGACGCGCTTGCCCTGCTCGGCGTGGGGTGAGTACCCCTGTCCGTCCAGGTGTGCGGTGTCGATACCGAGATGCACGAGCACCGGTGTCTCATCGTCGGTGAGGATGAGGAACAGGTGCGGCATCAGCCGGGTCAGCGTGCCGGACACCGGGGCACAGACCGTGACGTACTCGACACCGGCGTCAGGGACCACCGCCATCCCGGGGCCGACCGTGCCCGCAGCGAAGAGCGGGTCAGGCACCGATTCCAGTGGTACGACGGTGCCGGCGAGCGGGGTGATGACGTCAAGCGGGTCTCGGGAGCGGACACCGGTATCCATGCCTGCCCTCGGCTGCGCTGCGTCTGCGATTCCGCGGCTTTCCTCCATGGTCACAGACTAGTGAGGTGACGGCGGTAATTCAGGAGTTTCATGCCATTCACTGGATCAGTGAACCATCACAGGCCGACCGGACGGGACCTGTCAAGAGCCCACTGCGACCATCCGCCGACGAAATGCCGGGCCACGGGCAGCCCCGCATGCTCCATCAAGGCAATGAACAGTGCGGAGTCCACACCGGAACCGGAGTAGATCACCGCCTCGGCGGCGATCGTGTCATCGGTGAGTCCGTGGGCGGCGAGACGCTCGCGCACCACCTCGGACGGTGGGACGCGGCCGTCGTCGAGCAGGTCGATGACCGGGATGCTCACCGCGCCCGGGATGTGCCCGGCGCGACGGTCGACCGGCTCACTCTGACCATGGAAGCGGTCGGCGGTACGGGCGTCGACCAGCAACGGGATGGTGGACGCCGGGCCGGACGCATTACCGGACGCAGCGATCTCGGCGGACAGCGCCGACACCTCGTCGATGGTGGCCACCGCCATGGTCGGTGCCCCACCGGCGAAGGCCTCGAAGGTGCCGCGGCCGCGCAGGCAGCCGATCCCGGTGGCGACGTCTCCCCCGGCGGCCTGCCACCCCACGGTGCCGCCGTCGAGGATCTTCACGTCCGTCACGCCCGCCCAGCGCAGCACCCACCAGCCACGCGCGGCGTGGAGCAGCCCACCGCGGTCGTAGATCCGCACGGGCAGGCCCGGCCGGATCCCCCAGTCGTCGAGGTAACGCTGCAGGATCCGCGGGTTGGGCAGCGGAGCGCGTCCGCCACCGGCTGAGGGGGACCCGGCCAGCATCGTGATCGGGTCGCAGAAGAAGGAGCCTGGGATGTGCCTGGCGACGTAGAGGTTCCAGGCGGTGTCGCCACCGGGCTCCCAGTCCGAGTCGATGATGACCATGCGGTCGCCCCGGGTACTGGCGGCGTACAGGTCTTCCGGGGAGATGAAGGGAGGCTCCGTCTGATGCGGCGTCTGGGTCTGGCTCAGCGTCATGACCGACAGTCTACTGTCTAGAGCCAGCCGCGTTCACGGGCGATGCGCCACGCCTCGAAGCGGGTGGACGCTCCGGTCTTCGTCATCGCCGAGGAGAGGTAGTTGCGGGTGGTCCCTGCCGCCAGATGGACGGTCTGGGCGATCTGCTCCACCGAGCCGCCCTGGCCGGCGACCTCGAGCACCTCGGTCTCCCGGTCGGTCAACGGGGACTCCCCGGCACTGATCGCCGCAGCGGCGAGCTCCGGGTCGAGGTGGCGGCGTCCGGCATGGACGGTGCGCACCGCGGTGGCGAACTCCTCGGCAGAGGACGTCTTCGGAAGGAAGCCCAGCACGCCGTGGGCCAGGGCCCGTTTCAGCTCCCGGGGACGCCCATGACTGGTGACGATGAGCACCGCGAGCCCGTCAGGCAGGCGTCCGGCGGTCTCCACCCCGTCGATCCCGCCAAGCTGCAGGTCCATGACCACGACATCCACCGTCTGACCGGAGTCCGGGTTCTTTGCCACCCAGTCCAGCAGTTCCTCCCCGGAGCCGAGGGTGGCGACCACGTGGAGATCGTCCTGCAGGTCCAGCAGGGTGGACAGGGAACTGGCGACCAGGGACTCGTCGTCGACGACGACGACACTGATGGGGCTCGGGTCGGTGCTCATGGCTGCTCCGGGAGTCTGAGGGTCACACGGAACAGGTTACCGTCGCGTTCGGCGACCAGGGTCGCGCCGAGAGGTTCGACCCGGTGCCGGATGCCGGCAAGGCCGGAGAGTCTGTCGATGCCGGACTCGACACCGTCGTTGAGCATGGTGACGGTGTCGGCGGTGAACGTCAGTGTCACCCACGTGGCGGCGGAATGCCGGACGACATTCGTCGTCCCCTCGCGCACCAGCCACCCCGCCGGCTCCCGCAACGCGGGGGCCAGAGCGTCCGGATCCCCCTCGACGGTGAAACGCACCCCGGCACTGTGCAGCAGATCGCGGGCACCCTGGATCTCCGAGGCCAGCGTGACAGTGCGGTAACCGTCGATGACCTGACGCATCTCCGTGGTGGAATCGCGCACCAGGGACTGCAGTTCGGCGAGCTCATCATCCAACCGGTCGTCGCCGCGGGCGGCCAGTGCACGGGCCAGCTCCGCCTTGATCGACACCGCAGCCAGACGCTGGCCGAGGGTGTCGTGGAGTTCCTGGGCGAACCGCAGCCGCTCCTCACTGACCTGCAGGGCGGACTCGGTCAGGCGGCTGCGTTCCAGCTCCTTGGCGATGTTGACCGTCCAGGCCGACAACGTGGAGGTCGACAGCAGCAACGTGGACCAGAACATCGGCCACCACTGCAGTTCCGACCAGGTGACCACGGCCGTCACGGTGGAGAGCACCAGGGTGATCATCCACCGCCACGGGAACCACGGCAGCACGCACAACGGTGCCAGGGACAATGCCGTGCACAACAGCAGCAACCCGGTCAACGCCCCACGGGCGTCGCCGAGGACATAGAAGGCCATGCCGACGGCCCAGATCGCGGCAACCAGCACCGCAGCACCGGCCAGCAGGCGGCCGTGTTCCGCACGCGGCGACGTGTTGAACTCGGGGCGCAGCTCGGTGATCCACAACCCCATCACCGTCAGGACGATCGTCGGGACGGCGACCAGCAGCAGCTGTGCGCTCGTGATGGTCGGCCCGTCGCCGGAGCGTCCGACCAGTGCCAGGACGATCACGCCGACGCCGCACACCACGACCAGCAACTGCAGCGACAACCTGCTGTAGACGGCAAGCTTCGCACCGGCACCGAGCCCCTGCCAGGTGCGGCGGGGGCGGGTGACGGCGTGGAGCAGCGGGGTGGTCCCTGGGGTGGCCATAGGTTCCATTTAACCGGGGATCAGCGGCGGACGTCCCAGCGGACGTACTTCGCGCCTGCCCAGAGACACACCACGGCCCACACGACCAGGATCAGCATCATCTGCCAGGTCTCGGCGAGCACCTCACCGGAGGAGAGCGGTGCCGCTCCGTCGGCGGAGATCCGGTCCATCATGGTGTTGCCCGCCCACCCGTACTGTGCGAGGTCGAAGATCAACGCGAACGGCGTGCGGTCGACGTTCTCGGTGACCGCCTCGGGATACAACTGGCGGAAGAGGCCCATCGAGGCGAACAGCAGCACCATCACCGGCAACGAGGTGATCTGGGCAGCTTCGGCGTTCTTGGTGAAGCCACTGGTGACCAGGGCAAGTCCGGACACCACGGCCAGGCCGAGAAGCACCGCCACAATGATCGGGACCACGTTCACCGGCCCCGGTGCGCCGAGCACCAACAACAGGACGACCATCGCGACGGTGGACACAATGGTCAGAACTGCTCCTGGGACGGACGACGCGGCGAGGATCTCCACGTCGCGCGACTCGCCGGTACGCAGTCGTTTGAGAACGCCCTCGTCACGACGGGTCGTGACCATGGAGAGCACGGAGTAGAACTGCACGTACATCAGAGTGAAGAGCAGGAACCACTCCAACGCCAATGCGGCTGCGTCGACCTTGGAAGCCTCGTCGTTCCCTGACTGGATGAAGTACATCACCAGAGCGAAGGCGATGGGGAAGACCGTCGCGGTAATCAACAGGGTCTTGTTGCGGACGAACTGGAGGGTCTCTGCACCGGCCAGGGCGGTGAACCGCTTGAAGGCCGAGCCGGTGGTCGGACGGTCGGAAGCTGTGGTGTTGGTTGCGGGGGTTGCGGTGGTCATGATGTTCTCTCCTTCTCGGTGATCTACTCGGTATCCTGTTCTCACACCGAGCTCTGCTTGCCTGCGATCTGACTGAAGACCCGTTCCAGGCTGGCGGGGCGCGCACTGAAGGTGTCGAAGCTGACGCCGTTGGTGTGCGCCCAGTCGAGCAGGCGGCGGGTGTCGTCCTGCAGGGCGTTGGTCTCGATCCGTAACTTGGCGCCGTCGCGGGTGACCCGGGCTCCGGGGAAGGACGGGAAGACGTCCGCGGCGCCACCGGGGAGCGTCAGGCTGATCTCGGCACCTTCGGTGGCGACGAGGTCGTCGAGGCGTCCCTCCACCGCGATCTCACCGCTGTTCATGATGGCGATCCGGTCGGCGAGCCGCTCGGCCTCCTCGAGGTAGTGGGTGGTGAGGATCATCGTGACCCCGCGGGCCTTCAGTGCGGTGAGCAGGTCCCAGGTCCGGCTGCGGGACTCCGGGTCCAGGCCGGTGGTCGGCTCGTCGAGGATGATGATGCTGGGGGCGTTGAGCAGCGCACACGCCAGGTCGAGGCGTCGCTGCTCGCCACCGGAGAGGGAACCGACGCGGACGTCGGTGCGGTGACTGAGGTCGACGTCGTCGAGGACCTGCTCGATGGACAGAGGACGTGAACAGGTCCCGGCCCACATGCGCATCGTCTCGGCGACGGTGAGCTCCTTGGGCAGTCCGCCGGACTGCAGCATGATGCCTAGTTCGGGTCGGATCCGTGCCCGGTCGGCGACCGGGTCGCCGCCGAGGACGGTGACCGTTCCGTTGGTGGGTGGGGCGAGGCCTTCGACGGTCTCCAGGAGGGAGGTCTTGCCCGCGCCGTTGGTGCCGAGCAGGCCGTACACCTCTCCGGGGTAGACCTCGAAGGAGACGTCCTTCACGGCGGTGAAGGCGTCCTTCCTGCTCTTCGTCTGGTACGTGCGTGTCAGGTTGTCGACGGTGATGGCCGGGCTGGCTGTGGTGTTCATGTCTCCAGCATGCCGAGGCCCGGCTGACCCGGGTAGGCCCGTCCGTCATCGATGGCCCCTCCCGGTGTCACGGATGAGAGGTGACAGATGTCATGTGCGGCCTCAGTCGCGGCTACTGGTGGATGTAGCCGGGCTGGATCTGCAGCACTCCGTCCGCGGCAAGTTCGTTGAGGAACTGCTCGATGGAGGTCATGTCGACGTCCGGCCCGATGGAGACGGCGAGGAGGTGGCGTCCGAGCCGTTCCACGGTGCAGCCGACGGTGGTGAGCTGGCCGGCGATCCGCTCGCGCATCCCGGGCCACCCGGCGGCCGCGGCTGGATGATCACAGAGCAGGTTGTCGGCGAGCGGCTCATGGGCGTCGTCGATGAGCAGGCGCAGGGTGGACGCACCACCGCGGACGCTGACCCCGTAGAGATGGAGTGCGCCATCACGTTCCTGGCAGTGGACGATGTCCCCCAGGGACAGGCCGGTGGCGAAGCACGGGACGGAGCGCAGGACGAAATGCCAACCGCCGATACTGTGGACCAGCATCTTCTCGGTCGTGGTTCCGGAAGAAGATGAGGTGGCCGGGGCCATCGATGAGCCGGTCACCTCAACGGTGACGGTGCGGACCATAGCTCCGGTGCACTGCGGAAGGCTCACAGCAACAGACGGTAGGCTAACCTCAGTATCTCAGACAAGATAAAAGGCCGAAGGTGAGCGATGTCACACTGTCGGCCGTGTTGCCCTAGCCCCGGGCACCCCAGGCGCGGTAGTCGATGACCGCCCGCACCCACTCGGGGCGGAGCGCGCCGTACATATGCGGGAACAGCTCACCGGTGCCCGCGTCCTCATGCCGGACCGAGACACCCGCCGCGGCGATCGCCTCGACGTCGAGCTCCAGGACGAGCAGATCGTCCACCTTGCCGTCCACAATGTCACCGTAGAACCGTCCGGCGGTGGCGGTGACCTGCTCGGCGAAGGACGCATGGATGAAGCCGACGCCCTCCAGCGTCATGCCACGGGTCGAGGTGCGGTACTCGCCCTGTGCCAGTGCCTCCTCCCAGTCATCGCGGAGTGCCAGGTGGTAGATGGACGTGCGCGTGGTCATGGGCCGAGACTAACCGAACCGCGTCACCGCAGCCCTACCGCAGAATAGAACTCCATCGCAGAACAATGCTCCACCGCAGAATAAGGCTACGGAGAGGTCACTTCTGAGCGATGAAAGTGACCTCTCCGTAGCCTCATTTCTTCAGCAGGAGCGCCCGCCTCCTTTACCCAGCAACCGCAGTCACGGGCAGGAGTTCATGGCGCGAGCTGTGTCGCGGCGGGCGCGAGGTCCCGCTGCCCGCCTGGGCGGAAACCGCCCCGAACAGGGGTCCACGGCAAAGCGGCCCTACCGCCAGTGCATTCCCCAGGAATACAATCGGCGGCATGAGCACGCTGACCTCGCTATTGACCGAGGACCGGATCACACTCGATGCGGCCGCCGCCGACTGGCGCGCGGCCGTTTCCTTGTCCGGGGACCTCCTGGAACACTCCGGCGCCACCACCGCCGACTACACACAGGCCATGATCGACTCGATCGTCGACAACGGCCCCTATATCGTCGTCGCCCCGGGCTTCGCCTTCGCCCACGCCCGACCCAGCGACGCCGTCCACCACACCGCCCTGAGCTGGGTCCGTCTGACGGAACCGGTGGAGTTCGGCCACGCGAAGAACGACCCGGTCACCCTGGTCGTCGCCCTGGCTGCCACCGATGCCACCACCCACACCACCGCCATGGCCGACCTCGCCAAAGTCGTCGGCAAACGGTCCACCAGGAATGCGTTGGACGAGGCGGCCACCCCG